>BBPE01000411.1_pt1 | contig 12752 bp, 11 predicted proteins | sample 1344301 | NCBI WGS metagenome assembly BBPE01 (sample SAMD00019089, study PRJDB2971) | groundwater metagenome | isolation source: The Cedars highly-alkaline
GATCGACCGTGATGCGCCACCAACTGAGTTAACAAAGCCGACGCGACGCGCGCCATCGGCCCGTCGGCGCGGCTGGTCAGGGCGATCGGCACGCGCGCACCCAGCACCAGTCCGGCGCCGGTGGCACCCGCCAGGTATTCGAGCTGCTTGGCCAGCATATTGCCGCTCTCCAAGTCTGGCACCATCAGCACGTCAGCCTGCCCCGCCACTGGGGAGTCGATGTTTTTGATCGTCGCCGCCTCGGCCGAAATGGCGTTGTCGAAAGCCAGCGGGCCATCCAGGATGCCCCCGCTGATTTGCCCGCGGGCGGCCATTTTGCACAGCGCTGCAGCATCCAAGGTGGACGGAATATTGGGGTTGACGGTCTCCACCGCCGACAGCAAGGCCACGCGCGGCAGCGCCACGCCCAGCACGCGCGCAAAATCAATTGCGTTTTGCACAATGTCGATTTTGTCGGCCAGCGTCGGCTGGATGTTGAGCGCAGCATCTGTGATCAGCAGCGGCTTGCTGTAGAGCGGCACATCGAAACGAAACACGTGCGACATGCGCCGACCGGTGCGCAGCTCTTTGCGCGCCAGCACGGCGCGAATCAATTCATCGGTGTGCAAGCTGCCCTTCATCAGCGCGTCTACGGCTGCATCGGCAGCGAGTGCAGCCGCGTGTTCGGCCGCTGCATGGCTGTGCAGCACGTCGACGATTTCGACGTCGTTCAAGTCCAGGCCGAACTGCTCGGCCACGGCGCGTATGCGGGATTCGGGACCGATCAGGACCGGAATCAGCAAACCGTGACGGGCCGCATCGATGGCGCCGGTGAGTGAGCCTTGGTCGCAGGGATGAACCACGGCACAGCGCACCGGTGCCAGAGCGCGACCGAGGGCCAGCAGTTCGTTGAAGCGGGCCTGCGGGTCGAACAACTGAATCTGTGGCACGCTGCTTCTGGGTAGGCGAATTTTTTGCCGCGGGGCCAACACGCGCGCCGTGCCGTGCAGCACGCGCTCGCCTTTTTGGTTATTTACCTCGCAGGCCAGCTCGACCGCCTTATTCGCTTCGTCCTTTGTAATGACGACCGCGCTCACCGTCAGCGTGTCGCCAATGCGAACCGGTCGCTCGAAGTGCAAGGCCTGCGCCAGATAAATGGTGCCGGTGCCCGGAAACTGGGTGCCCAGCAGGGCCGAAATCAAGGCCCCGCTCCACATCCCGTGCGCAATGACACCATGAAAACGGGTGTTGTTGGCGTAGTCCGCGTCCATGTGCGCGGGGTTGGTATCGCCCGAGACGGCGGCAAAAGCCCGAATATCCTCGTTCGTGAGGGTGCGCAGCAGCCGCGCACTCTGACCGATCTGCAATTCGTCAAAGGTGTGGTTTTCAATCAAGTCGCTGGAGAGATTCATATAAAGGCTTTGCTTTGAGTCAATGGGAATTCGGGTCGCAGGTCGTTCCATCTAAGCGTTCAACTTCATGCGTCCGCCTTGGCCGCCCTTTTCTTGCCGCTGTGTTTTTGTCCCTGCCGCAGCGCCTGCAGGCGGCGCTGCAGCGGCTCGTCGGCCACGCTGATGCTGGCAACCCTGCCTGCGTAGATCAGGCCTTCGTTGCCGTCGAGGGTGACGATGTCGCCCTCACTCAAGGCATGGTCGCCCAGGCGCAGACTGCGCTGCGCTTCGTTGATTTGCAGCGTCTGGCAGGCCACCAAGCATACCTTGCCGAGCTGGCGCGCCACCACCGCCGCGTGTGAGGTGCGCGCGCCGCGCTGGGTCAACAAGGCGACCGACAACTCCAAGGCGGCGATGTCGCTGGTCTGCGCATCCGGGCGCAGCAGTACCACCGGCACGCCGGCGGCTACGCGCTCACGCACCCGGGCTTCGTCAAACGCCAATTCGCCCCAGGCCACGCCGTTGCCGGCCGATGTCGCGCCCGCCAGCGGCGCGGCCACGGCGCCCGACTCGTCCTGCGTCAGCAGCCGCTCATATGCCAGCTCGTGCAGTTGCAGCGCCTGCGTGCGCTCCAGCGCGGTCACGGCGTCGATCAGACCTTCGTCGAACAGGTCGAGCGCAATGCGTGCCGTCGCCAACGCGGTGCGCTTGCCCGAGCGGCTTTGCAGCATGAACAGCGCGCCGTCTTGCACGGTGAATTCAAAATCCTGCATGTCCTCAAAGGCCTGCTCCAACTGGGTGGCAACGGCCTGCAACTGGGCCCAGGCGGTGGGTGCGGCTTGCGCCAGCGCCTCGTGGCCGTGCGCGTTGCGCTGACCGGATACCACATCCTCGCCTTGTGCGTTGGGCAAAAAATCGACCCACAGCCGGTTCTCGCCCGAGTTGGGATCGCGCGTGAAACCCACGCCCGCGCCCGAGTGGCAGCCCGAGTTGCCAAACACCATGCGCTGAATCGTCACCGCCGTTCCCATGGCGGGGTCGATGCGGTGAATTTCCCGGTAGGTTTTGGCCTTGGCTTGCTGCCAGGAGGCAAACACCGCCTGCACCGCAGCGCCGAGTTGAGCCCGCACATCCTGCGGAAACGGTTCGCCGGCGTGCTGCTGGTAAAGCGCCAAAAAACGCTGGCTCAATTCGCGCAGTTCGCTGAAGTCGAGCCAGCGCTCGTCGCGCCCTTGCGTGACGCGGTCTATTTCCTCCTCGAACAAGGCCGCTGGCAGGCCCGCGACCACACTGCCGTAGGTGGCAATCAGGCGCCGGTAGCTGTCCCAGACCAGGCGCGGGTTGCCGGTCTGGCGCAACAAGCCGGGCAGCGTGGCCTCACACAAGCCGACGTTGAGCAGCGTGTCCATCATGCCCGGCATCGACACCGGTGCGCCCGAGCGCACCGAGACGATCAGCGGTTGGCGCCGGTCGCCGAACACCAGTTCGGTGGCTGCTTCCAGCGCTGGCAGGCCCACGCTGAACAGCGGCAGCATGCAGGTTTCGGGTGCGCGCGTGAAATGGGTGCCGATCACCAGCGCAGGCGGCACCGGCAGACCGATAGCGGCCATGCGCAGCAGGTTGTGCGCCTTTGACCCCATGTGCTCGCGGTCGGGCTTGTGATGCGTCGGCGCCGAATTGCTGCCGATCAGGTAGAAGTGTTTGGGCCAGTGTGAGGTATTGCTCATGGGATTTTCGTCGAGGCGGCTGCTCAGGTGGCCATGCCGGACTTGCTGAACACCAGCTTGCGCAGCGCATAGCCGGCGCTCAGCAGGCTGTCGGTGGCGTTTTCAATGGTGGCGGCGAGTTCGGTGGCGAGTGAAAAAGCGGTCGGGTGGGCGTGCAGGTGCAGCACGATTTTTTCCCGCGCGCTGCGCAGCAGGTCATCACAAATGCGCTCGGCACGCAACATGCGCCACAGCGTCTGCAAAAAGGCTTCGCTGTCGCTGGGTTCGACCTGCTCGCTCATGTGGCGGGCGATCTCGATCGCTTTGATCTGATCTTGAATCGCTGCCAGCGTGGTGTCGGCCAGTTCAGCCAGCACCCGCAGCACCGGCGCTGGCAGTTCGGGCAGCGGAGACGCCAGCAGCAGGTGGTGCAAAAAGCTGGCCTCTTCGAGCGCGTCGGCGATGTCGTCCGAGGCTTCCAGCAAATGCACCATCGGCAGCCAGCGGGTTTGCCGCTCGGCGCGCCGGCGCGCCTCCATCAGCAAATGGTCAGCCTTGCGTTCCCAGGCCTTGGCGCGCTGCGCCGCTTCGGCGCTGTCGCTGCCAAACTCAAATGCATCGCTCAAAGACAGCGCCAGCGCGTGGCAGTAAGCCGCGTGTTCGGCCAGCAAGTCAAACTCGAAGGTGCGCCGGCGCAGCACGCGCGCCAGCAGCAGCCGCGCTTCGTCGGCGATCAATCCCACCGGCTGCTGCTGGCGCAGCTTGACGCTGGCCATGCGCAGCAAATCCTGCAAAAAAGCCTGTGCGACCGCCTCGCCCAGCACCAGGTCGAGCCGGTCACCGATGCGAAACGCCTCGCTGTCTATCGTCTGCATGGCCTCGAACACCAGTTGTTCGCCGCCGGCGAGCAACCAGGCCATGTGGCCCAGGTCGTGTTCGGCGGCAAAGCGCAGCACCGCCAGCGCCACCGGTTTGCGCACGAAGAACTGCAAGCGCTTGCGGGCGCGGTTCCAGTCGATCACGAACACGATGCGCGAAGCCACGGCTTCCAGTGCGTTTTGCAGCTCGACCAGATCGTCGGCCTTGAACACCGCGTTGCCCACGTGGTAGGGCTTGCCTTGATTGAGCTCGCCACTGACCCTGGGCTCGAACACGGTCCAGACAAAGCCGCGCTGCTGCAGCATCTGACGGAAAAAATCAAAGCGTGTCGGATGCAGGTCGGAATAGCACAAGTGAATCGTCTGGCCTTCGACCTGGATCACCAGCACATGCGCGTCATTGGTGCCGATGTCGTTCTGAATCAACAGACGCGCGCCGTCACGGGTGACGGCGGTGTCCAGGCCAGGGTGGTTGAACTTGAGCGCGGCGGTGCGCGCCAAGCCGCGCATGAAAGCCCGGATCAAGGGCCGGTCGGCCTCGTCGACCTGCCAGACGTGCGCGCCGTCTATGTTTTCGGTCGCCACCGCCACCGCCATCGCATTGAGCTGCTTGTGCAAGTCCATCACCAGCAGGTGCAGGCTGTCGCCAGCACGCCGGTTGCCGTGCGTCAAGCTGTTGAGCGCGGCCAGACTCAGGCCCTCCTCGTCGCTCAAAGTCTCGATTTCCTGCAACCATCGGTCGCGCCGTGCCGCCAGGGCGGCATCGCGGTGCTCGGCCACGTCGCACAGCGGCCGCGCCATCAAGCTCAGATCGGCCGCCAATGCCGCCAGCCATTGCGCGAGCTCAGACACGATCAAGACCTGATCCTGCAAGTAGGTCGTCTTGGCCACCTCTTTGAGCCAGACCGCGTCGCGCAAACCCAGTTGCGCCATCTCGCGCGCCCAGTCGGGCGAACTGCTGGCCGGATCGGCAGCGCGCAGCGCCGCCGACTGCATCACCGAGAGATACAGCTTCAGACGGTCATTCGCCTGCAAGGCCACTTTGATCCAGGCCGGCAGCAGCAGCGAAGGCTGTCCGAGCGATGCCACCGCTTTTTGTTTCTCCATGCATCTATCCTTGGTGTTGTCAACAACCTCGCATCATCCGGTTTTAGTGTGGCGAATTGGTGAAAACGCCCGTCGCGCGGCTGCGTCGAGTGGCTGTTTGACCCCGGGTTTGACCCCGAACAAGAAAATGCGCCAGCCTGGTTTCTGTCATTTTTTTGACATGAAACACACTGCCTGGCGCGCTATGCTTGCCCGTGACCGAGCCAAAGCCAGTTGATCACCAGCGGGTTTGGTCTCGCAGGTTTTTGGAAATACAGGAGAAATGAGCATGCGAACCCTGAAGTTAGTCAGAAAACGGATCGAAAACCAGCCCAATAATCCGGCGGCGGAAATTTTCTCCCGGCTGGTGCTGGCGCTGGAGTCGCAGACGCCGTTCCAACTCGCCGACCTGTACCAGCTCGACTTCGACGACTTTGGCCTGGCGCTGGATTTGTTGAGCGAGTGGCGGCTCGATCGCTACTATGCCAGCAAGGGGCGCTTGCTCGACTTGTCGATGCAACACGCCGATCTGCAGGCGCAAAGCGAGACCAGCCCTTTCACTGAAGCAGGGGCAAAAAAAATCGCCTGAACTCGGCTCGACCGCGTGCTGCCGACAAGGGCTGGCGCGGATCGGACCGCATCGGATCAGTCGTCCAGCGGCGTGAGTTTGGCCACGCTCAAGGCCAGCCACTTCACGCCGTGGCGCGTAAAACCGATCTGGGCACGCACATCAGCCGCCGCACCCTCCAGCGCCAACACCTTGCCTTCGCCGAACTTGTTGTGAAACACCTTCTGACCCACCTTGAGTGAGGTGCCGCGTGACGGTTCGGGGTCGTTTTTCCCCAAGCCCAAAGCACTGCTGCGTTCTTTCCATCCGTCCGACCAAGCCGGCTTCGTCCAAGCGGCAGCGTCGGTAGCGGCACCGCCCCTCTGTGGCAACCTCGGCGTCAGCCATTTCAAGCAGGCCGGCGGCAGCTCGTCATAAAAGCGGCTGATCGGGTGGGAGCGCGTCTGCCCGTGCAGCATACGCGTTTGCGAGTGGCTCAGGTACAGACGTGCGCGCGCTCGTGTGATCGCCACGTACAGCAGGCGGCGCTCTTCCTCCAGGCCGCTGCGCTCGTTCATGGCATTTTGGTGCGGAAACAAGCCCTCTTCCATGCCGGTGATGAAAACGCAGTCGAATTCCAATCCCTTGGAGGCGTGCACCGTCATCAATTGCACCGCGTCTTGACCGGCCTGCGCCTGGTTATCTCCCGCTTCGAGCGCGGCGTGGCTCAAAAAGGCCGCCAGCGGGCTCATGGTCTCGCCGCTGCCAGCGTCCAGCTCGGGTGCTGACCCCTGTTCGTCCTGCGGCAGTGCCAGTGCATCGCGCCCAAAGCCTTCCTGGGTGACGAAACTCTCGGCCGCATTGACCAGTTCTTCCAGGTTTTCCACCCGATCCTGAGCTTCGCGCTCGGCGCGGTAGTGCGCCAATAAAGCGCTGTGTTGCAACATCAGTTCGATGATTTGGCGCAGCGTCAGCCCAGGCGTCTGCTCGCGCAACACGTCCAGTTGGGCTTTGAAAGCACCCAGTGCCGCCCCGGCGCGCCCGCTCACAGCGCCTACTGCGTCGTGCAAGGAGCAGGTGCGCGCGCGCGCCGCGTCTTGCAACTGCTCCAGGCTGCGCGCGCCCACGCCGCGCGGCGGAAAATTCACCACGCGCAAGAAACTGTTGTCGTCGTGGGGATTTTCCAGCAGGCGCAAATAAGCCAGCGCGTGCTTGATTTCGGCGCGCTCGAAGAAACGCAGACCACCGTAGACGCGGTACGGCAGTCCGGCGCTAAACAGGGCGCCCTCGAGCACCCGGCTTTGTGCGTTGCTGCGGTAGAGCACGGCGATCTGGCTGCGCGCAACGCCTTCGGACACCAGTTGTCTGATTTCGTCGACCATCCACTGCGCCTCGGCAAAGTCACTCGTGGCCTCGAACACCCGTACTGGTTCGCCTGCGCCAGCGTCGGTGCGCAGATTCTTGCCCAGGCGCTGGCTGTTGTGGCTGATGAGTTGGTTGGCCGAATCCAGTATGTTGCTGCAACTGCGGTAGTTCTGCTCCAGCTTGATCTGCTGGCGCACCTGGTATTCGCGCACAAAATCGGCCATATTGCCCACCCGCGCGCCACGAAAGGCGTAAATGCTCTGGTCGTCGTCGCCGACCGCGAACACCGCTTGAGCAGCCAAGGGCACAGCCACACCAAGCGGCGGGGCACACAAAGCTTTGATCCAGGCGTATTGCAGCCGGTTGGTGTCCTGGAACTCGTCGATCAGTAGGTGGCGAAAGCGCTGCTGATAGTGCGCGCGCACCGGGTCGTTGTCGCGCAGCAGCTCGAAGCTGCGCAGCATCAGCTCGCCAAAATCGACCACCCCTTCGCGCTGGCATTGCGCCTCGTACAGCTCGTACAGTTCGACCCATTTGCGCGTGTCTGGGTCGCGCGCAGGCACGTCGCATGGGCGCATGCTGTCTTCCTTGCAGCCGCTGATGAACGATTGCAAAGCCTTGGGCGGGTAACGCAGTTCGTCGACATTGAACTGTCGGCACAAGCGCTTGATGGCCGCCAATTGATCTTGCGCATCCAGAATCTGAAACGTGGCCGGCAAGCGGGCCAACAGATGGTGCGCGCGCAGCATGCGGTGGCACAGACCATGAAAAGTGCCGATCCACATGCCGCGCACGTTGAGCGGCAACATGCTCGTCAGCCGCGTCATCATTTCTCTGGCAGCCTTGTTGGTAAAAGTCACAGCCAGTACGCCAGCAGGCGAAACCTGGCCGGTTTGCAGCAGCCAGGCAATACGGGTGGTCAGCACACGCGTCTTGCCCGAGCCAGCACCGGCCAAAATCAGCGCGTGCTCGGGCGCCAGCGTGACAGCGGCACGCTGCTCGGGGTTAAGGCCCGCCAACAGCGGGGACGACGCGGTGAATTCTTTCAGTGACATGCCGGTGATTGTAGAAAGCGTCCGCACCCAGCCCGAAAAAACGGCAGCTGCACACGGCGCAGCACCGGGTTCAAGTCGCTTAACATAGGGGCTGGCTGACTGCATGGTGCGGTGGCAATGGGAGCAGATCATGGGCGACAAAGCGCAGCACAGCGAAAAACTGAAGAAAAAACCGAAAAAGGACAGCTCGGCCCCCAAGGGACCGGCCACCTCGGACCGTCCCACACCGCCGGTGACGGCGGTGCTGCCGCGCGGCAAAGAAAAGAAAAAGTAATACCGATGCACGGCCAGCGCTCGCCGCTGTGACTCACGGCGGACGGCTCGGTTGCGGCTGAGCTGCGGGCCTGCAGCTCAGTCGCAGCGGGCACACGGTCAAGCGCTAGCGCAGCTTGCTGCGCCGTTGCTGCTGACGTGCCTGGCGCTGCGCGTCGGCCTGCAAAGCGGCGTCTGTCCAATGGGCAAACTGCTGCGGTGTCTCCAAGGTCATGCACCCGATTTGATGCGATCGAAAATCGCTCAGCACAATTTCGGCTGCTTTTTGCCAGTCGATCCGCGCACCCGCGGTAAGCGCACCCCGCTGGCGGGCAATCGCCTGCAACAAGTCCTGCTCGCCCAGATCGGCCACTTGTTCGGGCAACAGGCCCAGCCGGTAGCGCGCCAGCAGCAAGGCCGCATAGGGCTGCTTGATACGGGCCAACAACTCCAGCGCCACCTCCTGCTCGTCGTAGGCGTTGCGACCTACAGCACCGCTGGCGGCCAAGTTCGATCCGCTCTCGGGCACGCCAATGCGCGGCCATAACATGCCTGGGGTGTCGAACAAATAAAAATGATCGGCCAGCACGATGCGCTGCTCCCGGCGCGTCATCCCCGCCTCGTCGCCGGTCTTGGCCGCACGCCGCCCCGCCAAGGTGTTGATCAGCGTCGACTTGCCGACGTTCGGAACCCCGCAAATCAGCACCCGCATCGGTTTGACCGCCGTGCCGCGCAGGGGCGCCAGAGCCGAACAAGCGGCCACCAGCATACGCGCTGGAGCGGCAACGTTGGCGTCCGAGGCCATGGCCTGCGTTCGGGGCATTGCGTTGAAGTGCGCCAACCAGAGCTTGGTGCGCACCGAATCGGCCAGGTCTTGCTTGTTGAGCAGCTTGAGCGTGGGTCGCCCGCTGGTGAGTTCTGCCAGCAGCGGGTTGGCGCTGGAGCCGGGCAGACGCGCATCGAGCATTTCAATCACCACGTCGATGTCTTTCACGCGCTCGGCAATCGCCTTGCGCGTCAGGTGCATATGTCCGGGAAACCACTGAATGCTCATGAAATCGGCTCTTGGGTTATGCAGCAGCACCGCCAGGCTGCCAGGCACGCGATTGTGCGCCCTCAGCGCCGTAGCAGCGTGCCACAATGAACGCCTTGACGTCGCAGAGGAACCCGTGCACGACTCCCGCGCCCACGGCCGCGCCGGCCACCACACCCACGCGAGCAGGCACCAGGGGCCGACCTGATGTGCTGGTCTTGCCTGCACCGTCACCTGTTTGCCTGGGCGCTAGACTTGGCCTGCGGCCTGCCCATGATCGCGCGCATGCGCGCGCAGGTGGTGCCGCTGGCGCACGGGCGCGTGCTTGAAGTCGGTATCGGCACCGGGCTCAATCTGCCGCATTACGACCGTTCGCGCGTGCAGCGCATCACCGGCATCGACCCCGGCCTGGAGATGCAGCCGCGCGCACGCCGTCGCATCAAGGCGGCTGGCATCGAGGTCGAGTTGCTCGGCTTGAGCGCCGAACTCATCCCCCGGCCCGACGCCAGCTTCGACTCGGTGGTGTTGACCTACACGCTGTGTTCGATTCCCGACCCGCTTGCCGCACTGCGCGAGATGCGTCGCGTGCTCGCGCCCGGCGGCGTGCTGCTGTTTTGCGAACACGGCCGCGCCCCGGACGCCTACGTGGCACGCTGGCAGGACCGGCTGCAACCGCTGTGGGGGCGACTGGCCGGCGGCTGCCACCTCAACCGCGACGTGCCAGCGCTGCTGCATGCGGCCGGTTTTGTTTGTGCGCCACTCAACACCGGCTACCTGCGCGGCCCCAAACCCTGGACGTTCCACTACTGGGGGCAGGCACTCGCGGCCTGAGCGCACCCGTCCACATGGCGCCGACTTGTCCCTGCAAAACGGGGAAAAACCTGTGCATAAACCCGCATCGATTCTGTACGGCAGCCGCAAGCCATTGATTCATAAACACTTGAATCATCATGCCTGTTTTATAAGCAGTCAGGACTTGGCCGCGCTGCGCGTCTGACCCGGCGCCCGACCCAGGCGCTCGCTAGCAAGGTATTGCTGCCGGTAGGTTTCAAACGGCAGCGTGTCGGCCGCCTCGATGGCGCGCTGCTTGCTCCATGACTGCGCCGCCAAGGCTTCAAAGCGCGCTTGCTGCTGCTGACTCCAGGGCAGCGCCAGCAGCTCGCGCTGCGTATGCTTTGACTGCGCCAGTGAAAAATCAAGAAACGAATCGGCGTGCTGCTCGCGCATGGCGCCGAGCACGCGCGCTGCGGGCAGGCAAGCAGGCGCCAGCCAGGCTGCCTTGGCCTGCGCCACAGCCTGCGCGTGGGCGTCGCCCCCATGCAGCTCATCGAGCCGGCGCGCGATCGGTGGCAACTGCTCCAGCAGCTCCAGGCCCCACTGCTGCTGCGAAATGCTTTGCCCGGCGCGCCACAGGCACAGACCGGGTGTGCGCCCGCGCGCGGCGCTGAGCTGCTGGTTGTGCGCCAGCTCGCGGTTTTCGGCCGGTGAGTCAGGCGGGCTGTCGCTCAGCAGACAGTGCAACAAAAACACGTCGAGCAGGTGCAGCGTGGCGGCCGAAATGCCGATCGGCTCGAACGGATCGAGGTCGAGCAGCCGCACCTCGATGTACTCGACGCCGCGCTCGCGCAGGGCGTGCAAGGGCCGCTCGCCCGGCGCCGTCACGCGCTTGGGGCGGATGCTGCCGTAAAACTCGTTTTCGATTTGCAGCAGCGAGGTGGCAATCTGGTTGTAATCGCCGCCGGGGTTGCGAATACCCACGCTTTCGTACGCCGGCCAGGGCTGTGTGAGCGCGCTTTGCAGCGAGGCCGCATAGCCCTCTAAATCGTTGTAACTCACATCCAGCGTGGCCTGCGCCGCGCTCTGATAGCCCAGACGCCCCATGCGCAAGGACGTGCCGTGCGGCATGTGCAAGGTGCTGCCCTGCCCCAGCGCCTGCAGCTCGTGCGTGCGGCCTGCGACGAAGCTGGAGCAGACTGCGGGCGATGCGCCCAGCAAAGTCAGCAAAACAAACGCATGGCGGCGAAAGTTGCGGATCAGCGCAAAATAACCGTCGTCGCTCACCCCGGGCAGCGACCAGTTGTAGTGAATGCCCGAAATGGTCTGCATGCGGCGGCCGTAGCGGTGGCCCAGACCCATGCGGTAGACGCTCTTGGCACGCCCGACGTTGGACGATCCGTAGACACCAATCGGAATCGTCTCGTCGGCTGGCAGGACGCACGGCATGCTGGCGACCCAGAGCATTTCAGCGCCGCCGCCCTGCTGAACCTGCTGCAAGCTGTGCAGAGTGAATTGGTGAATTTCGGTCAGTTCATTCAGGCAGGCGCGCACGCTGTCGTGCACGCCGGTAATGAATTCAAGCTGCGCTTCGCTGAAGTCGGTGGTGATGTGCGAATGCGCCAGCGCACTGCCCAGCACCTGCGGGTGCGGCGTCAAGGCCAGTTGAGCGTCGGGCCGCACCCGCAGGCTTTCTTTTTCCAGGCCGCGCCGCATACCGCGCAAGCGCTCGTCTGCAAGGGCCGCGAGCCGTTTGTTTGATGTGGTCATGCGCTGAAGATGTAGCTGTGGCGGGCCGAAAGTTAACACGAGCGGGCTCTTTGTGCCGCTGCGGTGTCGGTGGCACGGGCAGGCGCCACGGGTCGGCCCACCGTCCAGGCGGGATTGCGCGACCGATGGCCACGGTATCCGCTACCATTCAAAGCTGCTCGAGACAGAGAAAAAATGCGCCTGTTGATCACCCTGCCCTTGCTGACTGCACTGCTGGGCGGCACGCCCGGGCTGGCGGCACAGCCTGGCGCCGCCGGCAGCGCCGCTTGCACCGCGCTGGCCGGCGCCAGCGCAACACCCCGGATCGGCACCTTCAAGCACGTCGAGGGTGAGGCCTGGCTCGGTTCGGCCGACGCCCGGTGCAGCCCGCGCCCCGGCGACGGTCTGCGCCAGGCCGAGCGCGCGCGCACCCGCGCTGGCGGCGAGATCGTCATCACCGGCCACACCGATCGCCAAGGCTCGGTCGCAGACAACGACCGGCTGTCGCTACAGCGCGCGCAAGCCGTGCGTGCGCTGCTGATCGAGCGCGGCTTTGCCGCCGAGCTGGTGCAGGCCATCGGTCGCGGCGAACGCGAACCCCTGCTGGCGACCGAAGATGAAGTGGTCGAGCCGCGCAACCGACGCGCCGATGTGTTGGTGCGCTGACCCACCTGAGACATGGCCAATGAACACAGCCTGACGCGCGCGCTGCGCGAGCTGCTGCAGCACCAGCGCTGCGCCGCCCTGGGCACGCTGGGCGCAGACGGTGCGCCTTTCGTCTCCATGGTGCCCTACGCGATCGACACCGAGCAGCGCTGCCTGCTCATCCATGTGAGCGCACTGGCCGCGCACAGCGCCAACCTGCTGCGCGAGCCGCGCGTCTCCTTGCTGGTGTGCCAGCGCGAAGCGGCGGCCGAGCCGGTGCATGCGCTGGCGC
>BBPE01002186.1_pt2 | contig 12745 bp, 10 predicted proteins | sample 1344301 | NCBI WGS metagenome assembly BBPE01 (sample SAMD00019089, study PRJDB2971) | groundwater metagenome | isolation source: The Cedars highly-alkaline
ACTTTCCAGACTCTGTTTTGGTGGCCCGGAGGACAAACTGCGTCAGACCGTGAATACCCAGCCCGCCGTTATGACCGCCAGCCTGGCCTGCCTCAGAGCTGCATTCGGAGACAGAAATGGCATTCAGCCAGACGCTTATCCGCTATTTGTCGCCGGACACAGCCTGGGCGAGTACACCGCCTTGGTGGCTGCCGGGGTGATGAGCTTCTCTGATGGCATACGTCTGGTCCAGGAGCGCGCTCGTCTGATGCAGGAGGCTGGGGAGAAACGCCCCGGTGGGATGGCTGCCATTATCGCCCTCGATCTGATCTCTCTGGAGGAGGTTTGTCAGGAGACCGGCACTGAAATTGCAAATATGAACTCCCCCGAACAAACTGTTATCAGCGGCACGAGCACAGGCTTGGCCTGGGCTATGGACATGGCTAAGGCTAGAGGTGCAAGGAGAGTTATCCGGCTGGACGTCAGTGGTGGGTTCCATTCCTTCCTGATGCAGTCTGCTGCTGAAGGTTTGGCCAGAGCAGTCTCGCAATTTAATTTCTCCCATCCTCTGGTTCCAATCGTTGCCAACACTACTGCCCACCCCGCATCCACCGCGGTAGAGGTAAAAAGTGGGATTCTGCGACAGATGTGTGGTTGCGTCCGCTGGCAATCCTCTATCGAGTATATGATCGATGCCGGAGTCTCGACCTTTGTCGAGATCGGCCCCGGTCGGGTACTCACCGGGCTGATCAAGAGAATCAGCAAGGATGTCGAGGTGCTCAACATCAGCGATGTGGACTCCCTTTCGCAGTTCTCAGGGATCAGGGATCAGGGATCAGCCCCGTCCCCTTGACCCCTGTCAACTGACCACTGACAACCGAATTATGACAGGCGTTCGACGGAAGGCCCGCATAATCGCTTTGCAAGCTCTATACGAGTTCGATTGTGCCGGGCATGCCCCGGTCTCTTCTGCCGCGCGGCTCATCCGCGAGAGACCCCTTCCCGAGGATGCTGCCTCGTTTGCCCATGAACTGGTGAACGGGGTCCTAGAAAATAGAGAGGGACTTGATGCCCAGATACAGAGATTTGCCCCCACCTTCCCGGTGGAACAGCTCTCGCTGGTAGACAGGACAATATTGCGAATAGCTATCTACGAGATAATGTTCGGTGGCAAAGTGCCGCTCAAAGTAGCTATAAATGAGGCCGTGGAACTGGCAAAGACCTTCGGCAACGAGAATTCCTCTAAATTTGTCAATGGAGTTTTGGGCTCGGTTAGCACCATGGTGCTTAAGAGTTGAATTTCGTGCTATCATTATCCTTGTAGCATAGGATTTTCAATCCTCTGCTGAATTAAAAATGAAAAGTGTAAAATTAAAAATTAAGGTGAAAAGAGAAATTCCACAATTTTGAATTTTCAATTTGCCGAGCGTAGCAAGGCTTATCTCGTAAACTTAACCGGGAGGAGAAGATATGGCCACAGTTTTCGAGCGAGTCAAGAAAGTCGTCGTGGAGCAACTCGGTGTCGAAGAGGAAGCAGTAACACCTGAGGCTTTATTCACCGACGATCTGAATGCGGATTCTCTGGATTTAGTGGGGCTGGTGATGGCGTTTGAGGAGGAATTCGGCGGTAGCACCGGCCCACTGAAGATACCGGATGAGGACGCTGAGAAATTACTAACCGTAAGGGATGTGATTGATTACCTGAAAGAACGCGGGGTCGAGGATGATTGATACCTACGAGTCGAGAGTCGAGAGTCGAGAGTCAAGAGTCGGGGAGGGGCGGGGGACTCCAGAGCGAAGCGTCTCCAGAGCGAAGCGTCTCCAGAGCGAAGTGTCTCCAGATTCGTTGCTTACTGATCTCCATCGTGAAATCTCGCTCTGTCGAGAGTGTGAATTGGCAGAATGTCGCAATATGGTAGTGCCTGGAGAGGGGGCCGCAGATGCCGAGATAATGTTCATCGGCGAAGCCCCGGGATTTCACGAGGACCAGCAAGGCCGACCATTTGTGGGCGCTGCCGGGCAGTTCTTGGACAATCTATTGCGCTCCATTAGCCTTGATCGAAGCAAGGTCTACATCTGCAATATCATCAAATGCCGACCTCCGGGCAATCGGGACCCACTTCCAAGGGAAGTGGATGCCTGCCGGAGGTGGCTCGAGCGCCAGATTGAGCTTATCGCTCCCCGGATGATTATCACCCTGGGGAGGCACTCTATGACCAGGTACTTCCCCGGTGCGAGCATAAGCAAGGTTCATGGGACAGCGCGAAACCTCGATGGCAGGATATGCTTTGCGATGTATCATCCGGCGGCTGCCCTGCATCAACAGAGCCTGCGACGGACCATTGAGGTGGATATGCTCAAGATCCCCGGCCTCCTGGCCCAGGCTGCGGATGTAAGAACAGAGCGAGAGCCGCGGCCCCAACAACTGAGCATGTTTTAGGCTAAGGAAGTGTCCGGAAATAACTTGTAACATGTGAGTGGAACTACACGATCGCACCCAATTGTTCATGTTAATTGTGGACAGCTAAGCTATCAGCAGTCGCAGTCAGCCGGGGAGGGGTGAGGGACTATCGACTAAAGGGGAGCTCGCAAAGGGCTACACGCTACCCGCTACCTACTACCCGCTAGTATTATGGCAAAGGTTAACACGAGACGAAGGCGAACAGGATCGCGGAGGAACAGCATACGCCGGCGTACTTTGCGATCCGTTATATCCGGGCTATTTCTGCGAGTTGTACTGGTTGCCCTTACCGTTGGTGTGCTATTCTTCCTCCACGAGACCATCGCCAGAGTGATACTGAGGTCGTTAGGGCTGGCCGTAATCCCGATACTGATATGGATTGTTATCGTTGCCTGGATGCTATGGCGAGAGCGTAGCGTCCACTTTGGCAGCCTGCTGCGGCACTGGAACTCCTGGCTGGGGGCTTTGCTGCTCAGTGCTGCCATTATAGGTGTAATGGCACTCTTTCGTCCTGAGGTAATCATAGCCGGTGTTCCGCTCTCCGATGAAACTCTGGGCGGGGCTCTGGGACAGCTTATCGGGGGAACAACCTACACCTGGGCCAGGCTTCTGGGCATAGGTTTACTCGGGGTGATTTTCGTGGTCCCGAGGACGCTTCGTTATTGTCTCATCTTTGCGAGAGAGCTGGCCAGTTTCATCTGGCAAGTTGTTCTTAACCTGATCATACTGCTGGCAACCGGATTCTGGTATCTCACACGGAAACTCCTCTCCGGGCTGCTTGGATTAGTCCGTCTTCTCAGATTGAAGATGGCAGCCTTATTTGAGGCAAAGCCGGTTGCTCCAAAGGTACCTCAGCAGTTGGCAGTCGGCGGTCGGCAGTCCGAGGTGGGGCGGGGGACTATCGACTATCGACTATCGACTATCGATGAGGCGACCCTGGAATTGGCGGAGCAACCAGTAGTTGAAGATTTGGTGCTACCAGAGCGGGAGCTACCTCCCATCGAGCTTCTGGATGAGGCCCCCAAGGCTAGCTTTGCGCGAGGAGATGATGCCAAACAAGCTGAGTTGATTGAGGAGGCACTGGCCAGTTATGGGGTGGAGGTCAAGGTGGTGCAGGTGAATCCAGGCCCATCGGTGACTCAGTTTGGCATCGAGCCCGGCTGGACTCGCCGATACCGAAGAGTGGTGGAGAAGGATCAGAATGGCAAGCCCAGGCTGGACAAAAATGGCAACCCCAAGATTAATCTCGAGGAGGTATCCAAGACCAGGGTCAAAGTAGATCGCATCACCTCGCTGGCCAATGATTTAGCCCTCGCTCTGGCGGTTACCCACGTGCGCATTGAAGCACCGGTTCCGGGGAAGCCGCTGGTGGGGATCGAGGTCCCCAACATCAGTACCGCTCTGGTCTCTCTCCGCAACGTTATCGAAAGCCCGGTCTTTCAGAAAGCCCGGACCAAATCCAAACTTGTGGTGGCCCTGGGACAGGGTGCTGCCGGGGAAGCGGTTGTCGCTGACATTGCCAAGATGCCTCATATCCTCATCGCCGGGGCTACCGGGAGCGGCAAAACGGTCTGTCTTAACTGCATTATCACCGGTCTCCTGATGCAGGCCACACCTGCTGAGGTGCGGCTGGTTCTCATCGACCCCAAGCGAGTGGAGATGATAACCTTCAATGGCATCCCACACCTTATAACTCCGGTGGTAGTGGAGATCGATATGGTGATTGAAACATTGCGCCGCGTAACCCTGGAGATGGATCATCGCTATCGCAAATTTGCCTCCATCGGGGTTCGTAATATCGATACCTACAACCGCAGTCCGAAGGTCGCTGAGCCACTACCCTACATCATAGTGATCATCGATGAGCTCGCGGATCTAATGATGACCGCTCCAGACGTGGCTGAACCCCTGATCTGCCGTCTGGCTCAACTTGCCCGAGCTACCGGGATTCACCTCGTTGTCGCCACGCAGCGCCCCTCGGTTGATGTTATCACCGGGTTGATCAAGGCTAATTTCCCCACCCGGATCAGCTTCGCGGTGGTCTCATCCGTTGATTCGCGTACCATTCTCGATACCATCGGGGCGGAGAAGCTCCTGGGTCGGGGTGATATGCTCTATGTGCCTCCTGAGGCGCATAAACCAAAGCGTCTGCGGGGATGTTTTGTCTCCGACGAGGAAATGGATCGGGTGGTCGCTTTCTGGAGAAAATGGGCGGGGAAGAACCTTCCGCAGCCGCTTGATCGTGTGGCTCAAGGATTCTCCTCTTTGTCCATTGAGCAGATGGATCTGGATCCTTTCCTGGAAAAGGCAAGGCAGTTATGCCAGGAGTCCGGCCACATTTCCACCTCTTTCCTGCAGCGGAGACTTCATATCGGCTATCCGCGAGCAGCCAGGCTAATGGAACAGCTTGAGGAGGAAGGACTGGTTGAATCCAGGGAACACGGAAGACCCTGGGAGGGGGAGCCATGAGAGAAATTATCTCATATGTAGCTTACTTGACCGAACGGGAGAAACAGAGGAGAAGTAGGGGTCGGATTTATCCGACCCGCCTCAAGCCCCCGAAGGAGGTACCGGAGGAGGAAGCGCAGTGCTTCTCCTGTGGGAGCGATCTATCCAGGTCGGAGTTGTATCAGCACTATCGGGTCTGCCAGGTGTGCCGATTTCACCACAGCCTCTCGGCATGGGAACGGATATACCTCCTGGTCGATCCGGGAAGCTTCCAGGGACTTGACCAGGCTGCCGGGGCCGCGGAACCGGCTCGCCTGTTGGGCAATGTCGCTTATCAGCAGCGCATACGTGAGGCTCAGGAAAGGACCGGACTGTCCGAGGCAGTGGTTACCGGCATTTGTACCATCGGCGGTAACCCCGCCGTGCTGGCGGTGCTTGACTTTGGGTTCCTCGGCGGTAACATGGGCATGGTGGTGGGTGATCGAATAGCTAAGGCATTCGAGATAGCAATGAGAAGGAAGCTCCCCGTGGTTACCGTGGTTTCATCGGGTGGTGCTAGAATTGAGGAAGGGGTTATTTCCCTGATGCAGATGGCCAGGACGGTGATGGCGGCAAAGAAGCTGCAAGCCCGTCGCTTGCCACATATCTCGGTCTTAACTCATCCCACCACGGGTGAGGTTTATGCCAGCTTCGCCAATCTCGGCAACCTCATTATCGCCGAGCCCAAAGCGATGATTGGATTTGCCCCCTTATCCGTGATCCGGTCGAGAGTCCAGAGTCCAGAGTCCAGAGTCCAGAGTCACGGGGAGGGGGACTCCAGACTCCAGACTCCAGACTCCAGACCCGCAGAGATGGACCACACCGCCGAATCTCACCTGGAGCATGGGCTGGTGGACCAGATCGTTGATCGAACTCGACTTCGCCACCTGGTCTCCATCACCTTAGATCTGCTCAGTTCCCGGTACCGACTGGGGATGAGGAAAAAGGTACGCCCATATCTTGCCCCCACTCATCCGCAGGAGCAGGCATGGCAAGCTGTTCAATTAGCCCGACATGCCGAGCGGCCCACCTCAATGGACTATATTACCCGGATCACCTCAACCTTCATTGAGATTCATGGGGACCGCTCCCACAGTGATGATCCAGCCATCGTATGTGGATTGGCTGAGCTTGGGGGAGAGGCCGTGGTGATCATCGGGCAACAGCGGGACCGCAATGAAGGACACACTGCACCGGAGGGCTTTCGCAAGGCACAGCGCGCCATGAGGCTGGCAGCCAGGTTCGATTTGCCCCTGATAAATCTTATTGATACCCCCGGCGCCTATCCGGGAGCGGAATCGGAGCAAAGAGGGATCGGGAATGCCATTGCCTCTACTATGGCTCTCCTCGCCGACATCCCGACGCCGGTGATTTCGGTAATCATCGGACAGGGAGGGAGCGAGGGAGCTCTGGCGCTCGGTATCGCCGACCGGGTTCTCATCATGGAAAAAGCATTCCTTTCGGTGATCTCCCCCGAGAGAGCGGCCTCCATCTTCTTCAGGGATGTCGAAAGGGCAGAGGAACTTGCCTCAGCCTTAAGGCTGACGGCAGCCGACTGTAAACGGCTTGGGGTGGCCGACATTGTGGTTCCGGAGCCCGAAGGTGGGGCTCATACCGACCCGGAGGAGGCCGCCCGGATGCTGCGGAACCTCATTCTCCGGGAACTCCTTCAGATTCAGACGCAATCCCCCACCAAGCTGGTTAGATCCCGGTACAAGCGATTTCGTTATCTGGGCGGACGGACTTCGCTTCTGAGGGGGGTATTCTCCAGGCAAGCGGCGCAGATAGGGATAAGGGTTAAGGGCTAAGGGCTATGCGCTAACTTTAAAAATTAGGATTGTTTCAAGATTATGTGATGAAGTGATGATTGGTGACTTCCGATAACACGGTAAACATATTATACGAGGAGGCAATTGAGAAATGTCTGTGAAAAATGACATTGGGTGGTATATACTCGCTATAGTTGCTTTTCCTACTATCCTCATGCTTGCAGATGCCTATATTGCGTATATTGGTTATAAAAAAGGTGGAAGTGAACTGAGAGGAATATCTGGTTTTCGCAGATGCATCATAGCTCTTACTGTTCACCAAATACGCCATTGGTAGCATGAGGAGGAATGATGAAAAGACGCAACTATTCAGGCTTTTGGCTGGCCCAGAAGCAGTGGGAGAGAGAATTGAATGGACAAATCTAGATTTAATCCTCACTACCTCAAGGCTACAAATCCTCTGATTTTTGCCATTGCCCAAAAAGGAAGCAGCATAGATGGGTTGCGCAGTGAGCTCTCTGGGCTGGTGCACCAGATGGAGTTTAATGCCACCCAGGACGTGACGCACCGAGATGTGGCCTCCCTTGCCAGGGTGCGGGATTGTGCTCAGGTCCTGAAAAACATGTTAAAAAAGAGAGCCGACGATCTGGCAGGGTTCAGCATGGTACAAGCTATTTGGGACATCGGCACCAACACCCCTCGGCCTGACTTAGGACCCGCTTTCTATGCGGAATTACTATACCTCCTGCGGGGGCTTGAAGGACAGGGACCGCGCAAGGCCTTTGAAAATGTTCATCTTTCCGGCATCAGCCAGCTTAAAGGCCGGCCTGCATCCATCGAACGTTCAGCACAACTTGATGACCTGGGTGCTGAGATTAACCGTTGGCTACCCCGATATCCCTATGGTCTCCATAAGGAGGCGGTCAAGCGCCGGAAAGGACGGCGAGACAAGATACTGAAAGTATTGGGCGCATCCCTCAAGGAGTGGCAGGACTGGCATTGGCAAATCAAACACATCGTCCGGGATGTGGAGAGCCTGGACCGCCTGGTTCAACTGACCGCTCAACAAAAACAAGCGGTAACAAAAGCCTGCCAGAACCGACTGCCGTTCGGAATAACCCCCTACTACCTCTCCCTGATGGACGAAGAGCTTAGCGATAGAGATGCGTCCGTCCGGGCTCAAGTCCTGCCCCCCATGGACTACGTCATGCGGCTCTCCGCAGTGCAGGATAGGTCGAGCCTTGATTTCATGAGGGAGGAAGACACCTCCCCGTTTGACCTGATCACGCGCCGCTATCCCGCGATTTGCATCCTGAAGCCCTTCAACACCTGTCCACAGATCTGTGTCTATTGCCAGCGGAACTGGGAAATCGACGAGGCCATGGACAGCAAGGCCTTTGCCGGTATGGATCAGATCGAGGCGGCGATCAAATGGATCGGTGACCACCCGGCTATCCATGAAGTCCTCATCACTGGCGGCGACCCAGTGGCCATGGAGGACGCAACCTTGTTGGACATCTTAGAAAAGGTTGCTGCTATTCCGACTGTTGAGCGAATACGGATTGGCACCAGAACGCCGGTCACCATTCCCATGCGCATCACCCCCGAGTTGGCCGATATCGTGGGCCGATTTCGCGAACTGGGCAAGAGAGAAGTGTGTGTGGTCACCCATGTGCAGCATCCTTACGAGATTACTCCTGACATGGTGACCGCCATTAACCAGTTCCGCATGCGGGGCATCCCGGTCTACAACCAGCTAGTCTACACTTTCTATATATCGAAACGGTTCGCGGCCGTCGCCCTCAGGCGATATTTGAGACTGATCGGTATAGAGTCGTATTATACCTTCAACACCAAAGGTAAGGAGGAAACATTGACCTATCGTGTGCCCCTTGCCAGGCTTATGCAAGAACAACAGGAAGAGGCCAGACTCATGCCCGGTATAGTGCGGTCAGACGAGGCAGTCATCAATCTCCCCAGACTGGGGAAACATTACCTGAAGTTACGAGAACAACGAGATCTGCTCTCGATACTTCGTGACGGCTCCAGGATCTATGAATTCCTTTCATGGGAGAAGAACATTTCCGAGAACACCCCAACCTATGTATACACGGATGTACCTATCTTAGATTACCTCGAACGCCTGGAACAGGTAGGAGAAACCGTATCGGATTACGAGACGGTCTGGTATTATTTTTAGACCCGCTTTCCCCAATTCAGTCCCTCTTTCTGGACTCAAAGGCCTCCAGTTGCTCCTGCCTTTCCTTAGTGAACACGCAAGCCAGGCAAGCCTCGATCTCGTAATCCATCAACGCCTCCAGGCTGGTCTCTCCCCGCGCAAGGTTCAGTCCTCTTTTAATCATCTTGATGGAAAAGGCTGAATTCTTGGCAATCTTTCTCGCCATCTCCCTTGTTGTTTCCATCAATTGATCAAGTGGGACGGCCTTGTTGACCAGCCCGATCCTTTCTGCTTCTTTTCCATTGATAAACTCGGCGGTGAAAATAAGCTCTTTTGCCTTTCCAGGGCCGATGAGATCCTGCACCAATCTCATTGCCCCTCCTGTAACGGAGGAAGTAACGCTTGCCTCAGGTGAGCCAATCTTTGCGTCCTCAGCGGCAATGCGTATATCACAGGCGAGCGCCAGTTCATATCCTGAACCCAGGGCATAACCATTTATGGCAGCAATGGTGGCCTTTTCAAATCGCATGAGCTTCCGCGACGCCTCCTGCAGCTCAGTCAGATAGTCACGATATTCCTCAATAGTTCTGGTCTTCGATTCCTTCAGATCCGCTCCCGTTGAAAAAGCCCTTCCCTCCCCGGTGATGATCAGCGCCTTGACCTGGGGATCGTTCTTTGCTTCCTCCAGAGCTTCCTGGAATTCGAGCCACAACTGCTTATTCATAGCGTTCAAAACCCGGGGCCGATTCAGTTTGACGGTCGCAATTCCTTCCCCTTTCTCATAAATGATGCATTCAAAAGCCATCTCGCCTCCTTTCCAGTGAGGATTAGCCAATGATGATCCTTGAGTCAACTATTGATACTCCTCGTTGATGCACGATGACAGGATTCAAATCTATCTCTTGAATTTCCGGATTGTCTATCACGATCTTAGACAGTTTGGCTAAGATGTCTCTCAGAGAACCAACATCTTTCGGTTCGTCCCCCCTTATGCCCGTCAATATCCGGTATCCCTTTATCTCTTGAATCATCTCATCGGCGTCCTCCGCCGTCAGCGGAGCCATCCGGAAAGAGACATCCTTCAAGACCTCCACAAATATGCCTCCCAGGCCGAACATGATGACGGGGCCAAACTGGGGGTCTCTGACCATGCCGATGATACATTCCTGCCCCTTCGAAGCCATGGGGGATAGCAGCACTCCCAGGACACGATCCCTGCGAGTCACCTTTTCCGCATTGGCCATGACTTCATCAAAGGACTTCTCCACTTGCTCCCTGGTTCTCAGGCCGAGTCTGACCCCACCAGAATCCGATTTGTGAACGATATCGGGACTTACCACCTTCATGGCGAGGGGCTGTCCAAGTTCATCATAAGCAGCACCAGCCTCTGACGGATCCCTGGCAAGTCTTGCCTCAGGAAGTACCATGCCATAATGGTGGAGCAAATCCCTCGATTCCGTCTCCAGGAGGTTGAGTCTGCCTTCGTCCCTGACTTTCTTAAACAGCGCCTTGATATAGGGGTTTTCTTCTGGCTTATGAGGAGGAGTCTTCATCTTCATTATCTTCTCTTGGTTCATGGCAAATTTCATCAGGGCACTCAGGCATTGGGCTGTCCGCTCCGATGAATCCATAACCGGTATTCCGCTGGATCTCAGGATTTGAAGAGATTCCATTGGCTCACGAGCAAAACTCGTATGGACGAACAATGGTTTTTGATAACGCTTTACCAGATCAACCAGCTCACGGCAAGTTTGCTCTTCCAGTGCACCGACATGGGGCGCGATGATCTCCTTAAATCCCCCGAAGAAGCCAGTAATGAATACCCCATCCACCTGGTCATCCTGCATCGCTACGTTGACGCATTCCGTGATCATGTGTGGATTCTCCTCCGCCGTTCCGCCATAGTCAATAGGATTACTCGCCGGCATCCCTCCAAGCAGGAAAGGTCTCATTTTCTCCTGGGTAATCTCCGAGAGAACAGGCACCTCCATTCCATGTTTCTCTGCGTTATCCGCAGCGATTGCGTTATCCCCTCCACCCTCGGATAGAATAACAACACGATTCCCTTTGGGAGAGGGACAGGTAAGGAATGCCTGGGACACGTCGAATAGCTCGTCTATGTTATATACCCGCATAATTCCGGCTTGCCTTAGAGCTGCATCCACAATGAGATCATCTCCTGCCAGGGAGCCAGTGTGAGAGGCAGCCGCTCTCACGCCGGCTTTTGTTCTTCCGGTCTTAATGAGAACAATCGGCTTCGTCTTGACCGTCTCCCGGGCAACCGCCACAAACTCATCACCGTTCTTTATCCCTTCCAGATAGGCTAGAATAACCCTTGTGTCCGGGTCGTCTGCCAGATAGCTCAGATACTCGTGAAATCTGACTCCGATGGCGTTCCCGGCGCTTATTACCCTGCTAAATCCCAGATCCCTCATCCGGGCATAGTGTGTCAGAGAATCGATGACATTTCCGCTTTGAGCAAGGACGGAGAGGCTGCCCTTCTTGAGAGGGGGAATGCCGAGGAGATTCATCTCTGCCGACGCACTGAACATCCCACTGCAGTTGGGACCGATGATATAAGTGCCTGCCCTGGCGGCCTCGTTGAGAAGCTCTGCCTCAATCCTTTTCCCCTCATCCCCGGTTTCGCCGAGCCCGGCAGTTATGATAATAATTCCCTTTGCCCCCGCTTTGATACTATCGGCCACCGCCGAGGCAAGAAGATGTGGAGCGATGACAATCATTACCAGGTCGACCGGCTTGTCAATGTCGAGAATGCTCGGGTATGCCTTCCGGGAAAAGAGCTGGGTCCTCTTGGGATTGATCAAGTACACCTCGCCCCGGTATCCTCCTTCGAGAAGGCTCCTGGTCCTTCTCTCCGATGCTTTCCCCGGGACCTCTGAAGCGCCGATGACGGCGACGGAACCAGGATTAAACACCTTGTCCAACGGTTGAGACATTCTCTAACTCCTCAATTCACGGTTTACGGTTCTATGTTCGGTGATTGGTGATTAGTCCCCCCCCTCCCATTCACCATTCACTATTCACTAATCACTCGTTTGCGGACTAGCCGTATTCCAGCATCCGGTCCACAGCAGCCCTGGCTGATGAGCGAATCTCCTGCGGAACCTTCACCTCGGGAGCCATCTCCTGCAGCGACCACAAAATCTTCTCCAGGGTGATGAGCTTCATATTGGGACAGACGGCCTGCTCTGAGATGGGGATGAACCTCTTACCCGGATTCTCTTTCCGCAGCCGATGTATTATCCCTATCTCCGTCCCCACAATCAACTCCTGAACCTCATCCCTTCTGGCATAGCGGCAGATTCCGCTGGTGCTCGTGGCCTCATCGGCAAGGGCAATTACCTCGGGCCGGCATTCCGGGTGAACCACCACCTTTGCGCGTGGGTACTCATCTCGCAACCTGATGATGTCTTGGGATAGTATCCTGACATGAGTCGGGCAGTAACCCGGCCAGAGTATCATCTCCCTCCCCGTTCTGGTCATGATGTAATGGCCCAGGTACTGGTCAGGGACAAAAATGATCTCCTCCGCATCCTTCAGTCCATTCACGATGCTGACTGCGTTGGCCGAGGTGCAACAGACATCGCTCTCCGCCTTAACCTCCGCGGTGGAATTTACGTAACAGACAACGCGGGCATTTGGATGCTCCCCTTTTTTCCGGCGCAACTGTTCGGCGGTGATCATGTTTGCCATCGGACAGCCGGCATGGATATCCGGCAGCAAGACCCTCTTTTCCGGGCAAAGGATGGACGCGGTCTCGGCCATGAAATGAACCCCACAGAAGACGATCACCTCGCTCTCGGTCCGGGCGGCTTTCTGGCTGAGTTCCAGTGAGTCTCCCTGGAAATC
>BBPE01000392.1_pt1 | contig 12719 bp, 9 predicted proteins | sample 1344301 | NCBI WGS metagenome assembly BBPE01 (sample SAMD00019089, study PRJDB2971) | groundwater metagenome | isolation source: The Cedars highly-alkaline
GCACCCCATTCGTCGGTGCGCCGCTGAACCGACTTGCTGCGGTATTTCAGCGTGCCTGTTGCCACCAGTCGGCGAGCCGTGCCAAGCCTGCTGCCATCGTCACCCGCGGCTCGTAGCCGAAGTCGCGCTTGGCGGCAGTGAGGTCGTACCAGTGTGGCGTAGCCAGTTGTTCCGCAACGAAACGGGTCATCGGCGGCTCGCCTTTTAGCGGCAAGGTATGCCAAAGCGCTTCGCACAAAGCACCGGCCGCATAGGCCACACCGTAAGGCACGCTGCCTTCGACGCGCGGCTCGCCCGCAGCCTGTAATAGCCCGTTGACGATCTCGCGAACCGGTTGCGGTTCGCCGTTCGAGATGAAATACGCCTTGCCTGCACAGGCCGCGCCCGGCGCAAGAGCGGCGAACGCTTTTAGATGCGCGTCGGCGACATTATCGATATAGCTGGTATCAATCCGGTTATGGCCGCCATTGATGAAGCGTAGCCGGCCGGCTCGGGCGCGCTCGACGAGGCGCGGTAGCAAGTTGGTGTCGCCCGGGCCCCAGATCAGCCGCGGGCGCAGTGCGACGGTGCATAGCGCATCGCCTCCGGCCACCGGCGTTTCGTTGGCTGCGAGCACCGTCTTCTCGGCCATTTGTTTGCTGCGCGGGTAGGGTGCCTTGAAGGCTTCCGCGTAGGGCGTGTTCGCTTCGTTGCCCCCTTCGCAGGGCACACGGCCGCGGTGCGCCACGCTGGGTGTCGAGGTGTAAACGAGGCGCGTGATGCCGTGCTCGCGACAGGCGGACAGCACGTTCTCCGTGCCGGTCACATTGGCGTCGAAGTAGCTTTGCTCGCTGCCCCAGTGTCCAGCCTTGGCAGCGTTATGGAACACGACATCGATTCCCCGGAAGGCGCGCAGCACATGCGCTGAATCCGCGATATCACCGAGGCGCTGCTCGATGCCCAAGGCGTCGAGTTGCGCAGAGCGCCGCCGCTGCGTACTGATGACGGTGTAGCCCTGCGCCTGCAATGCACGGGAAAGGGCTAGACCAAGGAAGCCAGCGCCGCCGGTGACGAGAATATTCATGAGCTGATACCGCCTAGGGATCGAATGCACCAGAAAGTTGGACCTTGGCCCACTCGGCAAGTCGTTCGCGGCCGATTTTGGCGTTGTGGCGGATGTCCACCGGGAAACCTGGATGGCGCAGAAAATGGCGGATGCGCGCTGTTTTTGTCTCGCGAATCGCCATCCGCTCAAGCTCGGCCTGTACGTTCGCCCATTCGTGTTCCGGCACATCGGCCTTCAGCTCGACGCATAGCACGGGCGATTGCAGGCCACGAACACCGATGCCGACCAGTGCCGTGCGCGCGACACGGCGATGGGTGTTGAAGATCGGTTCGATCTGCTCGGTGGCCATCAAGCCGCCAGCGGTTTCAACGCGATGGCCTTTGCGGCCGCAGAACCACAACCGGCCTTCAGCGTCGAAGTAGCCGAGGTCGCCCATGCGGTGGACGATGCGCTCCTCGCGTGCCGAAATGCGCTCGCGAATCTTCGCCAAGCGGGTGGCCTCGGGCCGTGCGAAGTATTCGTCGGTGACACTGGGGCCGGCAACGGTGATCTCGCCGATCACACCGGAGCCGACCACGAAGTCCTCGCGCCAATGCGTGATGGCTTCATCCAAGATACGAATGATGCGCACCGTGTTCTGCGCCACCGGCCGGCCCACGCAGGTGCCAGCACCGGTTTCCGTGGCCTCGCGCGTGCCTTCCAGCTCGCGCGCTTCGATCACCGCCACGGGCAGACACTCGGTGGCACCGTAGGGCGTCCAGAACTGCGCATCCTTGGCCAGCAACCCGCGCATTTTTGAAACGACATCGGGCGGCACCGGCGCACCGGCCGAGGTGACGCGCTGCACGGTGGGTAGCGGCTCGCCGTGTTCGGCAAGGACTCGCATCAAGGCAGGCGAACCGAACAACTGCGTCACGCCAAAACGGCGAATGGCGTCGTGGAGTTTTTTCGGATCGGCTTTCGCGGGCCGGATGGGGTCCATGTCGGGAATGATCGACGTAAGCCCCAGTGCCGGATCGAACAAGGCGAAGGGCGGGAAGGTCGGCAGGTCGACGCCGCCGACTTCGATGCCGAAGGCCGTGCGCAGCAGGTCGATTTGCGCGACGAAGTGCCGATGGCGATACACCACGCCCTTCGGGACGCCGGTCGATCCGGAAGTGAACAGCAGTGCAGCTACCTCATCACCGAGGGTGTCGGCGAGCATCGTCGTGTCCTCTCCGCGCACCGCTTTTGCTGCGAGCAAAGCCGCACCTTTGCGCTCTAGTCGCGCCAGTGTCTCGCCGCGCCAGATCGGCCAAACGCGCCTGCCAACGGTCACTACGCGGCGGATCGACTTCAAGCCCCAGCCGAACACGCGGCGCCCGAACTGCGCCAGCGGGATGCCGATGAAGGCCTCGGGCGCGGCTTCGTCGAGGCATTGTTTCAGCGCCGAGCGGTCGATACCCGGATCGATCAGCACCGGCACCGCGCCGAGCTTGAACAGCGCGAACATCAGCAGGAAGAACTCCGGGCTCGGCCGCACCATCACCACCGTGTGCATGCCGCGGACGATGCCGTAGGCCTGCAAACCAGCGGCGATCGCATTGGAGCGCGCATCGAGATCGCCGTAGCTCAACACCACGTCGTAGCGCGCGAAACCGTCCGGCCCCGGTTTACCGGGGCAGCGCATGGCGGGCTGTTCGGGCCGTTCGGCCGCGATACGTGGCAGCACGGCGGCGATATTGACCGTGTTGGCGATGGGCGGGCCTGTTTCAGTCATCGCTGCGGGCTTAGAGCGGGTGGGCGTCGAGGAAGCGCCGGATCGCCGGTACCAGCACGGCGTGCTTGTCTTCGAGCACGTAGTGGTGGGCGTCGTCGAAGGCCATCACTTCCGCCTTCGGCAGTGCGTCGGTGAATCTTTTCAGGAAGTGGTGGTCGAATACGAAATCCTGCAAGCCCCAGGCGATGAAGGCCGGGCGGTCGGCGTATTCGTGCAGACTGCGGCCGGATTCCTCGACCAAGGCCCAGGCTTTGTCCTTCGGCGACAGCGGGATGTCCTGCACGAAGCGCAGCGTGCTGATGCGGTTCTTCCACGAGTCGTAGGGCGCGACGTAGGCCGCGCGCACCGCGGGCGAGACTTTCGTACTCACGCACTGGTCGATGGTGCCGGCGGCGAAGGCGTTGAAGCCGCGGATCACCAAGGCGCCGATGTTGTAGTTGCGGCCGAGCTGCAACTGCCAGGGCATCGGCTTCTCCTTCGGCAGCGGGAAGGCGGCGGTGTTGGTGATGACCAAGCGCTTCACCAAACCGCGCCGCTTCAGCGCCCAGCCAAAGCCAATCATGCCACCCCAGTCGTGCATGGCCAGTGTGATGGGGCCGGTGATGCCGAGGTGGGCGATGAGCTTCTCGATGTCTTCGATGCGCGATTGCAAGGTGTAGCGGTAATGCTTGTCGTCGGGCTTGTCCGAGAGCCCCATGCCGATGTGGTCGGGCACGATGCAGCGGTAGCGGTCGCGCAGGCCCAGCACCAAATGCCGCCAGTAGAAGCTCCACGACGGATTGCCGTGCAGCATCAGCACCACCTCGCCCTCGCGCGGGCCTTCGTCGAGGTAACTCATCGCGATGCCAGCACCGCGGTTGAAGCGTTGCGGGGTGAAGGGGTAGTCGGGGAAGTTCACTGGCGAGCTCGGCGGGGTTCGTCGGAAAGCCACGCATCCTACCAGCGAGGTGTCGAGTGGGCGCTTCAGCTTCAACCCGGTGCTTGCCGTGGGAAACGCACATCCACGCGGCAGCCCGCACCCGGGACACTGGTGACACGGATCTCGCCGCCCAAGGTACGCTCAACGAGTGCGCGGACGATGCTCATGCCAAGCCCGGTGCCACCACGCCCGCGTGCCGTGGTGTAGAACGGCTCGTAGACCCGATGCAAGACCTCGGGCGACATGCCAAAGCCGTGATCGACCACTCGCAGCCAAGCGTTCGCGCCGTCTTGCCCCGCCGACACGTCGATGCGCGCGCCGGGGCTCGGTGCATCACCGTAGCCGTGCAGGCAGGCGTTGACGATCAGATTGGTCAGCACCTGGGCCAAGCTTCCGGCGTAGCTATCGCATTCGATCGGCGCTATCGGCGCCAGCTCGGCTCGCACGCCGCGCTGACGCAACATCGGTGCCAAACTGGTCATGACGTCGGCGAGCAGCTCGGAAAGATCGAAATGCGCGCGCACGTCGTGGGTTTGATCTGCCGCCGAGCGCTTGAAGCTTTCCACCAGGCCAGCGGCGCGCTGCGCGTTGCGCGTGGCGATCTGCAGGCCTTCTTCCACTTCGTCGAGGCCTGACTCAAGCCGCGACCGGCTCAAGGCACCTTGCGCCAATTGGGCGCGCAGCTCGGCGAGCACACTGCTGCTGTGACTAACGGCGGTGACAATGACTCCGACCGGGGTGTTGATCTCGTGGGCGACGCCCGCCACCAGTTGTCCGAGTGCCGCGAGTTTTTCGCGCTCGACGAGGAGATTTTTTGCATTTTCGAGGTACTCCAAAGCAGCACGAAGCTCGGCGGTACGCGCAGCGACGCGCTCCTCCAGCGAGGCATTGAGCGCCTCCAGCCGCTCTTGATAACGACGGCGGTCGGCCGCCGTCAGCGCGCGGCCGAAATGGTCGGCAAGGCTGCCAAGGTAGGCCACCTCTTCCGGCTGCCAATCCCGCGGCGAGCCACGGTGCTCAGCGCAGAGGATGCCGACCATGCGCCCGTGCTGACGGATCGGGCAATCGAGCAGCGAGGCGATACCCAAGCCGTCGAGGTAGCCGTTGGCGAACTCGGCGGTATCCGGGTGATTTGCCGCATCGACCGCGACAATGGCGCGCTCACGGGCCAACGCTGCCAAGTAACGCGGGTAGCGAACGTCGTCGAGCAACATATCGGGCAGCTTGTTGTGGCTGCCATCGGCACGGTCGTAGATGTGAATGCAGCGGATCGAGCGGCCATCCTCGCCGCGCATCCAAACGCCACAGCGGTCGACGCCCAACCCTTCGATTGCTGCCTCGGTGATGGCGCGCGCGCTGCGCGGGATGTCGCCGTCGTCGATATCCTGCGCTTGGGTAAGCGCAAGCAGCAAAGCCTCCCTCGCCGCGCTCATCGCTCTCCTCGACGGGCTGGTGCGTGACGGGCGACGATCAGATTCAAATGGTTGAGTGCGAGTGCGGTCAGTGCGGGGTCGAGGCCGACACCTGCCTCGGCGAGCAACTCGGCACGCAGCGCCTCCTGCTCGTGCGCGCCACGGCCCGGGGCCGGCGCGAGCATCGCATCGACGAGATTGGCGATGCTCAGGATGCGGCTCTCCAGCGCAATCGCTTCGCCACTCAGGCCGAGCGGATAGCCGCTTCCGTCCCAACGCTCGTGATGCTCGCGCGCCAACTGCGCGGCCAAGCGCCCTTCCGATGTGGCGAGCCCCTCCAGCAACTGAGCGCCGGCCTCGGAATGCAACTGCAAGACCTTGCGGGCTTCGCCTTCCAGAACCTTGGCCTCGGCGAGAGCCTCGCGGGTCTCCGCCGGTAAGGCGAACAAACCCACATCGTGCAATGCAGCGGCATGACGCAGCGCCTCGATGCGCGTCGCGGGCAATCCAGCAAGCGCGGCAAGACACGCCGCTACTTCGGCGGTACCGGAGGCGTGGCTTTGATGGCCGACGATGCGCTCATCCAGTACGCGATTGAGTAGCGCGACGATGTCGTGGAAGGCGCGTTCGCAGGCTTCGATATCGCGAAAAGTGCGAATGGCGCTGTGCGCAAGGGTTCGCAACTTCTGCGCGGAGAGATCGGTTTTCTCGCGGTAGTCGCTGATGTCGAAATCGCGCACCACGGCGTCTTCGGTGAGCCGGCCCGGCTGTCCGGTGCGGACGACTAGGCGCGTGCGATGATTGGCCTGTGTCTCGCGCACTGCGGCAATCAGCCGAAGCCCGGCGTCGGGAAGCTCCATGACCATGTCGATCAAGCCGAGCGCGACATCGGGATGCGCGGCAAACAGCGCGATGCCTTCCTCGGCGCTGGACGCGTCCATCAATTCGATGGGGCGGCCGTCGATCTTCAGCGTGCCGAGTGCTAGGCGGGTGATCGTGCGAACCGACTCGTCATCGTCGACCACCACGACTTTCCACGGTGTCGGTGCCGGCGCGTCGAAGGAGTCCTCGGCGACGTCAGCGGCGAACAGCAACTCATCGTGAATGGTCATGGCTCACACCCCTCGATTCCTCTACGGCGAGCATGCCACGCCGCGCTTGAGGTGGACGAGCAGCAACGAGATGGCCGCCGGGGTGATGCCGGGGATGCGCTGGGCTTGGCCGATGGTTTCCGGGCGCACGGCGCTGAGCTTGGTCACCACTTCGGTCGACAGGCCACTGATGCCGCGGTACTCGAAGCCGCCAGGGATGGCGGTGTTTTCGTGGCGGCGCTGGCGTTCGATGTCTTCGCGCTGGCGGTCGAGATACCCGGCGTACTTCGCGGAAATCTGCACCTGCTCGGCGACCTTGGCATCCGCCACACCGGGGCCGATGCCGGCCACGGCGACGAGTGCCGCGTAGTCGAGCTCCGGGCGTTTCAGCAAATCGAGCACATTGGTTTCGCGCGACAACGGCTGACCGGTGGCGGATTCCAGGCTGCGGCCCAGTGCATTGGTCGGTGCGGCCCAGATGGCCTTCAGGCGCGCGGCTTCGGTGTCGATGGCGGTGCGCTTGGTGTCGAACGCCGCCCAGCGCGCATTGTCTACGAGGCCAAGTTCACGACCCGTCGGCGTCAGGCGCAGATCGGCGTTGTCCTCGCGCAACTGCAAGCGGTACTCGGCGCGCGAGGTGAACATGCGGTAGGGCTCGGTGGTGCCGTGGGTGATGAGGTCATCGACCAGCACGCCGAGGTAGGCCTCGTCGCGGCGCGGTGTCCATGCAGGCTGCTGTTGCACGAAGCGCGCGGCGTTCAAGCCGGCCAGCAGGCCCTGCGCGGCCGCTTCCTCGTAGCCGGTGGTGCCGTTGATCTGGCCGGCGAAGAACAGCCCGCGGATCGCCTTGGTCTCCAGCGAGGCCTTTAAGCCCCGCGGATCGAAGTAGTCGTACTCGATGGCGTAGCCGGGCCGGGTGATGTGCGCGTTCGCAAAGCCTCGGATCGAGCGCACCAGCGCCAACTGGACATCGAAGGGCAGCGATGTGCTGATGCCGTTCGGGTAGATCTCGAAGGTGTCGAGGCCTTCTGGCTCGATGAAGATCTGGTGCGAGGCCTTGTCGGCGAAGCGCGTCACCTTGTCCTCGATGCTCGGGCAATAGCGCGGGCCCACGCCTTCGATGACGCCGGTGTACATCGGCGAACGATCGAGCCCGCCGCGGATGGCCTCGTGCGTCGCTTCGTTGGTGTGGGTGATCCAGCAGCTCACTTGGCGCGGGTGCACGGACGCGTCGTTGTCGAAGCTGAAAGTGGGGATCGGCGAATCACCGGGCTGCTCTTCAAGACCGCTGAAGTCGATGCTGCGCGCGTCGATACGCGGCGGTGTACCGGTCTTCAGGCGTGCCACGCCGAGCGCGGCCTCGCGCAGGCGCTGCGCCAGTGCATTCGACGGCGGATCGCCGGCGCGACCGCCGGCATAGTTCGCCAGCCCGATGTGGATCTGCCCAGCGAGGAAAGTGCCCGCGGTCAGCACCACGGCCGGCGCATGAAACGCGAGGCCCATTTGTGTGCGCACGCCGGTGACGGCCTCGCCGGCGAACAACAGGTCGTCCACCGCCTGCTGGAACACCGAGAGCCCCGGCTGCGTTTCCACCATCCGGCGGATCGCGGCCTTGTACAGAGCACGATCGGCCTGCGCCCGAGTGGCGCGCACCGCCGGGCCTTTCGATGCATTCAAAGTGCGCCACTGGATGCCAGCGCGATCCGCCGCACGGGCCATGGCACCGCCGAGTGCGTCGATCTCCTTGACCAGGTGCCCTTTGCCGATGCCGCCGATGGCCGGGTTGCAGCTCATCGCGCCGATGGTCTCGATGCTGTGCGTGAGCAACAGCGTGCGCGCACCGGCCCGCGCGGCCGCCAGCGCGGCTTCGGTGCCGGCGTGGCCGCCGCCGACGACGATGACATCGAAAACGTGGAAGGGAGTGGGCATGCGCGCATTGTGCCGCGCCAGGGCTGAATCGGCATCGCAAGTGACGTGCGCGACGGCGAGCTGCGAGAGCAAAGCCCCAGCGCCCGGCCCGCCAGCGAGGCTGGCCCACCCCGTCACCCGCGAGGCAAGAAACCCGACGGTCGGCCCAAAGGGGGCGTCCTGCCCCTTGGGCCGATGGCGCATCCTGCGCCACCCCTCCGGGGCTCGCGTCTGGATCGCGCGCCGGGGCTCCTTATTCGCCTCGCTGGCGGGCCGGGCGCTGGGGCTTTGCTCTCGCGGCGAAATCATCAGCTCGTCGCAAGGCGCGACGACGCAAGCGCGCGCCAGCGCTACGTTCCCCGCGGCTTCGCCCGATGCGTCGCCGTCGCCGTCCACGGGTCGTCCGGCCACGGATGCCGCGGGTAGCGGCCTTTCATGTCCTTTCTGACGTCTGGGTAGGCGTTGTTCCAGAAGCTTCTCAGGTCCTGGGTGATCGCCAGCGGTGCGCCACCGGGCGAGAGCAGGTGCAGCGTGAGCGTCACGCGGCCCTCGGCAATCCGTGGCGTGTCGGCCAGCCCGAACAGCTCTTGCAGCTTGCAGGCCAACACCGGACGCTCGCCGTGCGCGTAGGTGATCGGCCGCTCCATGCCCGAAGGCACGATGAGGCGGCGCGGCGCCAGCGCGTCCAGCTTCGATTTCAAGGCCCAATCGAGGCGTGACTTCAGCGCCTCGCCGAGCGCGTCTTCGTTCAAGGCATCCAGCCGCGTCTTGCCTTGGAATGCCGGCTTCAACCACGCGTCGAGCGCGTTCAAAAGCGCCTCGTCGCTGACCTCGGGCCAGCCCAGCTCGGGCAGCCACTCGCGCAGACAGCGCAAGCGTTCGAGCCATTGCTTCAAGCCTTCGGTCCACGGCAGCGCATCGAGTCCAAGCTCGCGCACCGCATCGGTGAGTGCTTGCGCAGCACGCGCCGGATCAGGCCGGCCCGCAGGCTTGCTTTCCAGCACGATGCGCTCGAAACGACGCTCGCGGCGGGCCACCAGCGCACGCGCGCTGGTATCCCAGCGCACACTGTCTTCTTCGACGAAACGCTCGGGAGACTCGCGTTGCAATCGCGACTCATCGAGCGGCGCGCCACGAAGAATCAAGCCGTCACGCGCCTCGAAGCGCAGCTCGCTGGCGACGATCCACGGTTCGCCATACAGCGCCGAATCATCGAACAATCGCGCACTGCGGCCGTTGCTCAAGCTGTAGCGGCGCGGGTCGCTCGGATGCTGCACGCCGATACGATCGGGGAAAGCGTGCCGCAGTAGATCGCCGAGTTGGTGCGCCGATGCATTCTTCGGTGGCCATGCTGCGCAGCGCAGGCGGCGCCGCCAATTCGTCGCCTGCTGATCGATCGCCGCGAGGCCTGAGCGCGAGGCTTCCGACGGCGTGCGGCCAGCGCGGAACGCGGCCAGCGCCTGCCAGCGTGCGGCCACGTCGTCACGGCGCGGGCCTCGCAGCGGGTCGCGGGCTTCTACGAGGGCGGCGAGGTCGCAGGCCAATGCCGTCTCGCTGGCGTCGGCCGGAGCAAGCAGCATCGCGGCGAGGCGCGGGTGTGTTCCGACGCTGAGCATCCGCTTGCCGATAGACGTGATGCGGCCGTCCACAGCGAGCGCGCCGAGTGCTTTCAGCAAATCGATGCCGGCCGCCAGCGCCCCGCGCGGCGGCGCATCGAAAAAGCGCAAATCGGCCTCGCCCCAAGCCGCCAACTCTAACGCCAATCCCGAGAGCTCGACCTGCGAAATCTCGGCGCGACGGTTCGGTTCGAGGCGCTGGGATTCCGGCCAGAGTCGATAACACCAGCCTTCCGCCACGCGGCCGGCGCGACCGGCGCGCTGTTCGGCACTCGCCTGCGAAATAGCGACGGTGTCGAGCCGCGAGAAGCCCGAGTTTGGCTCGAAGCGTGGCTCGCGCGCGAGGCCCGAATCGATCACGACGCGAACACCCGGCAGGGTGACGCTCGACTCCGCAACATTCGTCGCCAGCACCACACGACGACGGCCGTCCGGGTCCGGGTTCAGCGCGGCGGACTGCGCTTCGACGCTGAGCTCGCCGTGCAGCGGCAGCAGACGCACTTCGGCCGGGAGCATCGGCTCCAGCGCGCGCGTGGCCTCCGCGATCTCGCGCTGGCCGGGCACGAACGCAAGCACGTCGCCGGGATGTTGGCTGAGCGCCTGTTCGACGCAGCGCCTCAGCTGGAAGGCGAGCGCTTCGTCGCGCCGAGCCGGAAAGTGCGCCACCGTCACCGGGTAGGCGCGGCCTTCGGCGGTCAGGCGTGGCGCATCGAGGAAACGCGCCAGCCGCTCGCCATCGAGGGTGGCCGACATCACCACCAGACGCAGGTCGGGGCGTAGCTGCGCCTGCACATCTAGCGCGAATGCGAGGCCTAGATCGCCGGTGAGGTGGCGTTCGTGGAATTCGTCGAACAGGATGGCCGCGATGCCGTCCAGTGTCGGATCGTCTTGGATCAGCCGCGTCAGAATGCCCTCGGTGATCACTTCGATGCGCGTTGCGCTTGAGATTTTTGCCTCGAAGCGAATGCGGTAGCCCACCGTCTGGCCCACCGTCTCGCCGAGCTGGGCCGCCATGAAGCCGGCCGCCGCGCGCGCGGCCACGCGACGTGGCTCGAGCATCAAGATCTTGCCGCCGTGGCGCCACGGCGCATCGAGCAAGGCCAGTGGCACCTGCGTGGTCTTGCCAGCACCCGGCGGGGCTTCGAGCACCAATCGCGGGTGCGCGTCCAGCGCCTCGCGTAGCGCGGGCAACAAGGGTGTAATGGGGAAATCAGGCATCGAGGCAATGGCGCTTTGGCGGCATTCCGTGATCGAACGACCACGCAGTGTGCCGTAGGCCGTGCGCTCGTTCGCAGATCCTGCCAATACGGGGCGCTTCGCCATCGCCCTGTCACGCGCAGCAATTAGCGTGCCCGCCTTCGTCATACGAGCTTTGCCATGCGCGCCCTGTTCCGCACCGTCCTGCCTGCCCTGTTGGTGCTTGTTCTCGTTGCCTGCGGGAGCGATACACCAGCACCCGCGGTCGATGCATCCGCAGCAGTGACCACGACAGCGACTACACCTGACTTGTCGACCGCCGATGCCGAAGCCGCCCGCGCCCGTGCGGCCGAGTCGCTGGCGGCAAATCGGCTGTTCGCGCCGGCCGGCGACAACGCCATCGAACACTACCTCGCCCTGTTGGCGACAATGCCCGCCGACACCGCCGCCATGACCGCGCTCATCGATCTCGCACCCTACGTGACGATCGCTGCCGAGCAGGCCACGGCGGCGCGCGATTTCGCCGAAGCCGAGCGCCTCATCGACCTGCTGCGGCGAATGGACCCCGAAGCCCCGGCTTTACCCCGACTACAAGCCGCACTGGCCGCCGAGCGCGCCGCCGCCGAGGCCGAAGCTTTGCAGCAAGCCGAGGTCGAGACGCAGGCTCAGACCGCGCAGGCAACCGCCGCGCTAGCCAGCGCGGCGCGGGCTGCCGAGGCCACTCGCACCGCTGCCGCCGCGGCTGCCGCCCTTACGACTGCCGCAGCAGCCACGAACGTCGCTGCCGCACCCGCTCGGGTACCGGCACGTCCTGCCGTGCTCGCGACGCCAACCGACGTCACCCCGCCCGTGGCTAGCCCCAGCGCAACGCCGCCTGCGGTGGCGGCGGCCGTAGCAGCGCCTGTAACAGCAGCGCCGCGTGCCGTCGTCAGTCGGGTGGCGGCACGCTTCCCAGAGTCGGCTTTGCGTCGCCAGCTCGAAGGCGAAGTCGAACTTGCCGTCCTGATTCGCGCCGACGGGTCGGTCGCCAGTGTCGAGGTGCTGCGTGCCGATCCGCCGGGTGTATTCGACCGCGAAGCGCTACGGGCCGTGCAACGCTGGCGCTACGCCCCGGCGGCAACGGAAAGCCGGACGCGGGTGGTGGTGCAGTTCCGTCGCCCCTAAGCCGGCGCTCGGGGCACCCCGCCTTGACAGTCACCTAAGCGACACTTGACCCTGCGAACACTTCGTTTGCTTGGGATCCCGCACCGTGCCCGCTCCGTCGCTCCGCAAATCACCGGCCGCATGGGCCGCTGTCTTGGTTGCCACCCTTGGCCTTAGCGCCTGCTCGCCCGCCGAAGACGCAACCGATCCAACCGCACCGGTCGCCACAGCGCCCGCAGAGGTCGCGGCCGACCCTGCTGCCGCTGCCACCGCCACTGAGATCACCGCGAATGCTCTGGCCGCGCTTTCGGTGGAAGAGCTTCGCGATAGCGGCATCGCAGCCCTGCGCGATCAACGCCTGTATTCGCCAGCCGGCGAGAATGCGATGGAGTACTACCTCGCGCTGCGGCAAAAATCCGCAGCCGCCGATGTGGATGCCGAATCGGCCCTGATCGACCTAATGCCCTACGCCTTGATCGCCGCCGAGCAAGCGATCAATGAGGACGATTTCGTCGAGGCCGAGCGCCTCTTGGCCTTGATGGCGCGCACGGACCCAGAAGCACCTTCGCTGAGCCGCATCCGTGACGCGATCGCCAGCCGCCGCACTGCGGCCGCCGAACGCGAGCGCA
>BBPE01001402.1_pt1 | contig 12713 bp, 10 predicted proteins | sample 1344301 | NCBI WGS metagenome assembly BBPE01 (sample SAMD00019089, study PRJDB2971) | groundwater metagenome | isolation source: The Cedars highly-alkaline
TCGAGTTGGGCCTCGGACTCGGGGCTGCGGCGCAGCAGGCGCAGCGCCCGCATCTGGCCGCGCCGGGGGTCGCGGTAGCACAGGGTGTTGGGGGTGTTCAGGCCTAGGCGCGCGGCCACGGCGTCGAGCAGTGCGGGGTCGGGGGCTTGCAGGCAGGCGGCGCGCAGCAGCACGCCTGTGCGCCCTTGTTCCTCGTGGCGGCCAAAGGGCACGCAGGTGGCAAAGTCGAACTGGCTCAGTTGCCCCGACAGCCAGGCCCGGGTTTGCGCCGCTTCGCCTTCGGGCAACCAGGCCATGGCGATGAGCGTCCAAGGCAGGTGCGCCGGTTCGACCCGCACGGCGGCGTGTTTGAGTTCGGGTTGCTGGGATGTGGGGCAGCAGGCCGGTGTGGTCAGGGCATTGACGCCCAGCAGCGCCAAGCCTTCGGGGCTGCGCCCGCTTAAACAATCCGAACCCCAGTGCATGGGCAAATACACCTGCCCCAGCCCCAGATCGGGCGCGGCTTGCAGCGGCAGCACGATGCGCCCGCGCGCGCTTTGCACGCTGACCAGCTCCCCTTCGCGCAGCCGGCGCCGCGCCATGTCCTGCGGGTGCATGTGCAGCACCGGCTCCGGTGCATGGCCAAACAGGCGGCCCAGCAGGCCGGTGCGGCTCATGCCGTGCCACTGGTCGCGCAGCCGGCCGGTGTTCAAGGCCAGCGGGTAGCTGGCGTCGCGTGCCTCGGCTGGCGCCCGGTAGGGCAGGGCCACAAAACGCGCCTTGCCGTCGGAAGTGGGAAAACGGCCGTCGGCGTACAGGCGCGCCAGGCCCCGGCTTTGGCCCTCGGGCATGGGCCACTGCTGCGGCCCGGCGGTGTCGAGCAGGGCATAGCTGAGGCCGCTGATGTCGAGGTCGCGGCCCTGGGTGCTCTGGCGGTGTTCGTTCCACACCGCCTCGGGCGTGGGGTAGTCGAAGTGGATGCGCCGCGGTGCATCGGGCTGCGGGTGCAGCAGGGCCTCTAGGCGCTGGGCCACATCGCGCGCGATGACCCAGTCGGGCCGGGGGCCGTCGAGCGCATGGTCGGGGTGCAGCGGGGCCGGCACGGCGCGGCGCACGCGGCTGATGCACCGCTCGCTGTTGCTGACGGTGCCTTCCTTTTCGCCCCAGGTGGTGGCGGGCAGCAGCAGGTCGGCGTAGGCGGTGCTGGCGGTGTGGGCAAAAGCCTCTTGCACGATGACGAATTCGGCCCGCTCCAGCGCCCGCCGCACCGTGCTCTGGTCGGGCAGGCTTTGGGCCGGGTTGGTGCAGGCGATCCACAGCAGCTTGACTTCGCCCTCGGCCGCCGCCTGGAACATCTGGACCGCGCTGCGCCCCGGCTGCCCGGGTACGCTGGGCACCCCCCACAGTTGCGCCACTTCGGCCCGGTGCGTGGGGTTGGCCAGATCGCGGTGGGCGCTGAGCAGGTTGGCCATGGCGCCCACTTCGCGCCCGCCCATGGCGTTGGGCTGGCCGGTCAGGCTCAGGGGGCCGGCACCGGGGTGGCCAATCTGCCCGGTGGCCAGGTGCAGGTGGATCAGGGCCGCGTTGTTGGCGCTGCCGTTGCTGCTCTGGTTCAGACCCTGGCAGTACAGGCTCAGGGTGGGGCGGCGCAGCCGGCCATCGCGCCCGCTAAAAAGCGGGGCAGTCGGGGCCGGGGGCCCATCTTGGGCGGGGCTGTCGAGGCCGGCGATCCAGCGCGCCGCGGTGTAGAGGTCGGCCTGTTGCAGGCCACACAGGTGCGCGGTGTGGGCGGGGGTGTGCTCGCGCAAGATCGCCTTCAGGGCCTCGAAGCCGCTGGTGTGGGCGGCGATGTAAGCCGGGTCGAGCCAGCCCTCCCAGAGCATGATGTGCAGCAGGCCGTGCAGCAGCGCCACGTCGGTGCCGGGTTGCAGCGGTAGGTGCAGGTCGGCGCTGGCGGCGGTGTCGGTGCGGCGCGGGTCGGCGACGATCAGGCGCAGATCCGGCCGCGCCGCGCGCGCGTCTTCGATGCGCCTGAACAGCACCGGGTGCGCCCAGGCCGTGTTGCTGCCGATGATGAACAGCGTTTGCGCCAGCCCCAGGTCCTCGTAGCAGGGCGGCGGCGCGTCGGCCCCCAGGGTGAGTTTGTAGCCGGCCACGGCGCTGCTCATGCACAGGCGCGAATTGGAGTCGATCTGGTTGCTGCCCAGCACCCCTTTGACCAGCTTGTTGAAGACGTAGTAGTCCTCGGTCAGCAACTGGCCGCTGACGTACACGCCCACGGCGTCGGGGCCGTGCTGCTGCACGGTTTGGGCGATGCGGCTGGCCGCCAGATCGAGCGCCTGCTTCCAGTCCAGCGCCTGGGTGGGGCCGCCGCGCGCGCTGCGCCACTGCGGATGCAGCAGCCGGGTGGCTTGCGCCAAGGCGGGGCGGGCGCTCAGGTGCAGGGTCGAGCCTTTGCTGCACAAGCGCCCGAAATTGGCCGGGTGCTCGGGGTCGCCGCGCACGCCGGTGATCTGGCCGCCCTCGTGCTCGATCAGCACGCCGCAGCCGACGCCGCAATAGGGGCAGGTGGAACGGGTGGTGGCCATGGGCTTGCGCTTAGCAGGCACCGCTGGCCGCGCCGGGGCAAGCACGGCGGGCCGGCCCAGAGCAATCGAGACGGGCCGCCGGGCCGGCCAGGGGCCGCTTGGCCTCGGTAGCCAGCGTGTCGAGCTCGTGGGCGTCCAGGTACACCAGTCCGTGCTCAACCTTGAGGGCGAAGCGCGGGGTCTGACCTTGGTCGGGTGCGGCGGCCTGGCCGCTGTCGAGGGCGATGTTCCAGTTGTGCAGCGGGCACGCCACGCTGTGCCCAAACACGATGCCCTGGCTCAGCGGCCCGCCCTTGTGCGGGCAGCGGTCGAGCAGGGCAAAGAGCCGCTGGTCGGCGGCCTTGAACACGGCCACGTCCAGCCCGTGCTCGCGCGCCACGCGGCGCGCACCCAAGGCGGGGATGTCTTCTACGGTGCAAACGGGTATCCAGTGGGTCATGGGGCCTCCGGGGTAAAGGGGTGGTGCTTGAAGCCGGTGCGCGATCAGGCCGGCACCCGGCTTGGGGCCATCTCTGCGTTCAGGGCCTGAAACTGGCGCAGATCGACTTGCGCCCGCTCGTGTTCAAACCAAGGGTCGGGCTCGCCGTCGAGCGCAAACTGCAACTGCTGCCACAGCGCCTGGCGGCCGGCCGGGTCGTCGAGGATGCGCTGCTTCACGTAGTCCAGCCCGACCCGGCTCACGAAGTGCACCGTGCGCTCCAGATACCAGCCTTCGAGCCGGTAGAGCTGCATGAAGGCGCCGGTGGTTTCCAGCACCTCGGCAGCGCTTTTGAGCTTGCAAAAAAAGTGCGCCACTTCGGTCTTGATGCCACCATTGCCAGCGATGTGCATCTCCCAGCCGCTCTCGACGCCGATGATGCCCACGTCCTTGATGCCGGCCTCGGCGCAGTTGCGCGGGCAGCCGCTGACGGCAAACTTGACCTTGTGCGGCGCGTACATGCCAAAGAAGGCGCGCTCCAGGTCTTTGCCCATCTGGGTGCTGTCTTGCGTACCCATGCGGCACCACTCGGAGCCGACGCAGGTTTTGACCGTGCGCAGCGCCTTGGCGTAGGCGTGGCCGCTGGGCATGCCGATGTCTTTCCAGACGCTGATCAGGTCCTCTTTTTTTACGCCCAGCAAGTCGATGCGCTGGCCGCCGGTGACCTTGACGGTGGGGATTTGGTACTTGTCCACCGCGTTGGCGATGCGGCGCAGCTCGTCGGCCGTGGTCTCGCCGCCCCACATGCGCGGGATCACCGAATAGGTGCCGTCTTTCTGGATGTTGGCGTGGCTGCGCTCGTTGATGAAGCGGCTTTGCGGGTCGTCGCGGGCCTCTTTGGGCCAGGTGCTGATGAGGTAGTAGTTGAGGGCCGGGCGGCAGGTGGCGCAGCCGCTCGGGTTGCGCCAGTCCAGCGCCTGGAACACGTCAGCAATGCGCAGCAGCTTGCGCTCGCGGATGGCGTCGCGCACCTGCTGGTGGCTGTGCTCGGTGCAGCCGCACAGGGCTTTTTTCTGGGGCGTGGCCGAGTAGTCGCCACCGGCGCTGAACATCAGGATTTGCTCCACCAGGCCGGTGCAACTGCCGCAACTGGCGCTGGCCTTGGTGTGTTTGCGCACTTCGTCGAGGGTGAACAGGCCCTGGCGCTTGATGGCCTTGCAGATGGCCCCTTTGCTGACGCCGTTGCAGCCGCAAACCTCGTCGCTGTCGGCCATTTGGGCCGCCTTTTGGTGCCCCTGGTGCCCGGCATCGCCCAGATTGCTCTCGCCAAACATGAGCTTGTCGCGGATGTCGGCCACCGGGCGGCCCGCGCGCAGCAGCTTGAAATACCAACTGCCATCGACCGTGTCGCCATAGAGGCAGGCGCCGACCAGTTTGTCGTCTTGCAGCACCAGTTTTTTATAGACGCCGCCGCTGGGGGCGGTCGGGTCGCTGAGCACGATTTCCTCGCAGCCGGGGCCGCCCAGGTAGTTGCCGGCGCTGAACAGGTCGATGCCCGTGACCTTGAGCTTGGTCGAGGTCACGCTGCCGCTGTAGCGGGCGATGCCGTGCTGCGCCAGGTGGTTGGCCAGCACCTTGCCCTGCTCGAACAGCGGGGCCACCAGACCGTAGGCCACGCCCCGGTGCGCGGCGCATTCGCCCACGGCGTAGATGCGCGGGTCGGTCACGGTTTGCAGCGTGTCCGAGACCACGATGCCGCGCTGCACGTGCAGCCGCATGCGCTCGGCCAGCGCGGTGTTGGGGCGGATGCCCACCGCCATCACCACGAGCTGGGCCGGGATTTCCGGCTCGGGCGCGCTGCCGGCCTTGAAGCGCACGGCGGCCACGCGGCCATCGGCACCGGCCAGCAGGGCCTCGGTCTGGGCCCCGAGCAGGAATTTGAGGCCGCGCGCTTGCAGCGAGCGCTGCAACAGCTCGGCGGCGCGCTGGTCGAGCTGGCGCTCCATCAGCCACGGGGCCACGTGCACCACGGTCACGTCCATGCCGCGCTTCATCAGCCCGTTGGCCGCTTCCAGCCCCAGCAGCCCGCCGCCAATCACCACCGCTTGCGGGTATTGCGTGGCGGCCGCGATCATGGCCTGGGTGTCGGCCAGGTCGCGGTAGGCGAGCACACCGGGCAGCTCCCGGCCCGGGATGGGCAGCATGAAGGCGTTGGAGCCGGTGGCCAGAATCAGCCGGTCGTAGGGGGCCGACTGCGTGGCCCCGTCAGGCCCGCTGGCATGGACCAGGCGCCGGGTGCGGTCCACCTCGGTCACGCTCCAGCCGGCGTGCAGCGTGATGCCATGCTGGCGGTACCAGTCCCAGTCGTTGAGGACGATTTGGTCCGGCGTCTGCTCGCCGGCCAGCACCGGCGAGAGCAGGATGCGGTTGTAGTTGGGGTGCGGCTCGGTGCCAAAGACGGTGATGTCGTACAGATCGGGCGCGAGCTTGAGCAGCTCTTCGAGCGTGCGCACCCCGGCCATGCCGTTGCCCACCAGCACCAGCTTTTGCCGTTGGCTGGCTGTTTGGGGGATGGCGGCAGGGGCGTTGCGGGCGGACTCTGAGCCGGGCGGGGCAGTGTGTTGCATCATGCGGCCTCTTTTTCCACGTGTGCCTGGCGGGTGTACAAAAAGTCCATCACCGCCTTGCGGCATTGCAGGTAAGCCGGGTTTTCCGACAGTTCCACGCGCCGCCGTGGGCGCGCCAGCGGCACCGCCAGCACCTCGCCGATGGTGGCCGAGGGGCCGTTGGTGAGCATCACGATGCGGTCGGCCAGCAGCACCGCCTCATCGACATCGTGCGTCACCATCACCACGGTGCTGTGGGTGCGCGCCACGATGTCGAGCAGTTCGTCTTGCAGCTTGGCGCGGGTCAGGGCGTCGAGCGCGCCGAAGGGCTCGTCGAGCAGCAGCACCTTGGGCTCCATCGCCAGCGCGCGCGCAATGCCCACGCGCTGCTTCATGCCACCGCTGATTTCGCCCGGGCGCTTGTGGGCGGCGTGGCTCAGGCCCACCAGTTCCAGCGCGGCATGGGTGCGCGCCGCCAGTTCGGCTTTGCGCTCCGACTTGGCCCCGGCGCTGCGCGAGCCCGAGCCGAAAACGCGCTCGACGCCGAGGTGTACGTTCTCAAAGCAGGTTAGCCACGGCAGCAAGGAGTGGTTCTGAAACACCACGGCACGCTCTGGCCCCGGGCCGGCGATCTCGCGCCCGGCGCACAGCAGCAGGCCTTCGGTGGGGGAGCTCAGGCCGGCGATCAGGTTGAGCAGGGTGGATTTGCCGCAACCCGAGTGCCCGATCAGGGCCACGAACTCGCCTTTGGCGATGCGCAGGTCGATCTGGCGCAGCGCCTCAAACTCGCCTTGCCGGGTTTTAAAGCGCTGCACCACGCCTTCGATCTGGATGTAGTGGCTCTCGTTCATGATTTGACTTCCTCGAAAGTAAAGGCGCGGGCGATGCGCACCAGGGCCCACTCCAGCAGCAGCCCGACCAGGCCGATGACGAAAATCGCCACGATGATGTGCGTGATGTTGAGGTTGTTCCACTCGTCCCAGATCCAGAAACCGATGCCCACGCCGCCGGTGAGCATTTCGGCCGCCACGATCACCAGCCAGGCGGTGCCCACGGCCAGCCGCACCCCGGTGAGCACGTAGGGCAGCACGGCGGGCAGCAAAATCTTGGTCAGGATGGTCCACTCGCTCAGGTTGAGCACCCGCGCCACGTTGAGGTAGTCCTGCGGCACCCGCTGCACCCCGACGGCGGTGTTGATGATCATGGGCCAGATCGAGCAGATGAAGATGGTCCAGATCGCCGCCGGTTCGGTGCCCTGGAACACCAGCAGCCCGATCGGCAACCAGGCCAAGGGCGAAACCGGCTTGAACAGGCTGATCAGCGGCGCGCACATGCGCCCGGCAAAGACCGAGCGGCCGATCAGAAAGCCCAGCGGAATGCCCACCAGCGCCGCCAGCCCAAAGCCCAGCCCGACGCGCTCAAGCGAGTTGAGCACCTGCCAGCCGATCCCGACGTCGTTGGGGCCGTTGACGAAGAAGGGGTCGGCAAACAACACCAGCGCCGCGCTCCAGGTGGCCGACGGGGTCGGGAACTGGCCTTCGCCGCTGGTCGCGGCCAGGTGCCACAGCCCGATCAGCAGCAGCAAGCCAAACAGCGGTGGCAGCCCCTGTTGCAGCCATTCGCTGGCTTCGAAGCGCCGCGCGGAGCGGCTGCGCGGTGGGTGGCTGCGCGCTGGGCTGCTGTGGGCTGGGGCGTGGGCCCGGGCGGGTTGGGCCGGTAGGGCGCCCGCGCCGCCCGTTGTGGGAGTGGCGGGGCCCTGCCCGTCGCGGGGTGAGTGAAAAACGGCGCTGACCATGGTGGGTGCTCCTTAGGCCTTGATGGCAAAGCTGTCGGCGTAGCGCGCCGGGTCGCGGCCGTTCCAGACCACGCCATCCATCAGGGTGCTGCTGCGCAGGGGGTCGCGCGGCAGGCTGATGTTGAGCCGCGTGGCGGCCTGGCGGTAGAGCTCGATCTGGTTGATCTGCTGCGCCACTTGCAGGTAGTTGGGGTGCTCGCGCAGCAGGCCCCAGCGTTTGAACTGGGTCAGGAACCACATGCCGTCCGACAGGTAGGGGAAGTTCACCGCGCCGCCGTCGAAAAACTTCATGTGCTTGGGGTCGTCCCAGGTGCGCCCGAGGCCGTTTTGGTAGCGCCCCAGAATGCGGTCGCGGATCACATCGACGCTGGTGTTAACAAAGGGCCGCGCGGCGATGGTTTCGGCCATCTGCATTTTGTTTTGCAGCCCGGCGTCGATCCAGCGGCTGGCTTCGAGCACCGCCATCATGACGGCGCGCGCGGTGTTGGGGTGGCGGCGCACGAAGTCGGTGCGCGCGCCCAGCACTTTCTCGGGATGATCGGGCCACACGTCCTGCGTATTGGCGGCCGTGATGCCGATGCGGTCCACGATGGCGCGGTGGTTCCACGGTTCGCCAACGCAGAATCCGTCCATATTGCCGACGCGCATATTGGCCACCATCTGCGGCGGCGGCACAGTGATGACCTTGGTGTCGCGCAGCGCGTTGACGCCGGCGCTGGCCAGCCAGTAGTACAGCCACATGGCGTGGGTGCCGGTCGGGAAGGTCTGGGCAAAGGTGTAGTCGCGCCGCTCGCGCGCCATCAGCCGCGCCAGCGTGCCCACGTCCACCGCGCCGCGCTCGGCCAGTTGGCGGCTCAGCGTCATGCCCTGGCCGTTGCGGTTGAGCGTCATCAGCACCGACATATCGGTGCGCGGCCCGCCCAGCCCCAGTTGCAGCCCGTAGATCAGTCCATAGAGCGAATGCGCCATGTGCAGTTCGCCGTTGAGCAGCTTGTCGCGCAGACCGGCCCAACTGGCTTCCTTGGACAGGACGATGCGCACCCCATGCTTGCGGTCCAGCTCCAGCACCGAGGCCATGATGACGGAGGCGCTGTCGGTGAGCGGGATGAAGCCGATGCGCACCTCCTCGATCTCGGGCCGGTCGGAGCCTTGGGCATGGACGACGGAGCGCAGGCCGGGCAGCAGGCCGGTGCCGGCATGGGCCAGCAGGGCTGCCCCGGCGAGCGTGGCGCCCTGGCGCAGCGCGCTGCGGCGCCCGGGCTGGTCTGCACCGCTGGTGCTTGCTTGGGCGGCAGTGGGTGCGTGGCAGGCGGCCGGGCTGTGGCCGCCAGGGGTTGGTGTGCCAGCCGTGCTGGATTCGGTCTGGCTGAGGTCGAACGGGGGCATGACTACTCCTAGAGCAATGAACAATCGAAGCGCGGCAGCAAATGAAAAACGGCGTCCTCCTAGGTCCGCCTTGAAAGCGGGGTGGGAGGGACGCCGTTGTCCGTATTGCTCTGCGAGCCGGGTTCGTGCCGCCATTGGCACTTACCCTTGTCATCACTCAAGCAGTTTTCGTGCCAAGCTTGGTTTTAGGGGGTTCGTCTGGGGCGGGCGCTGGCTTGGCGCCCATTTGCCGCCCCGGTGCACCAAAATCGGGCAAAGGCGGTCACCGCCGTGGTGCAAGCAGGTGGCTCATCGAGAGCACCGCCTCGGCCACATCGACCATGCGCTTGTTCTGGTTCATGGCCAGCTCGCGCAGGGTTTTGTGTGCGGCTGGCTCATCGAGCTGCTGGTGCGCCATCAGCAAGCCCTTGGCGCGCTCGATGAGTTTTCGCTCGTTCAGGCTGGCGCGCAACGTCTCAATTTCGGCGGCAGCGGCTTGCAGCCGCTGGCCCTGTTCTTGCACCAGGTCGAGCACCGATTTTTCCAGCCCACCCGCCAGCCCTGTGGGTGCGGACTGGAGGGTGGGGGGTGCGGCGGATGCGGCGTCGAAAAAGCCGCTGCCGCGCTGCGTGTCGCTGCCTAGGCCTCCACCCGCACCCCAGTTGCCGGACTGGCGCTGTTCGAGTTGTTCGATTTCAGCCGCCACCAATGCCATGCAGGCACCGGCTTGATCCACCAAAAATTGCGTTAACTGGTCTTCAACCGGGCGCATTTCATCCATGCACTGGCTGCAGCAGGCAAACCAGGCCCCGCTCTGTGTCGGCTCCAGCGCCCCACCGGCCGGTGCTTGCAGCAGCAAGCGGCGCAAGCGGCTGCGCTCGCCCAGAGGCTGCAGGCGCTGGCGCTCCTGCCAAAATTGCAGCAGCGCCGCGCTGGCAAAGGACTCAAACACTTCCAGGCAACGCTGCTGCGCCTCGATCAGATCGATCAGGTGCGCCTGTTCGTGCGCTTGCACCTGCGCGCTGGCGAACAGGGCGGCGCCCGCAGCGCGCTCTTGGCCGGCCCACTCTTTGCCCTGCATAAGGTTGAACAGCGCCACCAGGGGGCGCAGCAGTTCGGGGGCGCTGGCGCGGTCGGCGGCTTCGAACACCACCGCCAGCAAGCTGGCGATCAGACGCGCGTAATCGGCTGACAGGCTGTGGGTGCCCAGTGCCTTGGCCGCGACGCGCGAGCGCAGCAGCGCCAGCGCATCGAGCCCTTGCAACGCATAGGCCACCCGGCTCAGGAGCTGTGCCGCGTGCGGCGATGGGGCGTTGATCAGGGCTGCGGACTCCAGCAGCCATTGCTCCACCCACTGGTCGGTGCCTTGGGTTTGCTGTTGCAGCTGCGCTTCAAGGGGCGCCTGCCCCAGGCTGGCTTGGAGCACGCTCAGGTTGGAGAGTCCGCGTTCGCGTTGCAATTCGTGCACCAGCGCGGCGGTGCTGCGGGCCAGCGCAATGCTTTGCGCCAGCCGCTGCAATTCGGTCAGCTCGGCGCGCTTAGCGGCCAACAAGAAGCAAAGACTGGAATTCATCGAAGGGTTGTGGCCATAGGGTGCTTGGGGTGGATGAAACTTCAGCTAGCAAGTTTCATGCCTTGGGCGACTTGCCGCCCCCTCCCTTACACTCATCCCATGCGGATATTGGGAATTGAAAGCTCTTGCGATGAAACCGGGGTGGCCTTGGTGCAGGCCGACGCGGGTGTAGCTCCGCCACGGCTGCTGGGGCAGGCCCTGCACAGCCAGGTGCAGATGCACGAGGCGTATGGCGGCGTGGTGCCCGAGCTGGCCAGCCGCGACCACATCCGGCGCGTGCTGCCGCTCATGCAGCAGGTGCTGCAGCAAGCCGACTGTGCGCTGGAGCAGATCGATTGCGTGGCTTTTACGCGTGGCCCCGGTTTGGCCGGTGCCTTGCTGGTTGGGGCCGGGGTGGCCTGCGGCTTGGCGGCGGCGCTGGGCAAACCGACGCTGGGCGTGCACCACCTGGAAGGGCATTTGCTCTCGCCCTTCTTGAGTGCCGATGCGCCCGAATTTCCATTTGTGGCGCTGCTGGTCTCGGGTGGGCACACGCAGCTCATGCGGGTCGAGGCGGTGGGGCGCTACCACCTGCTGGGCGAGACCATCGACGACGCTGCCGGCGAAGCCTTCGACAAATCGGCCAAGCTGCTCGGTCTGGGCTACCCTGGCGGCCCGGCGCTGGCGCGCTTGGCTGAGCAGGGCCAGGCCACGGCCTTTGCCCTGCCGCGCCCGCTGCTGCACAGTGGCGACCTGGATTTTTCTTTTGCGGGCCTAAAAACCGCCGTGCTCACGCAGGCGCGCAAGCTGGGCCCCGAGCTGGAGGCGCGCCGCGCCGATCTGGCCGCCGCCACCGAGGCCGCCATCGTCGAGGTGCTGGTGAAAAAATCGCTTGCCGCCTTGCAACAAACCGGGCTGCGGCGGCTGGTGGTGGCCGGCGGCGTAGGGGCCAACCGGCGGCTGCGCCAGCAGCTTAATGCCGCTGCCGAGCGCCTAGGGCTGCGCGTGCATTACCCCGAGCTGCACCTGTGTACCGACAACGGCGCCATGATCGCCCTAGCCGCTGCCATGCGCTGGCAGGCGGGTTTGCTGCCTGCGGGTTCCCGTGGCGAAGGCTACAGCTTTGCGGTGCGGCCGCGCTGGCCGCTGGCGCAAATCGACACCCCCGCAACGGCATAGGGGAGCGATGCGCAAGGCCGTGCAACACCGGTGCCTTGGGGCATAATATCGTGAACATCTACCGCCGAGTCTGTCTGGCTCGGCGGTTCGCATTTGGAGACGCAACAATGCCCACCATTCCTGTAACCCAGCGCGGCGCCGATTTGCTCAAGTCCGAGCTGCAGCGCCTAAAAACCAAAGACCGGCCGGCCGTCATCAACGCCATCGCCGAGGCGCGCGCGCAAGGCGACCTGAGCGAAAACGCCGACTACGACGCCGCCAAAGAGCGCCAAGGCTTTATCGAAGGGCGCATCGCCGAAATCGAGAGCAAGCTGGCCATGGCGCAGGTGATCGACCCGGCAGCCACCAACGGCGGTGGCCGGGTGGTGTTTGGCGCCACGGTCGAGCTCGAAGACGAGCGCAGCGGCGCGGCGGTAACGTACCAGATCGTGGGCGAAGACGAAGCCGACCTCAAGCAGGGCCTGATCAACATCTCCAGCCCAATCGCCCGCGCCCTGATCGGCAAAGAAGAGGGCGACGTGGCCGAGGTGCAAGCCCCGGGCGGCGTCAAGCGCTACGAGATCGTGGCGGTGCGCTACCAGTGAGGAGGCCGTGAGGGCACCCAGCGGTGCATTGCCGCACCCTGCTCAAGCGCGCTGGTGCCAGATGGCGGGGTTGCGGCTGGCGTGGAAAACGGCGAGAACGACGATGCGGCGCGCTTCCAGCCGAAAATAAACACTGTAGGGAAAACGCGCCGCAAGCACGCGACGAATGCCCTTGTGCAGATCGGCAAAGAGCAGCGGATGCCGCGCCGCCTGTGCAACGCAGCGCTCAATCTCTGCAACAAAATCGGCGCCTAGCTTGGGGTGGTGTTGTGCATACCAAGCGCTTGCCTCAACAAACTCGGTTTGGGCGGCACGCCGAAACGAAACCGGCAGGCTCATCGCCCGATCTGTGACAGCGCTGCCGCCTTAACCTCGATCCACGGGACGGCATCCTCGGGGTTCAGCTCGTGCTCGGTCAGGCGCCGTTCAAGTTCGGCCATTTGAGCCTCGTTCGGGCCTGGGGCGGCATGGCGTGAGCTGATGTCGGCCCAGAGTGCATCCATGAGTTCGAGCTGCTCAGCCACGCTGAGCTGGCGCGCCTGCAAGAGAAGTTGTGCGTCCATGGACGAAGTATAGAGCGGCAGCCCGCTCCGCTCAAGCCCCGGCGGCGGCGCGCTCGGCCGCCTGCACCGTGTTGGCCAGCAGCA
>BBPE01002004.1_pt1 | contig 12705 bp, 14 predicted proteins | sample 1344301 | NCBI WGS metagenome assembly BBPE01 (sample SAMD00019089, study PRJDB2971) | groundwater metagenome | isolation source: The Cedars highly-alkaline
GTTTCAATCCACGCCCACCATTACTGGCGGGCGATTCCCTTCTCAGCTACAGCCATGCACCGCATGCCATTTCACTGCATGTTGCGCGAACCGTGTTTGCTGCGGCGCACAAACAACCGGAAAAATTGACTTCATCTGAAAGGATACTGTAAAAACATCATGTTGCGATGCGCGCGAATCTAGCTGCAAATCTGCCGTCACTTCACTTTCGCGCATTCAGCATGACGCAGCCCTAGGATTAAAGCACAAGTGGAGCATCAAAATCCACCGCCCTGAAGCGCCCATGCTCCCGGACCTCTGCGCCGCGCGTGTCCGGTAAACGGTACAGACGCAAACAATCCTGTGCCGGGTCAATTTCCAACAACAGCCTCCGCTCCAGCTCTTCAAAGCCAGCCAGTTCCACGCGACATTCAAACACCGACTTCTGCACCCGCTGCCCCGTGCTCTCGCAGACCTTGGCCACACGGCGCAACCTGCGCCGACCGGCTGCGGTTTCTGTGCTCACGTCGTAGCAAACGATGATCAGCATAATGCACCACCTTTCAGCGCACCAAGAATGGCAGATAACCACTCACTTGGCCGCTGACGTCGGCTTCCGCGCGTATGGCGCGCGCCATCAACCGGGCTTGAACCAGCGGCACCAACCCCAGCGCCAGCGACTGCGCCAGCACCGGGTGTTGAACCTCTTCCTGCTTGCGCTCCTGAAAAGCCACCACCACCGCCTTGCGCGCGTCGGCGGTCAACGACACACCGCCGCCTTCCCGCACCAGAAAATCATCCACACCAATCTGCCCACGGTTCACCAAGGACAACGCCAAGCGATCCGCAAAGGGCCTGAACTCTTCCATCAGATCCAACGCCAAGGCCGCACGGCCAGGGCGCAACACATGCAGAAAGCCCACCTGCGGGTCCAGACCCACCGCCTCCAGGGCGCTGCGGCAATCGTTCATCCACATGGAATACAGAAACGACAGCAACGCATTCATGCGGTCGCGTGGCGGCCGACGTGTCCGCCCATCCATGGAAAAGTCAAGCCGCAAATCGGCCTTCACCAGCATCGGCTGCCGCTCGAAGTACTGCCGCGCGGCCTCCCCTTCCAGCCCACGGAGCACGTCCAAGTCTTGCGCATCCGGTAAGGCCCGCAAGGTGGCGGCCAGGTCTTGCGCGCCACGCGTCAACGCAGCGGCATCGCTTGCAGCTTTGGCATCTCTGGCGCCCCGCAGCAGTACCTGGCGCGAATTGCGCACCTTGCCCGCCACACAAGCCCGCGCAAAGTCCAGCGCAAACGCCGGGTTCATTGACTGGTTGTGCTGCGCCCGGCGCAGCAACACATTGCCCGCAGTGGCCCCCTCAAGCCGTGCCTTGAAGCGGCCGTTTTCATCCAGCAGCACCAACGCCACCGCCTCCTCGGCCAGCCGATGCATCAGCGGCAACGAAATGCCCACCCGCCCAAAACACACCACCGCCTGCAGATGGTGCAACGGCACACGCAGCCGCGTTTCGTCATCCACCATCACACGCAAGGTGTCGTTGTCCAGGCGCATGTAACTGTCTTGCGTGTTGACGTACAGCGTGTTGAGCAGGTGCATGGTGTGGCCTTAGCCCGGTATGCCCGGTTCTGCATCCGGATCAAAAAGGGCCTGCCTGCTCTGCTGCATCAGAACGGATTGCCCGGCCTCTGGCTGGCAGCGATCACGCAGCGAACAGCCCCGGCAGCGCTGCACCGCCTGGGGTCCCGTCAGCGGCGGCGCAAGCTGTTGCGACTCAAACATGCCCCGCACCGCATCCATCACTTGTTGCACCTTCGAACGCAAGGGCGCATCGATCAGCACCACGCGCCTGCGCTTGGAGCTGGCGTAATAAATTGCCCCCTCTGGCACGGCGAACCCTGTCATCGCCTCCAGACACAAGGCCTGTGCCGCCAGTTGCAGGTCGTCGCAAGCCGCGATGTCTGCCGCCTTGTGGCGGCTGCCGTGCTTGTATTCCACGGGGTAGGGTCGCCCTGCCTTGTCGAACTCCACCACATCGGCCTTGCCGATCAGCCCCAGGCCGTCGTGCCACAGCGGCAAAGCATGCTCAACCCGCACCCCCTTGGCGGTTTCCACCCCAGGCTGGTCCACCCGCCTGTGGACGGCCTGCCCGCGCAGGGTGTGCACGTTGTCGTCAAAGACCTGATCCAGGTGGATCAGGCCGCACTGGCGCGGGCAGTAGGCCCAGTGTTGCAGGGCGGACAGGGGGATGGTGTCTTCCTGGTCCATGGCGCGTTGCCGACAAGGTGATTCAGTCGAACAGGCGTTGGAGCAAGGCATCGCGGCTGAGCGCGTGGTGCTGGCACACCGCGTCCAACACCGCCGCCAGCGTGCCGATGCGCAAGGGGTCGTGCACAGGAACGGTGACGTGGTGCCGACCGGGCTGCGCACAGCTCAGGCGAATGTGGCTACCCGTCTGCCGGGACACGGTGTAGCCCAGCCGCCCAAGGCGCTTGACCAACTCAGCGCCCGACAAATCGCGCGGCAGCCTCATGCGGCCAAGACCTCTTCGCGCGTGATATGCAAGCGGATCAGGCTGGGCGCCTGGCCCTCGTCAAAATGACAGCGCACCGCATCGCGCACCAGGGTGTGCAACTCGGGCAGGGAATCGGCTTCGGTGAAGATGTCTTGCCCCACGGCACGGGCCACGTACCCACCCTCGGGTGACTCTTCGACGATGAAATGAATGTCTGTCATGGCGACCCTTTCAAACGATGCGAATCAAGCTTACCCCATCTGGAATGTCGGACTGATCTACCTTGACTTCGTAGTCTGAGAAGTTGCGCGGCACGTCCACCTTTTTCTTGGCCTTGATGCGATCAAACAGTTTGTGAGCGTGTGCGTTGCCCAGCTCGCTGTCGTGCTTGAACACGTAGAGACCGCGTGTGGACATTTCGCCTCGGGCCGCAGAGCGGTCGTGCTCAAACATGTTCTCCAGCGCCTGCCACAGCAGCTCCAGATCGTCCGCACCAAAACCGGTCTGTTTGGCTAGGAACGACGACACAAACCCGTGCGCCATGTACAGGCCATACGGCACGGTGTGCTTGCGGCCCATGGTGCGGTTGTCGCCCTGCTGCTTCTCGGCCTCTGCTTCGGTGGCCACGGCCATGCGGGTGATGGAGTGTTCCAGCGCCACGATGGGGTCGATCGACCGGGCAAAGGTCAGTTGCACCGGCCCCCGAACCTGCCCGGCATTGGTGCCGGTGGACATCACCGCGCCAAAGGTACGAACGTCAAAGAAGTTTTGGCACATCCACTTGCGGGCCAGGTCCACATCGCTGGCGCTCCCCTTGCGCTTTTCCTTGCCGCCCTTCTTGGTCTTCTTGTCTTCACCATCAGCGGCTTCTGCAACCTCATCCACCGGCGCATCGAGCTTGAGCGCCGAGTAGGCGCGCTGGTGTTGAAGGTTCAGGATGGCCTTTTCCCGCACGTAGATTTCGAAACGCTTCTCTCCGGGTTCAAATTTCTTTTCAGACACTGGTGTCTCTTGATCATCTGCGTTGGTAAGGGCGACGAAGTTGCGCACCTTGCGCTTGAGCGCCACGTCGGTCATCAGGCCGTGGCCGGTTTCAGCATCGAGGCGCGGCAGGTTGCCGGCGTCGGGGTCACCATTGGGGTTGCCGTCCTTCACGTCGAACAGCAAAACGAAGTCGTAGCGGTTGGTCAGGTTCATTGCAGTTTCCTCCTAGGTGATTTCAGTTGGTGAAAAAGTCTTGTCGCTGGTGGTAGTAGCCGATGGCAAAACGGCCCTGGTCTGGAAGGTTCATGTGCACCGGGAAATCAGAAATACCCGACATGATCTCCGCCAGCAGCTTCTCGAAGTTGACTGCTCTGCCTTTGCTCTGCATCTTGGCAAGGTGGTGATTTTTCAGACGCATCAGCGTGGTGAACACCGCCACCGGGGTGCTGGATGCGGCACCGTAGTAGCGCTCCCGAATCGTTGCATTCAGACCAGGACTGGCTTCTTCCTGGATCTTTTCGAGCGTGGCAAACAGGCGACCCAAACGGTACGCCGTGGACGGACTTTCGATGTCGAGCATGGGGTGAATCTCCCTGGGTTGTGAATCAGACGTGGTGAACGAACGGTTGAGAAACGCCTTGATGGCCGCCGCGCGCATGTAAGTGACCTCTTGTTCTGCGCGGCAGCGCTGGACGGCGGCATTGAGCCAAGTGGTGGGATACGGCGCGCCGGTGAAGATGCTGCGAATCAGATCGCCACCCAGGCTGGGTGGAATGTTGTCGGCCTTGCCTTGCAGGGCCACGGCAGTGAGCAGGCGAAACAGGCTGGGAAACTCCGGCTCGTTGGGCTTGCGTACCAGCGAAAGGTCATCGAACCATGTGGCGATGCGCTCTGCGATGACATGCAGAGGGGCTGCGTGCCAGAACCGCACTGAGATGCGCGCCGCATTCGGAGCCAAGCCCAACACGTAAAACGCGTTGTCTCCTCGCGCACCGGTGAAGCCACCGCTGCGAACGGAATCAAACAAGGCTTTGACCTGTTGGGTGTGTGCGTCCGGGTTGTCACCTCCGCCGAGCAAGGCAGCCAACTCGTGCTCCAGGGCGTCGGGCTTCTGAGCCCAGAAGACGGTGGATGCATCGCCAATCTGAACGCGCTGATCTGAGTCCCGCGCCAACAAAGCATTCAGCGCCGTTGTGTAAGCAAAGGCCGCCGCCTGACTCACGGGCGCGTTCGCACCCTGGCTCTTGCCGTAGGAGTTGAACGCATCCAGATTGAACGAAACGATGTTGGCACCTGATGTCTGGGCTCCCCACACACCCTTGATCGAGGTGTGCAGCCGCTCCACCGGCAAGGTATCGCCTGTGATCAGGCACATGGCATTCACGCCGTCAGCCTCTTCACCTGTTTCGTCCTCTGGTGCGCCAGCGACCAAATGGGGCGCGACACCCGGTCTTTGACACACCAGTGCCGTGTCCTCGACCAGCCGGAACGTCAAGACAGGATTCGACGCAGCAATCTCGGCATGGGCGGCAAACCGCGCCACCTGGTCGGCCGGGTTCGCATCCAGAAAGGCCAATACACCGCGCAAACCGGCGTCGTTCTGGGCAAGCTCGGGGAGTGTTGATATGCGGTCGCGAAATGCCTGCTGCATTTCAACGAGACGGGCCAAGTATTCATCGGCACCGCCTTTGGAGCGAGCCAAATCCATCTTTTTCACGTCAGGAAGCGCAAGAACATATTCGGCGTTGTCCCACAGCAGGTTGGCTGCTATGCCCGAGGTCTTCTTGACGCCCTTGGGCACCAGGTAGACCGTGCCGATCTTCTTTTTCCCAGACATCTGCCGCGTGTCGATGATCGCGTGAAGTTGGCCACCGTCGTCCACTTCGAGGATGAAGCCAATCTCCTTTTGCTCCAGTCCAAACGCTGGCAAGCGGTGACCGGGGTCGGCTTCAGCCTGGCGACGCAGGTAGTAGTCATAGAGGGCTTGCAGGATCATCCCCGTACCTCCACACGACTCAAATCAAGAACACCCCTTTGCACTTGAGCACGAAAAAAAAGCGGCTGGGGGGTGGGGCCGGCTGCGAAATCCATGTCGTAGAGCATCCAGCCCAGATCGGGCGACCAGTCGTCCAAGGCGCTCGGCTCGTCTGGTCCAACACGCCAGCCACCACGGCCGTCGCCCACCAACTCAACGGGCCGAAACGCGGCAGCAAATTCGCGGCATCCCAGGTAGGGCTGGTTCACACACTGCCCCGCCTCTGCGCGGCGGGTGAACATGGCGATGTACTTGTTGGGGTTGGCGAGAGCCTCCTCCCCCACCATCTCCATTTCAGCGTGCAGCCGGTAGGCCACATCGCGCAACAGCAGGCTGGCACGCTGCTGGCGCTCATCTTCAATGTAGAGCGCCAGTTCACCATGCCCTTGGTTCATGGCGGCCAGTGCGTTGCGAGAAGAGGCCACCGCACCCACTTCGTTGCGCCGCACGCTGGTCCAGCGCACCGGCTGGAGCACCTCAATACGGGTGATGCGCCATCGGATAACAGGCTTCCACAGAATGGCCTCGAACACCGCCCGCGCTGCGGACGGTGTGATCAGGTCGTAAGACACCCGCTCGACCTTCATTTCGGGCCGGGTGAAGCAGGCGTAGTCGCCGCGAACCTCCAGACAAAATGGCTTCATCTCTTCTCCCTTTCCAGCAATCGTTTACAAGCTGACATAGTTTGCCGGGTCACCCGGCGCCGAATCCACTTTCGCACCCATCACCGGGTCGTAAAACCCATCCCAACCTTCGCGCTGCACATACAGGCTAGGGCAGGTCGCCACTTCCACGATGTCGCCCATGTCCACCAGCCGCCGCACCTGGTGCTGGTAGATCGTGACGCCGTAGCGCTGCAACTTGCGCATCAGCCATCGTGCCGGGCCATCGCGCTCCAACATGCCGATCAGCGCGTCCACATCATCGCAGGCGTTGGCGCTGCGGTATCGAACCAGCACCGTGGTGCTGTCTTTCTCGTCAATGAGCTTGAACGCGTCGGCTGCGGCCCGAAACTGAACGGGCAGGCTCATCGCCTTCAGATCGGGCTCCAGCTTGAGCAGATCAGAAATCCGGGCCTTGTCCGTTGAGGGTGCATCGTGGTACAGGCGTTTGAAGTACAGGTCAATCAGGGGCAACGCAAAAGGGTCTGCCGGCAAACCGCGCCATACCGCCTTGCAGGTGTCGCGCGCCAAGGTCAGCAAACCCGGCGGGGCCTTGGTCGGGGGAACGAACACATGCACCGCCCCCGGCTCGGGCAACTTGCCTTCCCGGTTGCACCGCCCCGCCGCTTGCGCGATGGAATCCAGGCCGGCCAGGGCACGGAAGACCACCGGAAAGTCCAGATCGACACCGGCCTCGACCAACTGGGTTGAGATGACGTGAATAGGGGCCGAAACCTGCCCGGTAGCCAGCGCCTCCCGGCGCGCCTTCAGGGCATTCTTGATCTCGGCGATGGTATCGCTGCGATGTTGCGCGCACATGAGTGCTGACAGGTGCCAACACCGCGCGCCATCGGCGCGAGCCTTGATCAAGCGGTACAGATCGGCGGCGTCTGCGCGTCGGCTGACGATGGTCAAGGCAGCATCGTGCCCGGCGATTTCATCTGCGAGTTCGGGCCAACTGCGCGGGGTTTCCAGGCTGGGGGGCAGGTGCACACGAACGCGCTTCAGCGCGCGGTACAAGGCTGGCACATCGTCAATGATTTCCGTCACCGGGCCGAGGGCACGCCTGAGTCCCCGCTGCGGATCGACGCTGGGCGGTGTGTTGAGAGCGGGCTGGGTGGCGGTACACAGGAGAACGGTCACGCCAAAGTCCTGCACGAGGTAGCGCAACACATCCACCACGGGCTGCAAGAACTCCACCGGCAGCAACTGCGCTTCATCCAGCACGATCACGCTGTCGACCAGACGGTGCAGCTTTCGGCACCGCGAGGTCTTGCGAGCAAACAGGCTCTCGAACAACTGCACGTTGGTGGTGACGATCAGCGGAGCGTCCCAGTTCTCGCAGGCCAGGCGGGAACGCGTGGTCTCGTCTTCGGGGTTGGACTCCGCGTTGCTGTGGTGCTCGATCACGGCGTCTTCGCCCAACGCCTTGAAGACCTCGCGAAACACGTCGGCGGTCTGCTCGATGATGCTGGTGTAGGGAATGGCGTAAACGATGCGCCGCTTGCCATGGCTTGCCGCATGCGCCAAAGCAAACGCCAAGCTCGACAGCGTTTTGCCGCCACCCGTGGGCACCGTGAGGCTGAAGACGCCCGGCGGCAGACTGGCTTTGGATCGACATTGCGTCAACACCTCGGCCCGGATGCGGTTGACCGCCGTGTTGGGTTCGCCAAAGAATGCCAGATGGGCACTCAACTCGTTCAGCAACGGACGAAGATCGTTTGCACCCTGGCGGGCTGCGGTCTTGCCGCCGTCCATGTAGGCCTCGGTGTCCAGAAAGTCGGCGTCCACCAGCGCGGAAAACACCATCCTCACCCAAAGGGCGAAGCGGCCAGGTGTGAGCTTCTGGTGCTCATTGCAGATGGCCATGCTGCTGAGGTCGATGCCTGACAGCGTGGCTTTAAGAATGTCGTCGGCTTGCGGGCGTGCAAGGGCTTCTGACAACTCGCGCTGTGCATCTTCACTCGCCAAGCGGGCGGCAAGACCTGGCCCTTGGCCGCCCTCCCAGTTGTCAAGTCCAGCGTGGTGACCCGCAATTGCGTATTGAAGCAAGCGCCCCAGAATCTTCCCTTGTGCTCCATGCTGCTGTTCAAGGTGTTGAACGGCCCACAGTGCTCCAGCGGCCGAATGCGTTTTATCTCGGTCTGCGATACGCTCGATATGGGCATCGACAATGCCCGCCTGTCGGATGTAACTCTGAAAGCCAGGCCTGCGTTTGCCCAGGTCATGCCAAAGGCCAGCAAGTCGAGCCACGGCTTTTGCGGAGTCGGGGGCGAAGCCTGCAGCCAGATCAGCCACGGAACGAAGATGCTCGTCTAGCCCGTGCGGATCCTTCCCGCTGCCTTCTGGTGGCGAGTGAGCCCAGTCCTGACTGGATGCATCCGTGATCATGCGCATGTTCCCGTGTCCGCCGGCCTTGGTTCCTGTGCCAAGCATGCACATTGTATGGCGCACGCCACTGCGATCCGATCCATCGGAGTGGCGTCATTTCTGCACGATGTGCCGCAAAATAAAAAATGGCTTAGCACCTTTTGAGCGCTAAGCCATTGATTTGTTTGGTCGGCGTGGCGGGATTCGAACTCGCGACCCCTTGCACCCCATGCAAGTGCGCTACCAGGCTGCGCTACACGCCGAAGCCCGAATTCTAGCACGCCCTTTGATGGTATTTGCTCGGCACGCCCGACCGCTTTGCATGCGCCCCAGCCCACATCAGGCCAAGGGCTCCAGCAGGCGGCGAATCGCCAGCAGCTCGGCGCGCACGGCGGCCCAGTCGTTGAGGGCGCCAGCCTCGCTGTCGTGCGGCTCCATGGCCTCGTCTTCGTGTGCCAGCTCGGCGGGGGCCAAGGTTGCAGCGGCGCCACCCCGGCGCTGTTCGCGCTCTTGCTGCGCCAGCTCCTGCAAGCGGTTGCGCGCCCCATGGATGGTAAAGCCCTGCTCGTACAGCAGATCGCGGATGCGCCGGATCATCAGCACCTCGTGGTGCTGGTAGTAGCGCCGGTTGCCGCGCCGCTTCATGGGCCGCAGTTGCGTGAACTCCTGCTCCCAGTAGCGCAGCACATGCGGCTTGACGCCGCACAACTCACCCACCTCACCGATGGTGAAGTAGCGTTTGGCCGGGATGGGGGGCAGCTCCGTAGTCATGGTCTCTAGGTTTTAAATCGTAGAGCAGCGAATCTACCCGAAGCGCAGCCAAATGCAAAGACCGTTTGGCTCAGTAAAACCCGCAAACGACCCCAAAACACCCAATTTCCATTCGCATCGAAGGGCTATACAAAATCCCTTGCCAAAAGGATTGCGAATGATTATCATCCGCCTACATTCTTCCGGAGTCCTTCCATGATTGTCTGCGTGTGTCACCGGGTCAGCGACAAGACCATCGCCGCCTGCGCCCAGCAAGGCGAGGGATTCGATGAGATCCAGTTTGAGCACGGCGTGGCCACCCAATGTGGCCAGTGCGAGCACGCGGCACGGCGCATCTGGTCTGAATGCCACCCGAGCCAGCGCTTGCTGCACTTGCACCAAGAGCTGGCACCTGCTGCATCCCATTGGACCGCCCCATGATGTGGATGGGTCTTTTAATTTCTTTTTTACTTACCGTCGTCTTGGCATTTTGGCTGCTCAGGCGATGACATCTGCGACGCGCGCATCCTAGTTTGGTCGGTGATGTCGCGCAAGCGCCCCTGCTCCAACACCAACACGCGCTGCGCCAAGTGACGCACCAAGGCGCGGTCATGCGAGACCAGCAACACCGCCAGCCGGTGTTCGGCCAGGACGGCGCCCAAGTCTTGCAGCAGCGCCGCCGTGGTCACGCTGTCGAGAGCCGAAAAGGGCTCATCGAGCAGCAACACCTGCGGCTCGGCCAGCAAGGCCCGCGCCAGCACCACGCGCTGGCACTGCCCACCCGAGAGCTGATGCGGCAAGCGCTGCATGTCGGCCTGCGTCAAGCCCAAGCGTTGCAGCATCTGCGCTGCCCGCTGGGGTCGCTCCAGTCGGCTGGCCAGCCCAAAACCCTCCAGTGGTTCGGCCGCCGAGGCCAAGGCGCTGCGGTATGGGTTGAGTGCGCACTGCGGCTCCTGCCACACGTATTGGATGGCACGCCGCTGGGCCAGGGTTCTGGCCGCTGTCAGCGCCTGTCCGTTCAGGCTCAAGCCGCCACTGCTGGGCTGCAGCAGCCCGGCCAGACAACGGGCCAGGGTCGATTTGCCGCTGCCGGAGCGGCCCAGCAGGCCCACCACTTCGCCCTCGTGCAGATCCAGCCCGACGCGGTCGAGCACCGGTGGCTGCTGCGCCCCCCAGCGGTGGCTGAGGTCGGCCGCGCGCAACCGCAGCACGGCTTGGGAGCGGCCCGGTGCGCTCAGCGGATGGCCCGGCGCGCTCATAGGCTCTGACCGTCCAGCCAGCGCGCCGCCTGCACCAGTGCCGCACCCGCGCGGCTGGCTGGCGCAGTCAAGAAACGCTCTGCCGGGGCCTGCTCGACGATGCGCCCGCGCTCGAGCACCAGCACCCGTTGCGCGTGCTGGCGCACCAGGCGCAGGTCGTGGGTGATCAGCAGCAGCGCGCAGCCAGTGGCTTGCTGCATCGCCAACAGCGCGCACAGCACCTCTTGGGCGGTTTCGTCGTCGAGGCTGCTGGTGGGTTCGTCGGCAATCACCAGTTGGGGCCGCAGCAACAGGGCCATGGCGCACAGCACACGCTGCTTCATGCCCCCGCTCAACTGGTGCGCATGGCGGTGCAGCACCGGCGCTGGCAATTGCACCAACGCCAAGGCCTGCTCCACGGCGGCGGGCGGGCGCTGGGCGCGCTGCGCCACTTGCTCAAGCTGATAACCCACGCTGAGCAAGGGATCCAGCAAAGCCCCCGGGCTCTGGAAGATCAAAAAAATGCCGTTGCCGCGCAGCGCATGCCATTGTTTACTGGACAGCAGGCTCATTTCCTGGCCCTGCCACCGGATCGAGCCGGAGCGCCAGCACAGCGGCGGCTGCAGCAGCCCGAGCAGGCATTGGGCCAACACCGATTTGCCCGCGCCGCTACCACCCAGCAACGCCAGCCGCTCGCCTGCAGCCAGATCGAAAGTCAAGCGATCCAGCAACACCGGACCACCAGCGGCTTGAACCGACAGCTCCCGAATTTGCAACAGCGGATCAGGCACGGCTTGGACCCTCACCAACGCAGCGGCCGCCGGGGTTCGAGCCGCTCGCGCAAGCCTTCGCCGACCAAGTTGAAAGCCAGCGCGGCCCACAACACCGCCAGCCCCGGGGCCCACAGCAGGTGCGGTGCAGTCTGAAAGAAGGCGCGCGCTTCGTTGAGCATCACGCCCCACTCGGGCGTGGGCGGCTGCGCGCCCAAACCCAGAAAACTCAAGGTCGAGAGCGCCAAGATCACGCCCGCCGTCTCCAAACTGGCCAGCGCGGCCAGCGGGGCCAGCAGTTGCGGCAGCACATGGCGCCAGACGATGCGCAGATGCGACAAGCCGGCCGCACGCGCTGCGGCCACATAATCGCGCTGCAGCGCTTGCAGCGCCAGGATGCGCACGATGCGCGCCAGCCCGGGCGTCCAGGCCACGATCAGTGCCATTAAAACGGTCAGCAACGAGGGCCCAAACACGCCGATGATGGCCAAGGCCAGCACCAAGGTCGGAAAACCCAGCAGCACGTCGGCGCTGCGCATCAGCAGGGCATCGACGAGGCGCCAGCGCACCGAATGCGCACACCAAGCCGCCGTCACGCCCCAGAGCAAGGCCAGCGCCAACAGCACCGCCGACGCTGCCAGCGCCGCACCCAGCGACAGCCGCGCCCCCGCCAGCACGCGCGACAGCACGCAGCGCCCCAGCACGTCGGTGCCCAGCCAGTAGGTGCCGGAGGGAGGCTCGAGGCGGCGCAACAAATCCTGTGCCAGCGGGTCGTGCGGCAACCAGACCGTCGGCCACAGCAGCAACAGCAGCAGTGGGGCGAGCAGGAACAGTCCGACGTGGGTCGCGCTCAAGCGGCTGCTCATTGCGGCCCCACGATGCCGGCGCGTATGCGCGGGTCGAGCCAAGCCGCCAAGGCATCGGCGAGCAGGTTGGCGCACACATAGACCACCCCCATCAGCAGCAAATAGGCTTGCAGAATGGGCAGATCGCGCTCGGCAATGGCTTGCAGCACCAAGCGCCCGAGGCCGGGCCAGCCAAACACGGTCTCGATCACCACCGCGCCGCCCAGCAGCGCCCCGAAGGCATTGGCCCACAGACTGATGCTCGGCACCAGGGTGCCCGGCAGGATGCGGGTCAGCACCAGCAACGCGGGCGACAAGCCCTGAGCGAGGGCTAGGCGAAAGGGGGCCTCGCTCATCACCTGCAAGGCCCGATCCCGGATCAGGCGGCTCACCGGTGCCGCGATCAGCAGCGCCAACACCCCGGCGGGCAGCCACAGATCGGCTGGCGCAGCCTGCCCGATCACCCGCGTCAGGCCCCATTGGACGGCGAACAGGTACAAGGCCAACAAGGCCAGCCAATAACCCGGCAGCGAAACCAGCAGCACC
>BBPE01001361.1_pt1 | contig 12685 bp, 14 predicted proteins | sample 1344301 | NCBI WGS metagenome assembly BBPE01 (sample SAMD00019089, study PRJDB2971) | groundwater metagenome | isolation source: The Cedars highly-alkaline
TCCGCGTTTTCGGCGATTCCGCCTCAACGCATCCCGCTCTGGTTGCGCGCGGCCACGGACGCCGGGGTGGCGGCGTTGGTGGCAGCCCGCTGCGCCGGCGGCGGTGGGTTGAGCTCCGGGTAGTCCTTTAGCATCTGCGCGCCGTACATAGGCTGCCACACGCCCTGGTGGCACGTCGCGCAGTTCACCTTCNNGGATGATGCTCTAGTTGCGCACGGCCACGGGCGCCGGGGTGGTGGCGTTGCTGGCAGCCCGCTGTGCCGGCGGCGGTGGGTTGAGCTCCGGGTAGTCCTTGAGCATTTGCGCGCCGTACATCGGCTGCCACACGCCCTGGTGGCACGTTGCGCAGTTGACCTTCAGCGTGTCGCCAAGCGGGCCGAGGCGGTGCGGCGGGAAGACGTCGCGGATCGCCTCGATGTACTCGTTGTTGATGTTCCGCACCATGCGGATGCCGTGCCACGCGGTCAGCCGCGCCGGGGGCGACGTCTCCCAGGAGCCGAAGGAGCGGCTGTTGTGGCAGTAGGTGCAGTTCACGCCGAGCGAGCGCGAGAAGTGCATCATCAGCGAGTAGGTCCACTCGGTCTGCTGGAGGCTCTGGTTGTTCACGACGTCGCGGTTGCGCGCGGCGTCGGAGATCACGCGGATCTGCTCGTCGCGGAACAGGTACGGCGTGAACGGGTCGGCCGGCAGGTCGGAGAACCCGTTCGCCGGGACCGGCCGGTTCTGGAACGGCGAGGTGTCCCAGAAGCGCGAGAGCGGCGCGACCGGCGGGCTCATGGACCACACATTGGCCGGCACCGCATTGCCGCGGTGGCACGTCCAGCAGGTGACGCCCACGTTCTGCACATGCGCGGACCAGGTGGTGTTGATGGCCCACGTCATCTGGAACATCCGGCGCGCCACGACCTTGGAATACACGCCCTCGGCCGCGAAGTTCCCCGGCACGTGGCAGCCGTTGCAGCCGGTCACCTCCGGCCTGTTTTCATCCACGGGGTAGATCCACTCGGTGATGGCCTGCATGATCCGGCCGAACTGCTCGACCGAAAGGTGGCCGAGCACCTGGACGTTCTCATACACCTCCGACGCGAGAGGCCCCTCCGGGTCGGCGGCCTCGGGGGCCTCCGGCACGGTGTTGTTCGGCACCAGCGTCGCGAGGATGCGCGGGTTGAACACCTGCTCCATCCCCGTGCCGCGGAAGCCGCTCTGCGAGGTCTCGATCGGCGGCCGCTCGAAGACGAAGAAAGAGCCGACGATCACCAGCGAGACGAGGCCGAAGAGGAAGGCGGCGATGCGGGTTGACATGTGTGCGTCCCTCCCTTCTCAGCGCGTGCTCAGGAGCGGGTCGGATAGCGGAGCCCACAGCGCCGGGTAGGACGGCGCGAAGCGCTTCTCGACAGCCCAGAGATACCAGTTGTCCACGACCGTCCCGGTCAGCAGGATGCCGATGCCGCCCGTGATCGGCGTCAGGATCGCGAACCAGAGCGCCCAGCGGTGGATGCTTTCGTAGCTGGCGTTGAAGCCCATGGTCCAGCGCCAGAAGAGCGCCGCGCGCTCGGCCGCCGTGCCGCGGTCCAGCGTCTGGTCCACCTCCCGCTCGCCGCCGAAGCGGCCGACCGCGAGGATCGTGGCACCGTGCATCGCGAACAGCAGCACGGAGCCGTAGAGGAACACGATGCTGAGCGCGTGGAACGGGTTGTAGAACAGGTTCCCGTAGCGGATGGAGAAGGCCGCCGTCCAATCGAGGTGGCTGAAGATGCCGAAGGGCACCGCCTCGCTCCAGGAGCCCATCGCGATCGGTCGGATGAAGCCCAGCACCAGGTAGAGCCAGACGGCCGCGGCGAACGCCCAGAAGGTGTGCTGCCCAAGGCCGAGCCGGTCGGCGCGGATCCACAGCCGCGCCATCCACAGGAAGATGGACAGCGTCAGGAAGAAGCCCGCGGCGAGCCACCAGCCGCCCTTGTTCAGCGGTGGCAGCGACAGCCCGTATTCCGGGCCCGGCGGCTCGAGCGACAGCCAGAACAGCAGCCGCACGAACTCGATCGGGTTCCAGTTCACCGAGGCCAGCATGTTCAGCCCGATGATCTCGAAGGCGATGAAGCCGCAGGCGATCGAGAGGATGCCGAGGCGCCCGAGGTGCCACGGCCCCACCTGGCCGTCGTAGAACGCGCCGAGCAGGCGCGAATGGAACGGCTTGCCGATCCGCTTGCCCGGGTCGAGTTCCTCGCGCTCCGGGAGCGGCACGCCGTCGTAGTGCGGGCCGTGCGGCTGGAGGCGCGTGAAGAGGTATTGGTATTCCATGTGTCGTGCCTCCCTCTCTCAGCTCCAGATCGGCAAGCGCAGCCACCAGGTCCACCATTCCGGCCAGCCGCGGGTCCAGAAGGGCCCGGAGATGACGATGCACACGGCGCTCCAGAACCCCGCGGAGAGGGCAATGAAGAGACCGAGGCGGTGGATGCCGAGGGTGCCGATCGAGTAGCCGATGAAATCGCGGTAGAATGTGTTCTCGTGCTCGGGCGTCTTAACCGGGCGGCCCTTGCCGGGGTTGATGGCGGCCAGCACCAGCGCCGCGTGCAGCGACAGCGCGAGCGTCGTGGTGAAGAAGAAGGTCACCGCGATCATGTGCGCCGGGTTGTAGTGGAAGTGCAGGTAGGCGTATCCGACGTTGCTCACCCAATCGAGGTGGCTGAAGATTCCGTAGGGAAAGGCATGGCCCCAGGCGCCCATCAGCACGGGCCGGATCACGACCAGCGTGACGTAGGCGAACACCGCCATCCCGAACGCCCAGGGGATGTGCATCCCCATCCCGAGCTTGCGCGCGATCTCGGCCTGGCGGAACGCCCACGACACGAAGGCGCCGATGGCGCAGACCGTGATGACCTGCCACAGCCCGCCCTCGCGCAGCGGGGCGAGGCCCAGGCCGTAGCGCAGGTCGGGCGGGGCGATGTTGATCAGCCAGGGGTTGTACGTCCCTTGGATGGACGCTCCATAGAAGATCAGCAGCGTGCCCAAAATCGTAAAGAAGATGGTCGTGACGCCGAAGAAGCCGACGTAGAAGGGCCCGACCCAGAAGTCGAACAGATCGCCGCCAACGAGCGTGCCGCCCCGGACGCGATATTTCTGCTCGAAAGTCAGCATCGCCATGGCGTGGAACTCCTTTCAGCTGGACGGGCCGGGCGCCGCGGTGGCGGCGGGCGATGGTTCGCCCGCCGTCGGTCCGAGAGCGCGTCGGTCCGCGCCACGTGTTGTCGTGGCCTCGCCTACCTCGTCGCCGGGGCTGGGATCCGCTGAACGGGCTGCCCGGGCGTGAAGGTCGGCGTGGACGCGCACCACCCGAGGTGGTCGCAGTAGCGGGGGGAGCTGAGAACCACGAAGTGGATCACAGTCGCGATCAGCATCACGCCGAGCGCGGCGAGGGTGCCGAGCCGAAGCGGGTTGGTGACCATCCAGATCTTGTGCACAGCAGGCATCTCCATCGGATCAGATTGCTCCACCCGGCCCCGGGGCCGGGCACGGTGGTGGGTTAGAAGAAGCGCCAATCCGGCGGCACGATCTGCGAGCCGTACACGAGCGGGCGCCACAGCCACACCAGGATGTGCGCGCCCATCGAGGCGAACACCGAGAAGATCCAGCCCTGCATAACGAGCTTGTGGATCTCCATCGCTTCCGGCTCAGACACGCCGGATCTCATCGTCACATCGGCCATGGTCTGACCTCCGTTGGGCCCGAGTGGGGCCGTTCACCGCGCTGGTCCCGCGCAGCCGGGATGCGGGCGGCAGCCAGCGCCGTCGCCCGCGTCTTGCGCATCCGGCACACCGCCGGACGCGAAGCGCTTTGGGGGGGGAGGGGCTGCGGCTCACGCGGGCGCGCCCTCCTCCGCCAAGGTGTGTTCGACGCGCGCGCGCGTGATGCGGGACTCGCCGGCCGCACGCGCCGCGGCCTCGACCCGCTCGCGCAGGCGCCGCGCGGCGGAGATGCGGATGAGGAAGGGCACGTGCTCCGCGTGGGCATCGAGCAGCGCCTGCGCGTCGAGGTCCCATGTCTCGGCCACGCGCGCCGGCCCGTGGGCGGGGGTGGCCGCGAGCTTGTCCATCTCCGTCCCCAGCGGGAGGATGTGGAAGAGCGCGTCGAACAGCCCGTTGCAGTACTCCTGCACGACGTAGGTCGCGCCGGCGTAGCCCATGAAGGGCGTGCCCGTGGCGCGGCGGATGATCGCGCCCGGGAAGCTCGCCGGGATGTAGGTGGCCTTCAGGCCGGCCTCGGCCATGTACATCCGCTCGTTGAAGGAGCCGAACACGACGAGCGGCGGGCGCGCCTTCAGCGCCGCGCGCGTCGCCGCGTTGTCGGGCTTCTTGCCCGCGACCCGCGCCGCGGCGTGGCTGCACGGGATGCCGAGCTCGTCGGTGAGGAAGCGCTGCAGGCCCTTCGCGTAGGTCTCCGTCGCGACGACGGCGTAGGCTGCCGAGGCGAAGAAATCCTGCGTCACGGAGCGCCAGAGGTCCCACAGCGGCTTGAGCGTCGTGTGCTTCTCGCGCTCGATGAACGGCTCGGGGTCGAGGCCCGTCAGCTCGCCCAGCGTGCGGAGGAAGTTCGTCGTCGCGAACATCCCGATCGGCGCCTGCAAGTACGGCCGGTCCAGCGCCTCGCACAGCTTGCGGCCGAACTCGCGGTACAGGCAGATGTTCACGTCGGCGTTGGGCAGCTTGCCGATGTCGTCCACGTGGGAGCCGAGGGGGAAGACCAGGTTGATCTCGCAGCCGATGCCCTCGACGAGGCGGCGGATCTCCGCGAGGTCGGACGGCATGTTGAAGGTGCCGTAGATCGGGCCGATGAGGTTGACGCGCGGCCTCTCGCCCTCCTTGCGCGCCGGCCGGGGCGGCACCTTGGTGCGGCCGCGGGCGCCGAACTCGCTCCACAGCCACATCAGCGCGCGGTCGGCGGCCTGCCACTGGTCCTCGTCGATGGTGCGGCAGACGAAGCGCTGGAGGTTGCTGCCCTGCGGCGTCACGCCGCCGCCGATCATCTCCGCGATGCTGCCCGTCACCACGACGGCGGGCAGGTCCACATCCTGGGTGGCCGCGGCGCGCTTGAGCAGCGCCTCCGTGCCGGTCTTGCTCAGCGCGTCCTCGTCGATGCCGGTGACGACGACGGGCAGCTCATGCGGGGGCAGCGCGTCGGTGTAGTGCAGCACCGCGGTCACGGGCAGGTTCTCGCAGCCCACCGGGCCGTCGATCACCACGCGCAGGCCGCGCACCGCGGAGAAGGCGTAGATGGCGCCCCAGTACCCGCCGGCGCGGTCGTGGTCGAGGACGAGCATGGCGCTACGTCCCCACCGCGTCTTCGGCCTTGGCCTTCGCCGCGCGCAGCTTGCGCTGGCGGTCGCGGAAGCCGGCCGGCTCCTGCGGCACGCCGCGGAAGCCGTAGCCCGCGCGGTCGGGCGTGCCGACGCCCTCGAAGAACGAGACCATGCGCGAGAAGCGCTCGCGCCCGCCGGTCTGCGCCGCGACGATGGCGGCCATCGAGGCCGCGCCCGCCGGGCCGAACAGCGGCCGCGCGCTCACCATGTTGGTGAAGTACAGCGCGGGCCAGCCCATCTCCTTGGACTTCTGGACGAGCGGCGTGGTGCCGAGCGCGAGGTCGGGCCGCGCCTCCTTCATCGCGGCCAAATCCTGCTCCAGCGCCGCGCGGTACTGCACGTGGCAGCCATGGGCGTGCAGCCAGTCGCGGTCCGCTTCGCTCCACTCGGTGCGCGGCAGGGCGGTGCCGCAATAGGGCACCTCCGCACCGGCCTCGATGAGCAGGCGCGCCACCAGAAGCTCACTGCCCTCGTAGCCGCTGACGGTGACGCGGGCCTTCACCGGGTTCGCGGCGAGCAGGCCGGCGATGGTGTCGAGCACGCGGCGCGCCTCGAGAAGCTGCGCTCCGGTCGCGCCCGCGACCTTCGCGACCGCGTCGAGCCAGGCGCTCGTGCCCTCCACGCCCACCGGGCCGGAGCCGAGGACGGGCCGGCCGGCGGCGCGGAACTCGCGCACGCTCGCGGTGTAGAAGGGGTGCACGGCGGCGGCGGCGACGCTGTCGAGCGCGCCGTACAGGTCGCGCCACTCGCGGCACGGCACCTGCGGCCCGACGTCGAGGCCCATCGGCGCGATCATCGCGCCGATGCCCACCGGGTCGGCGGGGAACAGCTCGCCGATGACGGCCAGCGTGCGCCGGTCCTCCACGTGGTTGCGCGGGCGGGCGACGGGGCCGGCCTCGGCCTCCAGCCGCGCGTATTTCAGCATCGCGGCCGAGAGCACGTCCTTCGCCTCGGCATGGGTCGGCACGCCGAAGCCGGGGACGTCGATGCCGATGATCCGCACGCCGTTGATCTCGCGGGGCAGCAGATCGAGCGGCACGCCGGAGGCGGTGGGCACGCAGAGGTTGGTGATGACGACGGCGTCGTACTCGGCCGGGTTCGCGGTCGCGATCACCGCGTCGCGGATGTCCTCGAACAGCTTGCCCGTCACCAGGGTCTCGCTGTTGAAGGGCACGTAGCCCACGCTGCGCCGCGCGCCGTAGAAGTGCGACGTGAAGGTCAGGCCGTACACGCAGCACGCGCTGCCCGAGAGGATCGTCGCCACGCGGCGCATCCGCAGGCCGACGCGCAGCGAGCCGAAGGCCGGGCACATGCTCTGCGGCTGGTCGTGCGGGCCGCGCGGGTAGTCGGCCATGAGGCGGTCCATCACCTCGGTCTTGCCCGCCGCGCGCGCGGCCGCATCGAGCGTCTCGCGCCCGGCGTGGCACCCGCCTCCGCCGGCTCCCTCGTCCCGGGGGGGGAGCGAGTCCACGTGCGCGTGGACACGCGCCACACCCACGCCGCCGGCTCCCTCGTCCCGGGGGGGGAGCGAGTCCATCAGGCGCCCTCGTACACGATCTCGAGGGAGGGCTTGGCGACCGCGTTGCTGCCGCGCATCTCGGCCTGCGTCGCCGGGGTCAGCACCACGTGGCGGCCCACCGCGTCGCCCTTGAAGAGGTCGAGCAGGCCGTTCTGCGTGAGCGGCGTGGGCCGCATCGGCGGCGCGTGCGTCACCTGCTCGCCGAGGGCTGCGAACAGCGCGCCCCACTCGCCGTCGGGCTTGCCGATGATCTCGTAGTTCGCGCTCTTGCGGCGGATATCCTCGTTCGCCGGGATCGAGGCGAGCACCGGGATGCCCGCCTTGGCGGCGAAGGCGTGCGCCTCGCCGGTGCCGTCATCCTTGTTCACGACCAGGCCGGCCACGCCGACGTTGCCGCCGAGCTTGCGGAAGTATTCGACCGCGGAGCAGACGTTGTTGGCGACGTAGAGGCTCTGCAGATCATTGGAGCCGACGACGATCACCTTCTGGCACATGTCGCGGGCGATCGGCAGGCCGAAGCCGCCGCACACCACGTCGCCCAGGAAGTCCAGCAGGACGAAGTCGAAATCCCAGTCGTGGAAGCCCAGCTTCTCCAGCAGCTCGAAGCCGTGGATGATGCCGCGGCCGCCGCAGCCGCGGCCGACCTCCGGGCCGCCGAGCTCCATCGCGAACACGCCGTCGCGGGTGAAGCACACGTCGCCGATGGCGACCTCCTCGCCAGCGGCCTTCTTGCGCGACGAGGTCTCGATGATGGTGGGGCAGGACTTGCCGCCAAACAGCAGCGAGGTGGTGTCGCTCTTCGGGTCGCAGCCGATCAGCAGCACCCGCTTGCCCTGCTGCGCCATCATGTAGCTGAGGTTGGCCAGCGTGAACGACTTGCCGATGCCGCCCTTGCCGTAGATGGCGATGATCTGCGTCTTCTTGGTCGCTGCCTGGGCCTCAGGGGCGGGCGAGTGGTTGTCCTCGCCCGCGGGACGCACGTCTCGAACCACGGCGTTCATTCGGTCGTCCTCCAGTCGAGCGCCATCTTCAGGCAGCTCCGGTCGTCGAAAGCGGTGCGGTAGGCGGCGGCCGCGTCGGCGGCCTGCGCGCGGTGGGTGAGGAGGCCGGCGAGGTCGAGGCGGCCATCGGCGGCCATCGCCGCAACGGCGCGCATGTCGGCCGGCGTCCACTCGGCGGCGATGCGCAGCGTGGCCTCGCGCATGAAGGCCATGGGGAAGGCGAAGGAGAGGCGCTCCGCGTAGAAGCCCGCGAGCGTGATCTCGCCGCCGCGCGCGAGGCGGGCGACCAGCGTGTCAAGCAGGTTCGCGTCGCCGCTCGCGTCGCAGATCCTGGGGTGGTCGCGCCGGGCATCGTCCTCGGCGGCGCAGACGCGGTACCCGGCCGCGCCCACGGCGCGCTCCGCGCTCGTCTCCCACACCACCGGCGGCTCGCCGCCAAGCGCGAGGGTGAGCCGGGCGAGCAGGCGGCCGAGCACGCCGTGCCCGATGATGAGCGTCGGCAGGTGGCCAGCGACGGCGTGATGCGCCGTGGCGGCGAGCGCGAGGAGAATGGCATCGGCGCCCATCGCCCCCGGCACGGGGGTGACGCGGTGGCCCACGGCGACGAGGCTGCGCGCCGCGCCGCCGAACAGGCCGCGCACGTCGCGAAAGCCCGTGCTGCCGGGGACGAAGACGGTCTCGCCCACGTGGCGGCCCGAAGCGCTGCCAGCGTGACGCACAACGCCGACGCTCTCGTAGCCCGGCACGAGCGGGTAGCCCATGCCGGGGAAGGGCGGCATCCGGCCGGACCAGAGGAGCTTCTCCGTGCCCGTGCTGATGCCGCTGAACGCCACGTCCACCACCACGTCGCCCGCGCCCGGATCGGCGAGTTCGACGCGGCGCAGCGCGACCTCCTCCGGTTCGGTCAGCAGGACGGCGAGGGTGTTCACTGGAGTTGCTCCCCGGGACTTAATGGTCAGCGTAAGGTGCGACAGACAGAATCGCCTGTCAAGCAAACTTGACACTCATGCGGCGGTCGCCGGCAGCGATTTCGGCAGCAGCCGACGCGCCTCCAGCGCGATGAGGCTTCCCAGCTCGCCCGCGCGCGGGCAGGGCGGGATGGCCGCGATGGCGGCCTCGGCCAGCGCCTCGAGGTGGCGCACCGCGCCCATGACGCCGCGCTCGCGCACCGCGTTCGGGCGGCCGAGTTTCTCGTCCTGGCCCACGGGCTTGCCCAACTCGCCCTCGGCGGCAAGCGCGTCGCCCAGATCGTCGGCGACCTGGTACGCCTCCCCCAGCCGCTCGCCCACGGCCTGCCACGCCTCGGGCCGCGCGCCGGAGGCAGCGGCGCCGGCGCGTGTCGCGCCCGCGAACAGGGCGGCGGTCTTGGCGCGGTGGTAGGCCGCGACGTCCACCATCCGCTCGCACTCCCACGCCTGGCCAGCGACGATGCCAAACGGGGCGCCCACGGATTCCGCAATGATCCCAAGCACCTGGCCGAGTCTTTCCGGCCGTGCCGCGCGGGCCGTCGCGAGCGCCTGGAAAGCCGCGACGATCAGCGCGTCGCCGGCGAGCAGCGCGATCGGCGCGCCGTAGGCCCGGTGGACGGAGGCGCGGCCGCGGCGTGTCTCGGCGTCGTCGAAGCAAGGCATGTCGTCGTGGACCAGCGAGGCGCAGTGCAGCAGCTCGACCGCGACGGCGGCGGCCATCGCCATCGCCGGATCGTCGGCGCCGCAGGCCATGGCGGTGGCGAGGCACAAGCGAGGCCGCACGCGCGCGCCGCCGGGGAAGACCGCGTGGTGCAGCGCGCGGCCCAGCAGCGGCGGCACGCCCGGGGCGGCGGCGCGGTCCAGGCTCGCGGACAGGGCGCGTTCGAGGCGGGCGACGGCGTCCATGGGGATCCTCCCAGCGAAGGGGAGAAGTCTAGGGACGGTGAGCCTCGTGTGTCACGCAAAACTGACAGTCGCTTACGGACAAGTAAGAAAAGCGTCCACCCGGCGTTACCACTCGCTATACGACACTCCCGCCGCCTTGTGCCGGTCCGTGCGGAACTCCGCCTCGGGCCAGGTGAGCGTGGTGCGGCACTTCAGCCCGGCGAACCACGCCAGCAGGCGGCCGCGCATATCCTCGCGAACCGATTCGAGAGCCGGGTCCGCGCCGAGGTCGAAAAACTCGTCCGGGTCGGAGTCGAGGTCGAACAGCACGCGCCGCATGCCGCTTGTCCAGTGCGCGTATTTCCACCGCGCCGTCCGGGCCATGAAGGCGCGGTGCTGGGTCTAAGGGCAGGCCGAGCCGCCGCCGGGCGCCGCGGAAGGTCCAGTCGAGTTCGCTGAAGGCGCAGTCGCGCCAGGCCGGAGTTTCGCCCCGCAGCAGCGGCAGCACGGCGCGCCCCTCGATAAGGTGCTCCGCGGGATCCAGGCCGAGCGAGTCGAGGATGGTCGGCACGACATCCACCGCCTCCACCGGCCGCGAGTCCTCGGTGCCGCGCGTCGCCCCCATTGCGGGGTGCGCGACGACCAGCGGCACGTGCTGCACGCAATCGTGGGACAGCTCCTTCTCGCCCAGCCAATGGTCGCCGAGGTGGTCGCCGTGGTCGGAGCTGAAGATCACGAGCGTGTCGCGCCAGCGGCCATACGATCCAGCAGCGCCCAGAGCCGGCGCAGCTGCGCGTCGAGCTGCGCGATGAGGCCCATGTATGTCGGGCGGAAATCGGCGATGCAGGCGTCGCCCTGGAAGCTCCGCGACACCTCCTCGTCCTGGAACGCGCGCAGCACGGGGTGCGCACGGTCGCCGCGCTCGGCCGGATGGCGCTGCACGGCCAGCGCGTCGGCGGCGGCCAACATCGCGTGCCAGGGCGCGGGGGCCACGTAGGGCCAGCGCGGCTTGACGTAGGACAGATACAGCACCCACGGCGCTTCGCCCTGCTCCGCGATGAAGCGCAGCGCGAGATCGGTCGTCCAGGCCGTCTCGCTGTGCTCCTCGCGCACGCGCGCGGGCAGGCGCGTGTGGCGCATCCTCAAGCCATTGACCTGCTCGCCGCCCGGCCCCTCCCCGCCGACGGCGAACTCCGTCCACGGGTCATCGCCCGAGTAGCCCTTCTCGCGCAGATGGGCCGCCGTAGAGCGATTTCTGTTCGCATCGGCTCACGAAAATTGCTCTATGACGTTGTCTTGGCGAGCATCTTTATCCGACCAAATGACTTCGTTGGATCGGATGATGCTCCAGGTTGCGGGCTGTGCTGCCGGCCCGCCGCGCGGTCGGCGCGCTTCTTCGCCGTCGTCTCGGCGTGCTCCGCTTCGGTGAGCGAGTCACGCGCGGCCTTTTGCAGGTGCCGCTCGCCCGTGTCCCTGGTCCGCGCGCCGGACCTCGTGCCCCAGTCCTCCGCCGTCCAACGCGCAAGATGGATTTCGGAGTCCCTCTTGCCGCGGTAGCCGCCGCCAGCCCTCTTGTACGCGTCCGTGGCAAGCTGCGCCTTGCGCGCCGACCACTTGCCTGGCTCGCCGGTCTTGTCGCCGCGCCTCACCTGCGCGAGAGCGCGTTGCCGTAGCTTCGGGTCAACCCGCCGGGGCGTCTCGGGCATGGCGGCGCAACGCCCTTAACCGAACACGGTTTTGCGCCGGCGCAACGCGCGGATGGCAGGGCGCCCCCGCCGCTGGCAACCTCGCGCCCATGCTCGACGCGACGCTCGACGATCTCCGCTGGCAAGCCGTGCTCGACCGCGCGGCAGAGCCCGATTGTGGCCCTTTCCTGTACGCGGTCATCACGCAGGGCGTGTTCTGCAAGCCCGGCTGCCCCTCGCGCCCGCCACTGCGGCGCAACGCGCGCTTCTTCGAGGGCGCGGAGGCCGCCCGCGCCGCCGGCTTCCGCGCCTGCAAGCGCTGCGACCCCGTGGGCGAGCGTGCCGCCCTCCACCGCGCCGCCGTCGCCGCCGCCGCCGCGCAGATCGAGGCGGGCGAGGCGATCCCGTCCCTCGAGGCGCTGGCGAGACGCGCGGGCTACGCGCGGCACCACTTCCTCCGCCTGTTCCGCGATGTCACCGGCGTCACGCCGCGCTCCTACGCGGAGTCGGTGCGGGCGCGCCGCCTGCGGGACGCGCTGGCCCGCGGCGAGCGCGTGGCCGACGCGGCCGCCGGCGCCGGCTTCGGCAGCGAAAGCCGGCTCTACGAGGACACGGCGCGGCAACTCGGCATGACGCCCGGCGCGGCGCGGCGCGGCGCCGCGGGCGAGCGCATCGGAGTCGCGCGGGCCGGGAGCTGCATGGGGCCCCTGCTCGTCGGTTCCACCGCGAGCGGCGTGTGCTTCATAGGCTTCGGCGAGCCGCACGCGGCGCTGGAGGGCGATCTGCGCCGCCGCTTCCCCAACGCGCTGGTCGAGGACGACCCATCGCTCGCCGAGGCGGTCGCGCGCGTCGCCGCGCACCTTGCCGAGCCGCGGGCGGCGTTGGAGCTGCCGCTCGACCTGCGCGGGACGGCGTTCCAGCGCCGGGTGTGGGAGGCGCTGCGCGCCATCCCGGCGGGCGAGACGCGCAGCTACGGCGGCCTCGCGGAAAGCCTTGGCGCGCCGAAGGCGGTCCGCGCCGTGGCGCGGGCCTGCGCGCAGAACCCGCTCGCGCCCGCGGTGCCCTGCCACCGCGTCGTCGGCGCGAAGGGCGACCTCACCGGCTACCGCTGGGGCGTGCCCAACAAGCGCCGGCTGCTGGAGGTCGAGCGCGGCGAAGGATAGCTCATGCTGCGTTCGCATGGGCTCACGCAGATGGCCTGGCCCGGAATATGCGCCGGGTTGTCCTGCCGCGGGCCGACTCCACGGAAATGGCCGAGCCGCCGATTTCGTTGC
>BBPE01006154.1_pt6 | contig 12682 bp, 14 predicted proteins | sample 1344301 | NCBI WGS metagenome assembly BBPE01 (sample SAMD00019089, study PRJDB2971) | groundwater metagenome | isolation source: The Cedars highly-alkaline
GATAATGTATCTTAAGATATATCAAATCGGATGTACAGAGCATAGTTACTCCAGGAGTTGCATTCCGACTAACGGTTTCAGGAGAGATTGCAGGAATAGCTTTTGCGGGTAGCGATACAATCAGAGTTAAAGGATAAAGGGAGTAGTAATATTAGCATCCGAAGCTTTTTGAGATCTGTCGTAACATTCATCACAATTGCTTTGGGAGGTTTGGGGCTAATCATGACTGGCACAGGTATACACACATTAGTAAGAAATTTCAGTATATCTGGATTAATAAATGTCATAGTTATGGTGGTGTTTGCGGTTATACTTTTAATTATAGGACATACCTTATGGCTCGGCCCTACGCCAGAACCGAAATATGAACCACCAGAACATGAACATGAGGAGACAAAGAAATCCAAAATATGGATTCGTAAGAAATCCAGAGATAAAAGATAGAGATGGTTATCCAGAGCTTATGGTCAAATTCGACAGATCAGAGGTGCAAAACATGGTCACCATAGGAAACGTAACTTTGACAATAACTGGAGAGATTGAAGGATTACGATTTGAAGGCAGTGATACGATCAGGGTGATTTAAATAAGATTGTTCAGAATGAATAAGACAGGTTAGTACATAATGACTCCATCACTATTTTGTCCAGGTTGTGGGCGAGAATCCAAAGAAGGGCTTTGCACACCCTGTTTTCTAAAACACTTCAATCTAATTGAGCATCCATCTATGTTGGAACTTGAGATATGTCCAACGTGTAGGGCTTGTTTTGTCGGTGGCAGATGGACCAAATACCATGATTATGCAGATGCCGTAACTCCAATCGCCATGTCTCAATTGAATATCCATCCCGATGCCAATGAGCTGCGCATTGCACTCAAACCTCAAGTATCTGATGGATGCGCCAGCAAGGTACACGTTCGTGTGGATGCCGTGGTGCAGAGGATGGACGTCTTCAAAGAGTTTGATGTCGAGGTTCGGATCAAAAAGAGGGCATGTGATAGATGTAGTCTAATTGCCGGGGGTTACTATGAGGGCATCGTACAGGTCAGGGCAAGCGGGCGCACTCTGACGGAGATGGAAAGGCACATCTCAGAGAAGATTGCGCATACGGTCATCAAACAAATCCAGGAGCTCAGTAAAAATGCCTTTATTTCGGATATTAAACACCTGAAAGAGGGCATGGATATATATGTAGGGGCGATTAAGATTGGCAGGCAGATATCCAAAGCCATCATAGATAAATTTGGAGGGAATTTTTCAGAGGCGTCAAAATTGGTCGGACAACGGGACGGAAAGAACATCTACAGAATTTCCTTTGCGGTGCGCATCCCTAACCTCATGCCAGGAGATATCATCTCACTGAGAGACAGCGTAATCCAGATAACGGACTCTAGAAAAAAGGTAATCGGGATTGATTTAATGACTGGCGCACGTTTTATTTCAGATGCCAAGAAACTGAAAGGAGTGAAATTACTGTGCCATGAATCTGATGCTGAAGCGACCATTCTGACGATGGTGCAGGATGACGAAATCCAAATTCTCGACCCTGATTCATACAAGCCAATGACTTTGCCAAGGCCGCCTTTTTTAACTGCGGAGAGCGGAGATGATGTTTTGGTCGTCAAGACCGAGAAGGGCATGTTTATTTTGCCGAAAGAGAGTTGATCACTCATATACCTGATACAATCATCGCCCAAATTACCTATCGCAAACTCCTTTCTTCGCATAAAACGATATAAGTCATCAAGGTTAACTACCAATAAGAGCTATGTCCAGAGAATCGAACGCCACCCTCCCAAAGCTACTAACTGGTGCATTGAGTAAAGATGAGTTGGAATTGTTGCCGGGCGGGTGGCAGATTCTCGGCGATATTATAATCGTTAGCATCCCGCCTCAATTGAGAGCCAGGAAATATGTGATTGGCGAAGCCCTCCTCAAATTTTATCCAAGATGCAAGACCGTGTTGAGGATGAGAAGGATTTCGGGTCCGTACAGGGAGCCAAACGTCGAGGTAATTGCAGGCAATGACACAGAAACAATCCACAAGGAGAATGGGTGCAGATTTAAGCTGGATGCAACTAAAATCATGTTCTCGCCTGGAAATCTGGACGAAAGAAAAAGGATGTCCAAGCTCGGTAAAGACGAAATCGTCGTGGACATGTTCGCAGGAATAGGATACTTTTCGATCCCGATGGCAGTACATTCAAAACCAAAGAAGATAGTCGCAATTGAGGTTAATCCTCTTGCATATCGCTATTTGTGCGAGAACGTTCAACTCAATAAAGTGGGGGACATCGTCCAGCCAGTGCACGGAGATTGCGCCATAAAAACGCCAGTTGGCATCGCTGATAGAGCGATTATGGGCAGTTTTGAGGCATTTCATCATTTAGCCCATGGGATAAATGCGCTTAAGCCTGGGGGAATTCTTCACTATCACGAAACGACACCTGAGAAACTGTGTTTTGGCCGTCCAATCAACCGAATCATAGCTACGGCCGAAATGCTGGGCAAATCCGTTAAAATACAGAAATCGCATAAGGTCAAGAAATACTCTCCAGGCGTCTGGCACATCGTAATTGATGCGCAAGTATTTTAGGCTTTAACCCGATGTATGATACGATGGACCAATTGGAGACCATACTTGACAATGGAGAACAGGAAAACATCGAGTTCAAAGAATATCTAACAGAAGAGTTGCACCTGAAGGATGAACGGAGGCAGGGGTTAGTCTGCCAGATGAAGCACAGGTTGAGTATGGGGAATGGTACCGCGCTCTATGTAGTTGGAGTGACCGATGGAGGTATGTTGCGCGGCATATCATCCTCTAAGTATAAAGAGACGTTATCTGTTTTGAACTGTATCGCACTTGAGGCTGGTGCCAAGGTCACGGACTGTAAAGAATATAAGGTAAACAAGGGATATGTTGGGCTCCTTACCATTAAGAGTCACCTCCCTGCCAAAGAGCATATACTGATTGGTACGGCAGGACACGTGGATCACGGGAAGAGTACATTGGTAGGCTCTCTGGTTACTGGAATAATGGACGATGGAGCTGGCAAGACCCGCATATTTTTGGACGTACAGCCCCATGAAATCGAAAGGGGGCTGTCCGCTGATTTGTCTTATAGTGTATATGGATTTAAAAATGGAAAGGCAATTCGTCTGAAGAATCCCCTGAGCAAGAAAGAAAAGGCAGGAGTGGTCGAATCGGTGGACAAACTGATATCTTTCGTGGACACCGTCGGTCACGAGCCATGGTTGAGGACCACTATAAGGGGCATCGTCGGTCAGAAACTGGATTATGGGTTGCTCGTGGTGGCGGCGGACGATGGGGCGACTCATGTCACAAAAGAGCATCTGGGAATTTTACTCGCAATGGAGCTGCCGACAATAATCGCCATCACAAAAATCGATAGAGTGGAAGAGGGACATACAGCAGAGACGGAAAAACAGATTATGCATATACTTAAAGTGGTTGGAAAGATTCCATTGCGCATAAAATCAAAATCAGACCTCCACGCCATTTCCAATAGATTGAATGATGGAGTGATAGTCCCTATTCTCAGAGTTTCATCCGTTACGAAGGCGGGATTTGACCTGCTCGATCAGTTATTGTTCCAGCTGCCGAAACGAAATCTGGGAGCTCAAAAGCCGTTCCAGATGTATGTCGATAAGGTGTATCAAGTGACAGGAGTTGGAACTGTAGTGAGTGGTTCGATCAAGCAAGGCGAGGTGAAAGTTGGAGACCATCTGCAACTTGGCCCGACCGACGATGGAGGCTCCATCCCGGTCAAGGTGCAGACCATCGAGACACACTATTACAGGGTGGATAAAGCAAGCGCCGGCGACATCGTTGGGATAGCGCTCAAAGGCGCCAAGCCCTCCGACATCTGGAGGGGCATGTTATTGTGTGAAAAGGAAATTAAATCAATTCGGGAGTTTGAAGCAGAGGTCATAATATTAAATCATCCGACACGCATTGCAAAGGGATATGAACCAGTTGTCCATATTGAAACCATAGCGGAAACTGCCACATTTGAGAAATTGGAGCAGGAATATATGATGGCAGGGCAGACGGGGCGTGTCACCATGCGCTTCAAGTTCAGGCCATATCATATCTATGAAGGAGAGAAGTTCATCTTCAGAGAGGGCAAGAGCAAGGGAATTGGAAGGGTTTTGAAGGTCTTCGAGGCAAGATAACCTTTCCCCTATTTCAGTTCTGTGAACAGAGGAATGTCAACTTAACACCTATAAATAGAGATGAAGCAATTGTGTATAACGTATCGAGTGTATCTGAAGTTCCCTAAAAGGGAATTTGGGCGGAGGTGCGTAGCACCGTAGCCAGATACGCTCTGTTATATGCCGTGTTCATATCCTATCTTTCTCCTACTTGCGTTGAGTATGGTAATCCCCACAATTTCTCCTTTTTCATATCTGATTATAAGGTCATCATCTGTGAGTTCAGAATCATCCGCGTGGCTTGGCCTCTTGAAGTTAATGTATAAAACATCGGCTTCTTTATCGTAAGATGTCCAAATCCTTGAATACGGCACCTCCAACAAGTCAGGTACGAGATTCATTATCCTCTTTACTTCTCCCACTGCCATATCTTTCGCCTCCTTTCAAGCTTTTTTCTCCACCTCGTTAAAAAGGCGGTAATCACAAATCCATCTTCTTTACTCAATTCCCTATATATTGCTACAATATATTTATCCTTCTCTATTTGCCTTACTGCTATACGCTCCCCAGTCTTACCTTCATAAATTGCTTCTGCCCCCTCCACCACTTCGAGAACTTCAAAATAATAGCCTGCCATCTCTGGATGCTCTTCTGTAATATGAATCCATCTCTCCTCTGTCAATCTTATTGGGACACCGTTTTTAGACCTTACTATGTCCATATTCTATTAAATTTCCCTTATGGATATTAAGATTATTCACAGGCATGGCGTATAACTTAATATATACGAAATTCGCATTTTGCCCCAATCTAGAAGGATATACGAACTTGTTAACCTTCATATTGATAGAGAAGTGTATAAATTTGCTTCTCAATCTTTTCCTTAAGTTGGCAGATTCTTATGAACAAATCCTAAACTTCATCTTTTGTCTTTTTGATGGCTTTTGGAATGGCATCTATCACATCTGTCGCCAGCAGTCCAAATCCATATTCCCCAAATGCGATATCCCCGGCAAGCCCATTTATAAAAGCTCCAGCAGCAGCCGACTCAAAAGCATCGTTCTTTGCATAGAATGCTCCGACAACACCAGCAAGCACATCTCCAGTTCCTCCAACGGTCATGCCAGCATTCCCGGTCTGATTTGCCTTTGCCGTATGGCCATTAGATATTATATCTATTTTGCCTTTTAATAATACAACACATCCATTCTCTCTTGCAAATTCCTTGAGCACCTCCATTCTCTTCTTCCAGTTTTTCGGGATGTCACGCCCAGTCAATCGTTTAAATTCGCCTGCATGTGGAGTTATTATGGCATTGCCATCCAGCGGCAGGTCCAGTGCAGATAATGCATCGGCATCGATCACGACCTTCTTACAGATGGGGATGATTGCTTTAACCGCCCTCAGCGTCAATTCGTCCCTGCCCAGCCCCATGCCGATAACCACGACATCGTGCTCCTGCACCAGTTCTGTTATGATCGGCAGGTCGTCGAGCGTGAGTATATCAGACGTTAACGAGGACACGATCAAGTTCGGTGAGAACGATGCGATGATGTCCGAGACGCTGGCTGGTGCAGCGATGGTTGCTATATCTGCGCCAGTCCTAAGTGCCGCCAATGCAGCAAGTGCGGGTGCGCCGACGTACGCACCTCCTCCAATAATCAGTATGCGCCCATTATCTCCTTTATGGCTATCCGAATCTCTATATACTAATGAGTGAACGTCTCCAGGCCCTACAAATAATTCCGCTTCTTCTGGCACGCCTATGCCCATAACTTCAACGTTTGGCATGGTCGCTAATCCCTTTTTCATTTTATGAAAGGTAATGGTCAAATCTGGGTGAACCATTTTTATGCCCTTGCCTGTATCCGGGTCCATCCCACTTGGGACGTCCACAGATATCACGAACGCGTTTGACTCATTAATCAGGTCGATTGCGCTTGCTTCTGGTTCCCTGATCGGGCCACGAATGCCCGTTCCAAATATCGCATCGATGATGATGTCCGAATTTATGACCCCATCACGGTCGATATCTTCCGTATCATGCACTTCTGTTAAGGTCGCATCAGTATCTTTTAACCTATCCCAATTAACCTTTGCCTCTTTTGTCCGTATATTTTCAGGAGTGCATAGCAACATGACGTGGATATCGAATCCCTTTAGATAACGGGCGGCTACGAACGCATCCCCTCCGTTATTGCCGCGCCCTGCTATGAGTGTGATCTTGCCACTGGCGTGTCGTTTTCGAACTGCATCTGCAACAGCCTTGCCAGCATTCTCCATCAGCTCCATGCGTGGAACGCCGAAATATTCTGAGTTGACGTCTATCACTCGCATCTGCTTTGACGTGATGATTTCGGACATAAGTATGGTTTACATAGTCCAATAGTATAAGATTTATGCTGGTATAGTGCCTATACATCGAGATGATATTATGATTCCTGGAATGAGGGGCATGAACCCAAGAAAAATGCAACAGATGATGAAACAGATGGGCATCGACGTTGAAGATGTCGAGGACGTGAAGGAAGTCATCATCAGAACATCGAACAGGGACATCGTTTTTAATGACGCCCAGGTCACGATAATGAATGTCAGGGGTGCAAAAACGTATCAGGTTGTCGGCACCCCAGAAGAGCGCCAGCGCGAATTGGAGGCGACCGAGGCAGATGTGCAGCTCGTGGTAGAGCAGAGCGGGGCATCCGAGTCTGAGGCAAGAAAGGCGCTGAAGGAAACGGAAGGCGATCTGGCAGAAGCGATACTGAAACTGAAATAAAAGATGAAAGCATGATAGCCGATGATACCCCTGTACTGCTCACGGACAAAAAATGTGAGCATTTAGTCGCAGTTTCAGATGACGAATTTCATACGGGTTATGGAACGATCAAATTATGCAAATTACGCGAAAAGGAATTCGGTGACACGATTTCTACGCACCTGAATCACGAATACATCATTCAAAGGCCAAGGGCACCGGATTTTTTCAAACACTGCAAAAGGACAGGTGTTCCTTTGATGCCAAAGGACATCGGAATCATCCTTGCATACACGGGGTTGGGCGGCGGGGACTCTGTGCTCGATGCGGGAACGGGTTCCGGGATTCTGGCAATCTATCTCGGCAATGTCGCTAAGAGAGTGATCACATATGAAAAAAACGAAGAATTTGTCAGGGTGGCACGCAAGAACATCGAAACTGCGGGCATGAAGAACGTCGAAGTGATGCACGGCGACATAATCCCTGAGATGGCAAACCTAAACGAGAAATTCGATGTGATAACCCTTGACATGATGGATGCAGACCAAGTAGTACCGCATGTGAGAGCTGTGCTCAATCCAGGCGGATATTTGGTGACATATTCTCCATTTTTTGAGCAGACGAAAAAGATACGCACCGCAATTGATCATGGAAAATTCTCAAGCGTGCGGACCATAGAATGCATGGAACGCGAAATTAAATTTGAGAGGCGTGGGACGCGCCCCTCCACGCGAGTGGGGCACACTGGATTTATCACAATAGCACGGTTATAAAACTTCCCCTTTTCACTTTTTCTTGTTCTTGGAGTATCCGAGAGCTTGTAGAAGTTCGATCGGCAAGGGAATCACGACCGTGGTCGCCTTTTCGGTCGTGGCCTCTGCTATCGTTTGGAGGGTACGTATGAACATTCCGCCTTCTTGTTTGCTCAGGATGTCTGCTGCTTCTGCTATTTTTTGAGAGGCTTGTTTCTCACCCTCGGCGTGAATGATTCGCGCTCGCCTATTCCTTTCCGCCTCTGCCTGGGATGCCATCGCCCTCTGCATCTCCTTTGGCAGCTCCACGTCTTTTATCTCGACTGCGGAAACTTTGATTCCCCATGGGTCTGTCGCTTCGTCGACGATTTCTTGTATCTTCTTGTTCAATTTAACTCTCTCTGATAGCAGTTCATCTAATTCAGCCTGGCCTATCACGCCCCTCAACGTCGTTAGAGCCATTTGAGACGTTGCGAGAGGATAGTGTTCTACCTGGGTGATTGCCTTCTCAGGGTCCATCACCCTGTAATACACGACGGCATTTACCCTTGTGGTGACATTATCCTTGGTGATGACCTCTTGCGGCGGCACGTCAAAGGCGACCGTTCTCAGGTCCACCCTCCTCATTTCCTCAATTATGGGTATGATGAAAAAGAGTCCAGGTCCTCTGGCACCGACAAGTCGTCCCAATCTAAATATCACGCCACGTTCATATTCGTTTACAATTCTTACCGCGGACGATAAAATCATAAACACCACTATAATCATTCCGAGTATCAATAGTTCCATTTATTCGCGCTCCTTATTTATTTTTCTAACAAAAAGAGTTAGCCCCTCCACACGTATAATCTTTACGGTTTCTCCCTGTTTTATCGCCCCGTTTTCTGCCCTCGCATTCCATATCTCTCCCCTGACCTTGACCTTGCCCTCCTTGTCGATGTCCGTCTCGGCTCTGGCTGTCTTTTCGATCAATTCATCAATACCTGTCGTTGGTTTCTTCCTTCTCGTTTTCATCACGGCACCAACTCCGAATATGAAAAATGCTACAGAGGTGCCAGCCATTCCAAGCACAATTAATTGGAACGTTCTGAACCATTCTTCCGCGAGTAAAGGCTCTTGTGGCAACATGAATGCCCCGAGTATGAGACAAACGACGCCGCCCACCGTTAGAATACCATGGGTGGGCGTGAGCACTTCTGCGATAAACAATATCACCGCCGCTATTATCAGAATTATGCCAAACATATTAACGTCAAATGTTCCAAGACCATACAACGCCAGGATTAAGCATATCGCACCTATCACCTCTGGCACATATGTTCCAGGCGAACTGAATCCAAATATTATTCCATATATGCCTACTAACAGCAGTATAAACACTACCTGCGGATTGCTGAGTATATCGATGATCTGGTCCCTAATCTTCTCCTCCCTCACATATATCTCTGCATCTGCCGTCTGCAGATGGGTTTCCGCCCCCATCACCATGGTCGTCATGCCGTCGACTTTCTCAAGCAGACCGCGAACATCATCTGCAATTACATCGATAACATCCGCCTCCAGCGCTTCGCTTGCGGTTAGTACTAAATTCTCGGTGACAAAGCGCTCTGCGACATCAACCGGCCTTTCCCTTCTCTCGGCGATACCTCTCATAAACCCCGCCATGTATGATATCGTCTTGTTGTCGGCTGGTCCCGGCGCACCTGCTGGGTCTGCCATGACTGGCATGCTAGCACCCGTCGTGGTTCCTGGCGACATGGCTGCCACATGGCCCGCAAGCAGGATGTACGTCCCGGCAGATGCGGCGATGCCCCCCCTCGGTATGTATGTTATCACGGGAATTGGCGAATTATCGATAGCTTTTATAATATCTATCGTGGCGCCCACAAGCCCACCTGGAGTGTCTATCTGGAGCAGCACCGCTGATGCACCCACGTCCACTGCATCTTCTATTCCGTTCTCCACGTGAAGCGCCGTGCCAGCGGTTATCATTCCTTCAATCTCGATGACGTATACTATGTTCTCTGATGACCTGGCGCCACCGATTCCCGATGTCAGGAGTAGCATCAAAATGATTGACAAAGTCCATATTTTCATGACGATGTTACCTCAAACGCATAGCATATGATATTACGGTATGATATAAATTTGCTCCTATCAATAATTTTAAGCCTGATTTATATTATATTAAATTCGATGAAATTTGCCGGGCGACATATCATCTCAATGAAGGATTTCTCACGTGAGGAGATCGATTACATATTAAAAAAAGCCGAGGCGCTCGAACCGTTTGCGCGCGGTAAAGGTAAGGGGTCCGACTTATTAGCAGGCAAGATTTTAGCGACGTTGTTCTATGAGCCAAGCACAAGAACCAGACTGTCTTTTGAGACCGCTATGAAGCGATTGGGCGGAGATGTCATCAGTATAGTATCCACAGAAGCCAGTTCAGCAGCAAAAGGCGAGACGCTTACCGATACGCTCCGGGTAATTGGAGGATATGCGGATGCCATTGTGCTAAGGCATTCCAGAGAGGGTGCCGCACGTATGGCAGCGGAGATATCCGATATTCCGATTATAAACGCAGGAGATGGTGCAGGACACCATCCTACGCAGACCCTGCTGGACCTGTACACCATCAGACGAGAAGGACATCTTGAAGACCTGAGTATTGCACTTATAGGAGACCTGAAATACGGCAGAACCGTACATTCGCTGGCATATGCGCTATCGCTGTATGGCGCAGAGATAAATTTAGTTTCCCCTGAACAACTTCGAATACCGCTCGATATCAAGAATGATTTAAAGAAACGAGGGGCAAACGTGGTCGAAACTGCAAAATTGTCCGATGTGATTTCCGACATGGATGTTCTCTATGTCACCAGAATCCAAAAGGAGCGCTTTCCAGATCCCAGCGAATATCATGAAGTGGTGGGGACATATCGCATTTCAACCGAGACGTTGCGGAATGCCAAAGAAGATATGATAATCATGCATCCGCTTCCGAAGGCGGATGAAATCGACAAGGACGTAGATTACACTAAACATGCCAGATATTTCAAACAGGCGTTCTATGGCATTCCGGTGAGAATGGCGATACTACGCCTCGTACTGGGTGATGCGCAATGAAAAAGAATGGACTTTACGTGCGCCCGATTCAAAATGGAACGGTCATAGACCATATCACGGCAGGGCAGGCGCTCAGCGTGCTACGAATTCTCGGTATCAACAGGACGACGGAGGAAGTGGTCAGTGTGGTCATGAACGTCACGAGTAAGGCGATCGGCACAAAAGACATCGTCAAGATCGAAGGACGAGAATTAAAACCCAGTGAAGTGGACAAGATTGCATTGATTGCACCGTCTGCTTCTATCAACATCATCCGCAAGTACAATGTGGCAGGGAAGCATAAGGTAGACATCCCTGACGAGATAGAGGGTGTTGTGAGGTGCGCCAACCCAAATTGCATTTCAAATACAATAGAGCCGGTGGTATCCAGATTCACCACCGAAAAACAGAAGACAGGCATACAGCTGCGCTGTATTTACTGTGAGCGCATAATCTCCGAGAATATCGTGGAGCATCTTTTATAACATCTCACCAGGCACGCCTACCGCATCAGTCCTGCACTGTTTGCAGTGTTTGAAAAGCCGCATATGTTTACTGACTGATAATCTGGCGCGATTCATCTGAGTGCAGGTTGGCCTCTTCATCCATCCAAATTCACCCCGTGGTATCAGCGGCATGACGTTCATACCGAGTGCATATTTGGACCCCCATCGAGCTATCTCTTCAACCTCGTGCTCATTCACGCCCGGTATCAGCACCGTGTTTATTTTGATTGGTATGTCCAGCTCGTGCGCAAGTTGAACGCCCAGCTGCTGAGCTCTCAGCAATATGGACGTGTCCTTGGTTTTTTTGCCATCGAGATATAACCACTCATATATCTTATCCGCCGTCTGAGGCGTGAATGCGTTGACCGTCACGGTCACGTAATCGACACCTAATTGATGTAGTTGTCGTATCTTGTTGGGCAACAATAGACCATTGGTGCTTAAACACGTAATTAACTGTGAAAAACGATCCTTGATAATCTCCAGCGTTTCAAACGTTTGTGCATTGACCAGCGGATCCCCGGGTCCGGCAATTCCAACCACCTTGATTTGTGGGTCTTCCACAATCGCCTCTTCTACAGCGATGATTGACTCTTGCGGAGTCATTATCTTAGAGGTTGCGCCTGGTCTAACACACTTGGACGTACAAACGCCATGTACGCAGAATCGACATTTTATATTGCACAGTGGCGCGACAGGTAAATGTATCCTGCCCACGCGAAAATGTGCGTCTTCATCGAAACAGGGGTGGTCCATCTCTCTTACCATTTGTCATATCGCTACAGGGACTATATAACATAACGCACGCCTGAGTCGCTCAGAAGTAGCAAAGCGAAAGGCTTTTACTCGTCAACTACAAATGAACTATTTGTTCGTAAACAACCTGTTAGGCGAAATGCGAATAGCAATAGGGGGAATGTAAATGGTTTATAAAATTTTCCTGAGTCATAGTAGCGTAGATAGGGATTGGGTTGAGTGGATAACTGTCAATGCAAAAAATATTGGCATCGATGTTTATCTTTACGAACATGATCATCAACCGGGAACGCTCATCGCTGATAAGTTAAAACGAGCTATCCGAGACTCTGATACTCTAGTGGTTTTGCTTACCCATAACAGTCAATTTTCTTCTTATGTTCAACAAGAAATAGGCTTTGCAGAAGCTAGTGGAAAGCGAATTATTCCTCTTGTTCAACCAGGTATACAAGAACAGAGTCTTGCTATGTTAGAGGGTAGAGAATATATCCCCTTTGACTTTTACAACCCGGAGAAGGCCTTGTCAACGCTTCTTAGATATCTACAACAACTTAAAAAAGTGAAGGAAAATGAGCAAGCAGTCCTTATGGGGATAGTAGGACTTATCTTTCTAGCTTGGCTGCTTGGA
>BBPE01000594.1_pt6 | contig 12676 bp, 9 predicted proteins | sample 1344301 | NCBI WGS metagenome assembly BBPE01 (sample SAMD00019089, study PRJDB2971) | groundwater metagenome | isolation source: The Cedars highly-alkaline
AGCGCCAGCGCCGCCGGCTCGCGCTGGCCGACCTCTCAGATCGGCTTCGGCCGCGCCAGACGCGCCACCACCTCACAAAATTGTTCTACCGCGTCGGTCTTGAAGACCACTTCGCGCACGCCGGCGGCCAGCGCGCTCGACTGCAATTCGTCGGTGATATACCCCGATGCCAGCGCCACCGACAGCGCCGGGTTGATGGCCAGCACCGCCCGCGCCACGTCCAGCCCCGACATGCCGGGCATGTTGTAGTCGCTCAGCAGCAGATCAAAGCCGTCGGGCTGGCGGCGCACGGCTTCAATGGCCTGCGCCTGGTCGGTGAAGGCGCTGACTTTGTAGCCGCGCCGCTCGAGCAGGCGACGCACCAGAAACACCAGCGCGTCGTCGTCGTCGAGATACAAAATATGACGCGGATTATCGCTTGTGGTGTCGGCCATGTCAGTAGGCTCCACGGTGTGGGCTGCTCGAAAATCGGCAGCGGCGCTGGCAGCCATTGTGCCTTCAACGGCGTCATGCTTTTGCACAGCAAGTGAAGCAGCAGGCGCTGGCGGCGCTGGCGGCGCTGCCATGGCAGGGAAATAGAGGGTGAATGTGGTGCCCGCGCCAGGTGCGCTGTCGACCTCGATGACGCCGCCGTGCGCCTGCACGATGCCCAGCACCACCGACAAACCCAGGCCGGTGCCGCTGCCGACTTGCTTGGTGGTAAAAAAGGGCTCGAAAATGCGGGCGCGGGTGCTTGCGTCCATGCCGCAGCCGTCGTCCTGCACCTGCAAGCGCACCGCCGCGACCCCGCGCGCCGCACACAGCGGCGCCAGTTCCGCAGGGATTCGGCCGTCGCCCGGCGGCAGTTGATCGAGTCTGAATTCGATCCGCCCGGCTTGCCCCTGCAAGGCGTGGCAGGCGTTGGTGCCCAGGTTCAGCAGCACCTGACTGAGCTGGGTCGAGTCGGCCAGAATCGGTGCCATGTCGGCACCGCAAGTCTGCAGCAGCTCGATCTTGGGCGCTATCCCGGCGCGCAACAGGACGCAGGTCTCAGCCAGTACCTGGGTCAGATCAACCGGCTCGGGTGCCATCGGCTGCTGGCGGCTGTAGGCCAGCACCTGACGCACCAGTTCGCGGCCGCGTCGGGCCGCGGTGCTGATTTCTAGCAGACTGCGGTGCACCGCCGCGCCGTCGGGCAGGTCTTGGCGGGCCAGCTCGGCATTGCCCAGAATGGCTGCCAGGATGTTGTTGAAGTCGTGCGCCACGCCGCCGGCCAGCGTCCCTAGTGCTTCCATTTTTTGCGCCTGCGCGAGTTGGCCCTCAAGTGATTTTTGCTGCTGCTGCGCCTGTTTGAGCGAGGTGATGTCGACAAAAGTCAGCACCACATGGCGCAACCCGCCCATGGCGTCGGTCTCCGGATAGGCGCTGCACAAGGCCCAGCGCAGCGGCGTCTGCGTCTGGGCTGTCATGCCAAAAATCACGTCGCGCACCGGCTGCGCTGTGGCCAGCACGCGAAAGAATGGCATTTCGTGCCGACGCATGGGCTGTCCATCCTCGCGCAGCATGCGCCAGTCCTGCGCCATCGACTCGGGCAGCACCGGGTGGACCTGCTCCTCGCTCCAGCCCAGAAAGCTGCGAGCGGCGTTGTTGACGCTGACCAGCGTCTGGTCGGGCCGAAAAACCATCACCGCAGCACCCAGATTGTCGATCAGTGCACGCGACTGCGCCTCGCGCGTCTGCAACACCTGCCGCCCACGCTCGCTGTCTTGCTGCAAGCGATACGACACCAGCGTGATGCAGAGCACAGCCCCCATCAGTATGTTGAGCAGATAGAAAATCAGCAGCGCACGCGCCAACCAGCCATACGGCGCGACCTCGGCACTGGCGGGCCACCACAGAATCAGCGGCAACAGCAGCAAGGCCATCAGCAACGCATCGGTCGCGACCAGTCGCTTGAAGGCGCGCATCTCGCGCGACTGTCGCGTCAAGCGGTGCTGGCGCAGGTCGCGCCAGACGCACAAAACCAGCACGATGATGGCCAAGACCTCCAGCGCCATGCTAGGGGCCCCTGCGTCCGAGTTGATATAGAGCAGCGCATGTGCACCGAACAGCGCCAGCAGAGCGGCCCCGGCAGCGCGCAGGGGCAGTTGCAAGTCCAGGTAGCGGCGTAGCCCGAACCAGACCAACACCAGACTGGCCAACAAGACGGTATTGCCCAAGGCAATGGAGAGCATATCGGGCGCGCGCGAACGCAAGCCAATCAGCAGCACCGCCAGCACGCCGAGCACACTGGCCAACGCCCACCAGCCCGGACCGGGCACGCTGGGGTGGTGGCGCGTCAAGGTGAAAAATGCCATGGCAAAAACCAAGTGGACGCACACCAAGACAAGCACGAGGGTCAACGGTTCGGTGACTGGCATGTGTAGGTGATGAGATGGAAATTCATGCAAATTCATGCGGCCCGGGCCAGACCGCCCATTGAAGCACAGGGGCCAAGCGCGGGGCGAATGAACAGAGGCAAAAAAACCATGGATTTCGCCACGGGTCAAACGCAAACCACAGCCCTGGCTCGACTATGACGTGCAGTTGTAACGCACAGTTGTAACACCATCAGGGGCGAAAAGACGCGGCCTTATGTTCCATATGCCCGCCACACCACACCAGTGTCTAGTTGCCTGCCGGATCATCGGCGCTGTGCAAGCGCAAGGTGTCGGTCGGCAGCTGGTCGATTTCTGCCAGCAAGCGCGCCAGCGCCCCCCCGGCCGCATCGAGCACGGCGCGTCCATCCTGCGCCGTGGCCGCCGCCGCGTGGCCGGCCGCACCAAGGGCGTTGATGTCTTGCATTTGCCAGCCCAGCCGAGCGCTGCGGCCATTGCCCAAAATGGGAAAACGCTGGGCACGCAGGCGCGAGGTGGAAGCAAAATTGCCGGCCTGCGCCATACGGACCCGATCAGGCGTCAGGGCCAGCATGATGGCAGTCTCGATCTGACCCGCATGAATGCCAAAGCGGTGCTCATCGGCGCCAAAGCGCGCGCCCACGTCCTGCCCCTGCGCATCGAGCAGGGGCAGGTTGAACCAGCTCGCGCTGTAAACCAGCATACCAAGCCGGGCACGCAAATCACGCGCAACCAGGTCGAGTGCGCCCACCTGGCCGCCGTGGGCGTTGAAGAGCACGAGTTTCTTGACCCCACTGGCGGCCACGCATTCGCCAATCTCGGTCCACAAGCGCAGCACGGTGTCGGCCTTGAGGGTCAGCGTACCGGCAAAGCCGGCATGCTCGGGGCTAAAACCAATGGCTTGCGTGGGCAGAAAAAACACCGGCAGCTCGGGCGCCAGTTGTGCCAGCGCCGCATCGATCACCGCATCGACGATGTCGGCGTCGACCGACAGCGGCAGGTGCGGGCCGTGCTGCTCGGTGGCGGCCAGCGGCAGCACGGCAATGGCGCGCGCCTTGTCGAGTGCGGCAAAATCGGTGGTTCTCAGATCGGACCAGAACCGAATCGGGTTCGTCATGGCGAACGATTTTACCGCCCTGAAGCCGGACGACACACTGGGCGCCGAGCCAAATGGCTCCAGCGCCTGCCCACTCCAAGCGCTGCCGCCCGTTCGGCATGCCACACTGCCACACTGCCGTATATTTCAGCAGCGCAGGTAGCGGAACTTAAAAAACCTGACACGCTCCTACCGACGCAAAGCGCCAGCGTCCCGAGCCGCTGCGGCCCACCCCACCACCGAACCAGACCGATGCATTTACTGCTTTTACCCCTGCGGCTTCCGGCCACCCGGATCGTTCGCCGTTTGCTGGGCTGCTTGCTGCTGGCTGGCTGGCTGCCCTGGGCGGCACAGGCGCAGGGCTTGCCGGGCGCGGCAACGGGTCAAAGCGTGCTGCAAACCGAGCAAGTGCGCGCCGAGCTGCTGGCGCACGCGCCGGCCGGGGCCGCTCCAGGGCAGCAGGTCTGGGTCGGCCTGAAGTTCAGCCACGCCCCGCAATGGCATAGCTACTGGAAGAATTCGGGCGACTCGGGCCTGCCGACTAGTCTGCAGTGGACGTTGCCGCCAGGCGTCTCGGCCGGACCGATCGCCTGGCCGACGCCGCGCAAATTTGCGCTGGGCAAGCTGGCCAACTACGGCTACGACGGCACGGTGCTGCTGCCGGTGCCGCTGCACATCGGGCCCGACTTTACCGGCGCGCAGCTCAACGTCCAACTCCACGCCAGTTGGCTGGTCTGCCGCAAAGAGTGCATCCCCGGCGAAGGCCAGTTCAGCCTGAGCCTTCCGGTGCACGGATCGACCGCCCTGCACGCCCAGACCTTTGCCGCCGCCTTTGCCGCCGCACCGCAAGAGCAGAGCGCTGCAGCCAGCAGCGTGCGCGCCGATGCCGACTTTTTGCACCTCAGCCTTGACGGCCTGCCCGCCGCCTGGCTCGGCCGCACACTGGAACTCTTCCCCGAGACCGGCGGCCTGATCACACCCGGCTCACCCTGGACGCAGGCCTGGGACGGTCCACGCTGGAGCGCACAGGTGCCGCTTTCACCATACCGCAGCGAAAGTCCAAGCCTGCTGCCAATGGTGTTGACGCTGGCCAACCCGCCGGGCACCGGTGCGGGCAGTCCGGGCGTGCGAATGGAAGTGCCGATGCAAGGCAGTTGGCCGGCTGTAGCAGCCCTGCCGGCAGCCGTGCCAGACGCGCTGACCTTGGCGCTGCAAGCCAATGCCGAACGCGCCGCGGCGCAAGCCGCTGCGGCAAACGCCAGCGTGAGCTGGAGCATCTTTGGCTTGGCGCTGCTGGGGGCCTTGCTCGGCGGCATGATCCTCAACCTCATGCCCTGCGTGTTTCCGGTGCTGACCATCAAAGTGCTGGCCTTTGCCCGGCACGCCGAAGACCGGCGCGCGCACCGGCTCAATGGCCTGGCCTACAGCGCTGGTGTGCTGCTCTCTTTTGTGGCGCTGGGCGGCCTGCTGCTGGCGCTGCGCGCCGGTGGCGAACAGCTCGGCTGGGGCTTTCAGTTGCAAAGCCCGGCCCTAGTGGCCGCGCTGGTGCTGCTGTTTAGCCTGATCGGACTGAACCTGGCCGGGGTGTTTGATTTCGGCCGCATACTGCCCAGCCGCCTGAGCGCTCTGTCAGCCAAAAACCCCAATACCGATGCTTTTCTCACCGGTGTGCTGGCCACCGCCATCGCATCGCCCTGCACGGCGCCGTTCATGGGCGCCTCGCTGGGTCTGGCCATTGGGCTGCCGCCGCTGCAGGCGCTGGCGGTGTTTGCCGTGTTGGGGCTGGGCATGGCGCTGCCGTATTTGCTGGCGAGCTGGGTGCCGGCGGTGGCGCGCGCGCTGCCGCGCCCCGGCCCCTGGATGCTGACCTTGCGCCAGTTCATGGCCTTTCCCATGTTTGCCACCGTGGTCTGGTTGCTGTGGGTGCTGGGGCAACAAAGCAGCATTCACGGCGTGGCCGCGCTGCTGCTGCTGGTGGTGGTGCTGGCGCTGCTGCTGTGGGCGCTGGGGCTAAGCGGCAGGAGCCGCACCGCGCTGGCTGGCCTGTCTTTGCTCGGCCTGCTCTGGCTGGGTTGGGCGCTCGGGCCGCACATCACCCGGCAAGCGCTGGCCGCACCGGCCGGCCCAGCAGCCGCTGCGTCTGACCAAACCACCTGGGAAGCCTGGAGCCCGCAGCGCCAGCTCGAACTGCTGGCCCAGGGCCGGCCCGTGTTCGTCGATTTCACCGCCGCCTGGTGCGTGACCTGCCTGTACAACAAGCACAACGCCCTGGCCGACGCCAGCGTGTTGCGCAGCATGGCAGCCCACAACGTCGCACTGCTGCGCGCCGACTGGACGCGCCACGACCCCGCCATCACCGCCGAACTGGCCCGCCTGGGGCGCAGCGGCATTCCGGTCTATGCGCTGCACCAAAACGGCAAGCCAACCGTGCTCTTGTCCGAACTGCTCAGCGCGCAAGAAATCCATGCTGCGCTGGCGCGGCTGTGAAACCAGGCACCCCGATCACCCTCCACCTGCACCCATCCACGATGCCCACGCCGATGAAACGCCGTCCCTTTCTTGCCAGCTTGCTGCTGGGCGCCAGCGCCTGGCTGTGGCCCAGTCTGGCGCTATCGACCCGCCTGGGCCAGATCGTGCCCCCTTTTACCCTGAACGACAGCAACGGGCGGCCCGTCAGTCTGTCTGACTTCCAGGGTCGAATCGTGGTGCTCGAATGGATCAACCCGACCTGCCCTTTCGTCAACAAGCACTATCAAGGCAATGTGCAGGCGATGCAAGCGGAGTTCATCCGCCGTGGCGTGGTCTGGCTCAGCATTTACACCATGCGCGACGACCACCCCCACTACCACACCCCGCCCCAATTGGGGCGCTGGCTGGCGGCGCAAAAGGCACGCCCCACTGCCGCTTTGATCGACGAATACGGCCAGCTTGCGCGCGCCCTTGGGGTACGCGTGGCGCCGTCGGTGTACATCATTGACACCCGCGGTGTGCTGGCCTATGCGGGCGGAATCGATAACATAGCCTCGACGCGCGTCAGCGACATTCCCAATGCGACCAATTTCGTGCGTCAGGCGCTGGGTGAACTGTTGACTGGCCAGGCGGTTAGCATACCGACGAGTCAAGCCTATGGCTGCGCGATTCGCCTTCCCCCCAGCTCCTCATGACATTCTTCACCATGACACACGCACCTTCTTCTGACACGCGCCGTCTGGCGCTGCGCGGTGCCTTGGCCTTGCTGGGCGCGTACACCCTGAGCGCTTGCGGCGCCGACGCAACCCAGCCCCCGTTGAGCCTAAGTCTGCAAGAAGGTCGGGACTTGTTTGAGGCGCGCCAGGTGCTGCTGATCGATATTCGCGAACCGCGCGAGCACGCCAGCGGTGTGGTCAGCGGTGCCCTGCTGCTGCCGGCCTCACAGTTCAAATACCGCATGGCGGAAATTCCGAAAGACCCGGCGCAGCCGGTGCTGATCATCTGCAACACGCAAAACCGCTCGCGCATCCTGGTTCGCACCATGCAACAAGCCGGCTGGAGCAACGTGCGCTACGTCCGGGGCGGCATGAGCACCTGGGCAAGACAGGGCTGGCCGATGGTCAGGCCAGGCGCCCAGACCAGCTCCTGAAAGCCGCGCTCGCGCCACCCACTGGCGCGGACGAACACCAGGCCCGGCGCAGGCGCAGACGGGATAATCGGGTCTACCCCACTCGAACACCACGGATTTCCCATGCCCTTCGCCCCACTGCAAAACGACTGTTTTTTGCGCGCCTGCCTGCGCCAGGCCACCGATTACACGCCGGTCTGGCTGATGCGTCAGGCCGGGCGCTACTTGCCTGAATACCGCGCCTCGCGCGCCCAGGCCGGCAGCTTCATGGGTCTGGCCACGCATCCGGACTACGCGACCGAAGTCACCCTGCAGCCGCTGGAGCGCTACGCGCTGGACGCGGCGATTTTGTTTTCCGACATCCTGACCGTTCCCGACGCCATGGGCCTGGGCCTGTCGTTTGCTCAGGGCGAAGGGCCAAAGTTCGAAAAAACCGTTCGCACCGAGGCCGACGTGGCGGCGCTGGCGGTGCCCGACTTGGAAAAACTGCGCTACGTATTTGACGCCGTGACCTCGATCCGCCGCGCGCTGGCCGGGCGCGTGCCGCTGATCGGATTTTCCGGCAGCCCCTGGACGCTGGCGTGCTACATGGTCGAAGGCGGCGGCTCGGACGACTACCGCGCCGTCAAAACCCTGATGTACCGCCGCCCAGACCTGATGCACCGCATCCTGGCCATCAACGCCGACGCCGTGGCCGCCTACCTGAACGCGCAGATCGAAGCCGGCGCGCAGGCGGTGATGGTGTTTGACAGTTGGGGCGGCGTGCTGGCCGACGGCAATTTTCAGTCCTTCAGTCTGGCCTACACGCACCGCGTGCTGGAGCAGCTCAAACCGACGCACGAAGGCGCGCCCATTCCACGCATTGTCTTCACCAAAGGTGGCGGACTGTGGCTTGACGAGATGAAAGCGCTGGACTGCAACGTACTGGGGCTGGACTGGACGGTCAACCTCGGGCGCGCGCGCGCGCAGGTCGGCGAAGGCCAAAACGGCAAAGCCCTGCAGGGCAATATCGACCCCAACGTGTTGTTTGCCGAGCCGGCGCAGATTGACGCTGAGGTGGCGCGCGTGCTGCACAGCTTTGGCCCGCCGCATCGAGGGCCAGGTTGGGGTGCGACGCACATTTTCAACCTGGGCCACGGCATCAGCCAGCACACGCCGCCCGAACACGTGGCAGCGCTGGTCGATGCGGTGCACGCACATTCGAGGCGCCTGCGCACCGCTGCATGAAAATTCACGCCGACGCGCACCGGCGCCCCGCGGTCCCGGTTATCGACCCGGCCCGATGAAAGCCAAACCCTTATCCGACCCGATCATTAGCACAAATCCAGCCTGGACAGGCTGGACTTATGCACAAATTTTTTATCCCGACCAAGCCGAAAATACCAGACCAAAAAGACTCCCGGCAGGCATCCACACAATGGTTTAACTGATTGATTCATATAGGTTTTGGTTTTTTGCTTTTTTTCAAGGCAGTTTATCCAAGCCCTTGATTTTGAAGGCCTATGGCCGCGTCAGGAGAAACCATCAACAAAGTTATCCACAGAAAATCTGCATATCTGCCAAGGCTTTTTGGAATCAAGGACTTGCGCCACCTTTCAACAAAACAACTGATCTCCCGTCGTCATCCATGAGCTTTTGGCCCAGCGTCATCGTCGCCACCCCGTCTCACAGCGGCCTCGTTGCCGGCTTGAGCTACCAAAGTGAAGCGGCACTGGCACCGGGCACCCTGGTGCGCGTGCCCTTGGGCGCGCGCGAGGTGCTGGGCCTGGTCTGGGACTGCCCCGCCGCGCCCCCTGCGGACCTGAACCTGGCACAAGCCAAGGCCGTCGCCGTGGTATTCGACGAACTGGCGCCACTGGGCGCGCGCTGGCGGCAATTGATCCAATTCACCGCCCAGTACTACCAGCGCAGCGTGGGTGAAGTCGCGCTGGCGGCGCTGCCGGCGCCCTTGCGCGAATTGAGTCCGGTGCAACTGGCGCGTCGACTAAAGAAAATTCGAGTCGACCCGGTCCCGGTTTCATCACCATCGGGGTCAGACCCCCATTGTTTTGCTGACTCGCTGAGCCCGCAACAGCGTCAGGTGCTGGCGGCGCTGCCAGGTGCGCAAGCCCCAGTGCTGCTGTTTGGCGCCACCGGCAGCGGCAAGACCGAGGTCTATCTGCGCGCCAGCGAACAGGTGCTGCTCGGTCCGACAAGCGATGCCACACCGACCCAGGTGCTGGTGATGGTGCCCGAGATCAACCTCACGCCGCAACTGGAGGCGCGTTTTCGCGCCCGTTTCGAGCCGCTGCTCGGCGCAGGTGCGCTGGTCTGTCTGCACAGCGGCATGACAGCAGCCCAGCGGCTGAGCTGCTGGCTGGCGGCGCACACCGGGCGCGCGCGCATCGTCCTGGGCACCCGCATGGCGGTCTTTGCCAGCCTGCCCGGTTTGCGCCTGATCGTGGTGGACGAAGAGCACGACCCCAGCTACAAAAGCCAGGAAGGAGCGCGCTATTCGGCGCGCGACCTGGCGGTGTACCGCGCCAAGATCGAGTCCGAGGCGCTGAGCCCGGCACGCTGTCAGGTGTTGCTGGGCTCTGCCACCCCCTCGCTGGAGAGCTGGCACGCAGCCGAACGGGGCCGCTACGTGCGCCTGTCCATGCCGGAGCGCGTTGGCGGCGGTGCGCTGGCGCGGCTGCGCCTGCTCGACATGCAGCAGCAGCCCCGGGGCACGGTGCTGGCAGCGCCACTGGTGGCGGCAATGGCCGAACGTGTGGCACGCGGCGAACAATGCCTGGTGCTGCTCAACCGGCGCGGCTATGCGCCGGTGCTGAGCTGCCACGCCTGCGACTGGAAGAGCGCCTGCCCGCACTGCAGTGCGTACCGGGTCTTCCACAAGATCGACCGCAGCTTGCGCTGCCATCACTGCGGCGTCGGCGAGCGCGTGCCGCGCGCCTGCCCGGACTGCGGCAACCTCGACATTGCACCGATGGGACACGGCACCGAACAAATCGAGGAACAACTTGCCGGCTTGCTGGCCGACGTGCGCCGGCCCGACGGCGCTGCGGCGCGCGTGGCGCGCATAGACGCCGATTCAACCCGCGCCAGGGGCAGCCTGACGGCACAACTGGCCGATCTGCACAGCGGCGCGGTCGACGTGCTGGTGGGCACGCAAATGATTGCCAAGGGACACGACTTTCGTCGCATCACGCTGGTGGCCTGCGTCAACGCCGACAGCGGTCTGTTCGCCAGCGACTACCGGGCGCCGGAACGCCTGTTTGCCCTGCTGATGCAAGCCGGCGGACGGGCCGGGCGCGACGCGGCGCACAGCGCCGCGAGCGAGATGTGGGTACAGACCTGGTACCCGCAGCACCCCTTGTTTGTCAACCTCAAACGCCACGACTACCCGGCTTTCGCGGCCGCACAACTGGCCGAACGCCTGGCCGCCGGCATGCCGCCGCACGGCCATCAGGCCCTGCTGCGCGCCGATGCCCGCAGCCAGCAGGCGGCGCAGGCCTTCCTCAGCGCCGCCGCCGCGCGCGCCGCCGAATTGACGGAGCAGCAATCGATTGCGCTGTACCCGGCGGTACCACTGACGATCCAGCGCGTGGCCAACGTAGAACGCGCACAACTGCTGGTCGAGAGCGACTCGCGCGCGGCCTTGCAGCGTTTTCTGGCCGCCTGGGCGCCGCTGCTGCTGGCGTGCCGCAAGCTGCCGCAGGCACGCGGCCTGATCCGCTTTGCGATCGACGTCGACCCGCTGACGATCTGAGCGGCTGAGCGGCTTTCGCTCATACCTGCTCAGCCTTCAAAAAAACAGGCCCGCTCTGCGTGCAAGGCTGCGCCACCCGCAGCGCGCACAAGCTGCCCGCACTCCCATCAGCCTGCTAGAATTCGATGCCATTTTGAACTACTCCCCGCACACCATGGACAGCACGCCTCCTAGTTGCGTGCTTTCAGTCGCGTTCGCATTCGTTTGAGCACAGCCCGGCACGGTTGCTGAGGTCAAGCCAGCGGGTGCGGCTGAAAGCACCCCACCCGCTCGCCTGCGGGCCCGCACGGCCCCAGCCTCTGTAAAACCCACATGCCGGGAGCTCCGCCATGCTCAACGTTTTTACCCTGGCCAACGGCCGCCTGTTTCAAGAAGACATTGCGTCGCTCGACGACTTGGCGCGCTGCAAACCCATCTGGGTCGACCTGGAAGCCCCCACGCCGCAAGAGCGGCGCTGGGTCAAACAGCACTTTGGTCTGTCGATCCCGGAAGACGCGATGGACGAAGACATCGAAGAGTCGGCCCGTTTCTTCGAAGAAGACAACGGCGAGCTGCACATCCGCAGCGACTTTTTGATCGACGAAGCAGAAGACCCGCGCACCGTGCGGGTCGCCTTCATCCTCAACCAGCACAACGCCGAACTCAAAAGCCAGGGTGTGCTGTTCTCTATCCATGACGAAGACCTGCCGGTGTTTCGGCTGCTGCGCATGCGCGCGCGCCGCATGCCCGGACTGATAGAAAACGCCAAAGACGTGCTGCTGCTGCTGTTCGACGCCGACGCCGAGTACAGCGCCGACACGCTGGAGAACATTTACGACGACCTCGAGCGGGTGAGTCAAAAGGTACTGGCCGGCAACGTGAGCGACAACCTGGCCGGCGAGGTGCTGGCGGCCATTGCACGCCACGAGGACATGTCAGGCCGCATCCGGCGCAACGTGATGGACACACGGCGCGCAGTCAGCTTCATGATGCGCTGCCGCATGCTGAGCGCCGAGCAGTTCGAAGACGCGCGCCAGATTCTGCGCGACCTCGACTCGCTCGACAGCCATACCGCTTTCCTGTTTGACAAGATCAACTTCCTGATGGATACCACCGTCGGCTTCATCAACATCAACCAGAACAAAATCATCAAAATCTTCTCCGTCGCCAGCGTCTCGCTGCTGCCGCCCACGCTGGTGGCCAGCAGCTACGGCATGAACTTCGAGTTCATGCCAGAACTGACTTGGAGGTTGGGTTACCCGATGGCGATTGTGATGATGATTCTGGCGGCGGTGATTCCCATGGCCTACTTTTACAAACGCGGCTGGCTGCGTTGAGCCTCAGCCGCTGCAACGGCGCGCCGACGATGGCGCCGCTGCAGCGGCTGCTCAGACGGGCGGCCAGTGCGGCAAAGACAGTCGTATAAGATGCAGCAATTATGCGTGGCCGTCCCCTGCATTGCTGCGAGAAACCTGATGGCGTGTTGATCTTTTCTCTGCGCCCTCCCGCTTCCATGCCATGACCCTATGGACTTCTGCCAGCCTGCTGGCCGGTGGTCTGGGCCTGTTCCTGCTCGGCATGAACATGATGACCGACGGCTTGAAGCACGCCGCCGGGCCGGCCCTGCACCAAATTTTGCGCAACGCCACGCGCACGCGCTGGCATGCCCTGAGTTCGGGCGTGCTGGTGACGACCGTCGTGCAGTCCTCCAGCGCCGTCACGGTGGCCACCATCGGCTTCGTCAACGCTGGCCTGTTGGGTCTGGCACCTGCGCTGTGGGTGCTGTTTGGCGCCAACGTCGGCACCACCATGACCGGCTGGATCGTGGCGCTGATCGGGCTCGAAGTCGACGTCGAAACCCTGGCGCTGCCGCTGGT
>BBPE01005576.1_pt2 | contig 12633 bp, 12 predicted proteins | sample 1344301 | NCBI WGS metagenome assembly BBPE01 (sample SAMD00019089, study PRJDB2971) | groundwater metagenome | isolation source: The Cedars highly-alkaline
CGATGGACATGATTGGCGCTCGCGCAAGCCTTGAAGTAACCATCACCGAACCTGATGATAACGGCAACGTATATAACCGTATTCAGGTTCCCCGTCTGCGCACTGAAGCAGGCCGCTTCTCCCGCAGCTAACAACTCACTTAACCTTAACCTTGGGGAGCTATGTCTCCCCGAGGTTTTTGTGCTTTCGGAGAAATGATATGTCTATTGACATTCAAAATGTCTACGCTATTGACTTCGAGACTACGGGAGTAGACCCTAAAACATGCGAACCTTTAGAGGTTGCTATTTATAGTAGTCTAAACTATTCCATGTCTCAACTAATTAAACCTTCGGGAGCCATCCCGGCAGAAACTAGCGCCATCCATCACATTGTCGCAGAAGATGTTGAGTTTGAAGCAAGTTGGTCAGATGTTCGTGCATTTATTCAGCAAGAGCTATTAAAAAGATCTAACGGCGTTGTGCCTGTTTTAGTAGCTCATAATGCTGATTACGAAAAGGCCATAATCTCCCGTGGAGACATTCCCTTTATACCTGTTCAATGGATATGTACTTATAAATGCGCCCTTCGCGTCTGGCCAGATGCACCAAGTCATAAGAATGAAGTCCTCCGATACTGGTTAAAGCTCGGAAGTAATCGCGGCCGCAAAATTATACAAACTCCCCACTCTGCATTGCACGATGCCATAGTTACCTATCTCCTCTTTACCGAACTCTCTGGTCGTGCTACACTTGAGCAGCTTATCGAGTGGACGGAGGAACCTGCTAACATTCCCAGAGTTCCAATGGGAAAACACTTTGGTCAAAAGTGGGAAGAAGTTCCTGCGCCATATCTTGATTGGTGTGTAAAGCAAATCGACATGCGAGATGACGTAAAACATGCCGCGAAAAAAGAACTCGCCCGGAGGCGAACAAATGCAGCTTCTTGATCTAGTTAAACCCATTGACAAAATGACGGACGAAGAACTCCTTGCTCGACTTAGGGTTGTCCGCAGTAACAGAACATCCGTTCGACCGGCTGCAAAAGCTCACGCTAAGCGAGCTGAACGTAAAGGTTTACAAGCTCGCGTTGGTAAAGTAGAAAACCTAATCGCAGGACTCAGCCCCGCGCAACTTCAGCAACTGTTACTTGAACTTGGAGCTTCTAATGGATAACCTTAAAGAACGTCGCAATGACGATTTGGCGCACGTGCCACTTGCTTCAATCATAGTCGGCGAACGGTTCCGTGAAGATTTTGGAGATATCGAGGAGCTTAAAGATTCCATCCGAGAAAAGGGAATCATCCAGCCTATTACCCTTGATACTAACCTTAAGCTATTAGCAGGTGGCCGCAGGTACAGGGCTGCCAGTGAGTTAGGCCTTCAAACTATTCCTGCAATTATTCGCAAGTTTGTTGATGAAGTTGACTCTCTGGAAATTGAGCTAATAGAAAACCTTCACCGAAAGGACTTTACGTGGGTCGAGAAGGCGAAGTTGACCGCCAAGATCGACGCGCTGTTCCGGGAGAAGAATAACGGTAACTGGAGCATCCGCAAGACCGCCGAGGTGTCGGATTCCTCGAAGTCCACGGTGGCGAGGGAGATAGAACTCGCACGCGCTATCGAAGCCTTGCCGGAGCTGGCGGAGTTCAAGACCGCCGACGAAGCCATGAAGGTGCTGAAGAAGATGGAGGAAAGCGCGGTCGTCGCGGAGCTTCACGCTCGCCAGAAGCGACGGCTTAGCGACGAAGGCCAAGCTGATCCTAAGATTGTAGGCAGCCAGCTTGAAGCAGGTATTCGTACTATTGTTAAACTGGCTAACAAAAACTACATTATCAGTGACGTATTCTCTGGTATGGCTGGACTTAAAGATAACGGCCACATCAATCTTATTGAATGCGATCCGCCTTATGGCATTGAGCTTAATGTTCAAAAATCTAAAGCATCCTCTCCCACATCTACCGTCCAATCCTATGAAGAAGTCTCTTCCGAAGAATATCCGGGGTTTCTTAAAAGACTTACATCTGAGCTATATCGAGTTGCTGGGAAAGATTGTTGGTTAGTCTTTTGGTACGGCCCTACTTGGCATCACCAAGTTCTTACATCACTTCGAGAAGCGGGCTGGCTTGTTGATGAGATTCCTGCTATTTGGACAAAGCCTAATGGACAAACACTGCAACCAGATCTTTACTTTGCGAGAAGCTATGAACCCTTCTTTCTTTGCAGAAAAGGTAAGCCTGTTATGATCGAACGTGGTAGGCTTAATGTTTTTAACTTTCCGCCTGTTGTAGCTAAACAAAAGTACCACCCAACGCAACGTCCACTTCCCCTTATTGAGCACCTTTTTAGCTGTCTTGTTGCCGGACGGGCTAATGTATTTGTTCCATTTCTCGGCTCCGGCGCATCTCTGTTAGCTTGCTATAACCTTGGTCTTACAGGTTTTGGTTTTGATTTGAATGGAGAGTACAAACCTAAGTTCATGCTTGAGGCCGAAAATGAAGCTCGTAAACTATTTTCTCTGGATAAAGGGAGTGAGTAATGTCTTTTATTCCAACTGGCCAACGTTCGCGTAAAGTTCCCGGAGTTGGTTCTCGGGACGCTAGAATTGCTATTGTGGGAGACTTTACAACTCCCTTCGATGACCGAGATCTAAAACCTTTCTCAGGCCCAGGGGGAACTATCCTCGATAGCTGTCTTCATGCTGCCGGACTTATTCGGGGCGAAGTTTACATTACCAATTTGTTTAAGACAAAAACTGAGCGCCCCTATAAAACCGCTAATCAAGAATACTACATAGAAAAGCCTGCCAAGAAAGTCATAACATCTCTCGGGTATGAGCATGTAGCTAACCTTTTAGAGGAGTTAGACTCACACAACTGTAACGTCATCGTTGCAGCAGGGAGTCCTGTTCTAATGGCTCTTACAGAATACAACAGTGTATCTAAATACCGAGGATACTTTGTCCCAAGCACTAAATTAAAGAATGTTCGTAAGATTATGCCTACGCATTCTTTTAATACTACAATACGCGGAAACTACATTAACCGCCATATGATTGTAGCAGACATTCGCAAAGCTAAGGTTGAAGCATCTACTCGCGAGCTTATCCGGCCTGAGCGTCAGCTTATCTTTGACTTCTTAACAGTTGAAGAAGTTTTATCTTGGCTTGATTACTATACCAATGTTCCAAAACTCTGCTTTGATATTGAAGTTATTAACTATGAAGTATCCTGCATATCTTTTTCCGCAAGCCCGGACATTGCGGTAGTTGTCCCACTTGGCCCTACTAATTCTCGCCCTCATGGATGGTCGGAGCAAGAAGAGTTACAAATCTGGAGAGGCATTCAACAAGTTCTTGGCAATCCAAACTCTCTTAAAGTAGCTCAAAACTCTATCTTCGATAATCATTTTTTACTTACTCAATGCGGTATTCAAGTTAAGGGCCTCATTGAAGATACCATGATTGGCCACTCGGTAATGTTTCCCGAGTTTCCAAAAGGCTTAAGTTTTCTTGGTTCACTTTACTGCGGCACGCAATCATACTGGAAAGATGCAGTAAAGTTTAACAACATTAAAGGTGAGTCGTGACTCTTCATTTCTCCGTAGAAAAGATTGATAACAGTTGGTATGTTGTGGATAAGATTGCACCTAACGCAGATGAAAGTTTAATAGCCGGGCCATTCTCGTCTAGCTATCTAGCTCAAGCAGAACTATACAAAATGCTTCTTTCTCGTGGCTGTTCCACTGGTTCATGTGAGGATTAGTTTATGAAAATGGATGCTAACTTTCTGACATACTCTGCGCTGGACTCAGCGTGTACGTTAGAGATTCATAATGCTTTTTGGGAGAATCTTAGCCCAGTTTTTAAGTCAGCGAATGACTTAACTATGAAGATCCTCCCTGTTCTTATGTTTATGCAAACTAGAGGCATTAAAGTTAATAAGGTAGCATTAGAAGAAACTAAAAAAGACGTATTAAAAACTGCCGCAGATAGGCAACGAGAACTTAATCAAATCTGTGGCAGGGATCTAAATGTCAACAGCCCTAAAGCCTGCCAAAATTACTTCTATGACACGTTAGGAATTGCGCCTTATAAAAATGCTGAAGGGCGTCCGACGCTAGATGATATGGCGCTACAGCGGCTAGTTCGTGGAACAGCGGCTAGACCTGGACTACGACAGGCTAAGTTAGTTCAAGAAATCCGAGGACTTCAAAAACTCTACGGTACATACCTGAACCTAGAGTTCGATTCAGACGATAGACTTCGCTGCTCATACAACCCAAGGGGCACTAAGTTTGGTCGCTTGTCTAGCTCTAAGACTATCTTTGGCACCGGAACCAACTTTCAAAACCTTCCACAGGACTTTAAGAAGTTTTTAGTTGCCGACGATGGTTATTGTTTTATAGAAGTTGACAAACGTCAAGCTGAGTGGGTTGTTGTTGCCTATGTAACGGGCGACGCTAACATGATGAGTGCCGTTGAGAGGGGTATCGACGTGCATACTCATACAGCTTCGCTAATGTTCGACGTACCAACTGACATTATTAAACGAGAACACAAACTCTGCGGTCACGCTACATCAGGAGACGCTATTGCAGAACTTCGGGCCAGTGATCCACTAATCCATGCGTCTATGCGCGCATCTACAAAAGCATGGCCTCGTACTATGTCATTACGCCAGTGCGGTAAGAAGTCTAATCACGGCCTTAACTACGATGAAGGCTACAACGGGTTTGCTATGATTAACGAGATCGAACCCAAGGAAGCTCGCCGTATTGTAGATATGTACCATTCCATCTATCCAGGTATTCGAGTTTGGTACGACAGTGTTAAGCGTCAACTGCAAAAAGATAGAATACTTACTAATTGCTTCGACCGATCTGTTCGGTTTATGGGAGGTTGGGCTGATGACCTTTGGAAATCGGCATACTCAATGATTCCTCAATCATCTGTTGTAGACTCTCTTAACATAGGTATGCGAGAACTTTATGATGACAACACTGTTAGCTCTCCCGCAGGTTTTAATGTTGACATACTAGCTCAAGTCCATGACTCTATTTTAATGCAGGTTCCTATTGCGAACTTGATGAATCTTGATAGATTTAACTGGCTCCGAGAGCGCATTCGGGATGCTACCAGCCCAACACTTTCCTATAACAATCGAGACTTTAAGATTGCTAGTGATTATAAGTTCGGTGTTAACTGGAGTGAGTTTAGCGCAGACAAAAATCCCGGCGGTATGCGGGAGTTTGAAGATCATGAATCTTTTCTGCAAGCTGTAGAAAAGTGGGAGTCACTTAATGGCTAGAGAGCTGAAGAATTGGCTAGATAGCTATTTAGATTACACTGAAAACTCAGAATCTCCTACTAGCTACCATACATGGTGTGGCTTATCTGTAATTGCAGGCGCTCTTCAAAGAAAAGTTTATCTCAAGTGGGGACTTGGGCGAATTGTCTACCCTAACGTTTATGCAGTTCTAGTAGGAGCCAGTGGGCGGACTCGAAAAGGTGTAGCTATTGGCATCGCTAAAGAGTTTTTGAAGAACATATCTAGTGTAACTGTAGTGCCGGAATCCTCCAGCGGCAGGCAGGCAATGATTCTTGCCATGAAAAGGGCGCTTACTAATTTTCAAGATCCCAGTGATAATAAGATCAAATTCCACAGTTCCGTAACGGCATTCTCCGAAGAGCTTTCAGTATTTCTTGGCCAAGGTGACATTGCATATCTCAGCAACCTAACCGACTGGTATGATTCTAAAGACGATTGGGAATACGAAACTGTTGGCCGAGGAAAAGACACCCTGCAAGGGCTATGCTTAAACCTGATAGGTGGAACCGCACCTGACTGGATTCAAAGTATGATTCCTCAAGAAGCTTTGGGAGGAGGTTTTACGTCTCGCATTATCTTTATTGTGGAAGAAGTTAAAAAAAAGATCATCCCAAAGTATGTTGTAACAAAAGAAGAAGTTCAGTTTAGAGAAGTTCTACAAAGAGATATCGAGCGTGTATCTCAGCTAGCTGGAGAGATCACATTCACTCCAGAAGCAGAAAAGTTATACATTGATTGGTATATAGAACAAGACACGGCCCTTTCTGCTGGAAAGCCTGTAATTACAGACTCAAGATTCGCCGGATACTGTGAACGTCGGGCTACACATATTCAAAAGTTGTCAATTATTTGTAGTGCCAGCCGTGGCGATGACTTAAAAATTAACAGTGATGATTTTCATCGGGCTATTAAACTTTTAACAGACGCAGAAAAAAATATGCCCAAGACCTTTGGTGGCTTGGGCAAGAGTAAGATGAGTGATCAAAGTGACGTGGTAATAAACTTTATTAAAAACGTCGGCATCACTACTCGAAAAGTTATTCTACAAAAGTTTTATCGAGACATTGACCCAGTTACATTAGCTAATGTAGAAGCGCTCATGCAACAAATGGGAGTTGTAAAGATTAAACTAATGCCTGAGACAGGCGATAAACAATATACTTGGATTGGTAATGATTAACCCTTATATCTACCACAAAGCCTTAATCATTGCAGGAGAAAATATGGATAAACTTCTGTCCCAAATTGGGACAAAAGCTTCTTGCCCAAAATCTACCGCATCGCACCAAGATGCACCTGCTCCTGTCGCCGCACCCACTCCTGTAAACCCATCAAGTTTACTCTGATCTCGTGGCAGGTTCTGTAGTTTTCTGCGACGGTTCTGGCAGCGTCTTGAGCAGGGACGGTGGCTGCATAAGGGATTCTGGTGGCGTCGGGAATGGCGTTAGTCGCGGCTGCGTCGTGGAGCAACCTGAAGCCACCAGGCAAGTTACAAGAATCAACAGGTATGTAAACCGGAACTTTACGAATGATAACATCTCCTCTCTCCCTAACAGTAACAACTCGGTCAACGTAGCGGATTTCCACTTGTTCAGTGACGTTCTGACTTGCGTTGGCTATGCCATCTATAGTAGCCTGAGAAGCTGCGTTAGCTTGATCCCAGAGTTTTTGAACAGCAGCTTCTCCTCGGTTAAACTGAAAACTTCCCCAAAGAAAAAAAGCAATAACCACTCCAACAACTGCGTATACTTGCCAAGGTATCTTAAAGTTAATCATTAGTAATTCCTATATTGATTTGCGTCGTTAATAGTTTGAACTGGCTCACCCGGCTGTTGAATTACTCTAGCCACTCCAGCTCCAATAGCAGTAACTAAAGCTCCCCAACCTAATGCTGCTTTAAGCCACTCAGGGAAATCTTCCGTAAAGGCAAATGGAAGGCTTCCGTAAGTAATAGCGGCCGTCTGAAAAATGGCCGTAAGAATCATTAACCTCATTGACCACCAGCGTTTCCAGTTTTTAACGTCCGGCACCAGTTGCACGGGAGAACTTTTCAAACGCTCTTTTAAGTTTAACATCATACTGATTCTCCTTAAATCTAGGCCCGTTATAACTTCTAGCAAACGTAGCCCAGTCATTTCTACGAAGGGCTGCATCCAGTCTTGCATTCTTAATAAACCCGACAAAAGCGTCTAAATGATCGCCTTCACTTTTGAACATAGCATTTATAAACTCTTGCAAGCTAATATATCCGCAGGCTTTCCAGTTAAATCCCATTACCTGAAACATACCCCAGCTAGCACTTTCCAAAGCTCTGCTGCGGTTTAATCTAACAGCCTCTGCCAATCTAGCATGTTCTCCAACTCCACCTACATACAGTGTTCGATTCCATCTTCGTGAACTAATGTTTGGATGCAAGTCTGTAAAGATGCCACCTGTTAGTCTGTGAAAAACATGGGCCTCGAATAAAATCTTAGGCTCACCGTTAGGTAAAAATCCTCCACCTCTAGCCTCAACTTCTGCCACTGCTTTAATGACAGCAACAGGTACATCTAAGCTCTCGGCGGCTCGAATAAAGTCGTTTTTTGTTAACCTAGGCTTATTCATTTCCGGGCACATAAGGAGTTGATGGAGGGAAGCCGGTAGTAACAAATAAATCTTGTTGAGGCTGTGTCCACTCAGGCACATCAGGTTTTCTTGGAGTACCTACAAAGTCCTGTGGATGCCTAGGCTCCCAGTGATCTTTACAAACATAGTAACCTTGCCAATTTTTGATAAGGGTGGACGCCTTAAACTTACGCCCACACTCATAACATGCCGCGTTGTAATCGCCTAAGACAAAGTAATTTTTCTCAGTCATCTGTGAGTTACCTCTGGCTCTTTTGTATGGGCATGGTACATTCTTCCTATAACAGGAAAGTATTTAGAAAAATCCGGATCAGCTCTTACAAACTCACTATACATTTTATAAGGCGGTGCAATTAAACCAAGTGCTGCTTGACCTATGTCAGACTCTTGAGCACGTGCGTAGATGTCTCCCTCTGCCCTTCTTATCCGAGCATCTTCTTTACTGACACCTAAGGCTCTATCCATAAAGAATTGAGACATTCCATACACTTTTAATATGTTATCGGTAATGTCTGTAGCCTCAAAGTCTACCTCTCTGTTGAGAAGGAAATCTCTAACCATACCCGTCGAAGCGCCAGCTAATCCCATAATTAAGGCAATGTCAAATAGATTCTTAGCGCCCCTTGCAATACTCTTAGCGTCACCTTTTTTAATCTCATTCCAACCTTCCCGTCGGGCAAGATCTAACTGCTTAATAGTAAAACTTTTAAGTGAGTAAAGAATCCTTCCGTTAGGATTGTTTAAGTATGCCGGCGGCAACTCTAGCCGAGAAACAGGCTGAGTTCTGCTTAACTCTGCAAATGCCATATCCATAACAATATCTGACATCTCGCCTTTTTGCAAGTCATTGATAAGCTGTTTCATTTCTCCTGGTTGTAACGCTTCTCCCCATTTATCCTGAAGCTCTTTAATTCCCTTTTCAGTTTTAGTCTTTTTAGCTGCGTTAATTACGGCAGCATTAAGGGCTACGTTTTTTCCGAATTGATCTATTTGAGTAAACCCTGAAAGCTTAAAGACTCTATCTAAAAACTTAGTAGTTACACCCTTTCCTAATAACTCTGCTGTAATGTGATCTTGTAAACCAAAATCTTTCATATCAACAAGCTTACGATTAGTAAGACTTCTAACAATAGCTTCTAACGTAGGCATTAAACCTTGCATTTTAATCTGAAGCGGCACGTCACCAAACTGAACAATGGCACTGTCAACTTGACCAAGAAGTCCGATGTAGTTTAGATCTCGATAAGCCCTAACAGACCAATGCGGAACTTTGTTACCTTCGAGGAAGCGTATTCTTAATAGTTCTCTTAGTTTATTTACATCTTCATCTTTCATACCATTGTCCATCTCCTTTCGCACTAACTGTCCGATAGACTCTCCTACATTAGTATAAACCTTCTTTCCATCGGCGGTGGTAATAATGTCTTTTCCAAAAAACTTAGCAGTTTCTATATCTTCTACTGCCGTTCTAACATAGCTGTTTAAGCTCTCAATAGGGCTTGCATAAAACTCCTGAAGCTCTGGAGTAATTTCCTCAACCCCTCTATTCTTAGCAAATCCCGGTTGATTTGAAAACTCTCCATACCCCGCTAAGTATCTGCTAATAATAAGAGATTCTTCAGCCTCTGTTAAAGGTCTGCCTGCGCTGGTTATAGATTTTTTATTAGCTTCGGCAAGAGCTACTCTAAGTGGATGCTCACTCTTTGCTCCAATGGCAGTTAGTAAACCTTCTACATTTACTACAATGCGTGGATAGTATTCAAAATCTCCAGGAATAATTCTATTAACTTCTACAAGATCTTTCTTTATATCATCTAAAACTCCCCGCACTTGCCTCCAACCTTCAGTTAAATCTTTGTCTCCAATAGCCTCAAGAATCCTATCAGTAACATCCTTCCTGCCGGTTAGAATAGCTCTAGTTAAAACGTCTTGAGATTCCTTGGGGAGCTTATTAAAAACTCTAGCAAATGGAGTAATTTTTACTATGTGTCTGTGGGTGTTTTTGAGAACAGCAGACTCAAAGTTAACAGCACGCTTCCACACTTTTTCAGAAATGTTTTTAATTTGAGTGCTGGTAACTCCAATAGTATAATCAACACCATCAATTAAAGATCTAGTAAGCGTTTTGCCTTTTGGAGTTTTGCCTCTGGTAGCCAACACCGCACCTACACCTAAGGCGGCGCCCCAAAGTTCCATTGGAACGTCTAATCCAAACACTCCATTCTGATCGTTAAGAAGTGTTCCAACAGCCGCGCCGCCTGCTGCTCCGATACCAACTTTAGCTAATGTTTTAGCAAGCTCTCGGTCAATCATACCGGCTTGTTTTCTAGGGCGACCTCGGCCACGGCTAGCGGGAACGTCTCCTACAGGAACTTCAACTCGCTTGCGGGCGTTAAGACCTTTACCTACAGCATCAGATAAAAGTTTTTCCGCTGCTGTAATCTGATCGTATACTGTTTTAACAGATTGATTTGATCGATCTGCTATTTCTTGTGGAGACATTCCTAATTCATGATGCTCAGTAAAACTATTCCTCATGCGAGGGTTCATTCTATCTAGCGTGTTTTGAATAATAGAAACAGCTTGATCTCTAATAGCAGCGCTTTCAGGTGTTGTAGTATAAGAAGTGCTCCAGTCAGTTCCGGCAGGTTCTTCCTCAACTAACTTGTTATACATAGAAGTATTACCTTCCATAATATGACCTGCACCAGCGCTGCCCGGAAGATCTCTTCCCGGTGCACTAAATATGGAATCCTCCTTAAAGGCATCCTTTCTTTTCTTAGCATTTACTGTATCTAAATAATCTTTAACTTTATTTTTAGCTATAGTATTGACAAACGCCCCAAAAGGTGCGACAGGCTTATAGTTAGGCAAACTTTGAAAAATAGAAAGCGCAATCTCTTGTGCCATATCGCTTACGTCCATACCTAAGCGAGGCGCAATTTTACTGCCCATCTTTTTAACTACCGCAGTCACTGCCGGCATGTAGTCTTCATATAACTTTTTATGCGCAGCCTGATCGCCGCCTAAAGCTCTTTGAATAGTATTAAAGTCATCTTCCATGACTTGCGAAACTGTTTTAGGCGCAGCTCCTTCAGCTTCTGCAATTTTATCTGAGCGCCGCTTAAAGGCAACAGCGGGAATTAGACTGCCATCAAAAGATGTGGCACCCGTTTGACGCATAATGTTTTTAACACTACCGCCGCCCGGAAGAAAAAGTCCCGCTAATCCCGCAGCAAAGGCTGCACCAGTCTCGGCCTCGCCCTCAACTAATCCATAAGCAGCAGTGCCAAATAAGGCAGCAGCGCCAAGCCTAGTCAACAACTCTGGTGACACTGATCCATCTTGCCACTTAGGATTAGCAAGTCTAGAATCTCTCCTTCTTGCCCTTTCCATAGCCTGACGAACCGCTGAAGTGCTTTCAAAGGCACTAACAATAATGTCCTCTTCATCAAGCTTAGACGCTTTTTGCGCAATGTCAGCATCGGCAGTTATCCGAGCGTCCCGGCCGAGATCCGGCTGCGCCGCCCTCGCCGCTACCGCCTTCTCGAACTCCTCGGAAAAGCGTGTCCGGCGAGCGTCCGGCGCCTCTGGTGGGTTCTCGGCAATCTGGGTAGCCACTCGCGCCTTCTCGGCCTCGGCAAACATTTCTTGTATTTCTTTCTTATAACGAAGGCGAGAAAGTCCCCGCTCCCTAGCATCCATTTCAGGCTTAATCCCTACAATGTCGTTAATTTGATTAACTATTGCAGAGTCAAATCTTTCAGGAGTAGCGAGGACTTCTTCAACAACTTTAACTTCATTAGTTAAATCTGCGGTAAGCTCATCAAAAGTCAGTCCGCCGATCTTACTGTCAGGCGAAGGTTTATGGCCGCCAGTAATAGCCTTAAGAGTATCTTTAGCTGCGCGACTCCGGGTAAATATCTGCCCAATAGCGTTAACGCCACCAGCGCCAAGTGCGCCTACGCCAAAAGAAGCTATCTGTTCTCCTTCTGTCATTTCTCTATGCTGGTCAAATGCGATAATCTGCTCTGCTGCAAGACTCGCCGTTCCGCCGGTAATAGCAGCATCCGCAATATCATCGGCAACTTCAACCCTGCGAGCAGCGGCAGTGCCTTGAGCTAATGGCTTAGCCCTTGCTGCCGTGTGAATTGCTTGGAAAGGTTTAGCACCTACGCCCATAGGTGTAAACATTAACAACAAGTCAGCAGTAATAGAGTTAAGTAGCTCTGCAACAGTTTCGCCGGGCCGCTCGGCAAATGCTGTGGTAATATTTTCTACGGCAGTTCCAACCTGCTGTCCTGTGGTAAGACCTTCTTCATGCTCATACTGTGCCTGAGCTTGTCTAGCTGCTGCAACACTTTGAGGCGGAAACTGCTCAGGATTGGATAATATCCTTTGGCGAGCTTGCAGTTGACGATTTTTATGTTGTTCTAGTGCGATATGCTCATTGTAGTCCATGCGAACGCGGTCAACATTAAGACCACTGCCAAGACGTTCGATTAGAAATTGAGTAGCTCCATCGTTAGCTGCTGAGTCAAGAGGGTTGCGAACAGTTTCAGCAAAACCCTCTCTACCAATCTGCTCATTTGCCCTAGCTTCTGCGTCTTTTTGTCTTTGGATAGCGCGATCTAAAGCGAACGGATCTTCACTGCCGGCTCGTGGAATGTAGTCAGAATCTCCGGGCTGAAGTTCTCCGG
>BBPE01001002.1_pt3 | contig 12604 bp, 13 predicted proteins | sample 1344301 | NCBI WGS metagenome assembly BBPE01 (sample SAMD00019089, study PRJDB2971) | groundwater metagenome | isolation source: The Cedars highly-alkaline
GCCAGCTTTCTGAGCTTTCTGGCCGCCGACCACACCGCCACCGAACAAGTGCTGCTGCAAGACTGCCGGGCCGAAGCGCTAGCTTGACGCGGCCATGACCTGAAGCACACGACCGCATGCCCCTGCCCCATCTTGCCCTCTCGCTGCAATTTTCCCGACTGAGCGACGCCGCGCCGCACCGCACCGCGCTGGCGCGCTGGCGCGTCGCACGCTGGCTTCGCCACGCTTTAGAGTCCGACGCCGAGATCGCGGTGCGCGTCGTCGACGCCGACGAAGGCCGCGCGCTCAACCGCGACTACCGGGGCAAAGACTACGCCACCAACGTGCTGACCTTTGACTACGCACGGCAGCCGCTGTTGATGGCCGACCTGGTGCTGTGCGCGCCGGTGGTGGCGCAAGAAGCTGAGCAACTGGGCATTGCACTGCAGGCGCACTACGCTCACCTGCTGGTGCATGGCACGCTGCACGCACAAGGCCACGAACACGAAAGCAATGAGTCCGACGCGCTGGCCATGGAAGCGCTGGAGAGCCAGTTGCTGCTGCGTCTGGGCTTTGCCGATCCCTACCCAGCGCTTCGATAGAGCGCGACCGACCAACGCTGAAACCAGGCCTGGCGCACGCGCTGCAACAAGGCGATCACGGCACGTCCTCCTCGGCGTCGAAACGCGCCTCGACCTCACTGGGCAGCAACTGGATGCCAGCGCGCAGGCCCGGCACCGCACGCATCAGCTCGTGCTCCACACGGGTGCGAACCGCCGCTGCCTGACCCAGTGACCAAGACGCCGGCAGGTGCAGGTGCAGGTCGACGTAGCGGCGCTGGCCGGCGCGTCGGGTCTGGACGTGGTCAAAGCGCAGCAGGCCGGGGCGCTCGGGGTCGGTGAAGCGCGCCAGCACGGCCTCGATCTGCGCTTGCACGTCCGGCTCGAGCGCATGATCCATCAGGCCGTCGCTGGAGCGGCGCAGCAAGCGCACGGCAACGCGCAAGATATTGAACGCCACCAGCAGCGCGACCAATGGGTCCAGCCAGAGCCAGCCGGTGAAATAGACCGCCGCCACACCGAGCACGACGCCGGCGGTGCTGAACACGTCGGTCAGCAAGTGGCGCGCGTCGGCCTGCACCGCTTCGGCCCCCGCGACGCCGCTGGCCCGGTAGAGGCGCGCGGCGTGCAGCATCAGCGCCGCCAGCAGCCCGTTGAGCACGGCGCTGGCCAGCGACAAACTCAGACCCAGGCCCAGCGCGGCCAGCGGCTGCGGATTGAACAAGCGATCGACCGCAGTCCAGCCGATGGCCAGCGCCGCCCCCAGGATCAGCACGCCCTCGAAGCCGCTGGAAAAATACTCGGCCTTGGTGTGGCCGTAGGGATGGTTCGAATCGGCCGGGCGCTGCGCAACAGTCACCATCGCCAGGGCAAACAGCGCGCTGGCGAGGTTGACGAACGACTCCAGCGCGTCCGACAACAGACCAACCGAGCCGCTGACCTGCCAGGCCAGCACCTTGAGCGCCAGCGTCAGCAAAGCGACGAAAACCGAGGCGACCAGCAGTTGCCGGGGCGTGTACCCAGCCCGACCCTGGCGTGCTGCGCGCACAGCGGCCATCAGCTCAGCGTGACGCGCGCAAACCTGCGCTTGCCGACTTGCAGCACATAGCAACCCGGGCCGAGCTTGAGCCCCTTGTCACTGAGCACGCCGCCGTCGATGCGCACACCGCCGCCGTCGATCAGGCGGTTGGCCTCACTGCTGGAAGGAACCAAGCCAGCCGACTTGAGCATCTGCGCCACACCGAGCGGCGCGCCGCTCAGGCTCAGCTCTGGCATCTGATCGGGCACACCGCCTTGGCTGCGGTGAATGAAGTCCTGCTCGGCCGCCTGGGCGGCGCCCGCGCTGTGAAAGCGGGTGGTGATCTCCCTGGCCAGCAGCACCTTGGCGTCTTTGGGGTTGCGTCCCGCCGCCACTTCGCGCCGCAGCGCCTCGATTTCGGCCAGCGGACGCAGCGACAACAGCGGGTACCAGCGCCACATCAGCACGTCTGAAATGCTCAGCACCTTGGCAAACATGGTGTTGGCGGGTTCGGTGATGCCGATGGTGTTGTTCTTGCTCTTGGACATTTTGTCCACGCCGTCCAGCCCTTCGAGCAGCGGCATGGTCAGAATGCACTGCGGCTCCTGAGCGTATTCCTGCTGCAGGTGACGGCCCATCAGCAGGTTGAACTTCTGGTCGGTGCCGCCGAGTTCCAGATCACTCCTGAGCGCGACCGAGTCGTAACCTTGCAGCAGCGGGTAAAGGAATTCGTGCACCGAGATCGCAGACCCGTTGCGCAGGCGCTCGTGAAAGTCATTGCGCTCCATCATGCGCGCCACCGTGTAACGGGCGGCGAGCCCGATCATGCCGCTGGCGCCCAGCGGCTCGCACCATTCGCTGTTGTAGCGAATCTCGGTTTTATGTGGGTCCAGCACCAGGCTGGCCTGCTGGCAATAGGTCTGCGCGTTGGCCTTGATCTGCTCGGGCGTCAGCGGCGGGCGCGTGTTGTTGCGTCCGGAAGGGTCGCCAATCAGGCTGGTGAAGTCACCAATCAGGAAAATCACCTGATGCCCCAGGTCTTGCAACTGACGCATCTTGTTGAGCACCACAGTGTGGCCCAGGTGAATGTCGGGCGCGGTCGGATCGAGTCCGAGCTTGATGCGCAGCGCAACGCCGCTGGCCTGAGCACGCTGCAGCTTCTTCACCCAGTCGTCCAGCGGGATCAGCTCTTCGGCGCCACGCAGCGTCACGGCCAGCGCCTGGCGCACACCGTCTGTCGGCTCGACCCCGGAAACGGTCGGATTCTTAACACTTTCGAAGTCTTTTGAGCTGGGGTTCATGTGGGTTATTTGGGCCGACACGGCCCTGGTTCTGGCTATACTGCGCTGCGCGGGTGCTTTCCCGCCGATTTTAGAGGGCTGGCTGGTGCCGCCCACATCCACAGCGCAGGCCATGGGTAAGGTCAAACCGTCTGCCCCGCGCCATCGTTCAACCTTTCGCACACCGCCTTGCGGTGTGCAAGCCAGGACTGCATTTTGATCAAATCAAGCCTCACCTCGCTGTTCGAACGCGCTCAATCCGCCCGCCAGAGCATTTTGCGCCATCCGCGTCGCGTCATGGCTGGCGTGGGCGCGCTGCTGCTGGGCACCGGCGTCACCGCTTTCGGCATTGCCCCGCTGGTGCCCACGGCTTCGAACCTGCCGGTCACTCAGGTGGTTGAATCCCTTAGCCTGGGGCCACTGTCCATCGCACCCTTGTCGGCGCCATCGGTGCCGCTGACGCTGTACCGCAGCGAAAACGTGCGCCGCGACGACTCCCCGCAAAGCCTGCTGCAGCGCCTGGGCGTGAACGACCCGGCAGCGCTGCGCTTCCTGCGCAGCGACGCAAGCGCGCGCTTGCTGTTTGGCAATCGCGGCAGCACCGCAGTCACCGCACAGACCAATGATCGCGGCGAGCTGTTGCGGCTTACCGCTCGCTGGTTGCCCTCAGATGAAAACCTGCGCAGCTTCAACCGCCTGCAGATCGAGCGCCAGGGCCAGGAGTGGGTGGCCCGACTCGAAAGCGGTGAACTCAGCACCAGCACCCGCCTGAGTGGTGGGCTCATTCGCAGCTCCTTGTTTGCCGCCACTGACGCGGCCAACATTCCCGATGCGGTGGCGGTGCAACTGGCCGAGCTGTTCTCGAACGAAATCGACTTTCGCAACGACCTGCGCGCGGGCGACCGCTTCAGCGTGGTGTACGAGGTTTTGCAAGCCGACGGTCAGGCACTGGGCAGCGGCCGCCTGCTGAGCGCCGAATTCATCAACAACAAAAAATCGTACGCCAAGGTCTGGTTTGGCGAACCCGGCACCCCAGGTGCTTATTTTGGCTTCGACGGCCAGATGGCCCAGCAGCGCTTTTTGGCCTCGCCCTTGCAATTCACCCGCGTCAGCAGCGGTTTTGGCATGCGCTTTCATCCGGTACACGGGGTGCGCAGGGCCCATTTGGGCGTTGACTTCGCCGCACCCACCGGAACGCCGGTGCGCACGGTCAGCGACGGCGTGGTTCAATTCGTCGGCTTTCAGCGCGGCTTTGGCAACGTGGTATTCGTCCAGCACGAGGACGACATTGTCACCGTCTACGCCCACCTGAGCCGCATGGACGTGCGCCGTGGCCAGCGCCTGAGCCGGGGCGAAAACCTGGGCGCCGTCGGCTGCACCGGCACCTGCACCGGCCCGCACCTGCACTTTGAGATTCATGAGAACGGCGTACCGCTCGATCCGCTGCTGGCCTTGCGCAACATGGCCGCCGAAAGCGTGGCCCTGAATCCGCAGTTGCAGGCACGCTTTGACGCGGTGGCGCAGGCCCAGCGTCAAAAACTCGACGCCGCCAGCACCTTGCAGCAAGCCAGCGCCGAATGAGTGCGGCCGCCGTTCTGAGCCGCCTGTCGAATGGCTTCAGCTAAAGCGCCCCAGCGCCCCAGCCAAATGCGCCCATTCCTTCAGCCACCGCCGCGTTGCACGTACAGGTCAAAGCGGCGCATGAAGGCCGCTTGCTGCGCCGCGTCCAGACCCTGAAAAGAAAAATCGACCTGCAACACCGGCAGCCGCAACAAAGCCATGCAGCGCGGTGCCAGGGGCTGCCACTGCAGTTGCAGGTGGCCGTCAGGAAATTCAACTCGGGCGCTGGCGCCCGCCTGCTGCCAGGCATGCTCGCCAATCGCCGCTGGCAGGCAGCGCAGCCATTCGGCTTCGCTGCAACCCATTTCACGCCTGAAGCTTGCGGCGCCTTCCACGTTCAGCCGCCGGCTATCGGTGGCCAGATCGCCAGCACGTCGCCGGGCGCCAAGGGGGTGTTCAAACGGGCCTGCGGCTCGACGTACTTTCCATTCACCAACACCAGATGCACCAGCCTGGGTGGCAGGCCAAAGGATTCGATGATCTGGTTGATGCTGGCACCCGGCTCCACCTCGATCTCGACCAGATTGCTGCGCCGCGCTGACGCAGGGAGGTAGTCGGTCAGGGTGGCAAACAGCTTGACGGTGATTTTCATGTTCTCAAGCGCCGGCGCGGCGGCGCTGGTCGGTCGCCCCGCTCCACCCACCCTGCCCTTGCGCGCAAGCCAGATAAGCCTGCATCAAGCAGGTCGGATCGTGCAGCAACCGGTCTTTCCACTCGCCCAAGCGCACCTGGCCTTCAACCAAGCCGCGCAGCACGCCGACGTGCTCGGTCCAGCCGACCGCGTTGCAACCGACCAGCACGTCGTCTCGGAATTGCAGGCTGAGGTGTTTGCCATGCGCCTGGTCGGTCAGCTCCACGTGCTCGCCGCCGGGCACGCCCCCCCAGTGGCCAAAACTGGCGCTGATCAGGCCCAGGGTGTCGAGCACATTGATCTGCGTGACGCCGCGCAGCTCGGTGGCCAGCCCCAGCATGTTGAGCGCTGCCACACGCGCTTGTTCAACCGCGTTGGGCTGAATGGCGCTGACGATGGACGTGCCGCTGACTTTGTCAAACGCCTCGGCACAGTCGCCAGCGGCGTAGATGCCGGCCACATTGGTTTGCAGGTGCTCGTCGGTCAGCACGCCTTGCAAACAGGTGATGCCGGAATGCTCCAGAAAACCGATCGCCGGGCGCACGCCGGTGGCGCTGATGACCAGATCGGCCGCCAGCGTCTGCCCGTTCGACAGCCGCACGCGCAGACCGCTGGCCTGTGCCGACGCAGCGCCTGCCGCCAGCGGCTCGATCGCTTCGACCCGGGTTCCGGTGCAGACCTGCACCCCCTGGCGCTGGCACCAGGCGCGTATCATGCCGCCGGCCACCGCACCCATCATGCGCGCCAGCATGCGCTCGCCCCTCTCCACCACCGTGAGCTGCACACCACGCTGCTTGAGCGCTTCCATGGTGATGCATCCAATAAAGCCGGCGCCCATTTGCAGCACGCGGGCTCCAGGCCGGGCCAGCCTGGCAATCGCGCGCGCGTCTTCCAGCGTCCAGCAAGAATGGACGCCGGCTGAGTCGATACCGGCAATCGGCGGGCGCAAGGGGTGCGAACCGGTGGCGATCAGCAGGCGGTCAAAGCCGAGCACCTGTCCGTTGTCCAGACGCACCGTGCGGCCCGGCGCGTCGACCTGGGTGGCGCGGGCGCGAACGATATGCAGGCGCGCCTCATCGTAGTGGCTCTCGCGCAGGCGCAAATGGGTGCCGCGCTCGTCGATCTGGCCCATCAGCAGATACGGAATCGCCATCCGGGAATACGGCGTCTCAGGCTCATCGCCCACCAGGGTGATGCGGTCGGCCGGCGCGTGCTTGCGCAGGGTATCCGCCGCGATCACGCCGGCCGGGCCGGCGCCGAGAATGAGGTGGTGCATGTCGGTTTTCCGCAAGGCTCAAGGGCGGTGCGCCGAATGTCCCTGCTTTTTTGGGCCAGACGCGCACGGGCGGCAAGACTCAGAGACCCAGCCGGGCCCTGGTTTCGACGGTCGGTCGGCCCTCGTGGTCCCAGCCGCGCGCAGCGTAGTATCCCGGCAGCATCTCGGCCAGCATACTGACCTTGCCGGCGGCCGGGCCGGTCTTGCAAGCCTCGGTCAGCAAGCGCTTGGGCAGCGTGTCATCGGCCCGGGTGAAGCCGGCGGCATTGTTGAACTCGCGCTCCATGTTCCAGATGCGTTCGCCAATGTGGTTGAGCTGCTCCAGGGTGAATTCTTCGCCGCAGGCGGCCTGCACCTGGGGCGCCACGTCGGCCAGCGTCCAGGCAAAACTGGTGAAGACGCAGATGCCCGCCGAATCGAAGGCGGCAGTGGCGTCCTGAAACGCCTTGACCAGTTCGGGCTTGCCCTGGTGTTCCAACGGATCTGTCTTGACCGGAATGCCCAGCACCTCGGAGGCGACGGTGTAGCCGCGCAAGTGGCAGGCGCCGCGGTTGCTGGTGGCGTAGGCCAGGCCCATGCCCTGAATCGCGCGGCCGTCGTAGGCCGGAAACTCCTGCCCCTTGACGCTCATCGACAAATCGGGGTGGCCATATTTTGCGCTCAGGCGCTTCGATCCCTGGCCGAGTTCCTTGCCGAAGCCCTCGCCTCGGGCGGTAATTTCGGCAAAGTGGACCAAAGCCTGTGCCGATCCAAACCCGGCCTTGATACCCAACTGCTCGGCGCTCAGCACCCCCATTTCGTACAGCTCCATCACCGCGCCGACAGTGGCGCCAAAGCTGATCGGGTCCATGCCCTCTTCGTTGCACAACAGATTGGCGTATTGCAAGGCTTCGAGGTCGTTGACGCCGTTGGCCGCGCCCAGCGCCCAGGCGGCTTCGTACTCCAGGCCACCGCTGGCACCCCAGTACTCGGGCTTGTTGGCCACCGAAAAATGCGTCTGGTCAATCTTGCTGATGCGCCCACAGGCGATGGTGCAGCCAAAGCAGGCCTGGTTGGTCACCAACTGCTTCTTGCCGTCAGATGCGCGCGGCGTGGCCATGGCTTCGGCCGAAATATCCCTGGCACCTTCAAAGGCGTTGTCGCGATGGTTGCGGGTCGGCAAGGCACCGATCTCGTTGATCACGTTCATCAGCACCTGGGTGCCGTAGGTGGGCAGACCCTGGCCGGTGACGGCGTTGTCGGCCAACACTTTTTTGGCCGCCTTGGTGGCCGCCATGAACGCCTTGGGATGGCGGATGTTGCCCACGCCCTGGGTGCCGCGCACCGCAATGGCCTTGAGGTTTTTGCTGCCCATGACAGCGCCCACGCCCGAGCGGCCGGCAGCGCGGTGCAGATCGTTCACCACCGACGCGAACAACACGCTGTTTTCACCCGCCTTACCAATGCTGGAGACCCGCAGCAGCGGGTCTTGCAGGCGGGTCTTGAGCGCGGCCTCGGTCTTCCAGACGCTCTGACCCCACAGCTCGGAGGCGTCGCGCAGCTCGGCTGTGTCATCGCTGATGTGGAGGAAGACCGGCTGGGGCGAGCGGCCCTCAAAAATAACCATGTCCCAACCGGCCATTTTCAGCTCGGCACCCCAGTAGCCACCCGAGTTGGAGCAGGCAATGGCACCGGTCAGCGGGCTCTTGGTGATAACGGTGTAGCGCCCGCCGGTGGATGCCATGGTGCCGGTCAGCGGGCCGGTGGCCCAGATGATTTTGTTGTCGGGCGACAGCGGATCGACCCGGGGGTCGATTTCGCTGCTCAGGTACTTGCTGCCCAGACCGCGCGAACCCAGGTAGGCTCGCGCCCACGCCATGTTCAAGGGTTCGCTGCTGATGCGGCCCGCGCTCAGATTGACGCGAAGAATTTTTCCGGCCCAAGACATGATGCTGCTCCTTCGGTGGATGGGGGTCAGGCAGCGGCGGACTGGTTGCCCAGCTTGTCGGCCCACTGTTTCATTCTGTCGATGCCGCTCCAGTTGGCGTCGATGAAGGTGATGGCTGCCGTCGGGCAGGCATCGGCGCAGGCCGGATCACCGCCGCAGAGATCGCACTTTTGCACCTTGCCGGTTTCCTGCACGTAGTTGATGGTGCCAAACGGGCAGGCAATGGTGCAGACCTTGCAGCCGACGCAGGTGCTCTCGTTGACCACCTTGGCGCCGGTGGCCCGGTCGACTTGAATCGCCTCGACCGGGCAGGCGTGCAGGCACCAGGCCTCGTCGCACTGGGTGCAGGTGTAGGGGACTTTCTTGCCGGTGTGGTGGAAGTCAAACACCTTGATGCGCGACTTGGAGGTTGCGAAAATGCCGTAGTTCTCGAATGAACAAGCCATTTCGCACTGCAGGCAGCCGGTGCATTTATCTGGGTTGATGTGCAAGGCTTTGTGCATCTGACGCTCCTGTGGGGTGGTGGCGCCTGGGTGCGAACGGCGCCATGCCTATGAAGGAAATTGCCTACCCATTGTGCGAGCGTATGGTGATTTTGTGCTCAGGGTTAACCCGGTGTCACGTGCTGGCTGCGCAGCGCAGCCGCTTCAGCCCAAGCTCAGCCGCTCGCAGCCGCCCAGATAAGGCCGCAGGGCCGACGGCACCTGCACGCTGGCGTCGGCGTTCTGGTGGTTTTCCAGCAGCGCCACCAGCGCGCGGCCGACCGCCAGGCCGGAACCGTTGAGCGTATGCACCAGCTCGTTCTTGCCCTGCGCGTTCTTGAAGCGCGCTTGCAGCCGCCGGGCCTGAAACGCCTCGCAGTTGGAGACCGAGCTGATCTCGCGGTAGCAGCCCTGCGTCGGCACCCAGACCTCCAGATCGTAGGTCTTGCTGGCGCTAAAACCCATGTCGCCGCTGCACAGGGCCATCACCCGGTAGGGCAGTTCAAGCCTTTGCAGCACCGCCTCGGCGTGGCCAGTCATGGCCTCGAGCGCGGCGGCGCTGTGCTCGGGATGGACGATTTGCACCAGCTCGACCTTGTCGAACTGGTGCTGGCGGATCATGCCGCGCGTGTCGCGCCCGGCGCTGCCGGCCTCAGAGCGAAAACAAGGCGTGAGTGCGACCAACTTGAGCGGCAATTCGGCCTGCGCCAGCACACAGTCGCGCACCAGGTTGGTCAGCGGCACTTCGGCGGTGGGAATCAGGTACAGCGCCTGCGCATCGCAGGCAGCCAGACCGTCTTGACCGCCTTTGCTGACGGCGAACAAATCGGCTTCAAACTTGGGCAACTGGCCGGTACCGCGCAAGGTCTCGGCGTTGACGATGTAGGGCGTGTAGCACTCGGTGTAGCCGTGTGCCTGGGTTTGCAGGTCCAGCATGAACTGGCCCAGCGCGCGGTGCAGGCGCGCCACCGGGCCGCGCATGAAGTTAAAGCGCGCCCCGGCCAGCTTGGCGCCGGTGTCAAAGTCAAGCCCGAGCGCCTGGCCGATTTCGACGTGATCGCGCAGCGGAAAATCAAACACCCGCGGCACGCCCCAGCGGCGCAGCTCGACGTTGCCGTGCTCGTCGCTGCCCAGCGGAACACTCTCGTGCGGCAGATTGGGCACCAGCAGCAGCAAGGCCTGCAGCTCGGCTTGAATCTGCTCCAGCCGAGCGGCCGAGCCGTCGAGCTCGTCCTTGAGGGCGGCCACCTGCGCCAGCAGCGCGCCGGCGCTTTCGCCCTTGGCTTTGCACTGGCCGATCTGGCGCGACAGGCTGTTGCGCTGGCTTTGCAACTCTTCGGTGCGGGTTTGCAGCGTCTTGCGCTCGGACTCCAGGGCGGTAAATGCCGCCACGTCCAGATAGGTCTGGGGCTGTTGGCGCGTTTGCAACCGGGCCAGCACGGCGGCCAGGTCTTTTCTGAGTTGAACAATGTCTAGCATACGGCCATTGTAGTTTTGCCCCCGCGCCGGCCCGGCGCGTGGCTTCAGGGCCGAGGGGCGGGTGCCGTCGCCACGGGCTCCGACTCCTTGAGCCCCTTGGGCAGCGGGAACTTGATGGTTTCGCTCAAACCGTCCATGCGGCGCAGCGCAATCACGCCCAGCTCGCGCAGGCGCGCTATCACCTGCTGCACCAAGATGTCGGGCGCCGAAGCGCCGGCGCTCAGCCCGACGCGGGCGCGGCCTTCGAACCAGCCGGCTTGCAACTCGTCGGCGTTGTCCACCATGTGGCTGGGCGTGCCCAGCTTGAGCGCCACCTCGCGCAGCCGGTTGCTGTTGGAGCTGGCCGGGCTGCCGACCACGATCACGATGTCGACCTGCGGGCTCAGCAGCTTGATCGCATCTTGCCGGTTCTGCGTGGCGTAGCAGATGTCTTGCTGCTTGGGGCTGCGCACCGTGGGAAAGCGCGCTTGCACCGCCGCCAGGATGTCGGCTGCATCGTCCACGCTGAGCGTGGTCTGCGTCACCACCGCCAGCTTGTCGGTCTGCGCCGGCTGCACGCGCGCCACGTCGGATGCGTCCTCCACCAGGTGGATGCCGCTGTCGAGCTGACCCATGGTGCCCTCGACCTCCGGATGGCCCTTATGGCCGATCATGATGAACTCAAAGCCCTCCCGGTGCAGCTTGGCCACCTCGACGTGTACCTTGGACACCAGCGGACAGGTGGCATCGAAAATCCTGAAGCCACGGCGCTGCGCCTGCTCTTGCACTGCTTTGCTCACGCCGTGGGCTGAAAACACCAGCGTGGCGCCGGGCGGCACGTCGTCCAGGTCTTCAATGAAAACCGCGCCCTTGGCCTTGAGGTCGTTGACCACATAGGTGTTGTGCACGATTTCATGCCGCACATAAATGGGCCGCCCAAACTTGGTCAGCGCGCGCTCGACGATTTCGATCGCGCGATCGACGCCAGCACAAAAGCCGCGCGGCTCGGCCAATACGATTTCTTGCGGTCCAGCCATCACAAAACCCCTATCAGTTGCAACTCAAACCGCACCGGCTGGCCGGCCAGCGGGTGGTTGAAGTCAAACAACAACGCGCCATCCGGACCCAGCTCGAGCACCGAACCGGCATAACGACCCTGACCGTCGGGGGTGGGAAATTGCACCACGTCACCGACGGCGTAAACCTGCTGCGGATCGCCCAGGCGCTCGAGCAACTGGCGCGCCACCCACTGCACCAGTTGCGCCTGGCGCGAACCAAAGGCCTCGCCAGCGGCAAACTCGAGCACGCTGCGGCTGCCTTCGTGCAGTCCGATCAGGCCTTGCTCGATGGCGGGCGAGAGCTCGCCTGCACCCAGGCTGAGCGTGGCGGGCGAGCCGCCAAAAGTATCGATGACGACCCTGCCCTGCGGCCCTGACAGGCGATAGTGCAAGGTGAGGAAAGAGCCTGCTTGGACCTGAGTCATAAACGAGATGAGGAAGGTGGCTGGGATAGGTGCTGCGCAGGGGCCGGGCGGCGTGCGCTCACCGACAGCGGTCATTGTAGAAAGCGACACAAAGCTGGAAGGGAAAACCCATGAATGGCCTTGCCACGCCCGGGCTGAAAAACCTGCCGCTCGACGCACGCCCGCGCGAAAAGCTGCTCGCCCGCGGCCCCGCCGCGCTGAGCGACGTCGAACTGCTGGCGCTGCTGCTGCGCACCGGCATGGCCGGCAAGCACGTGCTGCAACTGGCACAAGAGCTGCTGGAGCGCTTTGGCGGCGTGGCCGGCCTGCTGCACACCAGCGCCGACGCGCTCAAAATCATCAAGGGCCTGGGGCCGGCCAAACGCGCCGAGGTGGTGGCGGTGCTGGAACTCGCGCGCCGGGCGCTGGCGCAGGAGCTCAAGCAAAAACCGCTGTTCGACAGCCCGCAGGCGGTGCGCGATTATCTGCAACTGCAGTTGGGCGCGCGCGCGCACGAAGTCTTTGCGCTGCTGTTTCTGGACAGCCAGAACCGGCTGATCGAATTCGAGGAACTGTTTCGCGGCACGCTGACGCAGTCCAGTGTCTACCCACGCGAAGTGGTGCTGCGCGCCCTGCACCACCACGCCGCTGCGGTGGTGCTGGCGCACAACCACCCCAGCGGCACCGCCCAACCCTCGCGCGCCGACGAAGCGCTCACCCAGGCACTGAAAGCCGCGCTGGCGCTGATAGACGTGCGCGTGCTGGACCACTTCATCGTCACGCGCGAGCAAGCGGTGTCGATGGCCGAGTTGGGGCTGCTCTGATAATGCTGAGTTGAACTAAACCGCTGACGCGGTGGTTGGCACTCTGGTGCTGCCACCGCGTTTTGCATGGGGTTGTGAGCTTGACAG
>BBPE01002395.1_pt1 | contig 12539 bp, 9 predicted proteins | sample 1344301 | NCBI WGS metagenome assembly BBPE01 (sample SAMD00019089, study PRJDB2971) | groundwater metagenome | isolation source: The Cedars highly-alkaline
GGCAACCGCCCTGACGACAGTCAGGGTGGATTGGCTCTAATGCCCTCGGCATAGGCGCAACTCGCCCGCCGCCTCGCAGCTCCCCGCGGAGGGGTCGGCCTCGGGGAGCAGCACGCGCAACTCGCCTGGCGCGGGCGGGCGCGCGAGCGTTGCCGCGTCGGTGCAGGCAGGCGCTGGTCCGCGCCACCGGGCCAGGTACATCGTGTTGACCGGCCGCGGCGTCTCACTGGCAAGGAAGAGAAGCTCAAGCAGGCGCCCGCGCTGCTCGGGCGCCTCGCGGGGGATGCACGGCCAGGACGGGAAGAAGGCATGCGCCCGCGCTTCGCGCAGCGCGGGGCGCAGCGCAGCCGCGTCGAAGCTCCACGGCGCACGCTCGCCGGCCCACGTCGCGAGGGCGGCGCGCATGGGGGCCCCGTCGGCAAGTTGAATGAGGGCGCAGGTGCAGAGGACGGCGGTGCCGCGGCGACCGGCCGTGGCGAGCAACGCGGCGGCGCCGATCAGCAGCACATAGCCCACCGGCCAGAAGAAGCGGCCTGAGGCGCGGAACTGATCGAGGAAGCCCGGCGCCGGGCCGAGGTCGAGGATGATGCGCTCCCCGAACCCGACCCGGAACGACAGCGCGAGCAGCAGCAGGCCCGCGCAGGCCAGCGCCAATCCGGCGTGTCGTTGCAGCGCCCGCCGCGCCGCGTCGTGCTGCAAAGCCAAAGCGCCAGCCAGCGCAAGCCACAGGCCGAGGCCGAGCCAGTTGTAGCCCTCCCACCCGCCATGCCCGGTCGCGTCCACCTCGCGCCCGACCATCCCGCCGAGCACGAGTGAGCGGTGCGGCCAGACCGGCGAGAGCAGGTTCATGGCGAACTGGCCGTAGAAGCCCGCGTCGCCTTGTGCGCCGAGGTAGCCGAACAGCGCCATGACCAACGCCATCGCACCACCGGACGCGCCGAGACCCAGCGCGTGCGGCCACCACCGGTCTCCCCGCAAAGCTGCCGAGAGTGGTGCGGCGGCCAGCAGCGCCAGCGACATCAGCGCGAGGTATGGGTGCACCAGCAGCGCCGCGGCCTGGAACGGCACCGCCGCGCGCCACCAGCGCGGATCCTGCAGCGCGCGGGCGTACAGGCCGAGGGCGGTGAGCACCACGAACTGGCCGCACAGCGCGGCGTGGCCGAAGCGCATCACGAAGGCGGGCATCGACACCGCCATCGCGCCCACCGCAAGCGCCGGCAGCCACCCGCGCACGCCGAGGCCACGCACGCCGGAGCCATCCACGCCGAGGCCACCCACGCCGAAGCCACCCGCACCGAAGCCACGCAGAGCGAAGCCACGCAGAGCGAAGACGGCGGTGGCGGGCTGCCCCGCCCAGGCCAGCGCATAGAACAGGCCGATGCCGTGAAAGCCCTCCGGCACCGCCGCCGCGAACAGCTTCATCGCCAGGGCCTGGATCGGGATGCCGTCGAGAAACGCGAGGTTCGCACCGCCGGGCAGGGTCGGCACGTCGAGCGGTGGCCACCCCCATGGCGCCGCGAGGAAGTGCCGTTGCGCGATGGCGTGCTGGGCCGCGTCGCCCATGGGCCGCCAGTCCAGCCCCGGCTTCGGCCACAGGAACTCCGGCGGCAACAGCACGCTTGCGAGAAGCACCCCGAGCGCGAGGGACGGCAGGTAAGCAAGGCACCGATCGCGCATGGCCTCCCGGTGCCACCGCGCCGCGCGGACCGCAACGCGACCGCGCCGGTTCACTGTCTGGTCATGCTGCGCTGCCACAATCTCGCCCAACTCGGGCCCGTTTCCCGCCCGTTACGGTTGGCACAAGCCGGAGCGTGGTGTAGGCGTCCGGATGGGCCGGGCCGCCTCACCGCTCCCAGGCGGCCCGGGCAAGGGCCGCGAGACAGAGAGCAAGATGCCCGGGCTGGACACCCTCGCCGCGCTGACCCGCGACACCGAGGCGAAGTTTTCCGCAGCGCCCCAGGCGATCCGCGCCCCTGCCCTGCCCCGTTCGTCCCTGTCCGCTGCGGCGAAGCGCGCGCTCGACGTCGCCGGCGCGCTCGCGCTGCTCATCGCCCTCGCGCCGGTCTTCCTGGTCATCGCCTTGCTCGTGCGCCGTGACGGCGGCCCCGTGTTCTTCGCCCACACGCGCGTCGGCCGCGGTGGCACGCAGTTCGGCTGCCTGAAGTTTCGCTCGATGGTGACCGACAGCGAGGCGCGGCTGCGCGCCCACCTCGCCGCCGACCCGGCTGGCCGGCTGGAGTGGGAGGCGACGCGCAAGCTGAAGGACGACCCGCGCGTGACCGCGATCGGCAGGTTCCTTCGCGCGACTTCGCTCGACGAGCTGCCGCAGGTGTTCAACGTGCTGCGCGGCGAGATGAGCCTGGTCGGCCCCCGACCGGTGCAGCAAGCCGAGCTCGAGCGGTTCTACGGCGCGGCCGCGGCCTACTACATGGCGGTGCGCCCCGGCATCACCGGCCTGTGGCAGGTGTCCGGCCGGTCGGAAACGAGCTACGCCCAGCGCGTCGCGCTCGATGTCGCCTATGTCGCCACCGGCTCCTTCTGGCAGGACGTCCGAATCCTCCTGCGCACGCCGGTTGCGGTGCTCTCGCGCAAGGGCGCGGTCTGACGCCGCTTCCCGGCCCGCGCGGGCCGGGCTAGGCGCACGCCGATGAGCCAACCGGCCACGAGCGAGACCGCGGATGACCGCGCCGGCGCGCGCCGCCTCGTCTCCGGCGTGTTCTGGAATGGGCTGGGGCGCGGGCTGCCCTTGCTGCTCGCCCTCGCCCTCACCCCTTTCCTCATCGAGCTGATGGGGCTGGAGCGGTGGGGGCTGTTCACCCTCGCGCTCGCCATGGTCGGCGTGTTCGGCGTGTTCGACCTCGGCATCGGCCCGGCGCTGACCCGCGCCATCTCCGAGCGGATGGCGACGCATCCGGCGGAGGAGCTGTCGCGGCTCGCGGGTGCCGCGATGCTGTGTCTCGTCGCCTTCGCCGCGCTGATGGGGGCGCTGCTGTGGTTCGCGTTGCCCGCCCTGTTGACGCGGCTGCTCAACGTGCCGCCGGACCTGCAGGCGGAGGCGCTGACGGCCTTCCGGATCCTCGCCGCCGCCGCGCCGCTCGTGGTCCTCAACGCGGCGCTGTGGGGCGTGCTCGCGGCGCACCAGAAATTCGCCAGCGCGAACCTCGTCTCCATCCCCGTTGCAGCGATGTACTACGTCGGCCCGCTCCTGGTGCTGCTCGCCTGGCAGAGCCTCGTCGGCGTGATGCTGGTGCTGGTCGCCTGCCGGCTGGCCAACACGCTCTCCTACGCCTGGCTCGCACGAAAATTGCTGCCCGGCTTCGCCGTGGGCGGCGTCGGCCAGGTCTGGCCCCTGCTGCGCGTCGGCGGCTGGATGACGGCGGCATCGCTGCTCAACCAGTTCCTGCTCTACGCCGACCGCTTCGTCATCGGGGCGATGCTGACGCTCGCCGCCGTCGCGCACTACGCGACGCCGCTCGACCTCGTGCTGCGGATGTGGATCGTGCCCGTCGCGGTGGCCCAGGCGCTGCTGCCGGCGATGGCGTCGAGCTTCCGCGAGCGGCCCGGGGCGGTGGCGGCGCTCGCGCGGCGCGGCGCGCTGATCGTGGCGGCACTCACCCTGCCGCCCTGCCTGCTGGTCGCGGCCGAGGGCGACTGGCTCCTGCGCCTGTGGCTCGGCCCGGCCTTCGCGGCGGAGGGCGGGGCGGTGCTGCGCATCCTCGGGCTCGGCATCTTCCTGTCCTGCGCGGCCTACGTGCCTGACGCGGTGCTCAACGCCATCGGGCGGCCGGACGTGTCGGCGAAGCTCGCGCTGGCGCAGATCGCCGTGTTCCTGCCGCTCTCGGCGCTGCTGCTGTGGCGCTTCGGGATCGATGGCGCGGCGGCGGCCTGGGCGTTGCGCGCGGGCGCGGACCTTGCGGGCAAGTGGTGGTTCGCGGCGCGGCTGTACCCGGCGGCGCGGGGCGCGCTGCGCCAGGCGTGGCCGGTGCTGGCGGCCTCCATCGCCGGGCTGCTGGCGCTGCTCGCCTTCGACGACGCCTCCTGGCTCGCGGCACTCGGCGCCGTCGCTCTGCTCGCGGCGGGCGCCGCCATCTGGCGCGCGCTGTCGGCCGAGGAGCGCGGCATGCTGCGCCGCCCGCGCGCGTTTCTGCGCGGCGACGCGCCCACGGAAATGGCTGCGTGACGGCCGCCGGCGGAATGGCGGAGCCGCGCGCGGTGCGGCCGCGGGGCCCGCCCGGCGCGAGCGGAACGGCCGCCGGGCGCGGCGTGCCGAGGCGTTCGACCGCCCCTTTCCCCGGCGAGTGCGCCGCGTGATCGCGCTCAACGGCCGATTCCTGACACAGCCGATGACGGGCGTGCAGCGCTACGCCCGCGAGGTCGCGCGCGCGCTCGACGCGATGCCGGCGCGACCCGGCATCCGCCTGCTCTGCCCGCCGGGCGCGCAGGGCGCCGCCGACTTCCCGCGCCTCGCACCGGAGCGCGTCGGCGCGCGCTCCGGGCAGGCATGGGAGCAGCTTGACCTCCCGCGCGCCGTCCGCCCCGGCGAGCTGCTGCTCAACCTCGGCAACACCGCGCCGGTGCTCGCGGGCGCGCGGCAGGCCGTCGTGATCCACGACGCCGGGGTGTTCGACACGCCGGAGAGCTACGGGCGAGGCTTTCGGCTCTGGTACAAGGCGCTGCAGCGCGCGCTGGTCCTGCGCCGCGCGCGGATCGTCAGCGTCTCGCGTTTCTCCGCCGGCCGCATCGCCGCGCGGCTCGGGCTCGATGCCGCGGCGATCCCGGTGACGCTGGAGGGCGCGGAGCACATCCTGCGCGAGCCGGCGGACGCGGGCATCCTCGCCGCGCACGGGCTCGAACCGGGCCGCTACGCGCTCGCCGTCGGGACCGGCGCCGCGCACAAGAACCTCGCCGCGCTGCGCGAGGCGGCGGGGGTGCTGGCGGCGAGCGGCATGGCGCTGGCCGTCGCCGGCGCGAAGGACGGCCGCGTGTTCTCCGCCGATGGCTCCCTGCCGCCCGGCTTCCGCACACTGGGCCGGGTCACGGACGCCCAGCTCCGCGCGCTCTACGCCCACGCCCTCTGCCTGCTCTTTCCCTCGCGCTACGAGGGCTTCGGCCTGCCGCCGGTCGAGGCGATGCTGTGCGGCTGCCCCGTCCTCGCCGCCCGCGCCGGCGCGGTGGCGGAGGTGTGCGGCGACGCGGCGCTGTGGTTCGGCGACGACCCCACGATGGCCCAGGCGGTCGAGCGCCTGGTCGCCGACCCGGCGCTGCGGGCACGACTGGCGGGCGCCGGCCGCGCGCGGGCCGAAACCTTCACCTGGGAGGCCGCCGCGCGCCGCCTCCTCGACGCGTGCGCCTGACGGTGCGCGTCGCCATCGTGCACGAATGGCTCGACGGCTACGCCGGCAGCGAGCGCGTGCTGGAGCAGATGCTGCACTGCTACCCCGACGCCGACCTCTTCGCGCTCGTGGACTTCGTGCCCGAGAAGGACCGCTGCTTCCTGCGCGGGAAGACGCCGCGCACCAGCTTCCTCCAGCGCGTGCCGATGGCGCGCCGCGTGTTCCGCAACCTGCTGCAGCTCATGCCGCTCGCCGTCGAGCAGTTCGACCTGCGCGGCTACGATTTGGTGCTCTCCTCCTCCCACGCCGTCGCCAAGGGCGCGATCACGGGGCCGGGCCAGGTGCACGTCAGCTACGTCCACTCGCCCATGCGCTACGCCTGGGATCTGCAGGGGCAGTATCTCGAGCAGTCCGGGATGGAGCGCGGGATCAAGTCGGCCTACGCGCGCTGGGCGCTGCACGGCCTGCGCGTGTGGGACGTGGCGAGCGCGGGCCGGCCCGACGCGATCCTCGCCAACTCGTCCTTCATCGCAAAGCGCATCGCCAAGGCCTGGCGCCGCGAGTCGGAGGTGCTGCACCCGCCCGTGGACACGGAGGCGTTCGCGCTCGGCACGGCGCCTCGCGGGCACTTCCTCGTCGCCTCGCGGCTGGTGCCCTACAAGCGCGTCGAGCTCGTCGCCGAGGCCTTCGCCGCCACGCCGGACCTGCGGCTGGTCGTCGCCGGCGACGGACCCTCCATGCCGCGGGTGCGCGGGGCGGCCGGCGCCGCGCCGAACATCGACATCCGCGGCCGCGTGCCGCAGGCCGAGCTGCTGGCCCTGATGCAGGGCGCGCGCGCCTTCGTCTTCGCGGCCGAGGAGGATTTCGGCATCGTGCTGGCCGAGGCGCAGGCCTGCGGCACGCCGCTGATCGCGCTCGGCCGCGGCGGCGCGGAGGACATTGTCGCCGAAGGGCGAACAGGGCTGCTGTTCCGCGAGCAGAGCGCCGCGGCGATCCAGGACGCGGTGCGGCGCTTCGCGGCGGACGAGCCGCGCTTCGCGCCGGGCGCTTGCCGCGCGAACGCCGAGCGCTTCTCCATCGCCAACTTCCGCGCCGGGCTGGTCGCGCGTGTCGGGAAGGCGCTCGCGTCGTGCGGGGAGCGCGCGGAGTGAGCTTCTCGCTGATCGTCGCGACGAAGGGCCGAACGGCCGAGCTGGCCCACCTTTTCGCGAGCCTCGCCGCGCAGGCCGAGCCTTTCGAGGCCATCGTGGTGGACCAGAACGGCGACGACCGGCTCCTGCCCGTCCTCGCCGCCGCGCCCTTCCCGGTGGAGCACCTGCGGCTTGGCCGCGCCAACGCCAACGCCGCGCGGAACCTCGGACTGCGGCGCGCGACCCGGCCCCTCGTCGCCTTCCCCGACGACGACTGCACGCTGCCGCCCGGCACCCTCGCCCGCGTGGCGCAAGCCTTCGCCGACCCGTCGCTCACCGTCCTCACCGGCCCGGCGGAGGCGCCGGGCGGCGGCCTCGGCTCCGGCCGCTGGCGCGCGGCGGGCGGGCCGATCACCCTCGAAAACGTCTGGACCAGCGTGATCGAGTTCAACCTGTGGCTGCGGCGCGGGGCAGCGCTGGCGCTGGGCGGCTTCGACGAGAACATGGGGCCGGGCGCGCGCTTCGGCTCGGCCGAGGGCAACGACCTCGTCTGCCGCGCGCTGGCCCGGGGCTGGCACGCCGCCTACGACCCGGCGCTGCGCGTCGTCCACCCCGACAAGCGCCTCACGCCCGAGGCGGTGGAGCGCGCGGGCCGCTACGCGCTCGGCCTCGGCTTCGCGCTGCGCCGGCACCGGGCGCCGGCGCGGGTACGGATGAGCTTCCTGCTCCGCCCGCTCGGCGGCGCGGCGCTGTCGCTGCTGCGCGGGAACACGCTCGCCGCGCGCTACTACGCCGCCACCTTCCGCGGGCGCGCCGGGGGGATGCTCGCCGCGCCCCTGCCGCCGCCCGAGGCGCTCCCGCCGTGAGGATCGCCGTCGGCATCGCCACGCGCGGCCGCGCGGCCATCCTCGGCGAGACCCTGGGCGAGCTGCGGCGGCAGACCCGCGCGCCCGACCGCACGCTGGTGTGCCACGTGACGGAGGCGGACGTGGCGGGGCTGCGCGAACGCTTCCCCGAGGCCGAGTTCCTCGCCTCCGAGGCCGGGCTGCCGCGGCAGCGCAACCGCGTCCTCGACGCGGTGCGCGACTGCGACGCGGTGCTGTTCCTCGACGACGACTTCCTCGCCGCGCCCGAATGGCTGTCCGTGCTGGGGCGCGTGCTGCGCGCGCGGCCGGAGTGCGCGGTCGCGACCGGCACGGTGATCGCCGACGGCGCCAAGGGCCCCGGCATCGCGCCGGACCGGGCGCGCGCGATCCTCGCCGCCGACACGCCCCCGGCCGACCCGCTCGCCGCGGAGCCGGCCTTCAACGGCTACGGCTGCAACATGGCGCTGCGCCTCGACCCGGTCTTCGCGCACGGGCTGCGCTTCGACGAGAACCTGCCGCTCTACGCCTGGTACGAGGACATTGACCTGACGCGGCGGATGCTGCCGCACGGGCGGATCCTGCGCCTCGCGGGCGCGCGGGGCGTGCACCTCGGCACCAAGGCGGGCCGGGTGCCGGGCGTGCGGCTCGGCTACAGCCAGGTCGTCAACCCGATCTACCTGGCGCGGAAGGGCAGCTTCCCGTGGAACCACGCCGTCCCTTCCGCCGCCCGGCACGTGCTGGTCAACCTCCTGAAATCCGCGCGGCCGGAGCCGGAGGTGGACCGGTGGGGGCGCTTCCGGGGCAACCTCCGCGGCCTGCGCGACCTCGCGACGGGCCGCGCCGACCCGCGCCGCATCCTCGACCTGTAGGCGCGGCGCCGCGGGCGGGATAAACCGCCGCTCATGACGGACGCGCCGCCGACCACCCCGAGCCTCTCCATCGACGGCCCCCGCGCCACCATCCGCCTCCTCCGCCCGAAGCAGCACAACCGCATCGAGCCGGCGGACCTTTCGGCCTTGCTCGGCCACCTCCGGGCCGTCGAGGCCGAAGCCGCCGTGCGCGTCCTGGTCCTCGCCGCCTCGGGCAAGTCCTTCTCCTCCGGCTTCGACCTGGGCGAACTCGCCGACGGCGAGGTGGCGGAGGGCGGCGAGCGGCCCTCCTTCGAGGCGGTGGTGCAGGCGATGGAGGCCTGCCGCGTGCCGACGGTCTGCCGCCTCCAGGGCGGGGTGTATGGCGGCTCCACCGACCTCGCGCTGGCCTGCGACTTCCGCGTGGGCGTGCCGGGCGTGGAGATGTTCATGCCGGCCGCCAAGCTCGGCATCCACTACTACCCGTCGGGGATGCTGCGCTACGTCTCGCGCCTCGGGCTGAACGCGGCGAAGCGGCTGTTCCTCACCGCGGAGACGCTGGGCGCGGAGGAGCTGCTGGCCATAGGCTACCTCACCGACCTCGTCCCCCCCGCCGAGCTCGACGCCGCGGTGGACGCGCTGGCGGAGCGCTTGGCCGCGATGGCGCCGCTCGCCGCGCAGGGGATGAAGCGCGCGCTGAACGAGATCGCCCGCGGCCGCTTCGACGCGGAGGCCTGCGCCAACCGGGCCGCGGCGAGCCAGGCGAGCGAGGATCTCCGCGAGGGTCTGGCGGCGTGGCGGGAAAAGCGCGCGCCGGCCTTTCGGGGGCGCTGAGGCGCATTTTTCCATCGCCGCAATCCGCGCTAGACGTCGGCGCGACGAAAGGTCCAGGGCCGCCATGACGCTGCACGTCGCGCTGACGCACAAGACCACCTACGACTACGGGCGCGCGGTCGCGCTCGGCCCGCAGATCATCCGGCTGCGGCCGGCGCCGCACGCGCGCACACCGATCCTGGCCTACTCGCTCAAGGTCGAGCCCGAGGGCCACTTCCTCAACTGGCAGCAGGACCCGCAGGGGAACTTCCAGGCCCGCGTGGTCTTCCCCGACCGCGTCGCCCGCTTCCACGTCACCGTGGACCTCGTCGCCGACATGGCGACAATCAACCCCTTCGATTTCTTCCTCGAGCCGGAGGCGGAGACCTCCCCGTTCGCCTACGACCACGTGCTCGACCAGGAGCTGGCGCCCTTCCGCCGCGTCGAGCCGGCCGGCCCGCTGCTCGACGCGCTGGTGGCGGAGTTCGCGGGCTGGAGCGGCCGCACCGTGGACTTCCTGTGGGCGCTCACCGGCGCCGTGCAGGGGCGCGTCTCCTATGTCGTGCGGATGGAGCCGGGCGTGTGGGAGCCGGAGGAGACGCTGAAGAAGGCGAAGGGCTCCTGCCGCGACAGCGCCTGGCTGCTGGTGCAGGCCGCGCGGCGCCTCGGCCTCGCGGCGCGGTTCTGCTCGGGCTACCTGATCCAGGTCGCCGCGGACGTGAAGCCCGTGGACGGCGGGCCGGAGGGGCCAACCGCCGACTTCACCGACCTGCACGCCTGGACGGAGGTGTACCTCCCCGGCGCGGGCTGGGTCGGCCTCGACCCGACCTCGGGCCTGTTCGCCGGGGAGGGCCACATCCCGCTCGCCGCGACGCCGGAGCCGCAGTCCGCGGCCCCGATCTCCGGCGCGGTGGAGAAGGCGGAGGTGCAGTTCGGCTTCGCCATGTCGGTGGCGCGGATCAAGGAAACGCCGCGCGTCACCAAGCCCTACGAGGCGGCCACGTGGCAGGCGATCCTCGCCGCCGGCCGCAAGGTGGACGAGCAGCTGCACGCGCAATCGGTTCGCCTCACCATGGGCGGCGAGCCGACCTTCGTCTCCGAGTCCGACCGCGACGCGGCGGAGTGGAACACCGACGCGATGGGCCCGACCAAGCGGGCCCACGCCGGCCGGCTGCTGCGCCGCCTCGCGCCGCTCTGGGCGCCGGGGGCGGCGCTCGTGCACGGGCAGGGCAAGCTCTACCCGGGCGAGCAGCTGCCGCGCTTCGCCCTCAGCGCCCACTGGCGCGCCGACGGCGAGCCGGTGTGGCGCGACGCCGCGCTGCTCGCCTCGGACGACGACCTCGGCGCCCCCGGGGCCGACGCGACGCACGAGGACGCCGCGCGCTTCGCGCGCGTCCTCGCCGAGCGCCTGCAGGTGCCGCCCGACTTCGCCCAGGACGCGCACGAGGACATCCACTACTACCTGTGGCGCGAGAAGCGCCTGCCGGCCAACGTCGTGGCCGAACGCTCGCGCCTCGCCGACGAACTGGAGCGCGCGCGGCTCGCGCGGCTTTTCGCCGGCGATCTCGCCGACCCGGTCGGATCGGTGCTGCCGCTGCGGCGCGTGGTGATGGACGGCCAGCGGCGGTGGCAGTCCAGCCGCTGGTTCTTCCGCGACGGCGTGCTGTTCCTGATCCCCGGCGACAGCCCGATGGGGCTGCGCCTGCCGCTCGCGTCCCTCCCCTGGCTCGACCCGGACGTGCTGGCGATGGAGGCCGACCGCGAGGCGGACCCCTTTGCGCCGGAAGCCCCCCTGCCCTCCGCCGCGGACCTTGCCGCCCGTCGGCGGCGCCGCCTGCCGCCGCGCGGGGCGCCCGCCTTGCACGAGAGCGGCATCGAAGGCTTCCGCCCCGTGCCGCAGCCCGACGAGGTCGTCTCCTCGCTCGACCCGGCGCTGGTCCGCACCGCGCTCTGCGTCGAGCCGCGCGGAGGCCTGCTGCACGTCTTCCTCCCCCCGCTCTTCGTCGCGGAGGATTGGCTGGAGCTGGTCGCCGCCGTCGAGGCGACGGCCGAGGAGACGGGCTGCAAGGTCTTCCTCGAGGGCTACCGGCCGCCCGCCGACCCGCGCGTCCCGAGCTTCTCGGTCACCCCCGACCCCGGTGTGATCGAGGTGAACATCCACCCCGCGCGCTCATGGCCCGAGACGGTGGAGCGCACCGAGCAGCTCTACCGCGAGGCGCGGGCTGTCGGCCTGGGCGCCGAGAAGTTCCTGCAGGACGGCCGCCACGTCGGCACCGGCGGCGGCAACCACGTCGTCATGGGGTCCGACCGCGCGGAGGACAGCCCGTTCCTGCGCCGGCCCGACCTGCTGCGCAGCCTCGTCGCGTTCTGGCACAACCACCCCTCGCTGAGCTTCCTGTTCAGCGGCCTGTTCATCGGCCCGACCAGCCAGCACCCGCGCGTGGACGAGGCGCGGATGGACGCGCTGCGCGAGCTGGAGATCGCCTTTGCCGAACTCGACCGGCACGGCGCCGACTGCCCGCCCTGGCTGACCGACCGGCTGTTCCGCAACATCCTCGCGGACATGACGGGCAACACGCACCGCACCGAGTTCTGCATCGACAAGATGTACGACCCGGCCACCGCCGCGGGCCGCCGCGGCCTGGTGGAGTTCCGCGCCTTCGAGATGCCGCCGCACCCGGAGATGGCGAGCGCGCAGATGCTGCTCCTGCGCGCCGCCGTCGCCGCCTTCTGGCGCACGCCCTACCGCCGCTCCCTCGTGCGCTGGGGCACCGCGCTGCACGACCGCTTCCTCCTGCCGCATTGGTGCCGCGACGATTTCCGCGGCGCGGTGGAGGAGCTGCGGATGCTGGGGGCGCCGCTCGACGCCGCCTGGTTCGAGCCGCACCACGAGTTCCGCTTCCCCAAGATCGGCGAGGTCGAGGCGGCGGGCGCGGTCGTCGAGCTGCGCCACGCCCTCGAGCCCTGGCACGTGCTGGGCGAGGAGCAGGTGGCCGGCGGCACGGCGCGCTACGTCGACAGCTCGGCCGAGCGCGTGCAGGCGCGGGTGACGAACTGGGCGCCCGAGCGCTTCGTGCTGGCGTGCGGCGGGCGGGCCGTGCCGCTCCAGCCGACCTCGCGCGCCGGCGAATTCGTGGCCGGCGTGCGCTTCAAGGCGTGGAACCCGGAGTCCAGCCTGCACCCGACGATCCCGGCGCAGACGCCGCTCGTGCTCGACGTGTTCGACCGCTGGACCGGCCGGGCGGTGGGCGGGCTTACGCACCACGTCGTCCACCCGGGCGGGCTGGCCTACGACACGGCGCCGGTGAACGCGAACAGCGCCGAGGCGCGCCGGCGGTCGCGCTTCTTCCCCATCGGCCACACGCCGGGACCGATGCCGGAGCCGGTCGCGGCGCCGAGCCACGAGCACCCCTGCACGCTCGACCTGCGCGCCCCGGGCTGAGGACGGAGGGCCGGGCGCTGGACCATGCTGCGTTCGCGTGGGCTCAGGCAGATGGCCTGGCCTTTGCCCGTTCGCGGGATTCCGCGTTTTCGGCGATTCCGCCTCAA
>BBPE01002482.1_pt6 | contig 12466 bp, 14 predicted proteins | sample 1344301 | NCBI WGS metagenome assembly BBPE01 (sample SAMD00019089, study PRJDB2971) | groundwater metagenome | isolation source: The Cedars highly-alkaline
CGGCGCCCAGGTAGCTCAGTTGGTAGAGCATGCGACTGAAAATCGCAGTGTCGGTGGTTCGATTCCGCCCCTGGGCACCATCGCATCGGGAAGTCCTTTCGGTTCAGTAGGTTCAGTAGCGTTTTCGTCCCACTTCACCCCTGCCAGGGTGGAGTGGGACTTTTCGTTTGCGGCGAGGCGCGCGAACGCCCTCTCCGCAAGCCGATCCTGTTCGGCCCTACGGGTGTAGAGCGCGGCCTGTTTCGGGCTGCTCCAGCCGTGCGCGGCCATCAATTCGTGCTCGGTAGCGCCGCCGTGCGCGAGCCGCAGCGCCGACACCTTCCGCAGCCCGTGCGGCGAGCAGCCCGGCACGCCCGCCATCCGGCACCAGCGCCGGAAGGCGTTGCCGAACCCGTCCGCCGAGTAGGGCCGGCCGTGCTCGGTCACCAGGAAGTGCAAATCGCCAACGGGCGACACGGCGAGGATGCGTGCCAGCTCGGGGGTGATCGGCACGGCCATGTCCTTGGGCGTGCGGTCGCGCCCCTTGGTCGCACGAAAATGAAGCTTGCCGCCCCGCACGTGCTGCCGGCCGAGTAGCACCGCATCGCTGCGCCGAACGCCCGTGTAGAGCATCAGCGCCAGCGCCAGCCGCGGCTTGCTGCCCACGGGCCAACGCGCCTCGAAGCGCTCCAGCTCCTCCAGCGTCCACGCGCGGAAGCCGTCCGGGTTGCGGGAGGGCAGGTAGCGGACACGCGCCGCCGGGTTCTCCTTCACCAGCCCGACGCGCAGCCCCGCCGAGTAGGCTGCGCGCAGCGCCTTGAGTAGGGAGTTGAACGCCTCGGGCGCGGCTTGCCGCTTGTCCTTCAGCCGCTCCAGGAACGTGTGCTCCAGCCCCTTCGCGGGCCGGTGCCCATGGAGCGCGCGAAAGCGGTCCAGGATCATCCGCCGCACCCGCTGCGAACGCGCCGAGAGGCCGCGCTGAAATTCCACGCTGCCGTAGTAGGCGACGCAAAGCGTGTCGATGCTGCCCGCGATGACCGTGCCCTTGGGGATGATCTTCGGCTTCGGTTTCGCCTCCAGCGCGGCGCGATACTCGGCGTCGAAGGCGTCGGTGCCCAGCGTCTCGCGCAAGCGGACCTTGGGCTTGCCGGGGACGCGCAGATACAGCCGCACGTTGCCGTTTCGGTCGGTGTCCCGCACCACGTGCTTGTAGCGACGCGGCACCGTGATCATGCCCCCTCCCAGCCCGTGCCAGGCGTGCCGACCGCCGCACGACGATCCTCGGCCCATGCGTCCAGGTCGAGGCGGTGCCACGCCTTCACGGTGCCCACCAGCGGCACCGGCGACGGCATAAGCCCGTCCCTCACGGCCGCGTCGAAACTCGACGGGGAGAGGCCGAGATACAGCGCCGCAAACTCGCGGCGCAGCATGAGCGGCCAGCCGGGCATGGCGGTTCCGTCCTTCACGCGACCCCCGCCCCGGCGCCCGTGCCCCGCGGGTTGAAGCCCTCAATCTCGCGCACTTCGTCGGGCGTCAGGATGCCCGCCTCCACGGCGATCTTGTGCGAGGCCCACCGCGTTTCCGCGTCGCCGCGCAACAGCGCGGACATGTCGATCTCGAGAGCGAAGGCCGGGTCAGTGAACACGCTGCGCGCGAACTCGGCCTCGATCTTCCGCACCCACGGCGCGAGCGTGAATTGCGCGAACCACCGGCCCGCCTCGCGCGAGTTGGTGAAGGTGCCGTGGCTGAGGTCCTGCACGATGGGCGGCGGCACCTGGAACAGCCGGCACAGCTCTTCCACCGTGAAGCGCCGGCTCGCCAGCACCTCGGCGTCCTCCGGCGACATGGCCATCGCCTGCCACTTCAAGCCTTGCTCCAGGATCATCACCTTGGCCTGGTTGCCCGGCCCGACATACCGGCCGTCGAACAGGCCGCGCAGCCGCGAAAGCGTCTCGGCCGCCATTTTCTGTTCCGTCTGCAACACCCCGCTCGGCGTCGCCGAGTTGGCCCACACGCTGCCCGCGAACACCTGGAGGCCAAGAGCGGTGCCCACCACCTCGCGCGCGCGAGAGAGGCGCGAGCGGCCTACATAGCCATCATCCGAACGATCCTTCAGGTGAAGGAACTCGCCCGGCATCAGCCGGCGGGAGCGGCCCGTGCCGCCGAACGGCCCCTGAAAGCCCACCACGTCGAAGGCGAGCCGCCCGGACGGGAGCAAGACGGGCGAGGCGTTGCCCCACGGGATGGGCACCAGCTCCACGGGCCGGCCCGCGCCGTCGAAGACCATCTCGGCGAGGCCGTTGCCGCGCAACAGCGTGGAAGCCAACAGCCATTCCGCGAAGTCGGGCCAGGTCTGGTGCGGGTTCGGCCAGCGCAGCAGGCGCGCGACCGGGTGCGCCGGGGCTTCCTCCCGTCCCGCCTCGCCGAGGCGGTACACCAGCGGCGTCAGGCTCGCCGCGGCCGAGGCGATGGCGTTGACACACGCCAGCACGGCCGAGAGATTTTCCGCCGCGTGCGGCGTCACGCCCATGCTGGAGGTGGTGGGCAGCGCGGCGCCGGTCCAGAAGTCGGCGTCGGTCACGGCGCGGGCCTCGCGCCGGCCCGTCAGGCGGTCCAGGACGGCGCGGATCACGTCAGGGACTCCAGGTACCGCCGCCGCCACGCCGCGCCGCCCAGGGAGCCGCTACGGGCCGCCACGGCGGTGCCGGAGTAGGCGGGGAACGCCTGCACCACGCTCACCTCAATCAGCTCCACCTCGCGCAGCTCGCGCCGGTCATGCGCGGGCCAGCGGTCGCGCTTGACGGTGAAGGCGAAGGACATGCCGCCGAGGTCGCGCCGTTCGGCGAGCGCGAGCATGTCCCGGCCGAGGGCCGTGTCGGGCACGTCCAGCTCGAAGCGCAGCCCTCGCGCGTCTTCGGCGAGGCGCAGCGTGCCGGAACCCGTGCGGCCCAAGAGCCGCGCGGGGTCATGGTCCACCAGCGCCAACACGTCGCGGCCGGTGGAGAGGGAGCGTGCGAACGCGCCGGGAAGCACCGTCTCGGAAAAGCCGCCGATCTTGGCGGCCTCCCCGAACACGGCCGCGTAGCCCTCCAGGCGACGGCCCGCCGCCGCCCGGAACTCTGCCGCGGCGCGGCGCTCGGTGCCGTTGGGGAAGCGGGCCGGGCCGGTCACGGCGTCGTCACGTCCTGGATCGCGGCGAACGCCGCCGCGTGGCGCAGCCGGATATCCGCCGTCGCCATCGCCCGCACCACCACGCCGCCACGCGGGTAGGCCGTGGCCTCGTACGGGTTCACGAGAATGTCCAGCTCGCTCCAGTAGCCAATCAGCAGGTGCGACCAGTCGCCGAAGATGAGGGCCGAACAGTTGCTCGCGCTGCCCTTCACCAGGTTGTTCGGCACCAGGTTGGTGTTGGCCACCCCGTAGCCCGCCAACTCGGCCGGGGCGTTCATGATGAAGTTGGAGGCCGTGTCCGTCGCCGTGCGGAGCGTGCGCCGGGCGTTCCGCACCACCTGCCCGTTGGTCATGAAGCCGAGGCTCCCGCCGAGGGCGTTGGCGATGTCCACGGCGCCGATCAGGTCAATGACGGCGTTCCACGTCAGCGGCCCGCCGTTGGTGCCCATGGCGAGGTTGCCGATGCCGGCCGTGCCGAGGATGCCGGTCGGCTCGTTCGCGCCGCCGCCGCGGATGGCGGCGCGGTCGATGGCCTCGGCGACGGTGCGGGCGAGGTCGTCGCGCAGGATCTGCTCAATCCCCGGCGAGGACTGGAGCAGCATGTTGCGCGAGAACTCCACGCGCCCGCCGACGTGCCGGGGCTGCATCGTGATCTGACGGAACGTGGGGTCGCTATCCACAACCGCGGTGTTCTCGGCGACCCAGCCCGCCGTGGCGCTGCCGGAGAGCGTCGGGATGACGGGGTTGCCCACCAGGCCGGAAAGCACCGTCGCGCCCATCTGGCGCACGCGCAGCGCGGCGCGCAGCCGGTCGGTGTAGAGCTCGGGGCGGAAGTCGTTGGCGATGATGTTCGCGCCCGGCCCGCCCGCGGGGATCGCGGTGGTGACAACGCGGCGCTCCACCGGCTGCTCCAGCACCGCCAGCGGGATCGTCAGGCCCTCGGCCGGCCGGCCCGAACGGCGGGCCACCTCGGCGCAAATCTCACGCTCACGCCCCGCGTCCACCTGCCCGGCGAGGTCGGGCACCTGGGATGCGATCAGGCGCGCGATGCGGAACTCAGTCAGGGCCGCCTCGAAGTGGCGGTCGCCCGTGCCCACCGGCGTGCCGGCGGCGCGGCGCTCGGCGTCGTCCAGGAGGGCCAAGCGGTCGATGCGCGCCTCGATCTTGGCGAGGTTGTCGCGCAGCACCCCGAAGTTGTGGAGGGCGTCGCCCGCAAGCTCGTTGTCGCCCGCGGCGTCGTTGATGGCGCGCATCTCGGCAACGATGCCGATCTTGCGCTCCTTGAGTTGGCGAAGGTTCATGGGGGCGAGTGCTCCAGCCCGGGAGCCGTCGCGAGCGGCGTTGCGGCAGCGCGAGCTTCCAGGAAGCCGCGCAGAAGTGTGACGGCCTCGACCAACAGCGCGTCGCGCTCCGGCCCGGCCCGCATCACGAGTCGGTCACCCTCGTTCTTCACATAGGGCGGCTTGAGGTAGGGAAGCCCGCCGGCCTTTCGGCAGAGGCGTACGCCCATGAGGATGAAAGGGCCGTACTCCACCGTCAGCGTGGCAACGGTGCCCTCCACGCCAGGCGGGGGCAGTTGGTCGGCCAAGCGAAAGCCCAGGATGGAGGGGGGGCGCACGGTCAGGCGTCCAGGTCGTCGCCGCGGGGGCCTTGGCCTGCGTCGAAACCAGCTTCGGGAGGATCGCCCTCCCAGGTCAAACGCTGGCCGGCGTTCGCGAAGCACATGCCAAGCAACGCCTCGAAGCGGCGTTGAAACTCCGGGTCATTCACGTACCGAGCGGCACCGGCAAAGTCGGTAAGTGCCTCGATTACGTTCCCGATGGGCTGGTTGTGCTCCACGCCCAGGAACTTGATCTTCTTCACAACATGCGGGGCGATCCAGAGCGTTGTGCGGTGCTTGGCGGTCGGCATGGAAACTCCGTTCGTAGGCAACGTCGCACAGGTATGACGGTGCGCGACGGATGTCAAGGGCCTACGGCGCGGGGGCTCCGCGCGACAAGCGGTCATTCGTCCCCCTACACCACCAGCCACCCCACCCCCGCGAAGTCGGGCGCGGGCGGCTCCCGGCCCGCGAAGCCCGCTGCCATCACGGCCGCGATCAGCGGGTCTATCCGCCCCCGCGACCGGGCCTTGCTGAGCTTGCGCGAGCCGGCCGGGTCCATGTCCACCGCCGCGTTCGCCACGGCCCACCGCAACAGCGCGTTGCCGCCGTGCGCCAGCTCCCCGCGAAGCACCAGCGCCTCAAACGACGCGATGGACGGCGACATGTCCTTGAAGCCCTGCCCGTGCGGCCGAAGCGGCAGATACACCCCCTCCCGGTCCATCACGGCCTGGAGGTCCGCCAAGCCCCAACGGTCATGCGCCACGGCCTGGAGGTCCAACCCCTCCACCTCCCGCGCCAGCCACTCCACCAGCCACGCGCGATCAATCGCCATGCCAGGGATCGGCACCACCAGCCCGCGCGCCTGCCACTCCCGGTAGGGCGCGCGATCCTCGGCCTGCTTGCGGTCCATCTGCCCGTCCGGGAGGAAGCCCACCACGCGCAGCGCCCCCGTCTCGGGCCAGAACAGCGCAAAGGCCGTCAGGTCCGCCGCGCCGCTGGCAAGGTCCAACGCGCCGAAGCACGGGCCGCGCGCCTCGGCCTCGGCCCCGCACGCATCCCACTCGGCCGCGCCGATGAAACGGTCATCCGGCGCCACCGGCATGTTCAGCACGTAGGCGCGAAAAGCCGGCTCCAGGGAAGGCAGCTTGCGCGCCCGCAACGCCTGCGTGCGGATATCGGCGAGCCGCACCGCGTCCATGTCCGGGTTCGCCAGCCGCCACGTCGCCTCGGCCCACGGGTCCGCCTCGGCCGGCGCGGAAAACACCGTCGCCGCGAAGGACGGGTCTTCCACAACGCCCGCCTCCACCTGCCCCGCGTAGCGGATCAGCTCCTCCAACGGGTTGTCGGGGTCGGGCGAGCGCGTCGAGATGGCCAGCAACAGCGGCTCGGCGTGCGCCCCCTGCCCCGTCACCAGCGCGTCCAACAGCTCGCGCCCGCGCCACTGCGCCACCTCGTCACAGATGGCCACGGTCGGCGAAAGGCCGTGCGCCTTGCGATGGTCCGCCGAGAGGGCCGCGAACACGCTGCCCGTCTGCACGTCCTCCACGGTCTTGTTGAAGTCGCGGAAAAGCAGCCGGTCGGCGATCTCCGGCACGGCGAGGGCGAAGGCGCGCAGCTCGTTGTAGATGATGCTCGCCTGCCCGCGGTCGGCGGCGGCGCTCACCACCTGCCCGCGGGGCACCGCCTCGGGACCCACCAGGTGGCAGAGCGCGAGCGCGGCGCACAACGTGCTCTTGCCGGACTTCCGCGCCGTTGAAACCAGCGCCGTTCGCACCGGCCGGTGCCCGTCCTGGTCCACCGCATACACCCGGCCGATCATGTCACGCTGCCATGGCCGCAGCCGCAGTTTCTGCCCCGCGTAGGCACCGCTGGTGACCGTCAGGCCCTCGCACCAGGCAGCCACCCTCTCGGCCCGCGTAAGGCCGTCCGGCAGCGCCGGAAGAGGCGTTGCCGGGGCGGTGTCGCGCCGCTTGACCGGCTTGGCGCCGGGACCCCTAGCGCCCATCGCCGCGGCCTCCCGATAGGTCCGGTTCGGAACTAACTTCGCGCGGACCCCCACAAACGGTATTTGTCCCCATCCCTGAGACATTTCCCGTCGCGCGGTTCCACCAGTGCGCGGGGTCGCGCGGCCGGCCGTCCGCCGCCGTCCAGGCCCGCGGCTCGCCCCCGTGCCGGCGCTGGTTGTGGCAGGTGACGCACAAGCCCCTGAGGTTCGCCAGCGTGTCCGCCCCGCCTTTCGAGCGCGGCACAATGTGATCGGCCACCACGCTGCGCGCCCGGCACCCGGGCGTCACGCACACGGGATCGCGGGCCAGCGTGGCGGCCCTGAGCGCCCTCCAGGCGGCCGTGCGGTAGAAGGGGCTGCTCATCGGCCCACCCCCCGCACGCGCCGCTCCAGCGCCACCAGCGCCCCCACCAGCTCGCCCTTGTCCAAGTGGAACGCCTCGGGGTCGCGGGCGGACGGCGCGCGAAGCCGCTGCGCCCGCTCCACGATGGCGGCGATGAGGTCGGCGAGAGGGACCGGGCCAGCATCTGGTGGCGCACCTATCGAAGTGCGCCACCCAAAAGAATGGCGGTTCTCTGCGGGTTTCGGCGAGTAGGTGGCGCACGGTGGCGCACTTTTCGCATTGTGATCCCCCACGCCCCCCACGCGCGCACCCTCGCACCCCACGCGGGCCACCTCTCCCCTTCTCTGCTGTGTCCCCCTCCAGTGGTTTTCTTGTGAAAGTGCGCCACCGTGCGCCACCAAGGCCCGAATGTCGCGGGTATCTGCGGCTTCGGCAGGTGGCGCACATGCCGAAGTGCGCCACCGTGCGCCACCAAGTGCGCCACCAAGTGCGCCACCAAGTGCATTATCCGGCATGGTTGGAGCCTCCCGCCGCCCAGTACCGGACCCCTTGGGGACCCTTGCCCAGCCGAACCCACCCCAGCCGTTCCAGGATCGCGGTGATCCGGCGTTGTTCGGCGGTACCCAGGCGAGGGGTTTCCATGGTCAGTGCCCCGCGGGCCACGTCGAGCACCGTCACTCGGGCCTTCGCCTCCAGCCATGGGCCGATGGCCGCTTCCCAGGCGTCCGCCTCGAAGCGCGCTTCCTGTTGGGGCGCGATGTGCTGGCGCTCGAATTGATCGTCGGGCCACCACGCCTCGCGCGCGAGGAACGCCGCCACCGCCTCGGCGAAGAGCTGGTCGCGGTCGCGGGCGAGGGCTTCCGTATCCACCAAGCCGACCTTCACGGGCCAGAACCGCCGCCCGCCGGTTTCGTCCCGCAGATACGCTTCCTTGTTGGTCGTGCCGATGAACAGGCATTGCCGCGGCTCCCGCACCTCGCGCCGCGCGTACTTGGGCGTGAACACCTCTTCGGGCTTGGTGATGAAAGCCTTGAGGTTGTTGGTGTCGGCGCGGTTCATCGCCGACATCTCGGCAATCTCGATCAGCCACTTGCCGCGGATGTGCTGCGCCAGGCGCACTGCGTCGTGCTCGAGGTCGGGCAGGTTGTCGGAGAACCACTCGCCGCCGAGGATGCGGCACGCGGTGCTCTTCCGCGAGCCTTGCGGCCCCTCCAGCACCAGCATGTAATCCGCTTTGCAGCCTGGCTCGAACACGCGCGCGACCATGGCGATCAGGAACATGCGGCCGATGCCCCGGACATACTCGCGCCGCTCGCCCCACTCGGACTCGGCGCCGAGGTAGGTGTGAAGCCAAGAGTCAAGGCGCCGATTGCCGTCCCATCTGAGGCCGCGCAGATAATGAAGGACCGGGTGAAACGCCCTGTCGCGGGCGCGAAGGTCAACCGCCTGGTGCGCCGTGTCCTTCGGCATGGTGGGCAGGCCGGCGCGCTGCATCCACAGGTGGATACGCGAGACGTGCACATCCTCCAGGTTGGCGAGCGCGGCGCCGTCGCGGATGACGGCCGCGCGCTGCATTTCGTCATAGCCAATCCGCGCTCGCCACTCCGGCGCGTTGGAAAGGGCCGTCATGGCGTTGGCGAGGTTACCGCGCGGCTCGCGGTCTTGATTGCGCTGGAGGTAGCGGTGCCACTCCGGCGGCTCGGCAGCGTCCGCCTCGCCGCCGCCGCAGCGCCCCCACGCGCGATGCAGCTCCCGCCTGCCGTTCGCCTCGCCCTTCTCGGCCTTCCACGCGGCCGTGTCGGGATCAGCTTCCAGCGCCTCCACGAACGCGGTGAAGTCGCCGCCCTCGCGCTTCACCCGCGCCGCCACCTGCATCGCCTTGGCGCTGCGCGAGCGGTCGGTGGGCGCGGCGCGCGTCGAGGCCGCCCGCTGCCCCGCGCCCGCGAAGCTCGGGCCGAAGTCGCGGATCAACCAAAGCAGGTCGTCCAGGACCGCCGGGCGCAGCTCGCGCGGCGTGTCGGGCAAGTGATCGTCCGTGACGGCAAAGTATTTGTGGCCAAGGGACATCTCTACCGCGGGCGGATGGTCGCGCCCGGCTCCAGCCTGCTTGAACGACTTGCCCCAAGCCGTGCCCATGGCGGCGCGCAACTTGGCCAAGTCGCCGTCCGCGTAGGTGAAGTACAGCTTCGCCCCGGTCCCGGACGGGGACACCTCGGCGTAGGTGCCGAACCGCTCCAGCACCTCCAGCGCCCATGGGGTGAAATCACCATTCTCGGCGCGGCAGGTGTCGAGGTCGAGGCCGCCGAGGTGGAGGCCGTCGAGGCCGCCGAGCATGATGCCCACGCCACCAAGCTCGCACGGCTTGGGCAGGGCCTCGGCGCGCTCCAGGGCCGCCGCCCGCGTCCCCCAGGTGTCGGGGTCATCCGGCTTCGCCTTGGCGCCGCGCGCCCCTCCAGCGGGGTTGTAGGGCACCTTGGTGATCGCGTTCCCGCGCGGCTCCTGTTGCCACGCGACCCAGCGGGGCGTGGTGGCGAGGGTGGCGAGCGTCGGCAAGGGGAAGGTGGCGCCGTCAGGCATGGGCCACCCCCGGCGTCAGCGTCACGATGTAGCCGGTGCGTGCGAACGGGCTGCCCGGCCGCCGGCAGTGCGCCACGCGGCGCGCATTCAGCCTATCGGCGATGCCAGCGGCGCCGTGGAAATGGTCGTCGCGGCAATGGGGGCAGTACGCCCGCACTGTGCGCCGGTCGGGCGAGAGGAAGCCGCGAACCAAAGCGGCACTCCGGCGTTGCTCGGGTGGGACAATCGCGCTATGCGACCCCTTGTGAGAGCTTGGGTTCGCCCCCTGTCCCGAACCGGCGTAAGACGTTGAGTCAGCGCGCGGATTTACGCCCGCCCCTGGGCACCATTCCCTCAGCGCCCGAGCGCCGTCACCGCCGGGCCGTGACGATCGTCGTGCACGCGCTTTCGAGCTTCGGCAGATCGCGCTGCGGGGCCATGCGCATCATAAGCCTTCGGTCGTCGCCACGCACAACGGGGCAATACGGGTCCGGCTCGTCCAACGCCTCCATCAGCCGCCGGCGCCCCGCGCAGCCGCCGCCACAGGTTGCGCGGTGCGCGCAGGGCTCGCAGGCCGGCGGCACGGAGCGGGCGGCGATGAAGGGCGCGGTTTGCGTGATCGCCTCGCCCGCGCCGAGCAGCAGGTCGAGCGGCGCGCCAGCGCCCGGCCAGTAGACGCAGGGCTGCACCGTGGCGCGCGGCGTCACGCGCACCGTGGCGACGCCGCAGCCGCCTGGCCGCGGCGGCAGCCCCGCCATGGCGCGCACCAGCGGCTCGCCGACCGCAATGGCGTCCGTCTGCGCGAACAGCTTTGCGAAGCCGTCCCAGTATTCGTCGTAGGTCAGCGCGTAGCTGTCGCTGCGCACGGACTGGTACACGTTGAGCCGCAGCGGGGCGTCGAAGGCGGCCGCGACCTCGGCGATCTCGGCGAGGCGCAGGTGGTTGCTGCGCATCATCACCGCAATGATCGTGACGCCGACGCCAAGCTCGCGGCAGCGGCGCGCCTGGCGCTGGATCAGGTCCCAGTTGCCGGCACCGCGCTGCGCGTCCTGTTCCTCGCGGGTCGGGTGGTCGAGCGAGAATTCGACATCGGCGAAGCTGCGGAGCTCGGCATCGTCCAGCACCTCGATGGAGTGGCCGTTCGAGGTGATGGTGAGCTTCACGGGCTGGGTGCGGAAATAGCCGAGCATGTCGCGGAAAGCCGGATGCATGCCGTTCTCGCCGGTCCCGAGATTGACCGAGCGCACCGGCAGTCGGTCCAGCACCGACCGCACCTGGTCGAGCCCCAGCCGGTCGGTCCGCGTCGGGTCTCGGTAGCAGAAGGCGCAGGCCAGGTTGCATTCGTTGGTCAGCCCCAGTCCGAGGGCGAAGCGCCGTTCCAGGGCGGCCGTTCTATCAACGGTCATGGTCCGTGCCCCCTGCCCCGGCTACGATTCGATGATGCACCCGCCTGCCCCTTCCACCGAAACCCCACCGCTGCAGCCCGACCAGGATATCGCACGCTGGGACCGGCACGCGGCATCCTATGAAGCGATCTTCGAGCGCCTCACGGACGGCTTTGCCGCCCAGGCGCTGGACCTGCTTGAGCCGATCGCCGGCGCGGCGCTGCTTGACCTCGCCGCCGGTGCCGGCGGCGCGGCTTTGCAGGCCGCCGCGCGCGGCGCGCGTGTCACCGCGTTCGACGCATCCGACGCAATGGTTACGCGCATCCGCGCGCGGGCGGCGGGCGCGGCGATCGTGGCGGAGCAGGTCGATGCCCGGCTTGCCCTGCCGCGGCCCGACGCGGCGTTCGACGCCGCGCTGTCCTGCTTTGGGGTGGTGCTCCTGCCCGATCCCGTGCCCGCCTTGCGGGAGCTGCGCCGGGTCCTGCGGCCCGGTGGGCGGCTCGCCGTGGTGACCTGGACCGAGCCCGGCCGCTACGAGCTCGCGGCACGCCTGTCGGCGGCGGTGGAAACGGTGTGTGGCGGTTTGCCGCTGGCCCCGCCGGGACCGGTTCCGGCTCCAGTTCCGGCGCAGCTGCGCTACACGGACCCGGACGCGCTCGCTTCCCTGCTGGTCGCCGGCGGCTTTGAGGCACCGCAGGTCACGCGGGTGGAGGCGCCGCTGCGCGCGGCATCGGCCCGCGGGCTCGCCGCCGCGCTGGACTTCGCGCCCGGCATGGCGGCGATGCTGGCCTCGCTCGGACCCGACCGGGCCGCCGTGGAGGAGGCGTTCGCGCGCGCGCTCGAGGCCGACCAGGGCAGCGGCCCCGTGGCGCTCGGCGCGGTGGCGCAGATCGGCGTCGCCAGCCGGGCGTAACCTTTCCCTGTCCGTCGGCGAATGCGGCCCGGTCTTTCGGAGACATGCTATGCAAGCCCGCCGCCCGCTGCTCACCCTGCTCGCCGGTGCTGCCCTGGCCTCCCCCGCCCTGGCCCAGGCCCCCCCGCGCCTCGTGTTCACGGCCATCCCCGATCAGGACGAGACCCGGCTGGTCGAGCGCTTCCGCCGCGTCGTCGCCTATCTGGAGAGGACGCTTGGCGTCGCGGTGCAGTACGCGCCGGTGAAGAGCTACGCCGCCGCGGTGACCGCCTTCACCAACAACCAGGTGCAGCTCGCCTGGTTTGGCGGTCTCACCAGCAGCCAGGCGCGGCGCGCCGTGCCGGGGGCCGAGGCCATCGTCCAGGGCGCGGAGGACGCGGCCTTCTTCAGCTACTTCATCGCCAACGCCTCCACCGGCCTGTCGCGTTCGGACGAGCTCCCGGCCGGAATCGCCGGGCGCAGCTTCAGCTTCGGCTCGCGCGCCTCGACCTCGGGGCGGGTGATGCCCGAG
>BBPE01002137.1_pt11 | contig 12456 bp, 20 predicted proteins | sample 1344301 | NCBI WGS metagenome assembly BBPE01 (sample SAMD00019089, study PRJDB2971) | groundwater metagenome | isolation source: The Cedars highly-alkaline
AGGCGCACGCTCTTCGTTAAGTAGTTCTTGAATTTTCATGGATGTTTTTCCTAGGGTTAATCTTCTATCTATTTATTACATCAACTGCAAAAATGAAGGTTCGAATTCACTCTTTGTCAGAAGTAGAAGCTTATTTTTAGTAGCTTGATAACCTTCTGGGTCATGATATTTGTGTAGAATACCAATTCCGCCCGCAGCAACCCAAGCAGCAATGTTGTCTTCACGATCGTCAACTAAGACATCAACTGCGACGCATGATGGATTAGTTGGGATTTGATGCATTTCCATATAGTTAACTTTGTCCCTTGAGTAAGGACCAAATCTAACATCCACATTATCTCCAAATGCTTTCTTTGCCCAGCGGGTTTTGTTATTTCGGGCAGTAGGCATCGTTGTTCTGCGCGGCAAAGCTGTTAAAAATGCAACCTTTCCGCCGATCGAGTTACATAAATTCCAGAGATCCTGCGCATATGGCGTCTCCTCTAGAACAAAATACAGATTAGGAACGCTCTTAAGATATGTCCACATTTCATCGTCAGCACCTGGACCAGATGCATGATTGAAGGTGCGACCGACACCTTCAAGAACGAATTTGTCAAAGTCAGCAACCACTCCATCCATATCTAGAAATATGGTTGAATACGCAGGATGAAAGATTCTTTTCTGAATGGACATGTGATTTCCCTATTCTTGATTTGATAGCCTCATTTAGCTTCTATTTTATCACTTGCCACCTGGACTATAAACTTATGCGCATCTAATCCTATTTTTTTGAATCCATCTGACGTCAACCAGACGGTCTTAAACGTTTCATCTACAGTTTCAGCAAAATGGATTTTGCTGAAAACGCGAACAGTATACACAGTCAAATGGTGAGTTCTAATACGGCCCACTATGTGACCGTCAAAGAGCTTGTCTAAGGTACTGAAATCAGTATTGCTCTTTTTCAAGCCCAATTCTTCCGAAGCTTCTCTTAATGCTGCCGCAAGAATAGTTTCTCCTTGCTCCACTCCACCTTTAGCGATTGCTGGCCGGCGCTCGCCAAAAGACTTTCTAGATGGGATCATGAACATGTATTTTATTGCCCCATCTTCATCGACAAAGTACGGGATTAATCCGGCTTTACTCTTTATCATCTTCCGCTCCAACTCTTTTCTTATAAGATGACCATGAAGCAGATTTGGCGGTATCATAAAGCCGAATGTTTGGCTTAAGTGTGTTCCGCGTGGGGCGCGGAACACTTTCACGGGGCCTAGTAAAATGATCTAGCTTGTGCGGTTCTGAATGATAGTCGTAAAGATTCATTACTTAAGTCTCTCTAAAAACTCTTGATAATCACCCCAGACGCGTGAATTTTTCTTTATTGTTGCCTCTCCTAAAGGCCATCTTCCACCGATTGCTACTTGCGCATATTGATTTGCAAGATAAGGATCTTTTAAGATGTATTTTTCTATCCTAGGAATCCTTGTATTAAATTTTAATATCATTTTAAGATACATATATGCTCCGTCGACGTCATTGGTAAAAATTGTGTGTTCTGCCTCTGGCCATTCCTGCCCCAAGACGTCTTGAACGTAAAGATATGCATATTCCCCTGATTTAGCTAATACTGGCTCGCCTAATCTAAAACGCTGACCATGAAGAGCGTATGACGCATACCTATAAGATGATTGAGCATGAGTAGCAATTGCTTCTTCTCCCTGCTTAAATCTTTTTCCGGTCTGCATAGAATAATTGTAAGCTACTACAGGATCCTTTGCCCAAATATCTTCATACTTGTAAAGCTCATCTGGTGCATCCTTCATTTTATTCCATAAAAGTTTAGGAACGGCTGTTTGCGCTCGATCATGATGATTAAGTTCATGCGGAGAGCTGTGTAAGCTGTATAAGTCCATATTTCTTACTCTTTTATGTTAAAATGGCTGCAATAATTTCCTCACAATCTTTCACTGCTACTACGAATAGTAGGCTCTCCCTTTTTAAACCGTGAGTTAAGAACTTCAAAAGCATAAAAGAAAGATTGCAGTGCATCTTTTGCAATTATATCTTCGCCATCGGGGCCAGCCCCCGTCCATAACATTAGATGCATACATTCTAGCATATGTTGGATCTTTCAAAATTTCCCTTTCACCACCCTTAAATCTTTTACCGATTGCAATCGCATACAAGTATGCATATTTGGCTTCTGTTGCCCACAAATCTTCTTTATTCTTTAGGTCTTTTAAATGGCGGCTTGCGGTATCCCACACAACGTGCGGTATGCTAGACGTTGCAAAGTCGTGATGATCTAAAGATTCTGGCTCATCGTGAAAATTGTACAGATTCATAATTTAAGCAGCCTTGACGAACTTATCGTAATGCTTATCAATTAGCTTATTCAAGAATTCTTTGTATTGAGGGAATGAGGAAAGATACGTGATGTCTTTCTTAGAGAGCGGCGTATCTCTTTCATCCATAAATGAATCAGTTTCATAATGAAGTTGGAACTTACGCGCGTTTTCGCCGGTGCCTGCAATAATGATGTACAGTGGTCCTTCAGAATTGTAATTATCGAACATGCAATGTTCACCTGCTGCAGTACACCATTTAGTGCTGACCCCATAATATTTGGCCGCTTCTTCTGTCTTAGGTACAATTACCTTGAAGTCTGGGGTGTCAATAATTTTCTCAGCATCTGATTTCGCTAGCTTCTTTTGTTCGCGATTACTCACTGGAAGTTTATCTTCAAATGGCTCAATAGCATCGTATAAATCGCTCAATGTCTTGTATGACATGATGTCTTTATTCTTGAGCTTAGGAACAACCTTAAAGAACAACTCAATTGAGTCTCTAATTTTCTTCTTGTCTTCGCCCTTGAATGCTCCAAGAGAATACTGCTTGGCTAGGAAGTTAAGCGCTTTCTTATTTGGAGTTGGGTCAACATCTGCTAGAAATGCTGAAATTCCCTCAGCTGTCTTCTGGTCCTTCTTAAGGGAACTGTCCTTTTCTGCAGCAGCAACTAGCTTTTGACCCATAGTTTTAGCTAAGTATTCAATTCGTGCTTCTGGGGATTCAAATAGAAGTTCAGTGACTTTCATAGTAGTTGTTCCTTGGCGCCAAGTAATAAGGTTAGTCATTCGATATTTATGCGCATTCCTTATTGCGCGATCGACTGGATTCGAACCAGTATCTCCGTCCTTCGGAGGAACGGACTCTATTCCAATTAAGCTACGATCGCATTTAAAGTTGGCGTGCCTGGAGGGAGTCGAACCCCCGACCACAGACTTCTCAAGCACCCTCAAAAACAACTACAAACTTAAAGGCGCTGGAGAAGGTCCGTGCTCTATCCTGCTGAGCTACAGGCACGTATTCAAAAATTAATTCTATCAAAAGATCAATCAGATGTAAACTTACTCAAATCGTTTAGCGAATGCTTTTGTAACAGCTTCTTGATATTGACGATTTGTTTTGAACCGCGGCATATCTTCGACTGAATTGAATTGCTCGCATAAAACACAGCGCTGACCTACTGGGATATCGCCATCAATAACGGGGTAGTATAGATGGTCGCATTCTTTTTCCTTGGGCTTCTCAGTTTTAGAGAAGAGATTGCGTAATAAATTAAGGATGCGCTTCACTGCTTGTCCTTAGGTCTGAATTTTGGTACCTCGTAGTGGGGTCGAACCACTGGCCTTTTCGATGTCAGCGAAATGCTCTACCGCTGAGCTAATGAGGCGTGGGTGGTGGTGCTCAATAACGGTTACGATCCGTTGTCTGGACTTTACCAAAGTCCTGTTCTGCCATTGAACTAATCGAGCGATTTTCTCTTGGTGCGAACTTACGTCTATTTGGAAACACTGAATTAAGAAGCATAACTATTGCCTTACCTGATACCCCCAGCTCTTTTCCAAGGGCATCAGTTTTTTCACCAGATTCATACCTTAAAAGAATTTCAGTAGGATTACATCTGAATTTTAGATTGCTTAATGAGTGACCCTTTCCTAAACCTTTGGATTTAGTTTTCTTTTGACTCTTAACTCTACCCGGAAAATAATTTGGTGGGATTTGTTGGTCTTTTGAAAATTTGTATGATTTTACTCCATCATTTGCCCACCTAGATCCAAACTGAGAATTGTTTGAACCAGTTTGCGCGATAGATTGAAATTTAGAAAAATCACGCTTGAGCCAACCATATATATATTTATTTCTTGCTCTTTTTCCTCTATGCCCTCTGGACATCTTATTTACTGCGCAAATCAATGAGCGCGCATGTGGGGTACCTTTGTAAATCTTAAACAAAATTACGTGGGCCCAAAAATGCTCCTCGGGAGTAAGGTGAACAATATTGACACCGTCATCTGTACCGCCCATACATCTCGGGATAACATGATGCTTTTCAAAATACCCTGTTAAAAATCTATTTCTAGATCTGGCTATCAGTAGATCATAGTGTTTTTGGTAGTTCATAAACTCTACAAATACGAATACATTCTTATTTATAGACATTTACTTCGAATGCGTTGCTTTCTCCTTACTTAAAAATCATTTCAAAAACAGTACAGGATTAGAAGGATTGCTGCCCTTCGCACCTATTTTCCGGCACTGCACGCCTTGGCAAGACAGTATAAAACGTCGCCCTTCATACTGCTACCGGATACTCGAACGCGACCGCGGCACGAGTACTAGTTCATACCTAGTTGACTGCTTTTGAAATTGCTTCTATAAATACTCAGGTTAATTCAACCCTAAGGAGCGTGTTATGGAATTTGTTATTATCGGCGGCGCAGCCACCATTATTGCAGTTGTTGCTTTCTTTGCTGTGAAGAGCAAAAAGAAGGATTCAATATCTACTGACCCATCTAACACTACTGTAGGCGGATCTATTATTCCTACCCCACGTGGTCGTGATGGAAGTCTTCCCCCAACCCACGAACAGTAATTGTAGTATTACTAAGGAAGCGGGATCTAAGATCCCGTTTTTCTTTATCTGATCGATCTTTCAGTTTCTTGAAAATCATCTTCTCAATTCCGGGATTGACCTTCTTGATGCCAGGCATCAAATTATGCCGAATGTGATTGCGCATGAAGTCCGTGTTTGTATTTGACGGATCTTCAATATACTTGACTTGCTTTGCTTTAGTATATTGTTCAATCTCGCTTCGAGATGTCAACAAAAGAGGCCTAATGCAATTAGCGTGTCTATACTGAATCAAACTAGGGGTACCGTGGAGTGATGAAAATACCCAAGTTTCAACTGCATCATTTAAATGATGGCCTAGTAAAATAGTACCTTGCATTCTGCAAGTAAAGAACGCATATCGCTCACCTCTCCAAAATTCTTCCTTGCTCTGACCTGCCGGCGGGGTAGCATAAATTGGAGAAACTTCGGTGGTAAGATCGCGCTCTCTTGCCCAATTGATAACAAATTCTTCTGCTTTGTTAGCGTATTCAGTGCCATGATTAATGTGCAAAATAATTGGCTTTCTGCCGCCCCTGACAATGAAGTCAGCCAGAACCATAGAATCAATGCCGCCTGAAACTGCGACATAGATCTGTTCTTTGGGGAGACTGTCATAAAGTCGCAACATAAATCACCTTATCGAATAGTGTCCGTATAAAAACAAACCCATTCTTCAGGAACTTCAAATCGAGATAGGGAAGCATTTGCCTGAGTAATGGTAATCGAATTATCTGACGGCAGGGAACCAGTCGTCTTAAACACTTCCTGTGAGTTGACGTCAGCTTCCTTAGTGAAGCATGAAATGCTGCCGTTAGAAACACCAATTACAGCAACTGCACTGTTATCGCCCACAACATTGATCTGCGAATCTGTCTTCTTGCCAGTAATAACTGGGAGAAGGGTGGCTGCGATGATGCCAATAATAGCAATAACGATCATCAGTTCAATTAGAGTAAAACCCTTATTCGTATTCATCGTGTGTCCTAGTTGTGTTAGAAAAATAGTACTGCTCCCGCATAGGTGTCTCACGTCCATGCTAGCTTTTCTGATCCTTCGACATGCCATGAGTATGTATCCCAGACCATATTGGAAGCTACTCCAATTAGATAGACAAAGAGCAGTGCTACTTGTACCTACCGCGCGAAGTTCATTTTTGTAATGGGCCATACCTCGCGACAAAGTTCCTCCCATTACCCAGCCATCCATGGCTCGCTGCAGCGTTAAAAGCAATCTTGCACGCTACTAAATTTGGAAGAGTTTTGGTTAACCCGTACCGCATCCTGGCACAATTAACCAAAACTCACAATCTAGACGGAGATGGTTACAGTCTCGAGCCTGCCACTACGTCACTTTAATCGCTCTAATTCTAACGAATCTAGATTGCTTTCCATTTGGTGGGACTACCCGGACTTGAACCGGGAACCTAGCGTTTATGAGACGCGTGCTCTAACCAATTGAGCTATAGTCCCGTATGATTTATTAGATGATCATTATACCATACGATTATCTGAATGTAAACTGTTCACTTCAAATATCTTTGAACTAAAGCTTCAACGCCAGTATCTAAATTGTCGTAAAGTGGGATTTCATGCATATTACAAAGCACTTCGATATTGCCCCTTCGGTAAAATCCTTGTTCACAGCAAACCACCAGTCGCTTGCATGAACCCACTACAAGACCTAACTCCAAAAGACTAATAGGAGATTGACTGTCTTTTGGAAAGAAAAAGAAAACGATTGAATTTGCTAGATGCTCAAGCTCCCATTCTACCTGCTCTTTAAATTGAGCGTTGTGAATAGTCTGCTTCCAAGATTCATCCCAATCATCTCTGCGTGGGTTAAAAACATCTATGTTAAGATTGGCAGCTTTTAGCTTTTCTACTACTTCTGCCTGCCATTGTACTGCTCTACCCATGTCAATTGCGCCAGCAAGAAATACGGATTTCTTTACGTCGCGAGTAATCTTTCTACGAGGAGCTTTGTATTCTACTACACTCATGCGTAATCCCTTTTCATATCCACATTTTCCCCCTATACTTTACAATGCTTTGAAGATGCTTAGTTTCTTCTGAAGAATCTACATCCTTAACAAATTGCCCCTCAGTTGAGACCACCCAATCTTTAGCATAAGAATATGCAGCAGACAAAGCTGCATACATGTCCTGATAGAATTCGATATGACGTAAGTATTCTACTACAGTCATCTTGTATTCATTTCTGTCTATAGACACTTGAAAACGGGTGTTAATTTCTCCACCTTCATTTTCCCAAAAATGAATAAGCGATTTAAACAAAACATTCTCAATGAAATAATCTTTATCGCGCCAGTCATCTGGGCAAATATCTAGAAACCATTGATTTGGATTTGCTTCGCTCATATTCCGTTTACTCTAATATGTCATCAACAATGCCTGCATTATCATAGCGCGCAGAGGTAAACTTCTGGGCTAACGCTCATCCTTTCAAATGAGCAGGACTGGTATCTCTTAGTGCAACAGGAGTTTCCATGGAGTATCAGGTCCCACCGTATGGTTGATGAAATTGGCAAGCCCGGCTGGATTCGAACCAACGTATGGGAGAATCAAAATCTCCTGCCTTACCGCTTGGCGACGGGCCTAATTTACTGGCGTGCGAGCTTCTTTGCTAAACGTTCATATTCTTCTCTTTCACGCCTCTGAATTTCAGCCTGACGTACTTCTTCTTTCTTTAGACGCGCTTCGCACTCTTGATCAGTTTCAAGCCTCTGGAACTTCATCATGAGATACGGATACGGATACGATGTATCGCTATACGGATCTTCATTACGCTCTTCAACGTAGAAATAAATCGTATCTCGATACTCTACGGGAATGGTAGCCTCGGCTTCTTTAACCTCTTTAATAAGCATAGCCGGAGTGTAGTAAGTGTACTTACCAAAAATCGTAATGCGGTCTTCTATAACTACGCGTGGTAAATTTTTAGAGATCATTGCTAGTCCTTAATGCGTGGTGAGGGTGGGAGTTGAACCCACCTAAACGGCCTTATGAGGACCGCGCATAAACCGCTCTGCCACCTCACCATTATTATTTGATTGGCTCGAAGCTTTTAGAAGGTAATCATGAAAATCTTTCCCATGAAAGTTGTCCTTCTGATAAAACATTTCGACCTTAAGCTTTGTTCCTGCTGGATAGCTATGATGCGCACAACGAACTCGTTCCTTCTCTGGAAAACTTCCAGAAAGAACAATCGATCCGTTTTTTGCTACATAGCCAGTAGTTTGGATTGTAGAAAACATTATGATACTCTTAATTATAGATATTGAACAACATCATCTAAATCTGCAAATTTAGATAGAGGGAAATGCGGCTGTTCTATAAGCTTCCAATCTTCGGCTGGGAGGCATGGATCAAAAGATTTAAAATTTCCCATACAGGGACTAACCCGTCCGATCCTTTTTCCTCCTAGATCATAAATTACTACGTCAATAAGTAAGCCAGATCCAGGATAAACTTCATATGGTTTACCTCGAAGAGTCCCAATATTGGCGCCATCGCAAACCCAATCGCCCTTTTTCATTTTAAGTTCCCTGTTGATTTGGCGCGCTCAGAAGGATTCGAACCCTCAACCTAGCGGGTAGAAGCCGCTTGCTCTATCCAGTTGAGCTATGAGCGCATAAATTGTTGCTTGACTGTCACGGCTTTCTGTCAAGCTTCTCCACGATCTACCTCATTTGGTAGTTTACCGCACCATTCGATGTGTGGGAGATATTTGGTAGAACGCGTGGGAGTCGAACCCACAACCTCGAGATTAAAAGTCTCTTGCGCTACCATTGCGCCAGCGTTCCAATTTATTTTGACTATTGAAGCTTCTTAGGTGCTTCTAGCACACCAAATATTCTGTCATCTCTGATGAAATCCAAAACTCTTGATAGGACATCACTGATGTTTGAATATAGTAAGCGAGCATCTATTCTAAGAACTCTCCATCCATTTTCTTTCAGTATTGTATCACGCTCCAAATCTATCTGTTTGACTTTATCCAAAAGAAAATGCGTTGAACCATCAATTTCTATATCGACCTTAAGTTCAGGAAAAGCAAAATCCAATCTGTATCTTTTGAAAAGATAGTTGTATTGCCACCCCGTAAAATGTTGTACCATACAGATGCGCAAATATCACGTATAGTGCTGGCACACTTCCGCTTTCGCTACTGCCAGGTAACCGATCTGTCAAACAGCGTCAACTCGCTGAATGAGAAACCGTCCGACATCTGTATGGTACAACATTTTTGTTCTTCCTGTAGGATTTGAACCTCCGACCCTCGCCCTGTAAAAGCGCTATTCTACCACTGAACTAAGGAAGCAGTGTTATTCAATTTGTAGGGCTATTATACACTGATTCTGCAGGATGTAAACAGCCATTATTAACAGATAGTAAATGTTAATAATGCGTTAAACTAAAGTGAAAGGGTAGCCGAACTACCCTTTCAAAGTTTGATACGCTTGCGTTTCTTAATCTAAGCGGAGATCAATGATGTCCGGATATTGCAGCTTGACGAGTGATATACCATGCGAGTAGAATCCCTTATCTAAACGGTAAGGAAGATCAACTTGCTTCGTGATCTTGACTGTCTTGCCAACAACATTCACTTCGAAAACAACATAAACGCGAGCATTCTTAAACTTATCCCACAGATCATTATAGACCTTTTCGTGCTCTTCGTTATCAAAATCGAACTCTTCCTTTCTGCCGAAAGTGGATTTCCACGCATCGTCAAATGTCTCGTTGAAAGCATCTTCTTGCAGAGAAGTGTCGTATGCTGAAATGAGAACATCTTTTTTAGGGCTGTAGCCCATGTAGCACTCTTGACCATATTTTGTAGGGTCAGATGTGTCGCTATACTCAATAGAGATGGTCTTGCCGTCGTATTCAGCAACTGACTCCATTTCCACTTCAATACCGTCGAACTTATTCGCTTCGGCAAATTTAGCAACGGCTCTATCTAGCTGATCATAGATTCCATTATCCCCGAAGAAAGACAAGCCTTTAAATGACAGGCGATTTTTGCCCCACTGATCAGCAATTGCTTTTTTATATTTGTTTGGGAAGTTTGTAATCAGGTCGGTTAATTCTAGTGGACTATTTACATCTTCTGTTAATTGAACTAGTTCTTTGATAAGCATTACATTGCTCCGGTAATAATCGATGATGTATTTATTGGCGCCAATGGAAGGAATTGAACCTCCGATTATACGACAGTCCCAAATGTTCTTTAGACTGTTATCTACAGTTTTGATTATGGAATTGAACCATATCCGCCGGCGGAAGCCAGTGTGCACTCCAGTTACACTATATCAAGCATACCACTCATTTTCGTGCGCCGGCACTTAAACTTTCACAGGTAGATTAAGTCCCTATTGCGCTTGGCGACGCAATAGTCTAAAGGACACTATAAATTGCTTTCTTTCGCCACCTACTTCCTCGCGTTGTTTGGACTTTTACCGTGCAAGTAGGCCATTGTTTATTTGCCGGTAGAATTTGAACCATTAACCTGAGCGAAATACTTTGTTGTGCAGAGTCACCCGCACCTAGCAAAAGCTGGTAGTCGCCCAGAGTTACGATCTCTGCGGACCTCTTTCGAGGCCATCGGTTATCAGCCGATCCCGTTCACCAGCTCGGTCGACGACTACATTATTCAGCAAGCAATCCGTTAACGGATTCCCTATGCTTACGCAGATTAAAAGAAGATCTTACCTGCATAAGCTCTATTACATTTTCCGACAGCACAAATTGAAACCTTTCAAAATTCGAATCATCTTGTGCAAAAAACGCATCTAACTCTTTCTCGCTATCAAAAGTCTTGAACGACTTTCCAGGCTCGTCACTGTCGTAGACAGACACACTATGACCGTTCTTAACTAAATGTTTCCAAACGGCAAAACCCTCATCACTCAAGAATTTGTCGCTCATTATTCTAATGTTCTCTTTTCTATCTTTGAGAATAGTAGAATACATTTCGCTAGCAAATGGAGGTTTGAGAGCATACTTTCTATTTTTGCCCAGCATTGTCACTACCAATGCTTCGCTTTCTTTTCTTAACTCAACGGCCAATCTTATGTCTGTGCCATCCTCTGATCCATACCAGTAGAGAACAGTTGTTGCGACGTCAATAGCAAACAACTCGTCTTTAACTTTGCGCGGCTTTATTCCATGTCTAATAAAATCGCCAATTGTGTATGATAGCGCGTCAAAAGTTTCAAACTGACCGAGTCCCGACGGCATTTCCTTCAGCCACGTTTCAACGAAAGATTTTCTAGAATCTATTTTGTATATTTCTTGAAGAAGCATTATTTTACCTTCAGAATTTTCTTCATTATATATCATAAATCAAATCTTGATGCACGAGGATGGACTCGAACCATCGGCTTGGTTTTGCCCGCTAGCGTTTTTGGTCCTTCACCATGAAGCGGTTCCCGCTCTACCAACTGAGCTATTCGTACAAATTGGTGTAGGCGGAAGGATTCGAACCCGCATTGTAAGGCTGTATGCCCTATGTCTTGTGCCCTAGCATTTAGACCACGCCCACATTTGGTGCTGGCTGTGTGATTCGAACACACGAAGGATTTCTCCGCTTGCTTACAAGGCAAGTCCCGTAGACCGCTTGGGTATACCAGCAAATTTGAAAGAACTCTAGCTTATCACGAAACAGGACAGAGGTTTGAGCCATGTTATTGGCTGGGAACGAAGGTTTCGATCCTTCTTTTCATGGTTCAGAGCCATGTGTCTTAGCCACTAGACGAGTTCCCAATAGTTTTGAATACGACGGATGGAATCGAACCACCTTCTGGCACTTGATGTCTACCTGCTCTTCGCAGCCCGGACTTCCCGTTTTTGCCATTAAACTACGTCGTAATTGGCGGAGTAGACGAGATTCGAACTCGCGATCCCCTGCGTGACAGGCAGGTACATTAGGCCAACTATGCTACTACTCCAGAATTTTTGCATACAGTAATTTTCACTATATGCGCTATGCAGACCCGGAGAGACTCGAACTCCCAACCTTCGACTTTGGAGCACGCTGCTCTGCCAATTGAGCTACGGATCTATATTGGTGCACTCGGCCGGAATTGAACCAGCGACACCCAGATTTTCAGTCTAGTGCTCTACCAACTGAGCTACGAGTACGTAATGTTGGAAACGACGGTCGGAATCGAACCGACATAATTGGGTTTTGCAGACCCACGCATAACCACTCTGCCACGTCGTCATTGTATTTGGCCGGCGAGATTGGGATTTCACCAAGTGTGCTCACAGTGCTGGTATTGTCAGCCTTCGAAAAGCTGTGCTTATTCAATAGTATGGCACTCGAATATAACCTATCGTGAACCGTCTGCTGCATCATCCTCAGACTTAATCAGACTTAACCGGTTAAGAAGTCCGAGGTACGCCCCCGATGTTTGGCACGCCAGGAGGGACTCGAACCCCCAACCTGCGGTTTTGGAGACCGCTGCTCTGCCAATTGAGCTACTGGCGTACATT
>BBPE01001072.1_pt1 | contig 12448 bp, 12 predicted proteins | sample 1344301 | NCBI WGS metagenome assembly BBPE01 (sample SAMD00019089, study PRJDB2971) | groundwater metagenome | isolation source: The Cedars highly-alkaline
ATCGATGGATTGGCACTGCTGATGCTGGCACTGATCGGCGGCATCGGCGTCTTCGTGTTCGTCTACGCCGCCGGCTACATGGCCGGTGCGAAGCAGCGTGGCCGTCTGTTCATTACCCTGCTGGTTTTCATGCTGGCGATGGCTGGCACGGTAAGCGCCGACAACCTGATCCTGCTACTGGTGTTCTGGGAAGCCACCAGCCTCACGTCCTTCCTTTTGGTCGGCTTCAAGCATGAGTACGAAGCGGCACGCAAGTCAGCGCAACAGGCTCTGATCGTCACTGCGGCGGGCGGCCTTTGTCTGTTGGCCGGCGCGATTCTGCTCGGTGAAATCGCCGGAACCTACTCCATCAGCGCCCTGCTCGCCGAGGGCAGCACTTGGCAAGACCATCCGCTAACTCCTTGGGCGATGCTGCTCATCGGGCTCGGCGCACTGACCAAATCGGCGCAGTTGCCCTTCCACTTTTGGCTGCCGAATGCGATGTCGGCACCCACGCCGGTCTCCGCATATCTGCACTCGGCGACCATGGTGAAGCTCGGCGTCTACCTGCTTGCCCGCTTCGACCCGGCACTCGGCGACCGCGATTGGTGGACCCAGCCCCTGGTGGCGGTCGGTGCGGTGACGGCATTCTGGTCGATGCTGTTGGCGCTACGCGAACGCGATTTGAAGCGCATTCTCGCGTGGTCCACGGTGTCGGCGCTCGGTACGCTGGTCATGTTGATCGGGCTTCCGGGCGCAGCCCCACCAGGCGCAGTGGCTGCTTTCCTGCTGGCCCACGCGCTCTACAAGGCACCTCTGTTCTTCGTGGCCGGCAACGTGGACCACTGCACCGGCACACGCAACATCGACCGCATCTGCGGCCTCGCGCCGCATATGCCATGGACCGCCGCGGCTGCCTTTCTCGCGGCAGCGTCGATGGCAGGCATGCCGTTTTCGCTGGGTTTCGTGGCAAAGGAATTGATCGGCGCCGTGAAATTTGAAGGCACCGCTTGGGCATGGGTCAGCTACACCAGTGTGGCGGTGAGCGTCATTGCGGTAGCGGTCGCCGGGGTCGCCGCCTTTCGCGTGTTTTGGCACCAACGCCAAACGACCACCCTGCCGGAGATCCACGAAGCCTGCTGGGCCATGCGCGGGCCACCGCTGATCGTGGCTGGCTTGGGCATCCTTTTCGGCCTGTTTCCGGCACTCATTGTCCCCTTGCTGGAGCCCGCGGCCAACGCAATGCGCGCGGCAGGCTACTTCAGCGAAGCCGTGCCAAACCTCGACACCTCGATGGTCGGCACGGTGCTGATGACACTCGTCGCCGGCGTGCTTCTGTATGTCGCCTGGGATCGCGTACACGAGGTGATGGATCGCGTATTTCGAGCCGCCGAACCGCTGTCGACGCAGGCCTGGTACGACCGCCTAATGACCGGCATTCCGCGACTGGCCGCGCTGCTAACGCCACGCATCCAACCCGGGCGCCTCGACCTCGCCTTGTTGCTCGCCGCTGCCGTCAGCGCTGCGGTTTTGGCGGGAGCTGTTTGGTTAGCGCCGCCCATGCATCTTGGCAGTCTGCCTTGGCTGCCAGAAAGCGTAGGACTCACCGTAGCCAGCTTCTTGCTGGTCATTGTTGCGGTGCTTGCCCCGATACCGCGCTCCCCGCTGCTGCTGTTGCTGCTCAGCGGCTTTGGTGGTCTTGCCTCGGCGGCTTTGTTCCTGTTCGCTGGCGCACCGGACGTGGCACTCACGCAGTTCACGGTCGAAGTGGCCTTTATCGTCGTGGCTTCGGTTTTGATCATCCGCTTCAGCCGAGGCCGAGCCGAGCGCTCCAGCGGCAGCAATCAGCGACTGCCACGCGCTTTGGTGGCCGTCTCCGTCGGCTTAGCCACGGCCGCTCTACTGGCCGCCACGACCGCATTGCCCCAGGACGATGTGCAAGCGGCCTACTTCAGCCGCACGAGCGCGCTGGAAGCCAACGGTCTGAATGTCGTGAACGTGATTCTCGTGGACTTCCGGGCCGTGGATACGCTCGGCGAGATCGCCGTCGTGGCGGCTGCCGCGCTGGCCCTTCTGCCACTGCTGCTGCGACTCCTGCGTCGGGATCGTGCTGCCACGGGAGCTTCGCCATGAGGCGCGCGCCGGTGCTGCTGGAGGAGACCACACGTCTGCTGCAGCCAATCATCATGATCGCTTCGATTTGGCTCCTGCTGCGCGGACACAACGCGCCGGGTGGCGGTTTCATCGGCGGAATGGTCGCCGTGTCCGCGACCTCGCTGCTCGCGGTAACACGCGGATCGGACGCGGCCCTGATCGCGCTGCCCCTAGCGCCGCTGCGGCTGTCTTGCTTAGGCGTACTGATCGCCCTACTCAGTGGTCTACCCTCGCTGATCGGCGGAGAGCCCTACATGACGCACCTGTGGGGCGAAGTGCTGGGCGTCAAAGTGTCAACCGTGCTGCTGTTCGATCTCGGCGTATACCTCGCAGTCTGGGGTGGGTTGGGTGGCTTGTGCGCAGCCGCACTGGGCCTTGAAGAGGACCGCGAATGAGCCTTCTCCTGCTGCTCGGCGTCGCCGCCTTGACCACTTCGGGTGTTTACCTTCTGCTCTCGAAGGATCTGCTGCGCAGCGTGATCGGGCTTGCGCTCGTGGGTACGTCGATCAACCTCGTGCTGTTCACCAGCGGCCGCATCGGCCCGGTGCAACCGCCGATCATCGGCGACGGTCTCACCGTCCTTCTCGATGCCGCCAATCCGTTACCACAAGCACTGACTCTCACGGCCATCGTGATTGGCTTCGCGCTTGCGTGTCTGGCCTTGGTTCTGGCCGTGGCCCTGCGCGAAGACGAGTGCTCCGACCGCATCGACACACTTCGCCGCACCGAGCCCGGCGAAGGCGAGGACGGCAAGCCGCTGCCCTTGGAGACCGAGCGGTGAGCCTCGAAACCGGACTACCCGGAACCGACGTTCTTGTCGCTGCGCCGATGCTGCTGTCCTTGGCGATCGGCCTGCTCTGTAGCCTGTTGCCACGCACCTGGATTCTTCCGGTCAGCGTGGCTGGTGCCTTTACCTCGCTCGCGGTAGCCCTATGGCTGCTTGCCCGGGTGATGGCGGAAGGCCCGCAGACCACCGCTTTCGGCGATTGGGAGATACCCTTCGCCATCGTCTTCGTGGCCGACCCACTCGGTGCCGCGATGGTCGTGGTGACGGCCCTGATGGGTGCCGCCTGCATCGTGTTTCAGGCCAGTGGCGTGGACGCCGCCGAGGAATCCCTCACCCTGCACCCACTGCTGCACCTCTTGTTGGCTGGCATATCCGGTGCATTCCTCACTGGCGATCTGTTCAATCTGTACGTGTGGTTCGAGTTGGTTCTGGTGGCGGCGGTTGGGCTGTTCATCCACCAGCGCGGCAGACTACTGCAAGAAGCCGCCTTCAAGTATTTCTTGTTGAACGCCTTCGGTACGATGCTATTCCTCGCCGCGATTTCTTGGGTGTACGCACGCACTGGGCACCTGAACTTCGCCGCGCTCGAGACCAGTCTCGCGCTGCTCTCGGCCCAAGAGCAGTTGGCTCTTGGCGCAGCACTCGCGCTGGGTTTTTTGCTGAAAGCAGGTGCCTTCCCTTTGTTCGGATGGCTGCCGGCCAGCTACCACGTCCTGCCCACTCCAGTGCTGGCCCTGTTTGCTGGCCTGCTGACAAAGCTTGGTGTCTACGCCATCCTGCGTATGTGGGGCGATGTGATGCCCGGCCTACCGACAATAGCGAACCAAACACTGGGCTGGATTGCGGTAGCCACCATGGTGATTGGCGTGCTCGGTGCCGCTTTTCACTGGGATATGCGGCGCATCCTCGCCTTCCACATCATCAGCCAGATCGGCTACATCCTGCTCGCCATCGCACTGGGTGCCGGTGACGGCCACGCCGCCGCGACCTTCTACACGATCCACCACATCATCGTGAAGGCGAACCTGTTCCTGATCGTCGCCTTGATGGTGCATGCTGGCGGCCACTGGGATCTTCGCCAAGCCGGTGGACTTTGGAAGTCACATCCTTGGCTTGGCCTGCTGTTCTTGGTGCCCGCGCTCTCGCTGGTCGGCATTCCGCCGCTGTCGGGTTTCTGGGCGAAATTCCTCGTCGTTCGCGAGGCTTTCACCGAGGGTCAGGCGATCTGGGCATTGGCCGCTTTGCTGGTGGGCTTTCTCACTCTCTATTCGATGATGAAGATCTGGATCGAAGGCTTCTGGAAGCCCGCGCCGACGTCGCGCGACGCACCCAACACCGCGCGAGCACTGCCTCTCCCGGCCGTAGCGGTTTGCGTTAGCTTGGCGATGATCACCATCGTGATCGGCCTCGCGCCTGACCTGCTCTACGTGCTTGCACAATCGGCTGCCAAAACCATGGGAGGCTCGTTGTGATTCGCATCGCTATTGCAGTGGGCTTGCTGTTGCGGTTTATCGGGCAAGTGCTCATCGCTGGCTTCGATACCGCTTGGCAGATCCTTCGCCCGTACAAGCGTCCGGTGCCCTTGTTCATCCGCATAAGCTACGGGCCCATGACGCCGCGCGGCGCTGCCGTGCTCGGTAGCCTCATCACCTTGACACCGGGCACCACCACACTCGACATCGACCCCGAGCGCCACGAGCTGCTGTTGCACATGCTCGACGGCAGCGACCCCGCAGGTGCCGTCGCCAGCATCCGTCATCACTTCGAAGCGCCACTGCTGCGCCTGTTCCCGGAGCACGACCATGCTTGATCCTGCCACCGCCGCGACCTTGATCGCCGTGGCCGCAGGCCTGGCGATCGCGCTTGCGATCGTTCGCATCCTGCTTGGGCCCAGCGCGGCGGATCGTGTGGTAGCGCTCGACATCGTGTTTTCGGCGAATCTCGCCTTGGTGGCGGCCATGGCGCTGGCGACTGATCGCGTGCTGTTCCTCGACATCGCGCTTGGCCTCGCCCTGGTCGGTTTCGTCGCCACGGCGGTCTGGGCTCGTGTGGTCGAACGCACAGGACGCAAGCGCTGATGGATCTGCTCGGTATCCTCGCCCTCGTACTCGGATTGGCGATGCTGGTCGTCGCTGCACTGGGATTGTTCACGCTCCCCGATGCCTTGTCGCGCCAGCACGCCGCCACCAAGGCCGGCACCATCGCGATCGGTTTCATCCTGCTCGCGGTCGGCCTGTGGAAGCCGGATTTCAGTTGGTGGTGGCGGATTTTCGCAATCATGGGCCTGCTGATGGCCACGCTACCCGTCGCCTCGCATTTGTTGGCGCGGGCAGCAGCGGCCAACGACCCGCTGGTTCCGAAGGACGAGGACATACCGCGGATCGACTGATTCGCGTGAGGCGGTGATTCCGGGTTGCTACTCGGCCAATAAGCGGCGCATAGTTGCCGCGTACTCGGCTCGGGACACATCGCGCAGGAAATGACGCCCTTCGGCGACCACGCGACGCCCATCGACGTGTACTTCGCGCACCACCGGCAGATTGCCGCAAAAGATCCAGCGGTCGCGCACGTCGCTAGCACGCGCCCCTGCGAACGCCGGTGCATCGGCATCGAGCAGCAACCGATCAACCGGTTCCTGACTGCCATCAACGGCTGCTGGCCATCCGGTAACACTCGCCGCACTTTCTTCCACGGCTGCCAACATCGCCGTTGCGGTGCTGCCCGACCCGAGTAGCGCGCGACTGCGTTTTTGCTCGATCAGACGCTGGCCGTACTCGAGCCAACGAAGCTCCTCGACCGGCGATACCGAAACATGGCTGTCCGAACCGATGCCATAACGGCCACCCTCGGCAAGGAAGGCGCGCAGCGGGAACAAGCCATCGCCTAAATTGGCTTCGGTGCTAGGGCACAACGCCACCACGGCACCAGAGGCGGCGATGCCACGCAACTCATCGGCGTCGACATGCGTCGCGTGTACCAGGCACCAGCGCCGATCAACCGGCATCTGATCCAATAAACGCTGCACCGGCCGCTGGCCATGGGCGGCGAGGCAATCCATCACTTCGGCCGCTTGCTCGGCAATGTGCAGGTGGACGGGTAAGCCCGGTGCATCGAGGGCTTCGAGCACTTCACGCATTGCCGGGATCGCCACGGCGCGCAGGCTATGAAAGGCCAGCCCTGTGCGGAATATCCGCGATTCTTTGCGGCGCAATGTGTCAAAAAGCCGCAGGTAATCATCCAGCGCATGGCCGAAGCGTCGTTGACGTGCGGAGAGCGACCGATCATCGAAGCCGCCGCGCTGGTAAAGCACCGGCAGGAGGGTCAGGCGAATGCCGGTTTCTTCGGCGGCCTCGATGATCGCTTCAGCCATCGCTTGCGCTGGTGCATAGGCTCGACCATCGAGGTCGTGGTGCAGGTAATGGAACTCGCACACTTGGGTGTAGCCGGCTTCCAGCATCTCGACGTAGAGCTGTCGGGTGATCGCCCGGAGGTCATCCGGAGCCAACATTCCGGCAAAGCGGTACATCCATTCACGCCAACTCCAAAAGCTGTCCTCGGCGGATTCACGGCGCTCCGCTAGGCCCGCCATCGCACGCTGGAACGCATGCGAGTGCAGGTTCGCAATGCCGGACAGTGTAAAAGCCCCGGGGGCTTGGTCGACGGACGAAACGGGCATGCTCAATGCTCGCGGCCTAGGCCGCACCAGTCAGAACGCTATGCTAACGACACCCTCTGGCTACCGCGACGCCATGTCCGACGCACCTGCGTTCCTGCTTCGTAATGTACGCCTCGTCGGGCTCGATGGCCCCGAGGGCTACGCTGTCCAGAACGACGCCGCACTCGCCGTTATCCACGGGCGAATTGCAGGGGTCGGCCCGCTCGCAGACTTACCCGCCGATCTGCATGGCCTCGAAGCCATCGACGGCCAACAGCAATTGCTTACTCCCGGACTCGTCGACTGCCATACCCACCTCGTCTTTGCCGGCGACCGTTCTGGCGAGTTCGAACAACGCCTGCAAGGCGCTAGCTATGAAGCCATTGCCCGCGCCGGTGGCGGCATTCTTTCCACCGTGCGCGCAACCCGTGCTGCCAGCGAAGTAGCGCTGTTGCGCGCCTCGCTTCCTCGCGCACAAGCATTGATGGCCAGTGGCTGTACCACCATCGAGATCAAATCGGGCTATGGCCTGACTCTCGACGACGAAGCCAAAATGCTGCGCGTTGCGCGGCGCATCGGTGCCGAACTCGGCATCAGCGTTCGCAGCAGTTTTCTTGGCGCGCATGCGCTGCCACCGGAGTTTTCCGGTCGCCCTGACGACTACATCGACGCCCTCCTCGTTTGGCTACCGGTGCTGCACGCTGAAGGCCTCATCGATGCGGTTGACGCGTTTTGTGAGCGCATCGGATTCAGCGCAGCGCAGACGCGGCGTGTGTTCGACGCGGCGACGATGCTCGGGCTTCCCGTCAAGCTACACGCCGACCAGCTCAGTGACGGTGGCGGTGCCGCACTGGTCGCGGCGCATGGAGGATTATCTGCAGACCACCTCGAATACACCGACGATGCCGCCGTCGCGGCAATGGCAGCGGCAGGCACGGTGGCGGTACTGCTGCCGGGCAGTTTTCATGTGCTGCGCGAGACCCGCCAGCCACCCATTGCAGCCTTTCGCCACCACGGTGTGCCGATGGCCGTCAGCACCGATCTCAACCCGGGCACCTCGCCACTGCGCTCACTGCCGCTAGCGATGGCGCTGGCTTGTAGCCACTTCCGGCTCACGCCCGAAGAAGCGCTGCGCGGCGCTACCCAACACGCGGCGCGCGCACTCGGCTTGAGCGACCGCGGCGTACTGGCCCAAGGCCTGCGCGCCGATCTCGCGCTCTGGCCCTTGCGTGATCCGGCAGAGCTCAGTTACTGGATGGGCGACGTTCGTCCATCAGCACTTTGGTCGGGCGCGCGCCGCCTCAAGCTTTAACACCGCGCGCAGTACCATCCGGGCACAAAAAAACCACGGTGCGCACTGCTCATGCACACCGTGGTTTCAATCCGCTCGGATCGAGGTCAGTCGCGGTGCGCCACCGCCATGAACGCATCCACATCACCGCGCGTGGAGGTGAACAAGCTGACCAAGTACATCGACAAGAAGGCCGTCGGTACACCGTACAGCGCCGGATTACCCAGCACCCGGATGCCCAAGATGTCGGGCACTTCGAGGAAGCGGGCGAAGGTGAAGGTCAAAGACACCACCAAGCCGATCACCATGCCGGCGATGATGCCTTCCTTGGTCAGGCCACGCCACCACAGCGAGAGCAGAATGGCGGGTGCGAAGGTACTGGCGGCAATGCCAAAGCACATCGCCACTAGGATCGCGACGTTCTGGTCTTTCAACCAGAGCGAGGCCACGATGGCGATCAAGGTCAATACGACGGCACCGATCTTGGCAAAGGCCACGCGCTCTTTGTCGCTGCTGTTGGGGCGGAACACGCCGGCATAGGCGTCATGCGACAGGCTGGTGGTCATCGAGATGAGCAGACCCACCGCTGTGCTGAGCATGGCCGCCATGGCACCGGCGGCAACAACACCCAGCAAGGGTTCGCCACCGATCTTCACCGAAAACAAGGGAACCGCCATGTTGGTGGCCATGCCGCGTTGGCCTTCGGCCAAATAGCCCACCAATGCCGGGTACAGCACCATCATGATCGCCAAGCCGACGAAGATCACCGCCAAGTAGAAGATCGCCAAGCCCCAGATCGTGAGTACCGCGCCTTTTTGGGCCGCCCGTGCATCTTTGACGGTGTAGAAGCGGATCAGGATGTGCGGCAGACCGGCCACACCCAGCAGCAGGCCCAGCACCAGACTGATCTGGCTCCACATGTCAGGCGTTGCAGCGCCCGCCGTCATGCCGCTGGGGGCATCCGGTGCTGCGGCGCGAATCTCGGCCGACTGGGCAAACACCGCCGCATGTGGCTCTTCGCGGGCAGCCTCCAGCGCCACCACAACGGCAGCAGCATTGGCCGCTCGGGCGGCGGCTTCCGAATCGGTCGGGTTACCCGGTGCAGCATCAGCAGCAGCCAGCGCTTCGGGTGATTGCTTGCGCTGTTCCCACTGCGCCTTGCCGATCTCCGTTTGCGCTGCTGCGGTCGGGGCAACCGTTTCACCAGCCTGCGCGATAATGCTGAATGGATTGCCGCCGAAATACATCACCGAAGCAGCGATCATCAAAATGATCATGGCACCGAGCAGCATGACGCCTTGCACGGCTTGGTTCCAAGTCGTGCCCAACATGCCACCAACCACCACCATCAAACCCATGAAGGTTCCCGATACCAGCACCGTAACCGTGTAGTCCCAGCCCAGCAGCAATTGGAACAGATGCCCAGCACCCACCAACTGCGGTACCAGATAGAGCACACCGAGGACGACGGTGATGGACATGGCCAGCAGTTTGACGCCGCGGCCACCGACACGGGCGACCAGAATGTCGCCCACGGTGAACTTTCCGGCGTTCTTGAGTGGGCCGGCCATCACCAGCAGCACGGTAATCCAAGCGCCGAAAAAGCCCAGTGCAATCCACCAACTGTCCACGCCGGCCAGTGCAATGGCACCAGCCACGCCGAGGAAGCTGGCAGCGCTGCAGTAGTCACCAAACATGGCTACGCCATTCAGGCGCCACGATACCTTGCCACCGGCGACGTAAAAGTCTTCGGTAGTGGACGTAGCGTGACGGGCGTAATAGCTGATGACGAACGAGAGCACGATACTCAGGACGACAATACCAAGAGCAATAGGGTTGTCCATGATTTACTTCCCTCCCTTATTGCCACTGGATTGCGCCAGGTGCAGATGCGTTACCACCAGACCCACCACGAACACCAGCACGCCTAGATGGAATGCGAGCGGAAGGCCGAATACCATTATACCCGCGATGTGTTTGAACTCCGCCGAATTAATGATCGCTGCAATGAAATAGGTGGCGGAGAAAATAAACAACAGAACGAAAGATGTGACCGTTCTCTTCTTGCGAGAGGCACCAGAATCGGTCGCCGGTTCTTTATGTTCCATACGGATTCCTAAGATGAGGGCAGGAATTGCAAGATCGTTAACTAGACGCTAACGAATGACTTGTCAGGCATCGCCTAGCGAGCATCGCCTAGAACGAATATCGAGCGTGAAAGTGTAGACGGAAAAGATCGCCATCGATTCCGGATTCAAGCCAGCGCCGTCCCATGCGAGCTTCGACGCCAACATCGAGCCGCGGGTACGGGGTATAAATCAGATTCGTAGCAATCGACCCAACCTTTTCTGTCGTTGCCGTGCCGGTGATGGCTGTGTCGTTGTCGAATTGCACGAAACTGCCGTAGACATTGCCGCGCAGCTTGGGAGAGAACACATGGCGTAGCCCTGCAAAGCCGCCGATAGTACGCCCAACATCGAGATTACCGCTTGCGTCTAGGGTGGCGTCGGCATTGATGCCCAGCCCGAGGTAACGGTTGATGCCTTCACCACCGGTAATGCCAAAGCGAAGATCGTTAGCGCTGTCAAGTACGCGTCGACCCGTAACAGACAAGCCATAGCCAGCGCTGGTATCCTCGATGCCGGTGGTCGTTTCGTAACGCAATTCGCGCAGAACGCCAGCCACGCTGAGATGACCCCAATCACCTCGACTAGTCCAACGCGCGGTGAAATCCGGCACCCGGTTATCGGCGGAGGTTATCCGTGCGCCGATACCGCGGAAGCCGGCCACGGTTGTTGTCGGGCTCTCAAGGGCCAGTGACCACGCCCCATGCGTGTAGCGCACTTGCGGTTGCCGCGCGAACACCGTGGCGTCGGTCGCGCCGATCAAATCAATCGAATCCACCAGCGAACCCGGGTCTTGGAAGTTGCTCCAGTTCTGGCCGGCCATCCATCGGCCCCAACTCGCCCAAGCGTGACGCACGGTCACGCCATAGGTATTGGTATTCGCTTTCGAACCCAAGGCACCGCCAAAAAAATCGAACTCCAAGTAAGCCCGCACCGGCGTGCCGTCGTCGAAGACCGCATCACTCGCCAACCAAAAACGCGAGAACTGCGCGCTAGCATCGAAATCCGTGCCCTCGTCAGCCGCACCAACGGGGATCGCACCAGGAATGTAGAGCAGGCGACCATTCGATCCGTCGGGAATCTCGCCGCCGTCCGTGTTGGTGGTGAGTGCTTCGAGCTTGACGAAGCCGCCGAAAGAGAAACGCGAGCCCGGGGCTCCGGCGATGTTGATCGGTGTGGTTTGGATCGTCGGTGCTGCTGGCGCGACCGGCGCTGCTGGGGCGGCTGGTGCCGCTGGGGCGGCTGGTGCTGCTGGGGCGGCCGGTGCCGCAGCGACGGGTGCCGAACGCTCAGCAAGAACTTCGCGCACTAAGCGTTCGAGCTCGGCAATACGCGCCTCAAGCTCGGCCTCACGCGCCGAAGGTTCAGTGGATGGGGATGACGACGCCAGCACGCCTGCCGACGGTGCCAGCCCTGCGATCACCAGCATGGGTAAAGCCATCGATTTCATGGACACCCCTCTCTCCTTCGCGAGCAAGCTGCTCTCAGATGTGAGATTCATCCTGAAATCTATCATCGACCATTCGCCTTTGGTCGAAGCCGGGCGCGCCCTCCGACTAAAGGCGTAGCGCAACAACCCGCCCCTGAAGCAGGTGCCTCAACGCAAAACGCCCCGCGAGATGCGGGGCGTTCGCAATAACTGCTGGCGCTGCGGCCTCGAAGGCCGTCGAGTATCAAGCAGAGGCTTTCTTGGCCGGTGCCTTCTTGACCGCAACCTTCTTGACCGCAGCCTTTTTCGCTACGACGGCGGACTTGTTCGCTGCCGCCGCAACGACGCCGGCGTCGTTGACGAGCGTTTGATGCGGACGCGCGTTGCCATAGGACGCGTTGTAGCGTTTACCCTTGGCGGTCTTGCGGTCACCCTTACCCATGGCGCACTCCTGAAGTTCGGCTGGTGGTTCCTAAGCGGGCGCGGAGTGTAGCACCGCTACCCATCCAACGTGTGTGTGGACGCCCTAACCCGTGTTGGCTTAGGGACTCACGCAGCGCCCATGTTTGCCAACGGCCTTAACGCCGGGGTGATGGTGTGCCCGGCGCAGGTTCACTAGATGGGCTGCAGCAACCAAGGTCCCTGCGGTGGTCATCACTACCGCATGCGCCACGATGTGATCGTGGATCCACGGCACGAAGCGCTCGATCCAGAGCAGAGAAAGGCCCGGCACCAACAGACGCCAAGCGAAAAACCGCCCATGTGCGCGCAGGCTGTGGCCCACCGAGAGCGCGGCAAAAATCATCGTGAACGCGAGGAAGAAGCCTTCAAATGCGTGGGAGTCAACGATCTCGAGGCCCAAGGCCGGCAAAAAAAACATCGCCACCGGCAGTAGCGCGCAATGCAGCGCGCACAGCGTGGCCACACTGGCACCGAGCCGGTCGTACCAGCGTCCGCGGACTTCAGCGCGCTCATCGAGGTGGGGGTTGGACAAGGCCGTGATTTCCGGGGTGAGGTTCAGGTACGC
>BBPE01008001.1_pt1 | contig 12441 bp, 13 predicted proteins | sample 1344301 | NCBI WGS metagenome assembly BBPE01 (sample SAMD00019089, study PRJDB2971) | groundwater metagenome | isolation source: The Cedars highly-alkaline
CGGCATCCGCGATGTGTTGCTCGACGGCACCCAGCCCGCCTTCTGCGCCATTTACCGCAAGGCCGATCTGGCGCTGCGGCACGCCCAAGGCACCAATATGTTTCTGGGGCAGTTCCCCCGCTTTGTGGTGGAGACGCTGGGCATTTTGCTCATCGCCGCCTTGGCCTATGCCCTCACCCAGCAAGAGCAAGGTGTGGCCGCAGCGCTGCCGGTGCTGGGTGCGCTGGCACTGGGCGCGCAGCGCATGTTGCCGCTGCTGAATATCCGACAAAATCCACTTCATCTTGAACTATGGGATCGAAATTTGATGAAAAACTCATTGCGTGTGTGTTAAATACACGTAGATTTAGATGTTCACTTGATGATTGTCAAGTAATTCGTCCCTACCAAGTTCGTTGGTGCATGTTGTTTGAAAGAACTTAAAAAATGAACGTTCCGTTTATTGATCTAAAGCGGTATGAACCAGGTTTTCACAAGGCGTTAATGGAAAAATTTCATCTAATGTCCCTGGATGCTCAGTTCATTGGAGGAAGAGAAGTCTCTGATTTAGAGCAGCGCCTCAGTTCGCTGCTTATGGTAGAGCACGCAGTGGCATGCGCTAACGGAACCGACGCTTTACAATTAGCACTGCGCGCAGCAGGAGTAGGTATTGGCGATGCTGTACTTGTGCCAAACGTGACGTTCTGGGCAACATTCGAGGCGGTGGTTAATGTCGGTGCCGATCCTGTCACTATCGATGCCGATCTCAGCGATGGTGGTGTATCTTTCGAAGCATTTGAGCAAGCTATCCGTAAGCTGCAACCCAAGGCGGCACTCGTAGCGCACCTTTATGGCTGGGGCAGCGCTAGGCTGCTGGATCTGCGCGCCTTGTGCCGCAAACACGGTGTAGTTTTGGTCGAAGATGGCGCCCAGTCTTTTGGCGCGCGCTATCAGGGCGCACCGATCTGCAAGGGTGCCCACATTTCAACAACCTCTTTCTACCCAGCTAAGGTTTTGGGTGGTGCCGGAGACGGTGGTGCGGTGTTTACAGACGACACGGAGCTCGCGGAGAAGTTGCGTCGGCTCGGTAACCACGGTCGTACTGCGCACTACGGCTACGGCGATGTAGGCTGGAACTCTCGCCTGGACTCCCTGCAGGCTGCTTTTCTGAATTTATCTTTGGATCACATTGATGCGCGCATCGCCTCCCGCCGTGAGGCTGTGGCCTATTACCAAAAGCATTTACCTTCTACCGGCATTCAGATGATGAGCGCGCCCGACGGGTATGAAGAAAACGGCTACTGCAACGTCTGTCTTGTGCCTGATCCCACACGTAAAGCGGCGATGGAAACTTGCCTCAAGACTGAGGGCATCGGCTTCGGCAACATCTACCCTAGCGTCATGTCCAAGCAACCTGGCGCAGTCGCCTACCTTAAAGGCCATTTCGGCGGCCAAGCGGGCGACCAGTTGTGCGCCTCGGTTCTAAACTTGCCGCTATTCCCCTACATGACCGAAGCCGAGTTAAGGCGGGTTGTTGATGTGGTCAGTGCCTGCAAGGAAGTTGCACATGTCCGCTGAAGTTTTTATTCATCCGAGTGCAAACGTCTCTGACAAAGCACGCATTGGCGCGGGAACTAAGATTTGGATCAATGTTCAGATACGCGAGAACACAGATATCGGTGAGTACTGCATTCTTTCCAAGGATGTTTACGTTGATCGTTTGGTAAAGATAGGGTGCCGCTGTAAGATTCAAAACAGTGTTTCTGTCTACAATGGTGTAGAGATTGGAGACGATGTTTTTGTTGGCCCTAATGTTAGTTTCACAAACGATAGGGTGCCTCGTGCATTTAACAGCGATTGGAAGTCCATACCTACTTATATCGCGAACGGTGCCAGCATAGGTGCCAACGCGACTATAGTATGCGGCATCTCAATAGGCGAATACGCAATGGTCGCCGCAGGCAGCGTGGTAACCAAAGACGTTCCGCCCTACACCTTGGTCATGGGAAACCCCGCCCGCGCGGTCGCCCTCATCGACAAAGATGGCAACCGCGTTTCCAGAGACATATAACGTTATGCGTGAACAAATCCTCAAAGTAGGCCTGATCGGCCTTGGCAACATGGGGCGCAACCATCTGCGCGTCCTTTCCATGCTCAAAGGTGTTGAGCTCGTTTTCGTCGCCGACGCCAATGCTCAGTTAGCGGCAAGCACGGGCGAGGCAAACGGCTTACTAGGCGTTGTAGACCCAACGCCGCTGCTGGCTGGTGTGGATGCTGTCGTCATCTGCACACCGACCGTGACCCATGCTGACTACATCCGCTTGGCCGCCGCGCACGTGAAGAACATCTTTGTCGAAAAGCCACTGGCTGACACGCTGGCGGAGTCGATCGACATCGCATCGTTTGCGAAGAAAGAGAGCCTGAACATACAGGTCGGCTTCATTGAACGCTTCAATCCGGCGGTCCAGTCGCTAAAGACTGTGCTTGACCGCACTGAACGTGTGATCAGCCTGGATTTCACCCGCACGAACAAGGTGAGCTCGCGCATCACCGACGTGGACGTGGTCACCGACCTGATGATTCACGACATCGATCTTGCGCTCTACCTTAACGGCCCGGCCAAGACAGTAGCAGCGCATGGTTTCGCGCACGGCAGCATGATCGACTTTGCCTCTGCACTGATTACCCACGAGAACGGCCAGTTTTCGCGCATCCAAGCAAGCCGGGTGACTGACAAAAAGATCCGCCAAATTGTAGGCACTTGTATCGACATGTTTGTCGACTGCGACCTACTGCGTAAGGAAATTCTAATCAGTCGGCAGTCCGTAGTGCGCGAGGGTGGGAGCCTGCCTTATGCCATCTCGGCCATCCAAGAGACCGTCGCTGTCGCGCCTCAGGAAGCCCTCCTGACCGAATTGCAGGCGTTCATGGGGAGCTGTCGCCACCCGGGGAGCGTTCAGGTACCTGGCGTTATGGCTGGAGTGGAAGCAATGCGGATCTGTGCACAAATTCAGGCGGCGGTTCAGTCATGAACATTAGAGATGGTTTGGCAAACAAAACAGTTCTAGTAACCGGTGGGGCCGGCTTCATAGGCAGCCACTTGGTGGATCGGCTGATCAAGGTTGGAGCTGCACACGTGGTGGTAGTCGATAACCTCTTCGTAGGCTCGGAGGAAAACCTTGTCGAAGCCATTGCGACGGGCAAGGCGACTTTCTATCGCGATGATGCCGAGCTAAGCACCAGCCTAGAGTACATCTTTGCCAACCACACCATCGACGTGGTATTCAACTGCGCGACCAAGGCGCTGAATTACTCTTTCCTCAACCCGGCCAACGCTTTTGATACTAATGTTAAAGTGGTGTTAAATCTCCTGGAGCTGATGCGTCGAGGCCTGTTCAAGACCCTCTGTCATTTTTCTACCTCAGAGGTTTATGGTTCTGCTGTCTACGAGCCGATGGACGAAGCCCATCCGCGCAACCCCACCACCACCTATGCGGCGGGCAAGGCGGCCGCCGATATGGCCGTAGAAAGCTATGTGCGCATGTTTGATGTGGACGCATTCATCGTTCGGCCCTTCAACAACTACGGCCCACGGCAGAACCACAAGGGGATGCTGGCCGGGGTCATCCCCATCACTGCTGTACGTTTGCTTGCGGGCGGCACCCCCGAGATCCACGGTGACGGGACCCAGAGCAGAGACTTCATCTACGTTCACGACACCGTTGATGCTGTAATCAAGCTCTACGAAGTGCAGCCAAGCGGCGAGACGGTGAATATCTCCACCGACAACCAGATCACCATCAACGAACTGATTCCGCGTATCTGCACCTACTTCGGGTATGCAGGGAACATTGAGCGCAAGGCGGCCCGCAAGTCGGACGTCCTGTGCCACAACGCCAGCAATCAAAAGGTGAAAACTCTGATCGACTATCAACTAACGCCTTTCCATGAGGGTCTCGCGCTGACACTGGGCTGGTACCGTGAGCGACTGAGGGGACTCAGCCAATGATCCGCTTGATTCGTCCCTATATCAGCTTCGATGAAGTCGAGGCGGATATGCGCCGCATGTTCGATAGCGGCATCTTCACCCGTGGCGTAAACGTCGAGGCCTTCCGCGCCGACATTGCTGCCTATACCGGCGCGCCGCATGCCTTCCTTGCCACCTCCGCTACCACTGCGCTTTGGCTATGCCTGAAGCGCCTGAACATCGGGCCGGGGGACGAGGTGGTCGTGTCCGATTTTTCCTTTCCAGCGACTGCGAACGTTGTCGAGGATCTAGGTGCGCGCCCTGTGTTTGCAGACGTGTCACTGGACACTTACAACATGCTGCCAGAGGCGCTTGAAGCTGCGATCAGCCCACGCACTCGCGCCGTGATAGCGGTCGATGTCTTCGGAAACCCGACAGGCATGGGTCTCATTGCAGAAATTTGCCGCGCCCGCAGACTTCCGTTGATTGAGGACGCAGCCTGTGCAATCGGGAGTTCGGAAGGTGGCAAGCGCTGCGGTGTGATAGCCGACATGACCTGCTTCAGCTTCCATCCGCGCAAGTTGTTGACAACGGGCGAAGGCGGTGCCATCACCATACACAACCCCGATTGGGTGGAGTGGTTCAACCGCAAGCTTAGCCATGGCGCACAAGGAATGCTGGGCTACGGGTTGGATTTTGTTGATTTCGGCTACAACTTCCGACTTTCAGAGCCACAAGCCATCATGGGTCGCGTGCAGCTACGCAAGCTAGACGCCATCGTGGCGGAGCGCAACCAAGTCCGCAAAGCCTACATTGAGCGCCTTGCCCCGGCTGGCTTCGTTCCGCAGCAGATCGGTGCCGACGTCGTCTTCAACGTGCAATCTCTGGTGTTTCGCGTACCGGAACGTGTGGATCGGGATCAACTGATCGCTCAACTACGTGAGGACGGCATCGAATCCACCATCGGTACCTACTGCATGAGCGCAACGACCTATTTTCGCGCGCGGTATGACAACGTACAACCCAATTCAGAGCATTTGCAGAGGACAACGATCACGCTGCCCTGTTATGAAGGTGTAGATATTCAGTTCGTATGTGATTCCATTCTTCAGAAATCAAACTTTTGACAACCTGACAAAGGAGAGTGATTAATGCGCGGACAAAATGAGATAAAAGACGAGATAATAAAGGCTATTAAAGAGGTATGGGAAAGCAAAGATTTTTCTCTATGTGACACGGAACGCAACACCCGGCTGAGATCAGCGATAGTGGAAAGATTAGTGAGTCAAGTCATGACTGACGATGAAAGAGCAAACTTTCTAGGTCTTCCAGAGGGTTGTCGGATAAGAGAATCAGCAAAAGTTATTGCAAGGGATAAGCTGGTTTGCGGCAAGTATGTTTGGATTGGCGAAGGAGCCGTCTTGGATGCTTCTGGCGGATTGGAAATCGGTGATCACACCAGCATTGGGTTAGGTGTTATGGTCTGGTCGCATTCCAGTCACCTCGCAAACCTTGCAATGAAGAACAAATCGGGCAGCCCCCTGATCCAACGTAAACCCACCCATATCGGGCGTGGTTGTTTTATTGGCGGCCCTGCAGTAATCTATTCTGGGGTTACTATTGGTGATCGGTGTCTGATTCAGCCAATGAGTGTTGTAACCACAGATATTCCTTCGTACTCAGTTGTGTCAGGTAGTCCCGCAAAAGTCATCAAATCTCTATCGGAAGATGTCATTGATCGTATGGTCCGGGCAGCCATCTTAAATTGCTCAGGTCAGAGTCTTGACATCCAGCAGCAGTAACGAAGCACGTTGGTTGCGCGAGCACGCACTAGTGTTCGCAGGTGACTTGCTACCCTACGGAGTCGTCTTTCTGATGACGCTGATGATTGGCTATGGTCTAGGGCTTGAGTCTGCTGGCTTCTTCAGCATGGCCTATGTCTACGTGGCGATAGTCACGGCATTGGTCTGTGGTCCCAACCTGCTGTCGCTGCGGCGCCGGATGCCGGGTGCAGAGTCGCCGGGTGCCGTGGTGGCAGTAGCACTCGGCTTACGCGTGGCGGTCATCAGTATCGGGGCACTTTTGGTAATGGGCGTGCTGCATACAACCGAAACGCAGCCGGGCATGATCGCACTCATTGCGCTGCTCTTCGTGGGGCGCTATCTTGAAACCGCAGTGGATGGCCCTGCCACAAGCGTGCAGTACCTGTGTGGCGCGCGTGACTACTTCTTCCTGAGATTGATAGTTTTCGTGCTGATATGCAGTATCACCGGGATCGGTGTACTCACCGCGAGCGGCGCTAAACTGGAATGGATAGCTACGTTTTACCTGATTGGCAGCACGCTAGGGATTCTAGTAGCATTGGCAAGCTCACGCCACCTGCTTTTACCGATCTCGGGCTTGGAAGCGGAAGGCCGCGCGCAAATTTCTGATTTCGGCAAGTTCTTCTTGGCTACCGCGCTTTTCCTGGCTGCGAGTCGGCTGCACCCATTGATCATCGGTTTTTTTTACGGACATGAAGCTGCAGGTCAATTTGCCCTGGTGCAGAACCTGTTTTCTGTGCTTGCGGTGGCGGCGACGGTGGTAGCCGGCGTCTTCTTCTGGTCACGCAACCGAAATAAATTAGGAGCACAGATTCTGACTGGCGTACCTTGGCGCTGGCTTGCCGGGGCCATACCCGGCGGGCTGGCCCTGGGTGCAGCAGGAGGCGTGGCGATGGATTTCCTTTTCCTGCAACCGCTCGGCTCGTCCGCTGAGCTACGCATGGTGGCGTGGCTACTTTGTCTGTCTACTCCGTTGTTGATGATTCAATCGATCCTATCGAACCAGCTCGTGCTACTGAAACGCGACCGCGAGATGCTGATGCTCTCTGCGATCAGCGCTGCGGCCGGTCTATTGCTGATCGCGATGCTGGTCCATAACTTCGGTTTGGTTGGTGCAGCGCTATCGGTTGGTGCCTCCGCTTTTTTATCATCAATGCTGGGGATCATAATTTTGAGGCGAGCCCATGAATAACCATGTCTGCCATGTAATAAACACCTTGAGCACTGGCGGCGCAGAACATTACGTCGTAAATCTGTCAAACTTCCTCAACTCAAACGGTATGCGTGCCAGCATTATCGCAGGCGAACCGCAGACGCTGCGAGATAAGGTTGCCCCCGGTGTCCATGTTGAAACCCTTGAGTTGCACCCTGGGGCTAATAAATCACTACTAAAATATATAAGAAATCTGCGGAGCACTTGCAAAGAGCTAGTCAGCTATTTCCGCCGTGAGCAGGTTACCGTGGTTCATACTCATCTAGCTGCATCTGCATTACCAGCATGGATCGCCGCAAAAATCTGTGGCATTCCAGTATTTCACTCAAAGATGCACGCAGTAAAAATTTCCAGTTTATACGAGAGAATTTTATTTGGATCACGTTTGCCCTTAATTTTTATTACACGTTATGTTGTTTTTTCTAATTTCATGAGAGATGAAGCACACAAGTACTGGCACGCACCTTTTCATAAGATTTTTATATCATCCATTGGTGTAGATACATCAAGTTTTATTTATGACCCTTCATCTAAATTAGCCAGCAGGCAGGCTTTAAATATCTGCATGACCGCTCATGTAATTCTGGTAGTTGCCCGCCTCCATCCTGACAAAGATGTTGAGTTGGCAATCCGGGCGGCTCGATATCTAAATGATCCTAGTGCTGTGCTAATAATAGTCGGCGACGGACAAGAGCGAGCAAAGCTGGAAGAATTAGTGCGCGATCTTCCTGGGCAGACTCAAGTACGTTTCTTGGGTCATACGAATGACCCGCGCTCCGCCTATGCTTCGGCAGACGCACTCTTGCAGACCTCCCGCTCACCCAACATAGGTACGGTGGTACTTGAGGCCATGGCAACAGGGCTTCCTGTTTTAATAGCATATCGTAACGAAGAAGAACGATTCATGGCAATGGATACTTTTGATAATCAACCTTTGGGTCACATTGCACATGCGACTCCGGCCCTGATTGCTGAATGTCTAGAGAGTTTTTTTGCTGAATTAGATCGAGATAAGAACTTTCGCCATATAAGGCGTGACTTTATACGGAATCGGCATGACAAACAATTAGCGTTTTCCAACCTTGCTGACTGCTATCGTTCTCATTATCGATCCGGCGCTATTATTAACCCAGCAATCAAATAGGGAACATCTGCAAATCCCTAGACAAGGCGTTTCGGTGGCGGCATCGGTTCCTCCAGAGCGTTGTTCCACACCAACCCAAGGGCGTGGCAGGCATGCTGGAGGTCGATGAAACCTTCTTTCTGGAGTCGCAGAAGGGCTCTCGCAAGCTCACCCGACCGGCTCGGTACAGAGGTGACCGCGCCAAGGGCGCCGGCCGCAAGGCGGGAGACTGGGTGACCGTCTTGGTTGGGCGGGTTCGAGGCCAGCCGTACACCGTGGACAAGGTGCTGGGCAAGCTCAGCGGGGCGGAAGTTACCGCGGCCCTCAAGGACGCCATCAAGCCGGGTGAGACAGTCGTCTGCACGGACGGACATTCAGCTTTCCTGCGGCATGACAAGATGCTCGGGGTAGAGACGAGGTACTTCGTGGCCAGCTATCACGGCCACACGAACAAGACGTTTCACGTCCAGACCGCCAACAACTACCACGAGCAGCTCAAGACGTGGATACAGCGCGGCCTACGGGGCGTAGCGAGCAAGAACCTGCCGAACTATCTCGCTTGGCACCGGCTAATGACCTGGAACAGGGGTGGTTTGAGCACCTTCGACGTGCTCCGTTCAGCCCTCGGTCAGCAAGTCATCAACATTTAACCAGAACAGCGCCGAGTTTCCTGAATAATGAAAGCACAGCATTATTTTATTGTCTTCTTTTTAATTCTACTAGCTAAAATTCAGCTGGTGCTTCTTTTAAGGCAAATAGGAATAGACTTCTTTGGTGGAGGCAACGACTCCTATTTCTATGACGCCTATGCACGGGGCATTGTAGATACGACGGTTAACTCATGGAACACTTTGCTGAGAGTTCTCTATCAGTGGTCGCTCTATTCGCGTCAAGGTGTAAGCAATGCGCTAACGCTTATTGCCTTTTTAGTGCTGCCGATGTGCGTAGCGGCTTTGTGCAAGGTTAAACAATCCCCGCTTAAGGTACGGGCTTATTGGGCTGCAGCCTGCATAGTTGCGGCATACCCCACAATTATTTTTTACGCCATGGACATTTACCGCGACGTTTTCATGCTAATAGTCTGGGCGGTTGGCCTTTTTGTCTTTAAGGCGCTGGCAGAGGAGCCACGAATTGGCCAGCGCGCTGCGTTGCTTTTGCTTGGGCTGGCTTTTGCAATGGCGCTATTCACGCTTCGGCCATATCTGGGTTTTGCTTATTTGGTGGCATTGTTTTTTTCGGGGTTCTACAGCTTCAAAAAGTCCTCATCCATGGTTTCAGTGCTGCTAGTTGGTTTTGCACTATTTGGGTTTTACCTTTTGGGTTTGCTAGAACCGATATTAACCTACCGTGAGCTCTTTGACGAGATGAGCGGCGGTTCCACATTAGGAATTGAGTTTGCGTCTGCAGCCACATTTTTTCCTGATTTGATCAGATCCACTGCTGCGCAGCTTTTTGGCCTGCACTTTTCTGGCATGGCAGCAGTAGCAGTGTTTTTGCTTGAAACCATACCTTTTGTTTTATTCTTGGCTTATGTAGTGGCCAACCGTGCCCACAGCAATAAATTTATTGATTATTTGATTGTGTTTTTTGTTGTGTATTCGATCGTTTGGTTGCTGGGCAATGACAATTTAGGCACAGCAGTTCGGTTGCGTACATTCAACTATCTCGCGATAGTTGTGGCGTTTTTTGTGATTTATCAAAATAAGTCTATGGCACTCAGATCCATTACTCCTGTGCGATTAAAGCGCCGCTTCCGATTATGGCCTGTGCCGGTTGTAGCCCTCAGCACCACCCACTAATGCCCTATCACCTCACCATCGTCTCCCAATGCACCACATCGGTCCTCAACTTCCGCAGCCCTTTGATTGAAGCGCTGTGTGCTGTTGGCGTGCACGTGCAAGTGCTGGCACCCAACTGGCAGCCGCAAACCGAACAGGCCGCGCAGGCTTTGGGTGCCCAAACCGGGGCATACACTTTATCTCGCGCAGGCTTAAACCCCTTGGGCGATTTGCGCACCGCAGTCCAACTGTGGCGCAGCTTTAAGGCTCACAAACCCGATGTGGTATTTACCCACGCCGCCAAAACCAATGTTTGGGGCATGCTGGCTGCTGCGCTGGCGGGCGTGCCGCACCGCGTGGCCATGGTAGAGGGCATGGGCTATGCCTTTACCGAAGGTGCAAATGGCCGCAGTGCCATGCAGCGCCTGCTGGGCGTGTTGTTAGCCAGCTTGTACCGCTTGGCTTTTAAACTGGCACACCGGGTGGTGGTGCTCAACCCCGATGACGCTGCCGACTTGCAACGCCTGTGCGGCCTGCCGCCGCACAAAACGGTGTTGCTTGGCGGCATAGGCGTACCGCTGCAAGATTGGCCTTTGCACCCCCCTCACACCGAGCCCATCAGCTTCACACTCATTGCCCGCTTGCTGCGCGAAAAAGGCATCTTGGAATACCTGCAGGCGGCGCGCTTGGTTAAGGCGCAGCACCCACAACTGCGGTTTTATCTGTTGGGTGCGCTGGATGAAAACCCCGGCGCCCTTAGCCAAGCCGACATCCAGCCCTGGCTGGACGATGGCACCGTGGAGTGGCCCGGACAGGTGAACGTGAAGCCTTGGCTGGCTAAAACCAGCGTGTATGTGTTGCCGTCTTACTACCGGGAAGGGGTGCCGCGCAGCACGCAAGAGGCCATGGCCATGGGCCGCCCCGTGATCACCACCGATGCACCGGGCTGCCGCGAAACGGTGGTGGAAGGCGTGAATGGCTTTTTGGTGCCGCCCCGCGATGTGCCTGCATTGGCTTCAGCCCTGCTGCGCTTTGTGCATAACCCCGGCCTAGTGGCCACGATGGGCGCCCAAAGCCGCCGCTTGGCCGAAGAGCGCTTTGATGTGAACCGCATCAACCAGAAGTTGATGGAGGTGCTGGGAGTAGGTGCCAAGAGGCACAGTGAAGGATGAAGCCTTGATGCGCCATTACCTCGTGACCGGCGGTGCCGGCTACATTGGCTCGCACACCACGCTGGAGCTGTTGCAGGCAGGGCACGCTGTGGTGGTGCTGGACAACTTGTGCAACAGCTCGGCCAAATCGCTGGCGCGGGTGGCGCAGTTGGCGGGCAAAGCGCCGCAGTTTGTGCAGGGCGACATTCGCGACGGTGCCCTGCTCGATGCGCTATTTGCCACCCACAAGGTAGATGCCGTGCTGCACTTTGCCGGCCTCAAGGCCGTGGGCGAGAGCGTACAGCAGCCACTGGCGTATTTTGACAACAACGTGGCGGGCACCCTCAAGCTGTGCCAAGCCATGGCGCAAGCGGGTGTGTTTAGGCTGGTGTTTAGCTCTTCGGCCACCGTGTACGGCGAGCCCGAGCGCATGCCCATAGACGAAACCACACCCACCGGCCGCCCCACCAACCCCTATGGCCGCAGCAAGCTGATGGTGGAAGAAATCTTGCACGACCTAGCTGTGTCTGACCCGCGCTGGCGCGTGGCAGTGTTGCGCTATTTCAACCCGGTGGGGGCACACGCCAGCGGCCTAATGGGCGAAGACCCCAACGGCATACCCAACAACCTGCTGCCCTACATCAGCCAAGTGGCAGTGGGCAAGCTGCAAGAGCTGGCCGTGTTTGGCGACGACTACCCCACCCCCGACGGCACCGGCGTGCGCGACTACATCCATGTGCTGGACTTGGCACTAGGCCACCTGAAAGCGCTGGCAGCCCTTGAAGCCCGCGTCGGCCTGCATGTGTGGAACCTAGGCACCGGCCAAGGCTATAGTGTGCTGGAAATGGTGCGCGCATTCGAACAAGCCAGTGGCCGCAAGGTGCCCTTCAAGGTGGCACCGCGCCGCCCCGGCGACATTGCCCAATGCTGGGCCGACCCCAGCAAGGCCATGGCCGAACTGGGCTGGCGCGCCCAGCGCGGCCTAAACGACATGATGGCCGATACTTGGCGCTGGCAGGAACGCAACCCTGATGGTTATGCTTGAGCGCATGGCGGGATGGATGCAGGAGGATGATTCCTTGATGGATGGCATGCAGTGCAATCATTGCTTACAATAAAAACCTGTTGGCTGAACCGGAGCGCCTGATGAGTACCCTAACCGTCCGCAATCTTGATGAATCCGTTAAGCTGGGTCTGCGCGTGCGCGCCGCACAGCACGGATGGTCTATGGAGCAGGAGGCTCGACACATTCTGCAGAGTGTGGTGTTGGGCCACACCCCTGGTACCCAGGCGCTGAATTTTGCCGAGCGGGTGAACCAACGCTTTAGGGGCTTGGGTTCCGACGACCTGCCCATACCGCCAAGACAAGCACCACGCCCTGCTCCCAACTTGTCATGACGTCCGCCT
>BBPE01000156.1_pt2 | contig 12401 bp, 10 predicted proteins | sample 1344301 | NCBI WGS metagenome assembly BBPE01 (sample SAMD00019089, study PRJDB2971) | groundwater metagenome | isolation source: The Cedars highly-alkaline
GAACACGCTGGCCAGCAGCGCCCCAGCCAGCAGCAGCGGCCCAGCCCCGTAGCGGCGCAGCAACCAAGGGGCGCTCAGAGCCCCAATGAGGTAGCCGATGGCGTTGAAGGTGTTCATGGCACCGGCCAGCGCGTAAGTCCAGCCGAGGTCGGCGCGCATGGGCGGCAGCAGCAGCCCATAGGCAAAGCGCGTGATGCCCAGCGCCACCGCCGCCGCCAGCGAAAGCCACAGCGCCAGCAGCACGCCGTGCCACCAAGGCGGTAGGGTCGCTCGGGGTGCGCTGGCTTGCGCAGCCGCGCGGGTGCTGCGGCTGGCTGGATGGGACGCGCTGGGTTCGGCCATGGGGCCCTATCCTAATCCCCCACGCGCCGAATTGAGCGCCCACGGGGCTGCAACAGCCGCAAAATTTGGCTCGCCTGGCTGGTGCCGCCTCAACGTCGCCCCGGCGGCCGCCAGCGCTTGAGCAGCAAGGCGTTGCCGACCACGCTCACCGAACTGAGCGCCATCGCCGCCCCGGCCAGCACCGGGCTGAGCAGGCCCAACGCCGCCAGCGGAATGCCGACGGTGTTGTAAATAAAGGCCCAAAACAGGTTTTGCCGGATTTTGCGCACCGTGCGGCGCGAAATGTCGAGTGCTGCCGCCACCAGCAGCGGCTCGCCGCGCATCAGGGTGATGCCGGCGGCGTGCAGCGCCACGTCGGAGCCGCCTTGGGCGTGGCTCATCGCCAGCCCCACATCGGCTGCCGCCAGCGCCGGGGCGTCGTTCACGCCGTCGCCCACCATCGCCACCACCCGCCCTTGCGCTTTGAGCTCGCCCACCAGCCGCGCCTTGTCGCCTGGCAGCACCTGGGCCCGCACCTCGCCCGCCTCGGGCTTGAGGCCCACGCGCCGCGCCATGGCCTCGGCGGCGCGCTGGTTGTCGCCCGAAATCATCAGCACCTGCAAGCCCAAGGCGCGCAACTCGGTGATGGCTTGGGCGGAACCCGGCTTGGGCTGGTCGGCAAAAGCCAGCAGGGCCAGCGGCTGCCAGGTGCCCGCCGTGCGCTGCTGGCCCGCTGCCGCCTGCTCAGGCTCGGTGTGGGCTGGCGTGGGCCCATCGGTCTGCTGTGCTGGCTGATCCTGCTCTGCGGCGGCTGCGCTTGAAGCTGTGGCTGCGGTGACTACACGGCCCGCTGATTCCTTTGCGCCTGGTGCAGGCCCATGGGGCTCTAGGCGATCGCCCACGCGCAGCGCCAGCACCGACACGCTGCACCCCTCACCCGCCCAGGCCTCGGCCTGCGCCTGCCAGCGCTGCAGATTCAGCCCGAGCCCGTGCAGCCAGTCCCAACTGCCCAAATACAACTGCGCGCCCTGCACCAGCCCGTGGCAGCCGCGCCCCGGCACCGCCTGCACGGCGCTGGCTTGCAAGTCGGCCGCCGATGCCACTGCCGGTGCCAGCCGCTCGCGCTGCGCTTGCTGTGCCTGCAGCACCGCGCGCGCCAGCGGGTGCTCGCTGTGGCGCTGCAAGGCCGCTGCCGCCTGCAAGGCCGCTGCGGCATCCACTCCATCGGCTGGCAGCAGGTGCGCCAACACCGGCTGGCCCAGGGTGAGGGTGCCGGTTTTGTCGAAGGCCACCGTGTTCACGCGGCGCGCACCCTCCAGCGCCTCCGGGTCTTTGATCAAAATCCCGTGCTGCGCCGCCACCCCGGTGCCGGCCATGATCGCCGTGGGCGTGGCCAGACCGAGCGCACAGGGGCAGGCGATCACCAGAACCGCCACCGCCGCCAGCAGCGCCTGCTCAAAGGGCACCTGCTGCCAGCCCCACCAAAGGGCAAAAGTCGCCAGCGCGATCAGCAACACCACCGGCACGAACACCGCCGCCACCCGGTCCACTTGGCGCTGTACCGGGGGCTTGACCGCCTGCGCGTCTTGCACCAGCGCGATGATGCGCTGCAGCACCGATTGCGTGCCAATCGCCGTCACGCGCAGCTCGATGGCACCGTCGCCATTTAGGCTGCCACCGGTGACGGTGTCGCCCACCTGGCGCAGCACCGGCAGCGGCTCGCCGGTGAGCATGGATTCATCGATCTGCGTCTGCCCTTGCGCGATCACGCCGTCGGCGGGCAGGCGCTCGCCTGGGCGCACCAGCAGCCGATCGCCGGGCAAGAGCTCGGAGACCGGCACATCTTGCATCTGCTCGCGCAGCACCCCGTCGGGCAGCAGGTGTGCGACTTCGGGGCGCAGCGCCTGCAAGGCGCGAATGGCGCTTGTGGTCTGGCGTTTGGCGCGTGCCTCCAGCCACTTGCCCAGCAGCACCAGGGTGATGATCACCGCCGCCGCCTCGTAGTACAGCGGCACCATCGCGCCCGGTTCGGCGCGCCACCAGAGCCAGGTGCTCATGCCCCAAGCGGCCGTGGTGCCGATGGCCACCAACAGCTCCATATTGCCGCTGCCGGCGCGCACGGCGTACCAGCCAGCCCGGTAAAACCGCGCCCCCAAAATGAACTGCACCGGCGTAGCGAGCAAAAACTGCCACAGCGGCCCCAGCATCCAGTGCTCGCCCCAGAGCTTGCCCACCATAGGCAGCGCCAGCGGCAGCGTGAGCAAAATGGCCAGCAGCACCGGCCAGAAATCGCGCCGCACGCCCCAGAGCCGATCCAGCGCCGGGTCTGCCTCCACCGCCTGCGCCAGCGGAACGGGTTCATAACCGGCGTCGCGCACCGCACGCAGCAGGCGCGCTTGCCACAGCGCGGCGGCGTCCTCTGCGGCTGGTGCGCCCTCGGCAACGGGGTCTGCAACGGGCGCTTCAATACCTGCAGCCGCCGGCGCTGTCGCAGCGGTGCTGGCTGCCGCATCTGCCCAATCCGGCACCGCGCCACGCACCCGCGCCGTTTCGGTTGCCAGGTTGACGCTCACCTCCTGCACTCCGGGGAGCTTGCGCAAGGCGCGCTCGACCCGCGCCACGCAAGAGGCGCACGTCATGCCCTGGATTTTTAAATCACTCTCGATCGTCGCTGGAGGAAGGTTCACACAGACTCCACTAAAGGTTTCATACTAGAAAGGTTCTGCAACACCCCCGCTATGCGCGGGGCGGATTTTGCAGGGCCACACCAGACTTTAACCACAAAGGAGCCTCCCCATGGAACAGCAACACTTCACCGTACAAGGCATGACTTGCGGCCACTGCGAGCAAGCGGTGCGCCAGGCCATACGCCGCCTCGATGCGCAAGCCGCCGTGCAGATCGAGCGCAGCAGCGGCCGCGTGAGCGTACAGAGCAGCCGCACCCGGGCCGAACTGGCTGCCGCCTTGGCCGATGAAGGCTACCCAGAACAAGCCGACCCCGACGCAGCGGGATAAAGCTGTGGGCAGTTGGCGCATAAAGCAGGGCTTATCCACAGCCCTGGTCTGGCACCTGCACTTGTGCCAACTTGCCCGCGCTCCAGCCGGGCCTCCATGCACAAGCCAAGCCACATAGCAAGCGATTGAATTTGAATCGTATTTAGGCTTATCCACAAGCTCGTGCAGGGCCTATCTACGATTACTAATTTAAAAAAAGACTTAGATATAGAAACAGAAAACAACCCCCCATGCCAGCGCGTCCCATTTTTGCCCCACCGCCCTGGTGCCGCAAGCCGCAAAACCGCTTTCGTTCAGAGCCGCCCTAGCCTGTTAAGATTTGCCCTTTGAAACCCCTTGCTTCGTCCATGCCCCAGGCCAGTGCCGCCCCCCTCAGCTTCGAACTCAAAAGTGCCCAATGGCCGCTGCTGGCGCTGGCGCTGCGCAGTTGCGACTGGCAGGCGCTGGAGCGCGACTGGCGGCAGCGCTATGGCGGGCAGGAAGATTTTTTCGACCACGATGCGCTGTTGCTGGATTTCAGCGCGCTCGAGGTGTCGGACCAGTACCCCGATCAGACCGGCAGTTTTGACCTGCCACAGTTGCTGGCATTGCTGCGCCGCTCGCGCTTGCAACCGCTGGCCTACCGGGGCGGTTCGCAGCCCTTGCGCCAGCAAGCCGCTGCCGCTGGGCTGGCCTTGGCCGACGAGGCGCTGGCCTTGAACCCCAGCAGCCAGCCAACAAGCCAGGCAGCCCCAGCACCCCTGCCAGCGCCCAGCGCCGAGGTGCAACCCCACCCCGGCGCGCTGCTCATCGACCGCCCCTTGCGCTCGGGCCAGCAGGTCTATGCGCGTGGCCGCGACCTGATCATCACCGCCATGGTCAACCCCGGTGCCGAAGTGGTTGCCGACGGCCACATCCACGTTTATGCGCCCTTGCGTGGCAAGGCCATAGCCGGGGCGCGCGGCAACGAGCAGGCGCGCATCTACACCCGTTCGCTGCAAGCCGAACTGCTCTCCATCGCCGGCATTTACCGCACCAGCGAACAGCCGCTGCCCGAGGCCGTGCAGGGCAAGCCTGCGCAAGTGCGGCTAGAGCGCAACGCCCATGGCGAGCGCCTGCTGATCGAAGCCCTGGCCTGAATGCAACCCTTTTAATAAATCAGTTCCTATGGCAAAAATCGTCGTTGTCACTTCCGGTAAAGGCGGTGTGGGCAAAACTACCACCAGCGCCAGCTTCGCCGCCGGTCTGGCCCTCAAAGGGCACAAAACCGTGGTAATCGATTTTGACGTGGGCTTGCGCAACCTCGACCTCATCATGGGTTGCGAGCGCCGCGTGGTGTATGACTTCATCAACGTCATCAACCAAGAGGCCAACCTGAACCAGGCCCTGATCAAAGACAAGCAGTGCGAAGGCCTCTACGTACTGGCTGCCAGCCAGACGCGCGACAAAGACGCCCTGTCGCAAGCCGGTGTGGCGCGCGTGCTCAACGACCTGGCCGGCATGGGTTTTGATTACATCGTTTGCGATTCGCCCGCCGGGATCGAAACCGGCGCCCTGATGGCCATGCACTACGCCGACGAGGCGCTGGTAGTGACCAATCCCGAGGTTTCGAGCGTGCGCGACTCGGATCGCATTCTGGGCATGCTCAGCAGCAAAACCCAGCGCGCCATAGACGGCCGCGAGCCGATCAAAGAGCATTTGCTCATCACGCGCTACAACCCAAACCGGGTGCAAGAGGGGCAGATGCTCTCTTTGCAAGACATTCAAGACATTTTGCGCATCCCGCTCATCGGCGTGATCCCCGAGAGCGAAACCGTGCTGCAAGCCTCCAACCAGGGCCTGCCGGCGGTGCATATGCAAGGCAGCGAGGTCTCGGAGGCCTACAAAGACGTGATCGAGCGCTTTTTGGGCCAGGAGCGGCCCATGCGCTTTATTGAAGCGCAAAAGCCCAGCCTGCTCAAACGCCTGTTCGGGAGGTGAGTACGATGTCGTTCCTGTCCTTTTTGCTGGGCGAGAAAAAGAAGACGGCTTCGATCGCCAAAGACCGGCTGCAGATCATCCTGGCGCACGAGCGCAGCGGCCGCAACGCCAGCGAACCCGATTACCTGCCGCAGTTGCAGCGCGAGCTCATCGCCGTGATCAGCAAATACGTGCACGTCAACCCCGGCGACATCCGCGTCAACCTAGAGCGCCAGGACAACCTCGACGTGCTCGAAGTCAAGATCGAGCTGCCCGAAACCGGGCGTTGAGGCACTGCCGCCAGCGCAGACAGGCCCTTGATGCGTGTTTTGTCCTGGCTTGCGCTGCTCCACGCCTAAACGCGCCGCAACACCAACCACGCCGCTGCGCAGTTTTGCAGCGTCGGCCCAGCCAGTGGGATGCCGCTGTTCTGTCAAAAAGCGCCCCTATACTGGGCCCGGTCATTTGTCCAATACCGCTGCCCACCATGCCCTTGCTGCTCACGCTCAACGCCGGATCGTCGTCGATCAAGTTTTCGCTCACCCCACTGCCCGAGGCCAAGGGCAGCCCCTTGCCCACACCGCTGGCGCACGGGCAGGTCTCGGGCATAGGCGGCGCGGCGGCGCGCTTGAGCCTGCACTCCAGCCTGCACGGCAAACAAGAGCAGGCCCTGCCCACTGTGGCCAGCGGGCGCAGCGGCCACGAGCAAGCCCTAGACGCCGTGCTGCACTGGCTGGAACAAAACCTGCCCGAGCAAAAAGTGGCGCTGGTGAGCCACCGCGTGGTGCACGGCGGGGTGCATTACGCCCAGCCCATGCGCCTCGATGCGCAGGTGCTGGAGCAGTTGGACGCGCTGGCCCCCCTAGCGCCGCTGCACCAGCCGCACAACCTAGCGGGCATACGCTCGGCCATGGCGGCTTTTGGGCAGGCGCTGCAAGTGGCGTGTTTCGACACCGCCTTTCACCGCCAGCACCCCTTCGTGGCCGACACCTTCGCCCTGCCGCGGCGCTTTTACGACGAAGGCGTGCGCCGCTACGGCTTTCATGGCTTGTCGTACGAGTTCATCGCGCGCGCCTTGAAACTGCACTGGCCGGCGCTGCACCAGGGGCGCGTGATCGTGGCGCACCTGGGCAACGGGGCCTCGATGTGCGCGCTGCACCAGGGTGTGTCGATCGATTCCAGCATGGGCTTTACCGCCCTCGACGGCCTGCCCATGGGCACCCGCTGCGGCCAGATCGACCCCGGCGTGCTGCTCTACCTGCTGACCGAAAAAGGCTACAGCCCGGCGCAATTGACCGAGCTGCTGTACCAGCAATCGGGCCTCAAGGGCCTATCGGGCCTGAGCAACGACGTGCGCGAGCTGCTGCAATCTGGCCAACCGCAGGCCGGGCAGGCGCTGGATTATTTTGTGGCGCGCTGCAAGCGCGAAATCGGCGCCCTGAGCGCCAGCCTGGGCGGGCTCGATGCGCTGGTGTTCACCGGCGGCATAGGCGAAAACGCCGTGCCCATACGCCAGCGCATCGTGCAAGACCTGGGCTGGATCGGGATCGATTTCGACGAGGTCGCCAACACCGCCATTCACGCCGGTGCGCAGCCCCAAGGCCCGATCAGCCAGCCCGGTTCGCGCGTTCGCGTGCTGGTGCTGCCCACCGACGAAGAGCGCATGCTGGCCGAACACGCGCTCGCGCTGTGGCAAGCCGCTTGAAATTTTTTAGCAACTCTGGAGCAAAGCCATGTTCATCGACCCCAACTCCCGCGACCCGTTGCCCAAGGTCTGGGACGAAAACACCCGCATCGGCGACATGCTGCAAGGCAAACGCGGCCTGGTCGTGGGTGTGGCCAACGCAGACAGCATCGCTTTCGGTTGCGCCGCCAAGCTGCGCGCCTTCGGCGCCGAGATCGCCCTCACCTACCTGAACGAGAAAGCCAAAAAGTTCGTCGAACCGCTGGCCGAGCAAATCGACGCCTCGCTGCTGCTGCCGCTCGATGTGAGCCAGCCGGGGCAGATGGCAGAGGTGTTCGAGCAGATCAAGCAACACTGGGGCAGCCTAGACTTCGTCATCCACTCGATCGCCTTCGCACCGCGCGACGACCTGCACGGGCGCATCGTCGATTGCTCGCAAGCCGGTTTTTTGCAGGCCATGCAGGTGTCCTGCCACTCCTTCATCGAAATGGCGCACCACGCCGAACCGCTGCTGCGCCCCGGCGGCGCGCTGGTGACGATGAGCTACTACGGTGCCGACAAAGTGGTCAACAACTACAACCTCATGGGCCCGGTGAAGGCCGCGCTGGAGTCATCGGTGCGCTACCTGGCCAAAGAGCTGGGCGAGCAAGACATCCGCGTCTATGCCGTTTCGCCCGGCCCGCTGAAAACCCGCGCCTCCTCAGGCATCGCGCATTTCGACGAGCTCATCGACATGGCGGTGACGCGCTCACCCGGCCGGCGCCTGGTTGACATCGCCGAAGTCGGGCGTGCCGTGGCGTTTTTGGTCGGCGGTGCGGCCTCGGGCATCACCGGCGACGTGATCTACGTCGATGCCGGCCTGCACCACATGGCTTGAGCCCGCGCTTCATACGCCTGACACATGCTTGGAGCAGACTCGGCCATTACGCCGAGATTGCACCATGGAAAAACACCTAGCCGTCGCCACACTGGGCCAAAATTCGCTGCTGCTGCCGGCCTGGGTCACGGCCGCCCTGCTGGCCAACGACCGCCTCAAGCTCTACCTGTCGGTGTTGCAGTCGGCTGCGGCGCACGCCGCCGATGCGCAGGCCCCACTGCCCGACTGGACGGCCGAGCTGCGCCAGCACGGCCAGGCCGATTTGCTCTGGCTGGGCGAATTGGCCACCAGCGCCTTTGTGCAAGACGCGCTGCTGGTGCTGCCCCAGTTGGAAACCCTGACCCAAGCCATAGGCGACGATTTGCAGACCATGGCCAAACCGCTGTGCGAAGCCGGCGGCCCAGCCGAGCCCGAGCTGTGCCAGCGGCGCGGGCACTGGCTGGCCTTTCTCGGGCGGCTCAAGGAACAGCAAGCCCTGCACCCCGGCGACCTGGTTGCGCTCACCCACGGCGAGCGCAAAGCGGGCGACAGCCTGCACCTGCTGGTGATGGACCTGCACAAGCGCCTCAACGCCCTGGCGGCGCAGATCGCCACCGAAGACATAGACGGTGCCCACGCCTGGCAGATCAAGCCCGAAGATCGGCCGGCTGTCCAAGCCTTTATGCGCGGCTTGAAGCGCACCGCGCCGCTCAAGTTTGGCCACCCTGGGCTGGCCACGGCGGTCACGCGCCACGGCAAGAAGCTGCTGATCCAAAACGACATCGGCACCAACGACGCGCACGTGCTGGTGCTCGAAGTCAGCGCCAAATCGGTGCGCCTAACCTACTCCGACCTGCACCCGCAGCGCTTTGATTTTTTTCGCCAGCAACTGGAGGCACTCGGTTTTACCTGGGAGCTGCTGGCCCCGCAGCGCGCCGATGGGCTCAACCAAGGCCAGCCCTATGTGCTCGGCCACGCCACGCTGCAAGTGCGCCAGACCGCGGCGCTGTTGCAGGGGCTGGAAGCGGCGGCTTCGCGCATCGTGTTTTTGATCGACTGGAACCGGGCGCGCAAGCGCCTGCAACTGTTCGTTGGCAAGGCGCTGGCGCTCGACATTTTGAGCCACTGCGCCAAGACCGAAGTCGGGCACATGGCCTGGTTGCTGGCCGGCGGCGAGCAACTGGTCTATGAAGCCATGCAAGCGGTTGACAACCACGCGTTTCGGGTAGGCGAGCGGCTCGACCTGGTGCTGGGCGAGGCCGCAGCAAGGCAGTTCTTGCAGTCGCTGCTGAGCGAGGCCAGCCTCAAGCTGCGCCAGCAACTGCCGCTGGCCATGGTGCAAGACGAAGCCCGCCTGCTGCTGGCGCGTGCCATGCGCCAGCGCAGCTTCGAGTTCGACCTGCTGGCCGAACACGCTGCGCTGCAGCACGCCCTGGCCAGCGAGCTGTGCCTAGCCCTGGCCCAAGCCGGCCGCAGCGAGGCCATAAGCTGGGAGCAAACGCTGCAACGCTGCAAAGCCTGGGAGCACCAGGCCGACCAACTCCTGACCACCGCGCGCGAGCGCACCCGGCGCCACGAGCGCTGGCGGCCGCTGCTGGAGCTGCTCGACGCCATGGACGACGCCGCCGACACGCTGGAAGAAGCCGCCTACCTGCTCACGCTGCTGCACACCGAACCCTTGCGAGGGCTGCCGCCGGTCATCGTCGAGGCGCTGGCGCGGCTGGCCGAAACCACCCTGGCGGCAATTCAAGACCAGATCAAGGCCATCGAAATCGCCCGCCTCTTGAGCCTGCAAGCCAACCGGATCGATGAAGAAGCCTTTTTGCAAGCCCTGTGGCGCACGCTGCGCGCCGAACGCCTGTGCGACGACCACTACCGCCAGGCGCGGGTGCTGATGGTGCAGGAGCTGGTGCAGCAGCCGGTGCTGTTTGGGCTGGGCAACGAGCTCGCGGGCACGCTGGAGGCGGCCACCGACCACCTGCTCAAAGCCGGCTACGTGCTGCGCCGCATCGTGCTGAGCCCAGCCGGAGTGATGACATGAAAAAACCCGCCAGCGCCGCGCCCGCCTGGCCGCGCCACCTGCTGCTGATCGGTGCCGAGCCCGTCAGCAAAAGCCCCGCACCCAGCCTGGAGGCGATCGGCTCCAAAGCCTACCACCTCTGGCGCATGGCGCAGATGGGCTTGCCCGTGCCCGCCGCGCTGGTGTTGGGCACCCACTACACGCGCGAACCGGCGGCCAGCCTGCAGCCCTTGCTGGGCAGCGGCTTGCCAGCCCTGGAGGCGGCCTGTGGGCAGCAATTGGGCGATGCGCGCGCGCCGCTGCTGGTCTCGGTGCGCTCCGGGGCCCCGGTGTCCATGCCGGGGATGATGGAAACCCTGCTCAACGTCGGCCTGTGCGACGCCACCCTGCCCGGCTTGTTGCGCCTAAGCGGCAACCCGCGCATGGTCTGGGACGCCTACCGGCGCCTGATCGCCAGCTACGCCACCGTGGTTGCGGGCCTGCCTGCGCTCGTGTTCGAAGCCGAATTGCAGCGCCTTTGTGCCGGCGGCGACGAGCGCACACTCGATTACCAGGGCCTGCGCACGCTCTGCCGCAGCTATTTGGAGCTGTACCAAGCCCAGGCCGGGCAGGCGTTCCCGCAAGACCCGCACGAGCAGCTCGCCGCAGCGGTGCAGGCGGTGTATGGTTCTTGGTTTGCGCCCAAGGCCAAGAGCTATCGCAAACTGCACGCCATCGACGAGCAACTCGGCACCGCCGTGATCGTGCAGCGCATGGTGTTTGGCAACAGCGGCTACCACTCCGGTGCCGGGGTTGGTTTTACACGCGACCCCAGCACCGGCGAGCCCCAGCTCTGGGTCGATTTTTTGGCCAATGCCCAGGGCGAAGACGTGGTCAGCGGGCAGCGCAACGCGCACGGCCACGCCACGCTGGAGCACAGCCTGCCGCTGGCCTGGGCGGCCTTGCAGCAAGCGGTGCGCACGCTCGAGCGCGAACTTGGCGATATGCAAGACTTCGAATTCACGGTGCAAGACGGCCACCTGCACCTGCTGCAAACGCGCAGCGGCAAACGCAGCCCACGCGCCGCGGCGCGCATCGCGCTCGATCTGCACGACGCAGGGCTGATCGGGCGCCAAACCGCGCTGGAGCGCACCGCCGGCCTCAAAGCCAAAGACTTGGCGCTGCAGCAACTGGCCCCGGCGGCAGAAGGCAGCGCCGCAGAGTCGGGCCCGGTTGCACTGGCCCAAGCCCCATCGGCTTGCAGCGGCATCGCCAGCGGCGAGATTGCGCTGGAGCCCGAATACGCACTCGAACGCGCCCGTGCCGGCGTGCCCGTGATCCTGGTGCGCCAAGACGCGCAAACCGAAGACATCGAAGCGCTCAGCCGGGTGCAGGGCCTGCTGACGCAACGCGGCGCCCGCACCGCGCACGCAGCGGTAGTGGCGCGCCAGCTCGGCAAGGTCTGCCTCGTTGGCTGCAGCGCGCTGCAGATCGACGCAGCACGCCAGTCCATTACCCTAGCGGGTGTGGAACTGCACCAGGGCCAGACCATCACACTCGACGGCAACCACGGCCAGATTTACGCCGGCGCGCTGCAAAGCGTGACGGTGCCCGACACGGTGCTGCACAATCGCCTCCAAGCGCTGCGCCAAACCAATTGATTTTTTTTAGGAAAGACACCCATGATTCACACCCCCGCCAACGAGTGGAGCGAAAACCTCACTTTCGATGAGCTGCACATCGGCCAAAGCGCGCGCCTGCTGCGCACCCTGACGCTGCAAGACATCCAGGCCTTTGCCGCCGTTTCGGGCGACACCAACCCGGCGCACCTAAGCCCCGAATACGCCAACGACACCTTGTTTCACGGCGTGATCGGGCACGGCATGTGGAGCGGTGCGCTCATCTCCGCGCTGCTGGGCACCCAGTTCCCTGGGCCGGGCACCATCTATTTGGAGCAGGCGCTGCGCTTTGTGCGCCCGGTGCGCATCGGCGACACGCTCACCGTCACCGCCACCGTGCTGAGCAAGGACGAAGCCAAGAAAGCGGTGCAGCTCGACTGCCTGGTGATCAACCAGAAAGACGAGAAGGTGCTGCAAGGTGTGGCCAAGGTGCTGGCCCCCACCACCAAGGTGCGCCTGCCCAAAATCAACGCCCCCACGATTCAACTGTTCGACCCGCAAGCGCGCTTTCGCGAGCTGCTCTCGCTGGCCGACGGCATGGCCCCCATGCGCTGCGCCGTGGTGCATCCGTGCGATGCCGGCTCGCTCGCGGGCGCACTCGACGCCACCCGGCACGGTTTGATGATTCCGCTGCTGATAGGCCCCAAGGAGCGCATCGAGGCCGTGGCGCGCGAGGCCGAGCTGGACTTGGCCGGTTGCCAAATCCTGCACGTGCCGCACAGCCACGCCGCCGCCGAGCGGGCCGCCGAGCTGGCCGCCACCGGCCAAGTCGATGCCATCATGAAAGGCAGCTTGCACACCGACGAGCTCATCGCCGCCGTGCTGCAGCGCAAAGAGCTGCGCACCGGGCGGCGCATGTCGCACGCCTTTCGCTTCGACGTGCCGCTCTACAGCAAGCCGCTGCTCATC
>BBPE01000617.1_pt3 | contig 12401 bp, 10 predicted proteins | sample 1344301 | NCBI WGS metagenome assembly BBPE01 (sample SAMD00019089, study PRJDB2971) | groundwater metagenome | isolation source: The Cedars highly-alkaline
CAGAGGCTGGCCAGCACCGTCTGCGGCGCGGGCTGGGCCAGGGCCACCGTGCCCGGGGCGTTGCGCCGCGCCAGCAGCAAGTCGATGCGGCCGTCGCCGTCGAAGTCGGCCGCGGCCGCGTCCTCGAACGCCGTCTGCGGCAGCCGCTCGAGGCTGCGCGCGGGCAGGCTGGACAAGTCGAACACCTGCACCGCGCCCTGGCCGAGCAGGCGGCAGACCAGCTCGGGGCGGTCGTCGCCGCTCAGCTCGGTGACGATGCAGAAGGGCGAGCCCAGCACGCGCAGCGGCAGCGCGAAATCAGCCGGCGTGAAGCTCGCCGCGCCCTGCTGGAACAGCCGCGGCGGCGTGCGCTCGTCGAGCCGCGCCTCGGCGCCCTGGAACAGGTCGAGCCGGCCGTCGGCGTCGAGGTCGATCCACAGCGGCATGCGCGTGCGGCCCTCGGGGTTGTCGACGCCCAGCTCGGCGGCCACGTCGCGCAGCCGGCCCGCGGCGTCCTGCCGGAACAGCCGCTTGGGCTCGGCGCCACGGCCCAGCACGGCGCCGGTGAGCTGCACCAGGTCGAGCCGGCCGTCGTTGTCGAAGTCGGCCCAGACCGCGCCGTGCTTGTCGCCGCCGACCTGCTCGGGCGCCAGCACCTGCGCCGTGACGTCGGCAAAGCGCCCGCCGCCCAGGTTGCGCCAGAGCTGCGCGTCGTTCCAGTGGTGGGTCAGGTACAGGTCGGGCCGGCCGTCGGCGTCGAAGTCACCCCAGGCCGCGCCGTAGCTCATGCCGCGGTATGCGCCCAGGCCCGAGGCGGCGGTGACGTCCTCGAACAGCGTCAACGGCAGCTCGGCCTCGCGCGGGGCGCAGGCGGCGAGCAGGGCGGCTGCGGCCAGGGCCATGCAGAGGCGGACGGACGTCATGCGCAGGCCTCGGCCGATGGGCTCATCGGATTCAGGGCGCACTGCACGGCTCCGTTCGCCTGAAGCTCCTGGTGCAGGACGTCCATGTAGCCGTGCCCATCCCGCAAGTCTGGTTCCATGTGGTTGCCTTCGGCCCACTCGTTCCAGGATTTCAGGAACACCAGGCGGTGCTCGGCCGCCTTGCCGGCGACGTTGGCCAGCGCCTGCCGCACGCTGCGGCGGAAGAGCTCCGGCGTCGAGCCCTGCATCACCAACCCATTCATGCCGCTGCGGGGCGTGTTGTCCCAGCTCGGGATCAGGCAGGGCAGGTAGGCCGGCTCGCGTGTCTTGTCCGGGACGAAGCTGTCGACCAGGTTCTCGTAGTCGTAGATGGTCAGGCGATGCCCCCCCAGCATGGCACGCGCGCGCAGCAGCGGGTAGCGCCACGGTACCTGCCGAGTCAACGCGGGCAGGTTCTGCACGACCGTGGCATCGAAGCCGTCGTCGGTCGGCGTCCAGCCATCCCGATGCGACACGCCGACCAGGTACAGCCCCGGCAGCCCCGCCTCGCCGGCCAGGCGGCGCAGCAGCGCAGCGGCGCCGCGTGCATCGGGCAGATCGCGTGGCTTGTAGATCATGAACAGCGGCTTGCCCTCAACGCGCAGGTAGCGCGGATCCCGGAACGCGCGCACCAGGCACGCGAAGTGCGCGCGGTAGTCTTCCTCGCCTGGGTAGGTCTGCTCCACAAGGATCCGCTTCGGGTTGCCGTGCCAGATGCCCGTCCAGGTGGCATTGGCCCAGCAGAGGCAGAACGGGAAGGCCGGCCGGCCCGCTGCCAGCACCTCCTCGAAGGGCCGCTCCAGCAGGCGCTTGCCGCCGAACCAGTAGTGGTAGTAGCAGAAAGCTTCCACGCCGCAGGCCCGCGCCATTTCCGCCTGGGCGGCGCGCGTCTCTGCCACGCGCAGGTCGTAGAAGCCCAGGTCCGACGGCACGTGCGGCTGGTAATGGCCGCGGTAGAGGGGCTTGGCCTTGGCCGCATTGGTCCACTCGGTGAAGCCCTTGCCCCACGAGGCGTCGTTCTCGGGAATGGGGTGGTACTGCGGCAGGTAGAAGGCGATGACGCGTGCCTTCGCGGGCGGGTGAGGCGGATTCATGTCCATTCAGGCGATGCGTCCACGCCGGACGGCGCGCCACGCACGTTGCAGCACGCCTGCCGAGGCGGCCGGTTGCAGGGGCTGATCGAGCACGCGGCGCAGATGTGGCATGCGGCGCTGCAGGTGCTCAAGATGGTCGAGCGGCCTGCGGTCCGTGCCTGCACTCGAGGCGGCGATCCGCCGCGCCTCACCCCGCGCCCAGTGCGCCATGGCCACGAAGCGCTGCGCCAAGTCCACGCCGTGCTCGGCGGCGATATGGCGCAACGGGGCGTACACGTCCTCGTGCGCCATGTCGTGAAGCACCACGAGCGGATCCAGGACGAACATCCGGAAGTGATCCCCGGCCGTCGAGCGCGCCGTGGTCGAACCGCCGTGGACGCGGAAGTCCGCAACGGTCTCGCAGGTGTGCGCGACCCCGAACCGCGTGCCCACCCGGGCCCAGTACTCCATGTCGCAGAACACGGCCACCTCCGGGTGGAATCGTCCGACCGTGTCGAACACGTCGCGCCTGAGCAGGACAGCCACCGGCTCGCCGACGACGTTCCTGCCGGCATGCTCAAGGACGACCCGCGAGAAGGCGGCCGCATCCGTGCCGCCATCCCGCGGGTACAGCCCTGCAATCCGCCGCGCGGCATCCTCATAACGCTGCCTCGTCTCTGCGTCCGTGCCGTCCTCGAACAGGAAGGCGCGGCGACCGAATGCCAGCGGCACGCCTGTGGCGCGGGCCACGTTGAGCAAGCCCTCGAGCCCATGGGGACGCAGCAGGTCGTCCTGGAACACGAACTTGATCCAGGGTGCATGCGCCACCTCGACGCAGCGGTTCCAGTTGCCCACCAGGCCGAGGTTCTTCGGGTTGCGGTGCACGCGGACCCGGTCGTCGGCGCGCGCGAACTCGCCTGCGATGACCGGCGTGTCGTCGGTGGAGCCGTCGTCGACGACGACCACCTCGAAATCCCCGAAGGTCTGCTCCAGCACGCTGCGCAGCGACGCGGCCAGATACCGTGCGCCGTTGTACGTGGGAATGCAGATCGAGACGGCGGGCGTCACGCCGGCCTCCCGCCGAGTCGGGTCGGGCACGTGAACTCCAGCGGCCCGGCCGCCGCGTTTCGGTGCGGTGCGGGGTGGAGACCGGGTCTTGGATGCGCGCGAGGGTTCACGGAAGGACGCTGATCAAATGGGCGCTTTAGCGCACGCGGGAGAAAACCAGCCGCAGCAGCTCACGCTGCGTGGCCAGCGTGGAGCGAAGCCGCCAGTAGAGGTTGCGCAGCCGCAACGCCCCGACCGGGGACACGGCGGGCGCGGACGCCGGTGCCGGCACCGGGTCCGCAGCGGCAGCGCGCTCGAGCGCCCGGCGCGTCGCCTCCAAGTAAGCCCGACCCCACCGCTGGTCCGGCTCGAGGTGGCAGCCTTCGGCCCACTCGTTCCAGGCATTGACGAAGACCAGCCGTTCCTCGCCGGCGAAGCGCTGCAGCGTCTGCCGTGCGGCATGGCGCAGCCACTCCTCGTAGACGGCCGGCGTCGAGTCGATGATGATGCGGGCGTCGACCTTGCGGCGCGCACTGTTGTCCCACCCCGGCGTCACGCAGCGAAAGCGCTTGTGCGGCGCCTGGGGCCGCGCCATCATGCCGCGCGCCATGGCGGGGTAGCGCACGACGCGTTGCGAGGTGAACGCCTTCGGGATCACGCCCCAGCGGCTCAGCAGCCCAGGCAGGCCGTCGCGAAACTTGAACCGCCCCATGTTCCTGCCGTCGGGTGCGAACTCGATCGCGGCGTCGAACCCGTAGCTGGCGGGGTCGACGTCGCGCTCGAAGTTCTCCACGTTCGCGAGGTAGAGGTCGGGCAGGCCGTGCTGCCTGGCGACTTCGCGCCAGACGGCGGCGGTGCGCCGGGCGTCTGGCAGCAGTTCGGCCCGGTAGACGATGAACAACGGCCGCCCGTCGACGCGGATGTAGCGCGGGTCCTTGAACGCCGGGATCAGGCTTTCGATGTGGGCGCGGTCGTCGTCGGTGCCGTAGTTCTGCGCGAGGAGCACGTGCTTCGCGCCGCCGTCCCACACCCGCGTCCAGTTCTCGTTGGCCCAGCACAGGCAGAAGGGGAAGTCGGGCTTGCCACTGGCCAGCACCTCGTTGAACGGCCGCTCGAGGATGCGCCGGCCGTTGAACCAGTAGTGGTAGTAGACGAAGCCGCCGATGCCGTGCTCGCGCGCCAGCGCCGCCTGCGCTTCCCGCACCTCGGGCACGCGCAGGTCGTAGAAGCCGAGATCGGCTGGCAGATGAGGCTGATAGTGGCCAGGGAAGAGTGGCTTGGCCTTCGCGACGTTGCGCCACTCCGTGAAGCCCTTGCCCCACCACTCGTCGTTCTCGTCGACAGGATGAAACTGAGGCAGGTAGAAGGCTAATGCCCGGACCGCCGATGGTCTGCTCATGATCTTCGTGATTTTGGATTCAAGAAATGAACTTTAGTTGCGGCTTCAAATCGTTGCGCCAGAGCAGCAGTTTGGTCATTTCACCCAAGAGGCTTGCTCCATCAGAGAGCAGTGCTCCATCCAGTACAAGCTTGGCATCGATCATGGGCTTCATTCCATACCGACGAGCCTGCCAGAATATAGATGCCAGGGGACTGCCATCAACCCATCGGAGCAGTTTTGCATCGGAAAGCGAAAGTGGCTCCAGTGGTGCCTTGAGTCTACTTAGTTCGTGCTTTGCGATCTCTGGAATTCCAGAAAGCTGCTCGATCCAGCCTGTGCGATGGAATCGATCGATCTTGGCGGCTAAACGTACGCCGAGGTCGATCCGTGAGGATTGAGACATCCCGGCAAGCGATACTGCTTCGCGAATGTAAGCATCTTGGTCATTTGGAACGGGTAGATGATCGATCGCGGAGCCCGTAGCTCTGAATATCGCTGGCGAGATCCCTGGTGCCCGAACGCAGGGCAAGCCTGCAAGTCCTGCTTCGAGAAGCGCCGTAAGCGATCCAAATGGAAAACCCTCAAGGTAGATATCGGCCGCTGCGTGGAATGGTTGCAAATTGGTCTGATTGCCAACTGCGACGAGGCGTCCATTGGTTTCTTTTCTTGCTATCTCCCACGCGGCGCTTTGTGGGCTTGGACCCACAGCGATCAAGACAGAGTCCGGGACTTTTCGGAGCAGGGCGCGAGCCGTCGCCAAAAAGTCAACCCCTTCACGAGGCTCAAATTTGGATGCCCGACCGACGGTGAGGAAGACTGTGGCGGCCTCATCTATGCCGAGTGCCTTCCGTGTCGCAGTCTTTTCTGACATGGTGCTGGAGGATTTGGATTGATCTGTGAGGGGGACTTGAAGCAGATAGCTTCTTCTCGTTCCGCGGTGTTCTTGGGATAACTTGATGCCCTCCAGCCTCAATTCGAGGATGCAGTCTGCGATCGATACTCCAGACCAGAACAAGTGATCCGCCATATTCATCAGAAACACCGGCGGCCCGCCCTCAACCCCGAACGCCATCGTGGGCACAACATCCCACATATGGTGATGGAGGACGACGACATCCGAATTACTCCAAGCTAGCGCCCTGAGTCGCTTTGCACTATCCAGGGGTCGTGATGCAGCATCAATTAGCGATACGAACGCGCCTCCGCATGAGTCGACAAGTAATTCCAGTTCTGTCTCAGCGGGATCCAAGTGCTCAAGGACGACGACACTATGACGGTCGTTCCCCGGATTGAGGCTTATCCATCGCTTCAGAAGAGCATTGTGCCCGCCAATCCGGTCGGTGCGAGACATGACGTGCAGCCAGTGCCGCTGGGAACTAGATGAGGTTCTGCGAGGCGGGACTTGCAAGCGCTGCGCGAGTTGAAGGAGAACGAATTCAAGTTCAGGCGACGCTAGGAATCCGCACCCGAACCCGGCTGTCTCCGCTGCGAACCGGCACCATCTTGCAGCCTGAATCTCATGGCCTCGATTGAGGCAGTGCTCAGCGCTGCGAACGCACCAGTCGAACACAGCGCGATTTGCGGCAATCCGCCCGGCGCTCAGCTCGATTCCCATCAGTTGAGCGCCTGCAGAGTTTCAAGTACAGCGCCGATGACTTGAGACTGCATGTCTGAGCTAACATGAGGTCCGATAGGAAGACTTAATACCTGAGCGGCGAATTCGCTTGCGATAGGTAGTGCCTCTCGTGTAATCGAGAGAGAAGCGTAAGCATTCTGCAAGTACGGCGGGGTGGGGTAGTGGATGAGTGTCTGGACTCCGCGGCAAGTCAGTCCGGCTTGCAGTTCGTCTCGACGGTGATGTCTCACCACATACAGGTGCCATGCCGACAGGCTGCCACTCAAGACCTGAGGAATCGTGAGGCTGCTTTTCGATAGGGCGGCCGTGTACGCATCCGCCACCTTTGCGCGCCTAGCGTTCCATTCGTCGAGATGACGTAACTTGACGCGAAGGACGGCTGCCTGAACCTCGTCAAGGCGGCTGTTAAAGCCCTGCACGTCATTGACGTACTTGACCCGGGACCCGTAGTTCCGCAACACCCGGATACGGTCGGCGATATCGGGGTCGCCGGTCGTCACCGCGCCGGCATCACCGAACGCTCCGAGATTCTTGCCGGGGTAGAAGCTCCACGCGGTGGCATCACCCAGCCCGCCGATGCGCGCATCCTGGTAACGGGCCCCATGCGCCTGTGCGCCGTCAGCCAGCACGCGCAAGCCGTGCTTGGCGGCGCAGGCGAGGATCGGCGTCATGTCCGCCGGCTGCCCGTAAAGGTGCACCGGAAGGATCGCGCGGGTTCGCGGCGAGATGGCTGCCTCGATGCGTTGGGGGTCGATGTTGTGGGTGCGTTCGTCGGGCTCGACGGGCACGGGCGTAGCGCCTACCTGGCTGACCGCGAGCCATGTCGCGATGTACGTGTTCGAGGGCACGATGACCTCGTCACCCCGGCCGATGTCCATCGCCCGGAGCGCAAGGTGCAACGCGTCAAGACCGTTGGCGACGCCGACGCAGTGTTCGGCGCCGGCATAGTCTGCGAACTCGCGTTCGAATGCGGCCAGCTCTTCGCCGAGCAGATACCAGCCGCTGGACAGTACGCGACTGACTGCGGCATCGATCTCGTCCTTGAGTTCGAGATAGGTCGCCTTCAGGTCAAGAAACGGCACTGTCATCTAGGCTCCCGCGCCCGCTACCAAGTGCTTGAACTCGTCGTAGCTGCGTATGTAGTCATCGGCCATGTACACATCGGACGCCAGGACGAGCAGAACGGCGTCCGCAGAGTAGTTGTACTGGACCCCCCAAATCATCGGTGGGATATGAAGACCTACGGTGGGAGATGCGAGCTCGACCTCGTCGCGCACCGTCCCGTCGTCGAGCGCCACGGCGCAGCTGCCCTTCACACAGATCAGGAACTGATGAAGCACCCGATGAGCATGCTCTCCACGCACTTCCTTCGATGGAACGTCATAGACGAGGAAGACACGTTGTGGCTGAAAGGGCAGGTGGACAGGATATTCGCCATAGCTCAAGGCGCCTCGCAGATCCACTACCTGCGGCATGCGATGCAGGCGGGCGCCACTCACCCGCAGGTCGCGCAGTTCCCCCGATCGTGCGGCTCCACCGATCTCGGCTCCTGCCTTCGGGGTGTCGACGTAGCCGGTGATTCGGCCCGGGTTGCCGGTGACGATCGCGTTCGCTGGCACGTCTCGGGTGACGACTGCACCTGCACCAACCATGGCGTTCTGGCCAATCATGATTCCGGGCAGGACCGTAGCGTTGGCGCCGATCGAAGCGCCTCGCTTGACCAGAGTGCGGGCGAACGATGCCGGGCGCTGGCGGCTACGGGGGAACGGGTCGTTAGTGAAGGTCACGTTCGGACCCACAAAAACGTCGTCTTCGAGGCTGACGCCGTCCCAGACCTGAACGCCGCACTTGACCGTCACGCGGTCGCCAAGCATGACGTCGTTCTCGATGAACACATGGTCGCAGATGTTGCAGTCTCGCCCGATCACGGCGCCGGGCAGCACGTGGGCGAACGCCCAAACGCGCGTACCCTCACCGATCGACGACGTCTCCACGATTGCGTGACTGTGTTGGTAGTGGCTGGGCATGTTCAGAATTAAAGTTTCAGGGGGCGGAAACTGTCAGTGACTGACCTGCGGATACGGATTGCTGTACCGGGTTGAACGCGCCGTCGAGGTAGAACAGCCCCATTTCCTGTTGACGGGTGACCAGATGATCGTCCGAGTGCACTTGGAAGGACGCGAGGTTCTCGCCGTAAAAGGACTCCCTGCCCTCGGGCGTGCCAATCCAGACGCGCATGGAGTAGACCCCGGGAAGTAGCGTCATGCGCTCTATGTCGAGGTCGATGCAATGTTCGCCGACGTCGAAGTCGCGTGGGTCTTCGACGTTGTTGTTGGCCGTGAGATAGACGAAATCGGTTGTGTGGATGCCGATCAGGAAGCAGATTCGTGTCAGGGGCTTGTTCGCGGCAAAACGCAGCCGAAACCGAAGCGGGTCCAAGCATTGGACTCGCTCGACATTCCTGCCCTGAGCATCGAGGACGCTCAGCCCCTGGTAGGTCAGTTCGTCTGATGTACGGACGCGTCCGCCGCCCGAGCCCGATGCCAGGGCCTTGATCTTGCGGTTGCTGTAGTCGAAGAACCGGTTGGTGACTTCCGTCGGGTCACCGTCGGCAACTGTCCGGCCGTGGTCCATCATGATCACCCTCGAGCACAGCCGCTCCAGTTGTCGGACGTTGTGAGACACGATCAGGACAGTCTTGCCGCGCCTCTTGATCATGTCCTCCATCCGATCGAAGCATTTCCTCTGAAACGCCAGATCCCCCACCGCCAGCACCTCGTCGACGATCAGGATCTCGGCCTCGATGCTGGTCGCCACCGCAAACGCGAGCTTGACCTGCATGCCCGAGCTGTAGCGCTTGACGGGGGTGTCGATGAACTCGGCCATCTCGGCGAAGTCGACGATCTCGTCGAACTTGCGGTCGATCTCGGCCTTGCGCATGCCGAGGATGGCGCCGTTGAGGTAGACGTTCTCGCGCCCGGTGAAGTCGGGCACGAAGCCGGCGCCGACTTCGATCAGCGGGGCGATGCGGCCGTTGACCTTGACCGTGCCGCGGGTGGGCGTGCTGATGCGCGCGAGCATCTTCAGCAGGGTGCTCTTGCCCGCGCCGTTGTGGCCGATGATGCCCACCACCTCGCCGGGCTCGATGCTGAAGCTGACGTCGTCGAGCGCCTTGAACAGCGGGCGCTCCTCGACGGGGCGGCCGAGCAGGCGGCGCCCGGCGTTGAGCGCGGTCTGCCTGAGCCCCTGCAGGGTGCCCAGGCGGTACTCCTTGGTGACGTGGCTGACTTCGATGGCGGGCATGGCGGTGGCGGGCGGCTCAGATGACGTCGGCAAAGTGCGCCTCGGCGCGCTTGAAGTACAGGTAGCTCAGCGGCAGCAGCACGGCCACGGCCAGCGCGCCGGGCAGCAGCACGGGCCAGTCGGGCGGGGTGCCGCGCAGCAGCGCGTTCTGCATGCCGTCGACGATGCCGGCCAGCGGGTTGAGGGTGTAGAGCGTGAACAGCAGGTCGGACCATTCACCGGCGGCCTGCTGCACCAGCAGGCGCTCGCGCACCAGGGTGAGCGGGTAGATGATGGGCGAGAGGAACATGGCCAGGCTCAGCAGCACCGGCAGGGCCTGGCCGACGTCGCGGTAGTAGACGTTGACGGCCGCGCCGAACAGCGACACCGTGAGCGCGGCCAGCGCGGCGTAGAGCACCAGCAGCGGCACCCAGACGACCTGGGCGGTGGGCGCGAGGCCGTAGAGCGCCATCAGGATCGTGAGGATGACCATGCCCACGCCCAGCTCGACGAGCTTGGTGGCCACGCTGGTGAGCGGGAAGACTTCGCGCGGGAAGTAGATCTTGCGCACCAGCGCGGTGTTGCCGACGACGCTGTTGACGCCGTCGGAGGCCGACTCCTGGAAGAAGATCCAGACCGTGAGCGCGGTGAAGACGACCAGCGGGTAGGGCAGGTTGCCGGTGTCGATGCCGATGAAGCTGCGCACCAGCGTGAAGATGGCCATCAGGGCCAGCGGCTTGAGCACGGCCCAGGCCAGGCCCAGGTAGGCCTGCTTGTAGCGCACCGCGATGTTCTTCCAGGCCAGGGTGGCCACCAGTTCGCGGTAGTCGTACAGCTCGCGGCAGGTTTGCAGCATGGGTGGGGCAGGCGCGCGAGGCCGGGCGCGCGGGGCTTGACGGCGGGCAGGCCATGCTAGCAGCGGCGCACGGCACCAGCGCCGCCCGGCCGGGCCGCGCGTGCGTTGGTTCACTGCCCGCGGCCCCTCGTTCGTGGGGGGTCAGGCGCAAGCCCGGCAGCGCCGCGGCGGCGCGCGGGGCTTGGGCCGCTCCTGTATTGCGCTTCGTGCGAGGTCGCAGGCCGACAAGCTGGCTGAACCGCCGGCCCGCCCCCCGCGGGGGATCATCGAACTCTCCTGGGGTCTCTGGCGCGGGGAAGCAGGGGTGTCAACGGGACTTGCGGCGGTGTCCGCCATGCGCGCCGCCGGAGCCGGCGGGCGTGGCCGGCGGCGCAGCGCGCTATTCCAGCCGGGGTTCGGTGCCGGCCAGCAGCTTGCGGATGTTGGGCTCGTGGCGCCAGACCAGCAGCAGGCTCATCAGCGCGATCGGCAGCGCGACGAAGCCCGCGCCCCAGATCAGCAACTGGTAGAACGGCGCGAACAGCGCCGCGACGATCGAGGCCAGCGCGCCGTAGCGCAAGAAGAAGGCGATGATCGCCCAGCTCGCCAGCGTCGCCACGCCCAGCAGCGGGTTCAGCGCGAACAGCACCCCGGCCCCGGTGGCCACGCCCTTGCCGCCCTGGAAGCGGAAGAAGACCGGCCAGACATGGCCGACGAAGGCCGCCGCGCCGACCCAGGCCGCGGTGCCCAAGCCCAGCCCCCAGGCCGGCCCCCAGACCAGCACCGCGAGCACCGGCAGGTAGCCCTTGAGCACGTCGAGCGCGAGTGTCAGCACCGCCGCCGAGCGCTTGCCCGAGCGCAGCATGTTGGTCGCGCCGGGGTTGTGCGAGCCGTAGCTGCGCGGGTCGGCCAGCCCCAGCAGGCGGCTGACGATGACGGCAAACGACAGCGAGCCGATCAGGTAGGCCGCACCCAGGGCCAGGGCGACGGTGACGGCAACGGACAGGTCCATACAGGGCGGGCGTGGGCGATACAGGTGGGTTTGTCGGGTCGGTGTGCAGTGTATGGCTATTTATCAAACACTCGGGAATGGGTACACGCAGACGCCTTTCATCGTTTTACGATCTTGAAGCAGACGCCGATTCCTATTCTTGTGAATCTCGAGGCGACCTTCATCTTCAAGCATTCGCGCGAGGCTGGCAAGGAGCCAGGTAGGACATCACCGCGCAGGTGATGTCGTTCTCCAGCGCCTCGGCGCGCTGCGTGGGGCACCACACCGTCAAGCCGATCCGGTACTTGCCCAGCTCGGTGGTGCGGAAGACGACGCGCACCGGGTTGTCGGTCACGTCGACGTGCAGCTGCCGCGCGATCGCCGCACCCGCCTGCGCCGCCGCGGCGCCCAGCTTGGCGTACTGTGTCTGGACCAGGGCCTCGATGGCGGCCCGGTGCGCAAACACGTCGACGTCCGGGTCCAGCGTCAGCGAGAAGGTGTGGAACACGTGCTCGCGCATCAGGCTCTCGTTGCGCATCGGCTGGCCGAGGAACAGGCTGTTCGGCAGCACCGTCTTGCGGCCGGTGTGGCTGTAGGTTCCCGGCTGGAACTCGTGCACCACCGTCACGAACAGGTTGTGGTCCACGACCTCGCCGCGCGTGCCGGCCACCTCGATCCAGTCGCCGACGGAAAACGCGCTCGACGAGGCCCGCACGAACGAGCCCGAGACGCACAGGATGAGCTCCTTGGTGGCGATGACGATCGCCACGGCCACCGCCGTCAGCGACAGCGCGAAGGTGCGCAGCTGCGGCGCCCAGATCAGCACCAGGCCGATCAGGGCCAGCAGCAGCAGCGCGTTGCGCAGGTTGGCCATCCAGCGGCGCCGCACGTGGGGCGCGACGTCCGCCCGCCGGCGGATCGCGAGCCCCGCGACCACCCGGGCCAGCAGCAGCAGCAACAGCAGCAGCAGCGAAACCGCGATGTCCGTCAGCGGCAGTTGCAGGGAGGCGAGATCGAAGTCGGGCATGGGCGTCGTGGCGCCTCGGCGGCGCTGGGGTGGAGGATCGGCGGGCCGGCCAGCCGCTGCCGGCCCGGCGCGCCCGGCCGCCGGCTGGGAGCCGGGCGCGGCCTGCAGGGCGCAAGTGTCGCTCCCGCGGCGCGTCGCGGCCCGGCCGCCCGCAGCAAATCCGGCGGGCGTCGCACTCGCGAGCGCCG
>BBPE01001041.1_pt4 | contig 12371 bp, 11 predicted proteins | sample 1344301 | NCBI WGS metagenome assembly BBPE01 (sample SAMD00019089, study PRJDB2971) | groundwater metagenome | isolation source: The Cedars highly-alkaline
GCCGCCGCCTCTGCCCCGGTCCGGCGGCGGGTCATCTGCCCCGCCGCCGGTCCTGGCCTCCTCCTCCGCTTCGATGCGCGCCGCCTCGGCCGCTGCGTCAAAGCCCTCCGTCTCCCACTCCTCCTGCGGCGCGTTGGGGCCGCTGGCGAGGTGAGCCCAGAAGTCGTCCTCAATCCCCTCCGGCGTCATCGCCAGAAAGCGGGGATCCGTCGGCGGAAGGTTGTACCTTTTCCGGAACAGGAACTCGACGGTCCGCGCCATCGCCCGGCCCCGCCTTTTGGACTCGCTTGTGCGCCTCCGGGCGAAACTCGTCCTCCCGTGCGCTGAGCGCGCCATACACCTGGATCATGAGGGAGGTGCGGTTGGGCTCGGCGAGCGCGTCCACCTGTTCGAGCAGGTGCGGCTCCCACCCGGGCGGGTGGTCCGCGCACAACACGCGCAGCGTGGCGAACGCAGAGACAAGCAGGTCGAGCGACGGAGTGGGGGCGGCGACGCCGCCCAAGCGCTCCTCGTACAGCGCGCCGATGCGGATTTCGTCGCCGATGGTGCGGCGGCGGAACACGAAACGCCCGACGTTGGGCACCTCGACCACAAGCATCTGCGGCGGACGGTTTGGCTGGCTTGTCGGGTTGGTCATGGGGGGCTTTCGGGGCTGAGGGTCAGGCGCCGGTGCCGACGACATCCAGGCAGTTGAATTGCGCCGACTGCATGACGATGGCGTGCTTTTGGACGTCGATGCTGCCGGACGCGTAGGAGCAGCCGCGGTAGGTGCGGAGCACCTGGCCCGTCGCCTGGCTTGCCACGATGATGTCGAAGACAATGCCCTGCAGCATGGCGTCGCCGTTTTCGGCGGCGATGCCGGCCTCCAGCATCGCGCCGCGGCGCAGTACCATCCCCGTCACGCTCAGCATGTGCCGCGCCATCGTGGGCACGTACTCCTGCACGTGGATGTCGCCGATGCCGGAGGCCGGCTCCGGCCCGTAGTCGTCCTGCATGCCGATGTTCTGCAGCAGGCCGATCTGGCGGCCATCGAACACGGCGGCGATGATGTTGCCCGAATAGACGCGGTGGTTGACGGTGGCCACGGCCCGGCGCTCCTACGGTGCTGCTTGCATCCCTTGCCGTCACGCGGCCCGCGCGGTGCCGCTGTAGGGCACCGCGAAGATCGAGACGGGGATGAAGTTGGTGGGGAGGACGGGCGAGCACTCGAACTCGACCCGCAGCGCGTCGCCATCGATGGAGACGCGGATGTCGCGGAAGGGCGGGTTTTCGCGGTCGCCCACCAGCGTGCCCGGTCCCTGCGGCTCAGGCTGCGAAAGCAGCTCGAGAGCGGAGCGGGTGCGGCTGATCGCCTGCGCGAGCTGCATGGGGCTTTGCCGCCCGCCCAGCAGGGGGCGGAGGTTCTCGCGCACCGTGCGCGACACGAAGTCCAGGGCCGCCCCGACACTGAGTTCGCGGCGGTTGAAGTTGGCATTGCTCAACCAGGTCGAGACGCTCTTGACGACCCGGAAGCCCGTGGGCGTTGCTTCGAGCGGAATGACGCCGCCCATGATGAGGGCGTCGGTGTCGGTGGGGTTGCGTAGCGCGCGCTCGAGACCCTGTACGCCCAGCGCCTTGTTCGTCAAGGCGGTGCCGGGGTTCGCCCCGGCGAATCCGCCGGCCACCATCGCGGCCGCAATGTGCGGCCCGAACAGGCGCAGTCGCCCGGCGGTGTCGAAGTCGCGGATGCCGATATGGATCAAACCGACGCGGTCGGTGTTGAGATTGCGCGCGGCAAGCAGCGCCGCCGCATCGGTGGTGTTGAGGGCTGTGCCGACGACGGCGCGCCGCTCGAGACGGAGTTGGTCGGAGCAGAACCTCACATGCGCCGAGACGGCGGCGTGCACCGCCGGGTCGGCGGTGGCCGGGACCACCCACTGCACGTCGGCGGCCTGCAGCGCCGTCAGCGCGTCTGCCCAGTCCTGCATCGTGGCGACCCCGGTCTGCGCGCCGGAAAGATAGGCGCCCGCGATGGGCGCGGGCAAAACGCCCGCGCCCGGGACGCGCTCGGCGGCGACCGTGGGGTCGGCGGCGGAGTTGAACCAATCGACGCACGCCTGCAGGTCGGCGGCAAGGGCAAGCTCGACGCCGCGCGCGTTGCCGCCCGCCACGAAATCGAGCGTGGCGCTGGGCTGCGCGCCGTTGCCGTCGAGCACGGTGGCGGTCCAGTCCGGCACGAGCGCGATGCGCTCGGCGAGGTCGGCGGCGGTCGGTGCCTGAGCGAAGGAGATGGTTGCCACGACGGAGCCCGCCGGGGCGGCGAGGGTCAGGGCGGAGGCCGTGACGTTCACCTCCGCCGTGCTTGCGCCGCCGGTGTAGCGGATGGAGAGCAGCAGGCGACCGACGTTGTCGGCCTCATGCACCGCGCCGTCGAGGCGCGTGCGCAGCCGGCGGCCGCGCGCCGTGCCCGGCATGACGGAGACCTGCACCCGGTTGGCCAGCGCGCCCCACTGCTCGCTGTGCAGGCTGATGACGGGCTGGGCCGAGGGGCTGAGCAGGGCAAGCGTGGAGCGGGTGGCGGGCTGCACGCGCACGGCGACCACGCGCGACGGGCCCGGCAGTTCCGTCGATCCCGCGAAGCCGCGCACCACGGCGTCGAGCAGCTCGCCGCCGCGCAGCACCGCCGCCGCCTCGGACGGGGAGCCGAAGGCGAGCGGCGTCTTGGGCTGCCCACCGTCAGACGCTCCCACCACGGCGAGAACGTTTCCCGATCCTGGGCGGGTGGCGAACATGGCGCTGTCGTCCACGCGGCTTACCACCGCAGGCGAGACAAGCAGGCGCCCGTCAAAGAACAGCATGGGTCGCGGCCTCCTCAGACCGGGCGGGACGCGAAGGCGTCGTAGTCGGCGTTCCACGCCGCGCGCGTCTTGCCGTACCGTCCGGCGGCGCGCTCGGTTGCGGCGTGCGCATTGAGCAGCTCGATGCGCGGGTCGGTGCGCGAGCGCTCACCTGCCCACTGCTCGAGCGTCAGCACCTCCTGTGGGTCGGGCGGGGTCGCGGCCTGGGCGGCGTCGGGGGAGGCGGTGTCGGTCATGGCAGGGGGCATGGCTCCGCGTGGAAATCGGCGATGTCCGGGGCGAGGGTCGCGCCCATCCGCACCCGCGCGGTGCGCAGTGCGGGGGCTTGCGCGGCCGAGACGGTCGGGGCGAGGCACGTGAATTGGACGGCGGCGATGTAGAGGGCGACGCCACCCTTCTCGTCGGGCGTCATCTCGCTGTGGGTGATGCTCGCGGCCGGCCGCAGCAGCCCGTTGGCGGCCCACACGGGGAGGTTCGCGACAAGGCCATGGCGCACGGCGCGCCCGAGCGTCGCGCGCTCGTCGGGGTTGAGGGAGACGCAGGTGATGGCGACGCTGATGTCGCTGAGCCAACCGGTCTGCTCATCGAGCGGATCGCCGAACCCGGCGGCGTCAAGCGCTTCGCTTTCCTCGACCGACAAGAGGTCGCCAATGGCCCGCTCGGCGGGTCGGTCGGATTCGAGCTGCACGGCGACGATGGGGAAGGACGTGCGGCCCGCGTCCACGCTGGGCGAGGCCACGACAGGGATGTGACGTTCGCGCGGGGTCAGCTGTCCGTCGGTCACACAGGCCGCCAGGTGAGCCTCGACGCGCGCGCGCACGAGGGCCGGCACGTCGGGCGAAAGGTCGCGCGCCGACGCCTCGGGCCGCACGGTGCGGGGCGCCGAGCGGGGCAGGATTTCGGCGCCGTCCGCGTCGCGATAAAAAAGGGCATAGCGGTAGGCCTGCCCGTTTTCGAGGCCGTCAGTGTCGACGAGCGCATCCCAGTCGCCCCAGTCGGCCACCAGCGCGGCCTGGTTGTCGTCGGGTCCACTCGGCGGCGCGGCCTCGGCGCGGCGGCGAAGCGCGCGCCACGCGACCGCTCCAGCGGGCGGTCGGCTCGGGATGAGGCGAACGGCGTTGCCGGCGGCCAGCGGTTCGAGGAGCGCAATGGTCATGGGCAGCAAGGTCGCGTCACGACGCGCGGGGCGGCCAGAGGTCGGGGGGTAGCGTCCATTCGAGGTAAGTCAGATCCGCCACAAGGCCGAGGTCGCGGTGCCAAATCCACGCGGCGCGGCAGTGGCCACGGCCCAGCATCGTTTCGATCAGCCGCACCCGCCGCACGCCCCAGGGGTGGCCGCGCAACGCCAGGTCCATCGACGCGGCGCTGAAGGTGACGGCGCTGTCGCCTGCGGCGGTGCCTGGGGTCCGGAGATGCGCGTTGAGCCAGCGCGACAATCCGGCGAAGGACTCGCGGTGGAGCGGGCCGAGCGGATGAGGATGCGTGGGTGGGGTGTGTGAGGCGCTGGTCATTCAGGGGGCGCTCCCAGCAAGCGGCGGAGATCGGCCTCGACGGCCTTGGGAATGGCCTTTTCGGCGATGGGTTGAAGCGCCCCCGCGACCGCCCGCGCGACGCCCAGGCCGGGGCGAGCCTTGGCGATCCACCCCTGCGACCCCTCCACCATCGTGCGAAAGGTGATCATCTGCGATTGCCGTCCGCCGGGCTGCCCACGCGACGCGGGCCGGTCGAAGCGCACCATGCCGGCGAAGCGGCGCACCGCCTGCTCGGGCAGGCCCATGGCGCGGATGTCGCCCGCGCGAAGCCGCCGGCCCCATTGATAGCTGCGCGAGCGCACTCCCACCACCTCGCCGCGCACAAGGCGCAAGCGGCCGCTCTGCCGCGTCACGAAGGCGACGGCGCCGGTGCCGCTGGCGCGAAAGCCGTGGCCGGTGATGAAGGAGGACTCGCGGTGCGGCACGTCGCGCCACCAGTCCGCGATCGCGGGCGGGACGGGCGTGCCGATGACGCTGTTCGGGCCGTAGTGGCGGAAGGGGATGATGAGGTAGCGCTTGCCCTGACGGCTGAGCCGCACCTTGAGCGATGAGCCGAGCATCGCCTTCATGTCGCGCTCGGGTGCGCCGTCCTCGATCGCGCGCGCGTAGGGCAGGTCGGTGAACACCTCCGCGAGGAAGTTGTTGATCTGACGCAACTGGATGGAGCGCGCGTACGCGCCGGTGGCGTTGCGCACCCGCTTGCCGTCGGGCAGCGGCGCGCCCATCGCGTAGTCAACCCATTTCGCGTGACCTGCCTCGGCCAGCCGCTTGACCGCGGCGGAGAGGGTCGGGAACGCGTCTTGGACCAGGCTCTGGCCCGGCGGAAGGAGGGAGGCGATCTCGACGCCCACCTTGAACTGCGCCACGGTAGCCTACCGCGCCGCGAGGTCTTCGAGGCGGAGCACCACGCGCCGGGGCAGCCTCGCGCCGCCGTGGTGCGCGCGGTCCTGCGGCATCTCGCGGAACAGGTGGTAGGTCGGGCGGATGCGCGCGCGCACGGAGTAGGCTTCGCCATCGCCCGGCGCGGCGGCGCCCGGCGCCCATGTGGGCCGGGCGTACTCATCGCCGGTGGGGAGGTTGGCCGGTGGGTCGAGCGCGCGGGGGATCCCGCCCGGCAGCAGCGCCACGGTGTCCTCGACCACAAAGGTGTGCGGGGGCAGGCGCTCGTCCGGATCGCCGCGGCGGAAGGCGGCCTGCCACGGGAGCTCGCTGTCCAGGAATGTCACGCGGTCGCCCTCGGCCGCGCCGTAGAGCGGCGTGTTGGAGGCGAGCGAAACCACGACGTCGCCGGCCTGGTAGAGGCCGAAGGACTGCCATTCGCGCGACGCCTTCATGCCCGAAAGCGCCACGGGGGACTCGACGGCGCCGTAGTGAAAGCGCCCGCGGCCGAAGCAGAGTTGGCAGGCGGGATCAGCCGCGCCGCTGTGCGTGTCGCGGCACGGGCAAAGCACCGCGCGGCGCCAGAGAGAGCGCTGCGCGAAGGCGCCGAGCAGGCGATTGAAGGCCGCGGCGCGAAGCTCCACCGCGCGCGTCCTAGACGACCACCACGCGCACGCCCTGCAGCGCGTCGCGCATGGATTCGAGCTTCGCTTCCGCGCCCTCGCGGAGCTTCGATGCGTCGAGCGAGATGCTCTGGCTCAGGCCGTCGGCGCTGGTGGACGCCGATTGCGGGGGCAGGGTGTCCTCGACCAGCGCGACGGTGGCCAGCCGCATGACGACCTGCGCGAGGTCGGGCACGCGCGCGCGCCAGTCGGCCAGGCCGGCGCGGTAGGCCACTTGCAGGCCGAAGGGCATGGTGCGCCCGGCACCGAGTGCCTGCATGACGAATTGGCTGATGGGCAAGGTGAACCCCGCACCGATGGTGGGCACGATGTTCACGCGGTTGGTGCGGCCTTCGGGCCGAAGCCATGCGGCGGGGATTTCGAGCACGGTGTGTTCTGGAGAGGGGAAGGCAAACCGCGCCCAGCGGATCGCCACCACTGGCCGCTGGCGAAGTTCGAGAAGGCCCCACCGCGCGCCCTGGAATATTTCTGGGTTGAAGTCGTATCCCGGCTCGCGCTCGACACGCTCGCCCGCAGCGCGCAGCGCGGCGGCGTTGTCGTCAAAGGAGGGGTGCGAGGGCAGGATTTCGCGCGGCCGGACCCACACGCGCAGCAGGCGCTCGGCCTCCGCTTCGGCGGAGACGAGCTTGTTCCAGATGTCGTCGTCGCCGATGCGCAGGCCTGAGAGATGTGTCTGCAGCACCTTGGTGAGGCGGTGGCGGCGCACCTCCGCCACGGCGGCCGGCGCGAAAGGGAAAAGGCCGGAGCCGGAGCCGTCCGCCCCGCGCGGCATGGTGCCACCCACCAGCAACATGAATGTCTGGCTGTCGCGTCGGCCGGCTTGGGTCTCCACGCGATTGGTGATGGCGTACCAGCGGCCCGGCGCGCCGCCGGCGAGCACCGCTCCGGTGCGGGCGGGCTGTCGCTCGGCACGCGAGACGACGGGCGGATCGTCATCGGGACCATTGGGGGAAACCGCCCACTCGCTGGCCGCGATGGCGTCGGCTGGGCCGAAATCCCATTCGAGCCAATAGTCGGCGGCGGCGTTGGTGGGCTGCTCGGCCCAGAGGCCGCCGGCGGCGCTGTGGAACGTGGCGGGCATTGCGCCGCAAGGGTCGCGTCACGACCTTCAGCTCAGAGCAGATCGCCGGAGAGCGTCTTCGCTCGGAGGCGTGAATCTGCGCTGAAAACAAAGGCCATAGGCAACCGCCATGACGACAGTCAGGGTGGATTGGCTCTAGAGGCCGGACCGCCCCGCGCGGATGGAGCGCAGCCGCGCGACGCGCGCTGCGATGGGGACGAGCTCGGCAAGCAGCGCCTCCAGCTCGGCATCTCCCGCCGCCCCGGCCCCGGCGGGCAGAAACCTGATGAAAAGGCCGGTGCGGACGTGCGCGTGCGCGGCGCTGCCGCCCGCGGCCGAAATTCCGACCAGCGCGACGCCTCGCCGCGCGGCGATGCCGGTCAACTGCCCCCAGCTTGCCGCCTGTGCGGCAACGGCGACGCCAGTGCCGATGGAGAGGCGCAGATGTGCGGCCGCGCGGGAACTGGCCGCGCCGCCCAGGCGCCCCACGCCCAGGCGAAGGGCCAGGGACGGAAAGGCGGACACGGCGGCGCCGTGGGCGGCGACCCGCTGGCCCACACGCAGCCGCCCTGGCCCGGCCCGGCCAACGGCAGCGCCGGACGCGGTGACGAATGCGCCGATGCCCACGGGTGCGGGTCGGGCGCTTGATCGGGCAGCGCCGGAAAGGGCAAGGCCCTGCCGGGCCGCGACGGCGGCGCGGCCCTTGCTGCGGGCGCGGCCGGCCAGGGCGGGCCGCGTGCCGATGCGGATGGCCGCGTCGGCGCGGCTGGCGGCGGTTGTCGTGGCCGCGAGCGCCGGGTGGGCGACGAAGAACCGAATGGCGCTGATCGACGACGCGGCGGAACCACGGAGCAGGATCCGCAACGGGCCGCGCGTGGTGGTCGCGCGGACGGTGCCGACGGTGGTGGTGGCACCGGAGTGGGGCAGGCGCGCGCCGATGAGGGCGGCGGCGCGCAACAGGGTGCCCAACGATGCGCCCCGGCCGGCGGGGGCGAGGCGCGCACCCGTCAGCGCGCCGGCGCGAAGCAGGGCGGCGGAGCTGTCGGCGCGCGCTGCGGGGCGGCGGATGCGGATGCCGGTGCGGGGCCGAACGCGGCCGGCCGCGCTTGCCTGCCCTGCGACCGCGATCCGGACCTGCACCTCCGGAAGTGGCCCGGCGCCCTGGAAGACGCCGGCCTGGAACGCGCCCCGCTGAAACGCCATGGCGCCCCCCTATCCCGTCACGTCGGAACCCGCGCCGCCAAATTGCACGGCCTCTGCCGAGATCGTGCCGTGCTTCCGACCGTGACCGACGGGCCGACAAGCCCGCCGATCACGCCGACGAGGGCGACCCAGTGCATCGCTGGCCGGGCGGCCGGGCGGCGCAGCGCCATGGTCAGAACCCGTGCCACGCGCGCATGTTCGCCTCGACGGCCTGGCGGTCGGCATCGCGCAGGCGGCCCCACACGGTCAGCTCCGAGAACAGGCCGTTATACCCGAGCAGACCGACGTCGTCGTGCGCGCCGATCCGCAACGTGCGGACCAGGCCTTGGAGAAGGTTTGAATACAGCAATCCACCTACGGCGCTGGCCGTGCCGTTGACGTGTATCTGCTTCGCCGGCTGCGACGAAAGGGCCAGGGTGTGCGCCACACCATCGGCCGGGCTGGGCGTGGACAGGTTGGGCGCGCCACGAAAGATGCTGTACTGGGATGTGACCGACGTGCCTTGTTCCACCACCAGCACACCGCCCGCGTCGTGAACCACGCCGGCCCCGGGATTTCCCAGCGAGAGCAACCTGTGGTTGTTGACGAAGCCGGCGCGCTGCAGCACGGCGACCATGGCCACGTCTGGCGTGCCGCGCCCGATGGCGGGAAGCACGAAATCGTTGGTGACAAGGCCCTCGCCAAGCTGCGTCGCGTTGACGCGCATCGCGCGCCGGCCGCCCTGCAGATGGAAGCCCGCGCCACCCGCCGCCAGCAGGTGCGGCTGCCGCGCCGCGACGGGCTGGTGGAGGTGCTGGCTCGCCAGGCCCTGGTTGTACCAGGTCCTCACCCGCACCCCTGCGCCCCCGGCCCAGGTAATCAGGCCGTCCCAGTCAAGGACGCCGGCCGCGTCGAACCCGAAATCGGCCTCCATGCTGTCGGACACCCGGCGCGCGCGCAGCGCCGGCCCTGTGTAGGACGGCCGCAGGCGACGGAGGCCGTACACCGCCCATGGTGCCGCCGCGAGACTGTCGGCCGGTGGCATGCCGACCACCCCTGGCCGGCTGACGCCATAGATCAGCGTCGGCACGGCCAGGTTGATCCGCACCAGCACTTCGTCCGAGGCGAGAGCGTTCGTGCCGCGGGCGCGGATCTGCACAATGCGGCCGGTGGAGAGATCGGCCACGGGCGCCGCGGCGCGCACAAGGCCAATGCCCGTGACGCCGATCTCCGGCGGGGGCGGCACCGGCTCGACGATCTCCCACTGCGCCACGGGGCCGCCGCTGTTGGGAATGACGCCGAACACTGTGCCGACGTCCACCTGGTCCTCGGTCGCGAACAGAACCTCATCCGGTATCTGCGGCGCGTCCACCGGCGGCGCCACGGTGACGGAGACGGCCACGGGGTCGCTGCTGCCGGCCACGTTGCTGGCCACGACATTCAAGCTCGCGGAGGCGCCGGTCGTCATCGGCGCCAGCACGCGAAAGCGGCCCGCCGCTGTGATGCCGACGAAAGCCGCGCCCGGCGCGTTGAAGGCGGTCGGGCTGCCGGTGGCGGCAACCTGGCCGAACTCCGTGCCGACGGCGGCGTTGGCCGGGATCGAGAAGGTCTGCCCCCCCGCGACCACGGGGCGTTGCCACACTTGAACAAGCAAGGTCGTGTCGGCGCTCGGGCCGCGGGCGTTGGTGGCGCGCACGGTCACGGGGACGATCTGCTCGCCCGGCGGCAGCGCCGCGCCCCCCACCCGCAGATCGCCGGCCAGGTCGATCACGAAGGGCGACGCGCCGATGATTGCGACGGAGGTCAGCGGCAGCGAGCTGTCGATGGGCACGCGGCCGATCAGCGTCCCCGCTGCGGCACTGGCGCGGGCGTCGAGCCGCACGCCGGTCACGAAGGGCGGTGGCGCGAAGCCGTGCAGCGTGCGCAGCGTGCGGACGAGGCCGCCGCGCTGGCCCGTGGCGAAGCCGGCGCCGCCTTGGTGCATCACGAGCGCGGCGACGCGGGTGGGGGTCATGATCCCGCCGATCCGCAGCATGGACTCCGCCACGAAGGGCGTGGCGGCCGCAGCGGTCGGGGAGCCAAGCTCGCCGTTGACGCTGGTGACGCGGGTGGCGCCGAGCACGTCGAAGCCGAGAACGTAGGGCGTGTCGATGGCCGGCAGGCCGGGTGGGCCGGCGATCTGCGGTTCGCCCTGCCGGTTGCCCCGAAGCTCCATCCGAGGGTCCCATGACATCATGAAGAGCGCGCTGGGCGACGAGTCGAAGACTATGCTTTCGAATATGGTCGGCATCACGGCGAACTCGGCGACCATGTAGGCGCCGAGGTCCAGCGTGCCGCCGGTGCGCCAGATCGTCATGACACCGTCGAGCACGAGCGCGTGCGTGGTCAGGTGGCGCTGGCTCGAAACCAGGATGCACGGCTCACCCGTCGTCATCCGCAGCACGCGCCCCTGCGCGTCGGTGATCGGCGGCAGGCGGTTGTTGGCGGGCGGCGCCGCGCCGTGCAGGTGCCGCCACGTCAGCGGCCGGCGGCGGCGGGTCTGGTCGTGCCACTCGAGCACAACCGCCTCCTGGCCCGCGGCGTGCGCCTCGATCGCGGCGATGTCGAGCTCGCCGCTGGGCAGGAAGCTTATCGCCCGGGCGTCCAGCACGGCGTTGCGGATCACCAGGACCGGTCGCGCGAAGGCGTGCACCACGCGCTTGAGCGCGAACACGCCCTGCATGCGGATGTCGGGCGCGTTGAGAATGTTGCCCGACGAGCGCACGTTGACGTGAAACATCCCGCGGCGGGTGCCGGCCGGGTTGCCGGCGTCATATTCGATCACGCGCAATCCATGCTCGCGCCCGCCGAATAGCCTCAGCCGCACGCCGCCCGGCCCGTGGTTGCGCGGAGGTGTGGCCGTTACCACGCGCCCGTCTGGCAGGATCTCGGCGGCGAGTTCCTGCGCTGACGGGACTTGCCTGATCGTGCCCGTCGAGAGCACGTGGCCGATCTCGACACCGGTCGGCGCGTCCTCGTCCGTGGTAAACACCGGCGGCGGGTTGGGGATCATGGGCAGCGCAATAGGCGCCGTGACGGTGAGCGGTATGCTGCGGGTGGCCGTGCCGCCACCGTTGGTGGCGGTCAGCTCAATCTGGAGGGAGTCGCCGGGCGCGCCGACCGGCGCCATGCTGACGACGATATCGCGGCCTTCGAGGCGCAGCCGCCCGGCGCCTCCGGTCATCGAGAGCGCCACGTCCTCTCCCGTCGCCTCGACGCGGCCGAGCACGGCGCCGACGACGGCGTTGCTGGGCGCGGAGAGGGACTGAACGGGGATCGTGGGCGCGGCGGGGGTGCGGATCACGACAAGCACGACGCCGCGCGTGCGGACGCCGGCGCGCAGCACCTCCACCACCAGGGTCAGCAGCGGCGCGACGTTCGGCCCGCCCGCCGCGATGTTGCTGACCACGCCCGCACGGTCGATGCTGAACAAGCCATGGCCCGTGCCGCCGACGATGGCGAGGGAGTCGTGGAACACGCAACCGGTCAGCCGCACGATGCCGACGATCGCGCCCGGGGCCGTGCCGCGGACCATCACCAGCGACTGGTTGGCGGCGACCGCGCTGATCTGCGTCTGCGCGCGGGTTGTTCCCACGGGCACGCCGGAGTGGCGCAGCTGCGTCTGAAACACAGTCGGGGCGTTGTAGTGCGTGTTGTCGCCGAACATGCTCGTGCGGATCGCCACGTCCCACGCGCGGGCGGCGGCTGGATCGTCGGGGTAGAGCTCCCGCAGCATCGAGAACACATTGGAGTAGTTGCGTTGCTCGCCCGATGCGCCCGCACCAGGTGAGGCGGCCGCGATGGCGGCCCAGTTGGGCAGGTAGGCGCCGAGCCGGCCGGTGTTGATGTGTTGGCCGCCCCGCGCGAAAGTGCTGAGGCCGGAGGTGAGCCAGAATGACGTCTCGTAGCCGCGCAGGAAATCGATGTGCTCGCGCGTCGCATAGCCCATGCGGTGCGCGAGCAGCATGACGCAGGAAAAGTACGATTGTTGCCACGTCTGCAGAAGTGAGGCTGATGCCTCGTCACTGTGCTGCAGCTTCATGCCGGCGGCGTCGCTCAGCCAGTTGCGCCACACCGGCATGCGCTCGTCGAGAATGGCGGTCTGGGCGTCCCAGACCGCGCGGAAGTAGCTGCGGATCGGGCTGGCGTCCGGCAGGGA
>BBPE01004186.1_pt1 | contig 12247 bp, 11 predicted proteins | sample 1344301 | NCBI WGS metagenome assembly BBPE01 (sample SAMD00019089, study PRJDB2971) | groundwater metagenome | isolation source: The Cedars highly-alkaline
TATTTTTCAGTCGCCCCGCAATTAGTTCAGTAACTCAGCGACAGGCCGATTTTAGCAGCCTGAATTTTTTCCTCACGCCCCCTTGGTGGGAGCGACTGCCCTGATCGGTTCGTGGACTTTTTTTTTCGTCTCCTCTTCATTGTCTTGAGCAAGCTGCCGTTGCCGCTGCTGCATGCGGGTGGCATGGTGCTCGGCTGGGCCAGTTTTCTGCTCTCGCGCAGCTACCGCCAGCGCCTCTTGAGCCATGCCCGGCAGGCCGGGCAGTCGCGTTGGCTGGCGCTGGCTGCGGTGGGCGAGGCCGGCAAGATGGCGGCCGAGTTGCCGCGCCTGTGGCTGGGGCGGCCGGTGCAAGTGGGTTGGGAAGGCGCGGCCCACATCGAAGCCGCGCTGGCGCACGGCCGCGGCGTGTTGTTTCTGACGCCGCATCTGGGTTGTTTCGAGGTCGCCGGGCAGGCGCTGGCGGCGCGCTTTGGAGACCGCTTGCCGCTGACCGGCTTGTACCGCCCGGCGCAGCAGCCCTGGCTGCGCGAGATCATGCGCAGCGCGCGCAACCGTCCGGGTCTGCACACCGTGCCGACCACGCTGGCCGGTGTGCGGCAGTTGATCCGCGCACTCAAGGCCGCGCAGGCGGTGATCTTGCTGCCTGACCAGGTGCCGCCGCAGGGGCAGGGCGTCTGGGCCGCATTCCACGGCCGTCCGGCCTATACCGTGACCTTGCCGGCCCGGCTGGCGCACAGCAGCGGTGCGCAACTGCTGCTGATCTGGGGCGAGCGCTTGCGCTGGGGGCGCGGCTATCTGGTGCACGTGCGGCCATTTCTTGCGGGCGGCGGCGCGGCGCTGGCGCTGGATGCGCAAGCAGCGGCGCGGCAAATCAACCAGGCCATGGAAGCGCTGGTGCGAGAATGCCCGCAGCAATACCTGTGGTCTTACCACCGCTTCAAGCAACCCGCGCCGCCGGCGCCGGCACACGCAGCGGTGCCGGGGCATGACTGAGCGCCTGCCCGCTGGTTGCGCATGTCGTTAAAAAGCTTGTATCAACACGCTGTGCTGCCTTGGCTGCGGCGCTGTGGCAACCGGCTCGGGCTGGGTTTCATGCGCCTGATGGCGCGGCTGCCCTTGACTTGGGTGCGCGGCATCGGTTGGCTGCTCGGGCGGGTGCTGCACGTTCTGGTGCGGCGGCGCCGGCGCATCGCGCGCGCCAACTGGGCCTTGTGTTTTCCGCACCAGAGCGCGCAGCAGGTGCGGCTGGCTGTGCGGCGGCACTTCGTGTTGTATGCCCAGGCCTGGCTCGATCGCGGCTGGCTCTGGGGTGCCGACGAAGCCACTGTGCGCTCGCGCCTGCACCTGGTGGGGGCGCTGCACGAGTTGCAAGGCAGCGCGCCGACGCTGATTTTTGCCCCGCACTTCCTGGGTATGGACGCTGGCGGCAGCGCGCTGGCGCTGGGGGTGCAGCGGCCGTTTGCCAGCGTCTACACCCGCCAGCGCAACGCGGCGGTCGATCGCTGGCTTCGGGCGGGTCGCCTGCGCTTTGGCCAAGGGCAATTGATTGAGCGCCGCCAAGGCCTGCGTGGCGCGGTGCAGGCCTTGCGCGCGGGTGCTGCGCTCTACATCCTGCCCGATATGGACATGGGGCGACAGGGGTCGGTGTTCGTGCCCTTTTTTGGCATTCCGGCGGCCACCGTGCCGACCTTGGCGCGGCTGGCACGGCTGACTTCGGCCAAGGTGGTGCCCGTCATCAGCCGCCTGACGCCGCAGGGCTACGAGGTGCAGGTGCTGCCGGCCTGGAGTGACTACCCCGGCGTTGACGTGCAGGCCGACACCGCTTTGATGAATCAGCGGCTCGAACACATGATTCTGACCATGCCCGAGCAGTACTACTGGGTACACCGGCGCTTTAAGACGCGGCCGCCGGGTGAGCCGCCGCTGTACCCCACCGGCCTATGAAGGGCAGTTCTGGCAATTCAAAAAATACCTTCAGCGGCAGCGGCCTCGGGCGCGGGCTCTTGGCCCTGCGTCCAGTGCCGCAGCAGCAGGGCGACTTCGTCCAGGCCTTGTTTTTTCAGCGCCGAAAACAGCAGCGCCTGGCCGCCGCCGCACTGCAGGCGCGCAATCGACAGCGCCTTGGCCGCTTCAGCGCGGTTGAGTTTGTCGGCCTTGGTCAGCAGCAGCAGCAGATGCAGGCCTGCTTGCACCCGAGGCCGAATCACGTCGAGCAAAATTTCGTCCAACTCGGTCAGGCCCAGGCGCGGGTCACACAGCAGCACCACGCCGGTGAGGTTTTCGCGCGTCAGCAAGTAGTTGCCCATCACGCGCTGCCAGCGCAGCTTGGCTTCGCGCGGCACCGCTGCGTAGCCGTAGCCCGGCAGGTCGGCAAGCACGGCGTCGGTGACGCCGTGCTTGCCCAGTTCAAACAGGTTGATGCTTTGCGTGCGACCCGGCGTCTTGGAGGCAAAGGCCAGCCTCTTTTGTTGTGTCAGCGTGTTGATGCAGGTCGACTTGCCGGCGTTGGAGCGACCGACGAAGGCAATTTCGGGCAGCGTCAGCGCGGGCAGGTGTTCCAGTTGCGGTGCGCTGGTGAGAAAACGGGCGGTGTGCAACCAGCCGTGCGCGGCCTTGATGTGCTCGCGCACAGGGCTGCCGTCTGTGCGTTCCAGCGTGGGTGGGGAGGCTGGCGTAGTGGATATGTGCATGGAAATTCGCTGAGGTGGTGGGACATTGTAAAATCGGGCGGGTCAAAATCCCACGAACCAGCAGCCCATCAACCCGAACCCGTCGCCATCGGCACCAGATCCGCCATGAAATTGTCTGCCTCACTTCTTTGTGCCGCTGCCGCCGCAGCCTTGTCGCTCAGCGTTCAGGCCCAGCAAGTCGTTCCCGATCTGACCCGGGGTGCGGCACTGTACAACCAAATGTGCATGGTCTGCCACGGAGTGAACGGCAATTCGACCATGCCGGCCAACCCCAGCCTGGCGCAGCAGCACCCAGAATATCTGATCAAGCAGTTGCAAGACTACAAGTCGGGCAAGCGCGAGAGCGCGATCATGAGAGGTTTTGCCGCCGCGCTGTCCGACGCCGACAAGCGCGACATTTCTTTCTGGCTGGCTGCTCAGCCCAAGACCCCAGGTTACGCGCAAGCGGACATAGAAAGCGTGCAACTGGGCAAGCGCATCTTCCGCGGCGGCATTGCCGATCGCCGCATCGCTTCCTGCGCGGCCTGCCATGGCCCTGGTGGTGCCGGCATTCCGGCTCAGTTCCCGCGTCTGGCCGGCCAGCATGCCGAGTACACCATCAGCCAGATGAAGGCGTTTCGGGACGGCACGCGCAAGAACAGTCCCATGATGGCGGGCGTGGCCGCACGCATGAACGACCGCGAAATCCGCGCCGTGTCGGACTACATCGCTGGTTTGCGTTAAAGCACGCAGTCCGGGCGGCGCCCCAGCCCCGGTTCAGCGAAAGTGCGCAAAACCGCGCCGCGATGTGCGGATGAAGTCGACCAGTTGCTGCACCGCCGGGCTGTTTTGGGCTTGCAACTCGTCCAGAATAGACGCCAGCTCGCGCAGCGAGCGCAGAGCCTGGAACGCTCGTTTCAACGCCGCCATCTCGCTGGCCGCCCAGCCGGCGCGGCGCAGCCCGACCACATTGAGAGCGCGCGCGCGGCCCGGGTTGCCGTCGGTGATGGCAAAGGGCAGACAGTCTTGGCTGACGCGGGCGCTGGCGGCCACCAGCGCCAGCGGGCCGACACGGCAGAACTGGTGCAGCGTGACCGCGCCCGAGATGAAGGCGCGCTCGCCGATCTCGACATGGCCGCCCAGCAGCGCGCCGTTGGCCAGCACCACCCGGTCGGCCAGCGTGCAGTCGTGCGCAACGTGGCTGTAGGCCATGAGAAAACAGCCGCTGCCGACGCGGGTGACGCCGCCGGCGTGGTTGCTGCGGTGTACCGTCACACCCTCGCGCAAGCGGTTGTCATCGCCGATTTCAACCCAGCTTTCGCAGGGCTGAAATTTGAAGTCCTGTGGTTCGCCACCCAACACCACGTGCTCGGCCAGGTGGTTGTTGCGCCCGAGCCGGGTGTAGCGCTTGACGACGGCGTGGCTGGCGATCTGGCAGCCGTCGCCGATTTCGGTCTGGGCTTCGATCACCGCGTAGGGGCCCACGCTGACGCCCTGGCCGATGCGGGCGCTGTCGTCGATCAGGGCGGTGTGGTGGATGCTCATGCGTGGTGGGCCGCCAGCACCAGGTCGGCAATGTGGTCGATCTGGTTTGGTTTGAGCAAGGGGGAGATGGGTAGCGAAATGACTTTTTGCACCATGCGCTCGGTCACCGGAAGCTCCAGAGCAGCGTATTGCTGGCCGTACAGTTCTTGCCGGTGCAGCGCAATCGGGTAATAAATGGCATTGCCGACGCCGGCGCCGGTGAGCGCGGCGGCGATCGCGTCGCGTCGCTCGCTTTGCACGGTGTATTGGTGAAACACGTGTCGACCGTGGCCGTCTTCGTGCGGGGTGACGATGCCGCTGCCGGCAAAACGCGCGTTGTAGGCCTGCGCAACGCACCGGCGCAGCCGGTTGAATTCGTCGATGCGCTTGAGCTTGACGCGCAAAACGACGGCTTGCAGTTCGTCGAGCCGGCTGTTGTAGCCCAGCACCTCGTGGTGGTAGCGCACGCGGCTGCCGTGGCTGGCGAGCACGCGCACCTGCGCGGCCAGGCGGTCGTCGTCGGTCACCACCATGCCGCCGTCGCCGAAAGCGCCCAGGTTTTTGCTGGGGTAGAACGAGAAGCAGCCCAAGTCACCGTAGGCGCCTGATTTTTTGCCGCCGTAGTCGGCGCCGAAAGACTGGGCGGCGTCTTCGATCAGGTGCAGGCCGTGCTGGCGGCACAGCGCCGCCAGCGGCTCCAGCCGTGCCGGCTGGCCGTACAGGTGCACCGGCACGATGGCGCGGGTGCGCGGCCCGATGGCGGCGGCAACCTGTGCCGGGTCCAGGTTGTAGCTTAGCGGGTCGATGTCGACGAATACCGGCCGGGCGCCGCACAGCGAAATGGTCGAAGCGCTGGCCAAGAAGGTGAACGCCGTGGTGATGACTTCGTCGCCGGCCTGTATGCCGCAGGCGCGCAGCGCCAGCAACAAGGCGTCGGTGCCCGAGGCGCAGGCAATGGCGTGCCGGCTGCCGCAGTAGGCCGCGACTTCTTGCTCGAAGGCACGCACGTTGGGCCCGCCGATGTACTGGGTGGCAGCGAGTGCGGCCAGCAGCACCGGGTTCAGTTCGTCCTGGAGCAGTTCGTATTCTGCCTTGAGGTCTACCATGGGGATGTTCATGCGGGCAGGTCTTTCGTGCGTTGCTGGGGTTGCTGCATTTGACGGCCGAGTTCGAGCGCCAGCGCCAGTGCACGCCGTCCGGCCACGCCGTCCACCACCGCCGCTGTCTGCTGGCGCACCGCCGCCACAAAGGCGCTGATCTCGCTGTGCAGCGCGTCGCCGGGCGGCACCTCGATGGCCTCGCTTGCCAGCGGCTGCTGCGGGTCCGGGTGGCGGCGCACCGCGCTCAGTTGGCGCGTGCCAAAGTCGATCGAGAGGTATTCGTCTTTCTGGAACAGGCGCATCTTGCGCAGCGTGCTGGTGCTGACACGGCTGGCGCTCAGGTTGGCCACGCAGCCGTTGTCAAACTCGATGCGGGCGTTTCCGATGTCGATGCCATCGGTCAATACCGGCACGCCGCTGGCGCGCAGCTCGCGCACCGGGCTGTTGATCACCGACAAAATCAGATCGAGGTCGTGGATCATCAGGTCGAGCACCACGCTGACGTCGGTGCCGCGCGGCTTAAAGGGTGCCAGTCGGTGCGCCTCGATGAAGATCGGTTTTTGAATGCGCGCGCGCAGCGCCAGCCAGGCCGGGTTGAAGCGCTCCAGGTGGCCGACCTGCAACAGCCGCTGCTGGCGCTCGGCCAGTTGGATCAGGGCGTCGGCCTGCGCTACGGTCTGGGTGATTGGTTTTTCGACCAGCACGTGCACGCCGGCCGCCAGGCAGTCTTGCACCACCTCGAAATGCCGCTCGGTCGGCACCGCCACCGAAACCAGATCGATCTGGCCCAGCAGCATGCGATAGTCGCTCACGCAGGCCACAGCCAGTTCGGCTGCCACTGCGGCGGCACGCCCAGGGTCGGCATCGGCCACGCCGACCAGCTCGACGCCCTCAATGGCGGCGTATTTCTGGGCATGAAAGCGGCCCAGGTGGCCCACGCCGATGACGGCGGCGCGCAGATTTTTCATCGAAAACAAACTCCGGTTGGAAACCCACCCCTTCAGGGGGAATAATCTAACGCAGGATGAGCGCAAGCTCTTCCGTGTTGTTTCGCCCGGCCAGTCCGGGTGCGGATTGAAACATGGTGATGCTTGTGCGGCTGAGCGCCGCAGCAGCTTGTGCAGCGCCCCAATTATGGCGGTATTGCATCGGCGGGCCGGGTCTTTGCGCTGCGTTCGCGCACATGTGGGCGGCAGGCGCATAATGCGCACGCTGCCTTGTCCGTCAGGCAGCGTGCTGTTTTTTTCGGTCAGCCCCCATCTTCCCCCCCCACTTTTTCCATGAGCGCATCGACCCAAGGTCTGCAACTGCGCACCGGTTCGCGCATTTTGGGCAACTGGGTCGAGTTGCTCTCATCGATGCGGTTTGCCATTTCCTTGCTGGCGGTGATCTGCATCGCCTCGGTGATTGGCACCGTGGTCAAGCAGCACGAGCCGCTGAACAATTACGTCAATAAGTTCGGGCCGTTCTGGGCCGAGGTGTTCGCCAGCGCCCACCTGTTTTCGGTCTACAGCGCCTGGTGGTTCATCCTGATCCTGGCCTTTTTGGTTGCCAGTACCAGTTTGTGCATTGCGCGTCAGACGCCCAAAATTTTTGCCGACTTCAGGGCTTACAAAGAAAACATGCGCGAGCAAAGCCTGCGCGCCTTTGCGAATCGGGCCGAAGCGGCGTTGAACGAAGCGCCGGAGCAGGCCGCGCAGCGCATGGGTCAAACCCTGCTGCGTTCGGGCTGGAGGGTCAAGTTGCAGTCGCGCCCCAGCGCGCAAGGCACCGGCTGGATGGTGGCGGCCAAAAAAGGCCGGGCCAACAAGATCGGCTATCTGGCCGCACACAGCGCCATTGTGCTGATTTGCGTCGGCGCCCTGCTCGACGGCGACCTGATGGTGCGGGCACAGACCTGGTTCAACGGCAAGCAGGTGTATGCCGGCAGCGGCCTGATCGCCAACGTGCCGGCCCAGCACCGCATTTCGGCCAGCAACCCGACCTTCCGGGGCAATCTGCTGGTGACCGAAGGCGCTGGCGCCGACACCGCCATTCTGGTGCGGCCCGACGGCGTGCTGCTGCAAGAGTTGCCGTTTTCTATCGAGCTGAAAAAATTCATCGTCGAGTACCACGCCAGCGGACAACCCAAGCTGTTCGCCAGCGACATCGTGATTCACGATCACGACAGTGGTGCCAAAAGAAGCGCCCGGGTCGAAGTCAACCACCCGGTCAGCCACCGCGGCATCACCATCTACCAGTCCAGCTTCAGCGACGGCGGCTCGCGCGTCAAGTTGCAGGCGCTGCCGCTGTCTGGCGCGCGGGCGCCGTTCGAGGTCGCGGGCGTGATCGGTGGCAGCGCCGAAATCGGTCTCGGCAGCGAGCGCTTCACCCTCGAATTCACCGACTTGCGCGTCCTCAACGTGGAAAACCTGGCGGCGATCGATGGCGCAGCGCTGGCCGCTCCGGCACCGACTGACCTGCGCCGCGCGATCGAGAGCCGCCTGGGCGCCGGCAACAAAACCGTGACCGAGCGCCATTTGCGCAACGTCGGACCGAGCATCACCTACAAGCTGCGCGACGCCGCCGGTCAGGCGCAGGAATTTCACAACTACATGCTGCCGATGGAGGTCGACGGTTTGCGCTTGTTCATGTTCGGCGTGCGCGATGCGAGCGCCGAAGAATTTCGCTACCTGCGCATCCCGGCCGACGCGCAAGACAGTCTGGACGACTTTGTGCGCCTGCGCGTCGCGCTGGCCGATGCGGCGCTGCGTGAGCAGGCCGTGCAGCGTTTCGTCGCTGTGGCCGGGCAAAGCGGCGGCCCGCAGATGGCGGCGGCCTTGCGGGCTTCGGCGGCGCGCACCCTGGGTCTGTTTGCCGGTGCCGAGCAGGTCAACACGAGCTGGCCGCGCGCCGACGGTCAACCGCAGCCGGTGCGCGGCGGCCTGCCGGCGCTGTCGGTTTTTTTGGAGGCCAACGTGCCCGCGCCTGAGCGCGAACGCGCCGGCGCCGTATTGGTGCAGGTGTTGCACGGCACGCTGTACGAATTGATGCAACTCAGCCGCGAGCGTGCCGCCTTGCCTGCACTGCCGCGCAGCGAGTTCACCCAGCGCTTCATGGCGGCGGCCGTCATCAGCCTGAGCGACAGCTTTTTTTACCATGCGCCTGTGGCCTTGCAGCTCAAGGATTTCGAGCACGTGCAGGCCAGCGTATTCCAGCTCGCGCGTGCGCCGGGTCAAAACATCGTTTATCTGGGTTGCTTGTTGCTGATCATCGGCATTTTTGCCATGCTCTACGTGCGCGAGCGTCGCGTCTGGGTTTGGCTGGCCCCCCGTGGCGAGCAGGGCGCACAGGCCAGCCTGGCTTTGTCGACGAATCGCAAGACCATGGAGTCTGACCAGGAGTTTGAACTGCTGAAAAGCCAGTTGCTCCACCGATCGGCGGCTGACACCATCGGCGGCTGAGCGCCAGTCCCCACGCAAGCCTTTGCTTTACTCACAGGTGCTTTCATGAACGCCTCCAGCGCCAGCCAAACCATAAAACTCAAGCGCAGCGGCGCTGGCAGCGGCCTGGAGCCGGGCTACTGGCAACGCCGCGACCGCTGGGACTGGCTGTTTGCGCTGCTGACGCTGGCCGCAGGCGCGCTGGCTTTTGTGCGCTACGGCCAGGCAATGGACGTTTATGAAACGGCGATTTTGCTGGGCGCGCTGCCGGCGCTGATCGGGCTCGGTTGGTTCTGGCGGCCGCTGCGCGCGCTGACGCTGGGGGTGGGGGCGCTGGCGCTGCTGGCGATCTGGCTCTATCAGACGCCCGCCGGGGCCGATCTGGCGCGCGCCGACCAGACCTTCTTGCTCAAGTATTTCATCTCCAGTCAGTCGGCCATTTTGTGGATGAGTCTGCTGTTTTTCATGAGCACGGCGTTTTACTGGGTCGGTCTGCTCACGCGCGCGGGCCAGACCTTCGAGCTGCTGGGCTCGCGCCTGGCCTGGGTGGCGGTCAGTCTGGCGCTGGTCGGCAGCCTGGTGCGCTGGTACGAGAGCCACCAGATCGGGCCCGACATCGGTCACATACCGGTCAGCAACCTGTACGAGGTGTTCGTGCTGTTTTGCTGGATGACGGCGCTGTTTTACCTCTACTACGAAGACAAGTACAAAACCCGCTCGCTCGGGGCTTTTGCCCTGCTGGTGGTCAGCGCTGCCGTTGGTTTTTTGCTCTGGTACACGCTGACGCGCGAGGCGCACGAAATCCAGCCGTTGGTGCCGGCCTTGCAGAGTTGGTGGATGAAGGTGCACGTGCCGGCCAACTTTGTCGGCTATGGCACCTTTGCCATTGCCGCCATGGTGGCGTTTGCCTACCTGATCAAGCAAAGCGCGGGCGAGACCCGCTGGTACAAACTCGCCCCCCTGGGGCTGCTGGGCGTGGTGTTGGCGTTTGAGCCGATTGTGTTTCGCCAGCCGCAGCACGCCGGCGGCAGCTTCTGGTTTGTCTACTTTGGCATCGCAGCGCTGGTCGTGACCGGCATCTTGTTGGGCAGGCGCCGCATTGCCCAGCGACTGCCCAGCCTGGAGGTGATGGATGACCTGATGTACAAGGCGATTGCGATTGGCTTTGCCTTCTTCACCGTCGCCACCGTGCTGGGCGCGCTCTGGGCCGCCGAGGCCTGGGGGGGCTACTGGAGCTGGGACCCGAAAGAAACCTGGGCGCTGATCGTCTGGCTCAATTACGCCGCCTGGCTGCACATGCGGCTGATGAAGGGGTTGCGCGGCACCGTGGCGGCCTGGTGGGCGCTGGTGGGCCTGGCCATCACCACTTTTGCCTTCATCGGTGTCAACATGTTCCTTGGCGGTCTGCACAGCTATGGCGAGCTTTGAGCGCGGTGTCCAGGCGATCAGGGGTTTTCAGGGCGCCCCCACTGCTGCACCGGCGCTCCCCCTTCGAACGCGGCAATTGCGCAACTCGCTGCGCTGGCGCTTGTTCGGCTTGCGATAATTGGAATCTGACCCCGATTATCCCCCGATAATTGGAATCTGACCCCGATTATCCCTGAGCGCTGGGCAGCAGCGACTCCAGGCGCAACTGGTCGGCGGCGGTTTCGCGCGCTCGAATCAGCGTGGCGCACGCGCCGTCGACCAGCACCTCGGCCGCCCGCCCGCGCGTGTTGTAGTTGCTCGCCATGCTCGTGCAGTAGGCGCCGGCGGAGAGTACCGCCAGCCAGTCTCCGGTTTGTGCTGCCAGCGTGCGCTCGCGGCCCAGCCAGTCGCCGCTTTCGCACACCGGCCCGACCACTTCCCAGTTGCTCGGCGCCTGTTCGCGCGGCGCAAGCGCGACGATTTGGTGAAACGCTTGATACAGCGCCGGACGCGGCAGGTCGTTCATGGCCGCGTCAACGATCAGGAAGTTTTTCGGGTCGCCAGGTTTTTCATACAGCACCTCGGTCACGCATACGCCGGCGTTGCCCACTAGCGAGCGGCCAGGTTCGACCAAAATCTTGCGCCCGCCGTGGCCGCGCGCGTCCATGCGTTGCAGCAGGCGCTGCCACAGCTCGTCGGCCGCCGGCGGCGTCTCGTCGTGGTAGGCGATGCCCAGGCCGCCGCCAAAATTGATCTGCGGCAAGGGGATGCCGGCCGCTTCGATCAGCTCGATCAGGTCGAGCACGCGCTCCAGGGCGTCCAAATAGGGCTCGACCTGGGTGATTTGCGAGCCGATGTGGCAGTCTATGCCCAGCACCCGCAAACCGGCGCAGGCGCTGGCGTGGCGGTAGCTGGCCAGCACCTGCGCTTGCGCAATGCCAAATTTATTGTGCTTCAGCCCGGTGGAAATGTAGGGGTGGGTTTGGGGGTCCACGTTCGGGTTGACGCGCAGGCTGACCGGTGCGCGCAGGCCCATCTCCAGCGCCACTTGATTGAGCACGTCGATCTCGGCGCGGCTCTCGACGTTGAAGCAGTCAATGCCCACGTCGAGCGCGCGCCGCATCTCGGTGCGGGTTTTGCCCACACCGGAAAAAACCACCTTGGCCGGATCGGCGCCGACCGCCAGGGCGCGCTCGAGCTCGCCGCCCGAGACGATGTCCAGGCCGCAGCCGGCTTGCACCAGCGTTTGCACGATCGCCAGGGTCGGGTTGGCCTTCATGGCGTAGCAAATCTGGTATTGCCGGCCTGCCAGCCCGCGCTGGTAGGCCGCCAAGGCGGCCAGCAGCGCCGCCTTGCTGTAGACGAACAGCGGCGTGCCGTGCTGGCGCGCCAGTGTTTGCAGTGGCACATCCTCGACCGTGAGTTGTCCCGCCTGATAAGTGAAAAAAGGGGGCAGACCGGGCGTGGCGGCAAGGCTGGAGAGGGACATGCAGGACTTTGGTTGGATGAGTCGTCAGCCGGGCGCAAGACGGCGCTGCGCTGGCTCAAAAGGGCAAAGGGGGCAAGAGATCAAGGCACGGGTGCAGCCACTGGGGCATTCGGGGTCGCGGGGGCCGCAGCGCCAGCGGGTGTGGCGGTGACGGCCGGAGCCGGCAAAAAAAGCGGGCCACGCTGGCCACAGCCAAGCAGCAGCAACCCAGTGCACAGCAGGGCGGACAAGCGCGGCAGGCGCCAGGTCCGGGTTGCGCCTCCTACAATTTGCCGAACTTCTTTCATGGACGAATTGTAATGACCGACATCGAATACTTGGACCAGGCCGAGGCGCTGCTGCGGGCGGTGGAGCGCTGCTGCGACTGCATCAACGAAAGTTCAGACGCCGACATCGACAACCAGCGCGTCGGCGGCATGGTCACGCTGGGCTTTTCCAATGGCAGCCAAATCGTCATCAACCTGCAAAAGCCCTTGCACGAGGTCTGGCTGGCAGCGCGTGTCGGTGGCTTTCACTACCGGTTTGACGGCGCGGCCTGGATCGACACCAAGGGCCAGGGCGAGTTTTTTGATCGCTTGTCGCAATGCGCCAGCGAGCAAGCCGCCATGCCCTTGCGCTTTAGGGCGCTTCTATAAC
>BBPE01006989.1_pt2 | contig 12230 bp, 10 predicted proteins | sample 1344301 | NCBI WGS metagenome assembly BBPE01 (sample SAMD00019089, study PRJDB2971) | groundwater metagenome | isolation source: The Cedars highly-alkaline
AAAAAGTTTGAACAAAAAACGAAACCAAACTTTTTAATAAAAGTTGGCTCCTGCTTTGCAGGTTGTGGGAGAGGGACCCGTAGACCAATGGTTCAAATCCATTCCCCGCTATCTGGCTGACCCAATTTACTATACCATGATTGTCTACGGAATAGTCCTATCGAGCGGAGCGAGTGTAGGACACGGGTTTTGAAACCATTACTCTACGTTAATGGATTTCCGTCTCTCTTTTAGTTCAACTGGTTCAACCCGCTTGAGGATTACTTCGAGCACGCCATTCCTGTAGCTGGCCTTTGCACTATTTGGGTCTACTTTTGCAGGAAGGTTGACATGTTCAGAATACTCGCGATCCTCGGTCTTGGCGTTGATGCCCAGTGACGTCTCGGTCGCATCAAGTTTGATATTTTCCTTCTCGACACCAGGTATTTCGGCTACTACCTGGATTTCATCCTCTGATTCAAACACATCGATGATGAGTTTCCGCTCGCCTATATCAAAGCCTCCACAATGCGGCCGTATGTTTCCGAACTCTCGTATCACCGGTTCCTCTCCTAGTCTATGGGTCATTGAGAATCCATAGATAAATGGCTCTTGTTCATCGGTAGACGTCATACCTTCTAATAGGTGCTCGAATATCTCATCGAAATTGCTGAACATATCGAATGGGTTTCTTCTATCTCTTCTTTTTCTTCTCATATCTTATCAACTCCTTTTTTAAATGTGACTTTTTCTGCGCTCGCTTTAATTTGTTTCATGGCCTCATCAAAATGCTCCTTCTTGATTTTAATCCTCTTGACACCATCCTTTACGGCTTTTTGGCCCATATTTGATTGTATAATCTCCTTGAGTGCCAACATGGATGCCCCTCGACATATCGCTTCAATGTCAGCACCAACATATCCTTCCGTGGCTTCTGCGAGCGAATTCAGATTTACATTACCATCAATTGGTTTGCCTTTTAGATGGACAGCAAATATATCTTTGCGCGCATCCTCATTTGGGGGTGGAACATATATTAATTTATCTATCCTGCCCGGTCGCAATAACGCCGGATCGATCATGTCGGGCCTGTTGGTTGCAGCGATTACGATTACATCTTTAAGTTCTTCAAGACCGTCCAACTCCGTCAATATCTGGCTTACCACTCGTTCGGTTACATGGGAATCCCCAAAACTTCCGCCCCGGATAGGGGTGATCGCGTCGATCTCATCGAAGAATATGATCGTAGGTGCAGCTTGTTTTGCCTTCCTGAAAGTCTCTCTCACGGCCTTCTCCGACTCCCCGACATATTTGCTCAACAGTTCAGGTCCTTTGATGCTGATGAAATTAGATTCGCTCTTATTTGCTATGGCTTTTGCGAGGAGCGTCTTTCCAGTTCCTGGCGGACCATGTAATAAAATACCTTTTGGTGGAGTGATGTTAATCTCCTCAAATGCCTCATGATATTTGAGTGGCCATTCTACTGCCTCTATAATCTCCTGTTTTACTTCGTCTAATCCGCCGACATCGTTCCACTCTACATGCGGCACCTCCACGAACACCTCTCTCAGTGCGCTCGGCTCGATGTTCTTCAGAGCTTCGTAGAAATCACCCCTTGTTATCTGTAGCTTTTCCATAATCTCTGGAGGTATCTCCTCCTCGATATCGATTTCAGGAAGGATTCTGCGCAGTGCGTGCATTGCCGCCTCTTTACACAGAGCGGCCATGTCTGCACCCACGAATCCATGTGTGATATCTGCTATTTCCTTAAGGTCAACTTCCTCTGCCAGAGGCATCCCTCTCGTGTGTACCTGCAGGACTTCAAGTCGCCCAGTTCTATCCGGGATGCCGATTTCAATCTCTCTGTCAAATCGTCCCCCGCGTCTGAGTGCCTCATCGATGGCATTTGGTCTGTTCGTAGCAGCGATTACTATGACTTCTCCCCTTGCTTCCAACCCATCCATCAGGGACAATAACTGCGCAACGACCCTGCGTTCGACCTCCCCGGTCACTTCCTCCCTCTTGGGTGCAATCGAGTCGATCTCATCGATGAATATTATCGATGGAGCATCTTCGCGTGCCTCCTCGAACACTTCACGAAGGCGCTGCTCGCTCTCGCCATAGTATTTACTCATGATCTCGGGACCACTGATATGTGTAAAATTGGCATCTGTTTCGCTGGCGACCGCTTTTGCGATGAGCGTCTTTCCAGTTCCTGGTGGCCCATGCAACAAAATCCCCTTGGGCGGTTCTATGCCCAGCTTCTGGAACAGCTCTGGGTGTCTCAATGGAAGCTCTATCATCTCTCTTACAAGGGCGATCTCACGTTTTAATCCGCCGATATCCTCATACGCGATTTGGGGAACCAGACGCCCCTCTTCAACCGGCTTCTCCTTCAAAACGATCTCCGTGTTCTTCGTGCAGATCACGGTTCCAGCTGGCCGAGTTCCTGTGATTATAAAAGTAAGCGGATTGCCAGGCATTAAATCTATTCTCATTTTTTGCCCTTTGAATACTGGGCGTCCATCAAGCACCCGCGCCAAATATTGCTCGCCACCGACGATTCTCACCGGTTGTGTTGGAGCGATTATGAGACTCTTGGCATGTTTAGCCTCCACTCTCCTTATTCCGATCTTGTCGCCTATGCCAACTCCGACATTACTCCTGATGTTGCCATCTATCCGTATTATGCCCTCTCCATCTTCCGGATATCCTGGCCAGATAATCGCCGCAGCCGTTTGTTTACCATGAATTTCGATTATATCTCCGCTCACCACCCCGAGGTTATCCATGTCTTTTATATCGATTCTGGCGATGCCCCTTCCAGCATCTCTATGGTATGCTTCCGCAACCCGCAATGTTATTTCTTCTGGCATTTTCTTTCTTACCTAATCTCTCATTTGCTTCATTATGAAGTTTACTGCCACATCTTAAAAAACAGCCAACCTATCGGAATGTGAAGTTCTGTAGGTGGAATTTGGATGAGTGAAGCGAACCGCAAACATGCTGTTAGGTGACGTTATTTTTCATCCCTTAATATTAACTTTGCAGTTATCGTGACCAGATTATCCTCCCATCCTTTTTCGGCCAGTTCTTTTACTTTGTCCCTGATTTGTTGTGGAGAGAATAATTTCCACCCTTTCTTCGAGAAATGGGTTCTTATATCGGCCTCATCCTTTGGTGAATGAATATTCCCAGCGGCTAGTGCGTAATTTATTTTAGTGCTTTCATTTATAAGGCCTTGCTTCAGATATTCTTCGCGTAATCGTTTAGTTACAATTTCCCTAAATTTATTATCATTAAACAACCTGTAACGTTTTACATCTTCTTCTTCATATTTCTTAAAAACTTCGTCAGAAACTGCTCCATAATAAACACCATAAGAATCAAGATAAGACTTAACCTCTACCAACAATAGCTCGTTTTCCTTCATATTTAATGCCACAAGGTCTATCTCTGGTCTGGGCATGGTAGGCAAACCGATCGCCTTTTTATCATCCTTTGATATTTCAACTTTAACAGACTGTCTAACCCAGTAGCCTTCTGCCTCTAAATATTGTGTTATTATGTTTTCGAATGCATTCATTTATTCTCCTTACTACCCCAAACATCATATCGCGCTCACTCGTCTATCGGGTAATTCGGAGCCTCATCCGTAATCAAGACATCATGTGGATGCCCCTCCTTATATCCGGATGGCGTAATCTTGATAAATCTTGCCTTTTTATGCATCTCTCCGATATTTTGCGCGCCTATATACCCCATTGCAGATTTCAACCCCCCAACTAACTGATGTGTCACATCTTTAACGGTGCCGCTGTATGGTATGGCCCCCTCAACCCCTTCTGGCACGAACTTGGTGCTGCCAAGCCCCCCTCTTTTTTCTTGGAAATATCGATCTGAACTCTCTCCGCCACTCATGGCGCCGAGTGAGCCCATGCCCCTGTACTGCTTGTATCGCCGCCCTTTGATGGTCATGGTCCTACCTGGCGCTTCATCCGTGCCTGCAATGAGGTTGCCAACCATGACTGAGTTTGCTCCTACTGCTATGGCCTTTGCGATATCGCCAGAATACTTCATCCCGCCGTCAGCGATTACCGGCACTTTATGTTTTCTGGCCACGTCTACAACTGAAGCGATTGCAGTTAATTGTGGGACGCCGACCCCGGTCACTATCCGTGTGGTACAGATAGACCCAGGACCAACACCAACTTTGATGCCGTCTACAAAACCGACCAATTCTTCTGCAGCCTCTGCCGTCGCGATGTTCCCCACCACGACGTCGGCACCGACTTTTTTCTTAATCACCTTGGCAGAATTCACCACGTTCATATTATGTGCGTGTGCACAGTCCACCACGAGCACATCGGCTCCTGCGGCATCCAGTGCAACCGCCCTTTCTACGTCAAAAGGGCCCACTGCAGCTGCCACCATGAGGCGTCCTTCTTCATCCCTGATCGCCCTGGGGTGCTGATGCCGGTGCAGGATATCCTGCATAGATATCATGCCTTTGAGATTACCTTTTTTGTCCACGATTGGCAAACGCTCTATTTTATGCTCGTACATTCGCTCAAGCGCGTCATCGAGTGGAATGCCTTCATGCCCTGTGATCAAATCCTTCGTCATCACCTTTTCAACTTTTTTTGTTGGATTCGATTCGACAATAGGTCGAATGTCCCGTCGACTGACGATACCTATTAGTTTTCCATCGGACAATTCCTTCGGAAGCGGGACTTCAACACCGACTAAATCCGAAGATTTAGACGGAGTTGGTAATCTCTTGGAGATTCCAACAACGGGAATTCCACTGACCTTTTCCTTTGTCATAAGGTGCCACACGGCCTGGACGGAGGTGTTGGGCGCAATCGTCACCACGTCTCGTACCAGCAGTTCATCGGCTCTTTTTACCTCACGAATTTCGTTTACCTGTCGTTCCCTGCTCATGTTTCGATGAATCACGCCGATGCCGCCTTCGTGCGCCATGGCAATTGCCATATCGGCCTCGGTCACGGTGTCCATTGCCGCGCTTACGATTGGAATGTTGAGGGAAACATTTTTTGACATGCGTGACGTTACGTCTACTTGATCTGGTTCGACATTGGATTTGCATGGCAAAAGCAAAACATCATCAAAAGTAATTCCTGAGGGGACATTGAGTTTATCTACAAACATTTCTTTCACCACTACACCTTTTTTGGTCTATACAACTTGACTCTTAATGAAGTTTTTGTTCACCGAGGTTAAATGCTACATATCATCTTTTTAAGCCGTTCCACTTCCTTTTGCTGTATCCTTCTGTTTCGATCACCACCGCACACAAGCCCCCGTATCCCGATAATGTCAGGGGAGATGCGATGGATGGTTTTTATATCTCCCCACCCGAGCGACCCAGCCAGTGCAGTACCAAGTCCAACCTCCTTGGCGCTTGATGTAAATTCAGCAACCTGTCCTTTGGACAGAAAATCAAATATGCCTCTGCCATCTTTGATGCCAGTGTCGATCATGACGATGTCGATGCCTGCTTTTTGTCCGACATCAGGCAAATCAAACGGAGAGAGTGTGTTCAGCCTTTCAAAGTCGGCGTATGCTGCTGCCACGACTTTTTTTGAGGAATCATAGTCCTTAACAGCTTTTTTGACGTTTTGGAGCAAAGTCAACGCCTGTTCTTTTGTACTGATATCGAACAAGCCGATCTTGATGAAATCCGCACCAGCAACAGCGGCACCAAGTGCGGATAGCGAAGCGGTACCTGGCTTAAATCCAAAATCTCCGATGGTTGCACTCAGCGGTTTTGACACCACTTTTTTAACCGCGCTGATTACCCATGGGAAATTTGCACCAAGCGAACCCTCTTTTGGATTCTTCACGTCGATGATATCTGCTCCACCTGCCTCGGCATCTTTCGCCTCTTCTATATCGATTGGACTGATCAGCAATTTCATTGGAACTAAAATACTTTTATGCCATAAAATACCTAACTATAGCGTTAAAGATGTTTCGAATTATTTTGGCGCTTGACATACTCGACGGCAAGGTCGTCCACGCCGTCAGAGGAGAGCGGCATAAATATGCGCCCATTGATAGTGTTAGCCATATATGTCGTTCATCAGATCCAGTAGAAGTCGTAAACCGATTGAGGCCCATGGAGGTCTATGTTGCGGATTTGAATCGATTGATGAACAAGGGCGACAATCTCGATGTCGCAGTGCGAATCGCATCGGTTTCTCGTGCAATGCTCGATTTGGGTGTAAAAACCATGGACGACATATCTTTGGGACTTCAGATTGCAGATAAGGTAGTTCTTGGAACTGAAACGGCCTCTCTTGATATACTCAAGGCGGCACCAGAGAGGACTTGCGTGAGCATCGACATCAAACACGGCAAAGTTCTTTCGTCCGACCCAGCACTCAGGGTCTCTCCAGTTGCGCTGATTCGTGAATTAAACGATATACACTTTGACGAGGTCATCATTTTAGATATGGATCGGGTCGGGACGGGCTCAGGTCCAGATACGGCTCTCCTTAGGGACATTATCGAACTTTCCGACCATCCTGTCCTGCTAGGAGGAGGGGTCGGTGCGTTGAGAGATTTAGAAATCTTAAAGGAGCTGGGCGCTAAAGGAGCGATTGTCGCAACCGCGATTCACAACAACTCCATACCGCTGGATGCGATAAGGAGAGAGCTTAAATGAAAAGACACATGCAAAAGGGCGTTCTCATCACGTTTGAGGGCATCGATGGGTCTGGAAAGAGTACCATAGCGAAAAAGGTCGTAGCACGCTTGCACGACGAGTATGACGTTTTGCTCACCACAGAGCCAACTCATACCTGGATAGGGAATGTGGTCAGGCGTTCGACATCCTTTGATGCCGACCCATTGGCAGAATTCTTTCTTTTTATGGCAGACCATGCAGAACACATTGCTAAGGTCGTTAAGCCGGCTTTGGACGAAGGGAAAATCATAATATCCGACCGTTATTCTGATAGCAGATATGCATATCAGGGTGTTACTCTTGCCAAATTTGCACAGCAGGTGAACAGATTCGACGACCCCATGCAATGGATTAAAATGCTCCACGAAGGTTGGACGATAACTCCCAATTTGACATTTTTATTTATTGTCGCTCCGGACATCGCACTAAATCGGTGCAATCAAAGGAGCATGCAGTCGAAATCCAGAAAGGATTACAACTCTCGCAGTTTTCCAAACTGCGACATGTCGAAATCTAAGTTCGAGAACCTCGAGTTTCTGCAAAAAGTGCAGGATAACTTTCTCAAGCTATATGATGAGGAGCCAGAGCGTTTTGTAAAGGTCGATGCAGAAAAGGGGATAGACGAAATAGAGAAAGAGGTGGTCGGAAAGATTCTTAAATATCTGCGAATGAGGGGACCATAAATCATCGCAGATTAACATTTTGGTTTTGTAATCGCAATCACCACATCCCCAACCTGGAGCACATCGACAGCCCTTCCTTTTGAGATGAACTCCTTCTTTATCTCGATGCTCCCTGCGTCCAGTTCTATCGTTTCGCCATCCACTTCTATCGATATGGTGCCGGCTTTGACCTGTTCTGCAACTCTTGGGAGGTCGTTCTTCAGCGCTTCCATTATCGCGCCGACCTTCCCCCTGTACAGCGGTCCAAGGACACTCATGTTGGGCTTGATGTCGACTATTCTCTCATCGAATTCCGGAGCTCCCTTCACGATGTCGACGTTCTTTGCACAGGTCGTTCCCTTGATGTCGTCGATGCCCTGTTCAAGTCCATTGCCGGCATATATCTCGATTCTCTCCAGTTCGGCGTTGAGTGGCATACCCTGCTCGGCTTTATATCTCCTGATTGCACCTGTCACATCCCTGATCAAATCACCGCACACCTCGGCATCATGGTCTATTAGTGACTCATCCGCCTCTGGCCACTTACACAGGTGGATGCTGCCCCTGGAGTTGGAACAGTAAGGATGCACCTCCTCGGCAAAATGGGGGATAAACGGCGCCAACATCAACACCATCGTATTGATGACAGTCCTCAGCGTATGTTGCGCAGCTATTTTTGCATTCGGGTCATCGCCGTATAGTCGGTGCTTTATCATCTCAATGTAGTTATCTGCCAGGTCGCTCCAAGCAAAATCCCTGATCTTCTGGAGCGTCTTGAACTCATATTTATCTAAATCGGCTGTGACTTCCCGGACCAATCTGTTTAGCTTGCTAAGCATCCACTGGTCGATGATGCTCAGTTTTTTTGGGGTTGTAGCAGAATAATGAGGAATGCTGAACCGAACGATGTTCCACATCTTCGTCAGGAATCGTTTCCCATACACGACCTCCTTCCACTCGAATGGATAATCCTCTCCCAGCGAGGCGGTAGCAGCCCATTGCCTGATCGGGTCCACGCCGAACTCAGCGATAATTTCATCCGGCTCGATGACGTTGCCCATACTTTTGCTCATCTTCTTGCCATCTTCTCCTTGCACCATCCCATTGACCAAAACATCCCCGAACGGTGGTTTTCCAGTCAAAACGAGACAGCGGTATATCGTGTAGAACAGCCAGGTTCGAATGATTTCATACCCTTGTGGTCTGATCGACGTGGGATAGAGCTTATCAAACTCGTCACCGAGCCAATCGCTGGCTATGAGGGGGGTTATCGAACTGTCGACCCAACAGTCGCACACATCTATGCTGCCTTTTATGTCTTTTGAGCCACAGCAGGGGCACGCATCAACCGGTGCTTTATCTATCGCCGGGTTTACAGGGAGGTCATTAACCACCGGGGCAATCACATTGTCGCATTTCTCGCAGTACCAGAACGGAATGGGCGTTCCAAACACTCTCTGTCTTGAGATTACCCAGTCCCATTCAAGTGACTCTGCCCAGTCGACGAGCCGCTGGAACATATACTGGGGATACCAGTCCATCTCCTTGGCGGCTTTAATAACATCATCAGCCCGGTCTTTGACCCTGATGAACCACTGTGGTGTCGGAATCAGTTCGACAGGTTTCTGGCAACTGGAGCGTTCCGAGTGGACCAATACTCTGTGTTCTATTGTATTTTGCCTTGTGATGGCACCCATCGCCTTTAGGTCTGCTATAATGTGTTTCTGACATTCAGACATGCTCATGCCGCTGTATCTGCCGGCAACTTCTTTCATCAACCCGTTTTGATCAATTGCGACGACCATGGGCAGTGAATATTTCTGCTGCCATGCCATATCCTGTTCATCGCCATATGTACAGACATACACTGCGCCAGTACCAAATTTGGGGTCGACATCCTCATCTGCGATGACCGGTACATCTCTATCGTAGAGGGGCAGCCATGCGGTTTTTCCAACGTATTTGTTGTACCTCTTGTCACCGGGATGCACCATGACTGCAACGCAGGCGCACATCAATTCTGGTCTGGTCGTAGCGATCGTCAAATGGTCTCCATCGACTTTCAACTGTATGTGCGTAAGATTGCCTTTTTCATCTTTATATCCGAGTTCTGCTTTTGCAAGTGCAGTCCTGCAGTTCCAACAATAATGAATCGGGTGGCGTTTTCTGTAAACCAATCCTAACTCGTTGAACTTGAGCAAAGAGTATTGGACTTTGGTGATATACTTGGGGGACATGGTTCGGTACTCTCGGGACCAATCGGCAGAATATCCTAGTTTTCTGAACTGCTCCTTCATCCTGTCGATGCAGTGCGAGGTCCAATCCACACATGCGCTACGAAATTTTGCTATATCGCGCTTGGAAACTCTCTCTTCGACGGCCAGCTCAGTGGGCAGACCGTGGCAGTCAAAGCCCTGGGGGAGCAAAACGTTGTAACCCCGCATGCGTTTATATCTGGCGACAATATCTATCCAGGTGTGATTGAGTACATGTCCTATGTGGAGGGAGCCCGATGTAAATGGAGGGGGAGTATCGAGGACATATACCTGGCCATCTGCATCTGGGTCAAAGCGGTACTGCTCCGATTCTTCCCATCTTTCTTGCCATTTGGGTTCAATGACAGTTGGGTCATATTCTTTTGGCAAGCTGAAACGTCCTATCAAATCAGTATCCTCCGTCCGCTTCCATCCCTCATATATTTGCCAAATTCCGAATCCATCAGCTGTTCTCCGTTAAACACGGGGCCATCTCTGCAGACCCTCAGTCCAGACGGGTCGATGCAGCACGACCCGCAGACACCAATCCCACACTTGATATAGCGATGGAGGCTGAACTGCGCCATCCTCGTCATGCCTGTATTTTTTGCAATATTCAACACCTGGGACATCATCCTTTCAGGTCCGCAGGAATATATCCCTTCGAATTCTTGGAGGTCAAGTTTGCTCACAACTTCGATGATGGTTCCCTTATATCCTCTGGATCCATCATCTGTAGCGATGGATATATCTCCACTTTTTTCAAATCGTTCCACGAACAACAATTCTCTATCTGTTTTGGCACCGATTAATGCCTTTACACTTATATTCTTATTTTTCGCCTTTTCTGCCAGTGGCGCCAACGGTGCAGTTCCAACACCGCCGCCAACTAACAGGATTGATTTGCCTTTGAGTACAAACCCATTTCCAAGAGGTCCTCTGACCCCAATCCGATCGCCAGCCTTCAGTTTAAACAGAGCGGAAGTGGCGTCTCCTACTTTTTGGACGGTGATGGCATTCGGATACGACAGGCTCATCGGTATCTCATCTACTCCATGAATCCATACCATTACGTACTGCCCCGGGATATAGTCCAAGGACGCATCTAAAAAAAACGTCTTGGTGGACGGAGTCTCCTCTACGATATCCGTTATTCTGACGTTCGTCGCCATCATTTATGTGCCACTCCTCTGATACTTTTCAAACTGCGTCGATTCTCTTTAAGATGTCGCGCCACCCCATCGGAAATATCTTTAAACACACCTATGTCGTTGTAGACGGCCGACCCGATTTGGACGGCTTTGGCGCCAGCCATGATGAACTCGATTGCATCTCTCCAATTTGTGATGCCGCCGACCCCTATGACATCGATGTTCAATGCAGAATACAGCTCATATACACATTTCAAAGCAATCGGCTTTATGGCAGGCCCTGATATTCCTCCGACCTTATTGCCGAGGAGAGGGAATCCCGATTCTATATCTATCGCCATAGCCGGAACCGTGTTGATAGCGACCACTGCATCTGCGCCCCCCTTTTGAGCAGCCAATCCCATTTCGACTATGTTTGTGAGTGGCGCAAGTTTAACCCACACAGGCACCTCGACGGCATCTTTCACCGCCTCTGTTGTTTCTCGAATTGCATCTGGATTAGAGGCAATTGAGGCACCATAGCCATTGGCATGCGGGCAGCTAACATTAAGTTCAAAGCCATCGGGTTCCGCATCATTTAATCCACGGGCAACCTCCTGAAATTCAGAGGCATTTGCACCGAATATACTAACGATGACAGGCACGTCTCCTTTTGCAAGCGCCAACTCGCTGACGAACTCGCGATAAGACGGATTGGGCAACCCCATAGCATTTAAAATGCTGTATTCTCGTTCGGTCACGACCGGTCCAGGATGCCCTGTTCTCGGCGCTGAGCCGATGGATTTGGTCACGACTGCGCCTGCGCCGCCTTGCATCACTCTTTTTAGTGAGGCAGCGGTTGTTCCCAGAATTCCAGCGGCTAATATGGTTGGGTTTTTCAGTTCTAAGCCCGTTAGGTTGGTCGTCAGGTTCATTTGATGTTAAGACTATCGTATCGAGAAATATATCTTTCTGCTTGGCGCAATAGTGGTGAAGTGATTGGGTATAACGTTTTCAGCATATACGAAGTTTTTGCGAACAAAAATTCATATGGAATTTTTTGGGTGAACGAAGCGAGCCGTATGTCCGCTGTTAAGTGACCCGAGCGACAGCGAGGCAAGGCACGAAGTGCCGCAGAGTTGCCCGAAGCCCGCCAACAATTTTAGTGTAATCCTTTAACAATTTTTTTCCAATAATTCAAATAACTTTACCACTTTGATATTTTAATCTTAAAGCTCCGTTAATACCAAACAATGTGCAATATATGAAAAAGCAAATATTTCTAAAACGATCGAATGAAGAATTTTTCTCCACTTTTTCAAAATATGTGATGGTATCAACTAATCGCGGATTTTTAATTTTAGATGAAAAAAGTAGAGGAATTGCTGTTGCTAAATTCGAGCCAATAAAGTGCCAAGAATCATGGAAAGCCAAAACTCCGCCGTTCATTACTTTGGGAAACCATAAATCAAAATCTAATTTAACAAAATTA
>BBPE01002700.1_pt1 | contig 12218 bp, 9 predicted proteins | sample 1344301 | NCBI WGS metagenome assembly BBPE01 (sample SAMD00019089, study PRJDB2971) | groundwater metagenome | isolation source: The Cedars highly-alkaline
GACTGCAACCGCGCCCGCCTCTCGACCGAGGGCAAGGTGTATCTGTGCCTGTTTGCCACCCAAGGCTACGACCTGCGCGCCCTGCTGCGCGGCGGGGCCAACGAAGCCGACTTGGCCGCGGCAATAGCCGCCATCTGGCAGCCCCGGCGCGAGCGCTACTCGGAGCTGCGCGCCAGCCTGGCTGCTGCGGCGCGCGCGCCCGAAGCCGGCCAGCGCATCGAGATGAGTTATATCGGGGGCTAGGGAGTCCCTGCAAATCTGGGGGGCCATGTGCCCTCCTTGTGCCCCCTTCACAACAGCGCCGCTTCCAGCCGCTGCTTGCGTTGTTCCCAGTCCGGCAGCACCTGTCCGAGCAGCTTGAAGAACCGTGCATCGTGGTCGCGGTGTTGGGTATGGCAAAGTTCGTGGACCACCACGTACTCGACGCAGGGGCGGGGGGCGCGCACCAGGCTGACGTTCAAGGTCATGGTACCGGCGCGCGACAGGCTGCCCCAGCGGGATTGCATGGCGCGCACGATCAGACGCGGTTGCTCCACTGCCTTGAAGTGGAGCAGGTGGGCGTCCAGCACTTCGCTGAACACCAACCGTGCACGGTCGAGATACCAGCGGTGCAACAATGCCTTGACGCGCTCGGGTTCCGGCTCGCCGGGCAACACGGCCAGAAGCTGGCCGCGTGTCAGCTTGACGCTGGCCGAATCTCCCTGCGCCAGCTTCAGCCGGTACTGACGGCCGAGATAGAGATGCGATTCCCCATTGACGTACTGTCGGGCAGGTGTCCGGGGGCGGTAGCGCTCGAACTCGGCCAGTTGCCGGCTGATCCATGCTGCCCGTTTCTGCACCCGCTGCGCAATCAGTGCCTCGGGGCAATCGACAGGTGCGCAGACCAGCACGCGGCTGTCTGGATGCACCTCGATAGCCAGGGTCTGCCGCGATGCCAGAAAGCGCACCTCGTAGCGGATCGTGTCGCTGCCGTAGCTCAGCGTTGCCGTCATCGTCTTCACCCTGCCATCCGGTGGCGGGCGAGTTGCATCGTCTTCTCGATGATCTCGTCCATCTCTTTGGTGGACAGGGCAATGCCCCGCGTGCCCTTCACCTCGTCGTAGAGGTAGTCGTCGATCTCGTTCATGGTCCGGCGCTGGGCGTCGAGGTCATCCCAGTAGCCCACCTTGCGGTTGCGGCGAAAGATATCCCACACCGCCATGGCGGCTTCGGCGGCGGTGGTCTGGGCCTGCTCGGTGTCGCTCAGGTGGATAGCCACGAAGGGGCGCAACAGGCCATAGACGGCCGCCGCGTCGGCGTCGCCGTTCAGTGCCGGTGGCAGGTCATCGCCCTTGCGCGACACCACAGCGTCTTTGATCTCGCTGACGCGCCGCAGGTATTCCAGATCGGACACGCGCTTGGCACGGTAGTCGTCGATGGCCTGCTGGATCAGCTTGGAGAATTTTTCGTAGAAAGCCGGGTCCTGCTCCAGCCGTTCGCTGATAGCGCGCTTGGTGGCGTGGGCGATCATGTCGGCCTTGGCTCCAAGGTTTTTCTCGCTGCCCGCGCCTTGCTCCTCGACCACCTTCTGGAACGCCGTCTCGTCGAAGATGTTCACCGGCGCGTTCAGCCGCACCACCTCGGAGGCCGAGATATGGGTGTCCAGCAGCTTCTGGATGCGCGGTTCGAAGTCGCGGTAGTCCACCGATTCGGCATAGCGCAGCTTCACCGCCGCCTTCAGATTGACGAAGCGTTTGAGGTCGTTCTTGTAGGCGCGCAGCTTGTGTTCGGGTATCTCGGTGATGAAGCGCTCGCTGGACAGCGCGATGGCCAAGGTCTTGGCGTAGGCCGACAGCCGTTCGTAGAACCCGGCGCGCAATTTCTCATCGGCCAGCAATTGCTCGAAGGCTTCCTCGTCGTGGCGGTTCTTCACCGTCTTGAACAGGTCCCACAGCTCGGCATGGCGCTGCGGCAGCGCCTTGGTTTCTTCATGGATCGAGCTCAGCGCACCGTCCAGATCCTTGGCATCGAACCCGTCCAGGGCACTGTAGGTGGTCAGCGCCTGATCCAGCTCGCCCAAGACCCCCACGTAGTCGATGACGTAGCCGAAGTCCTTGGTCTTGCTACCCGACTCGTCCTCGTACAACCGATTCACCCGGGCGATGGCCTGCAGCAGGGTATGGTCCTTGAGCCGCCGCGCCAGATACAGCACGGTGTTGCGTGGCGCGTCGAAGCCGGTCAGCAGCTTGTCCACCACGATCAGGATTTCCGGCTCGTCGCCGTTCTTGAACGCGTTGACAATGGTTTTGTTGTAGTCCTCCTCCGAGCCGTAGCGCTTCATCATGCGCTGCCAGAACGCTACTACCACATCAGTAGATTCCTCGACGTCGATCTCATCGAAGCCTTCGCGCTCGTCGGGTGGCGAGATGATCACCTCGCTGGTGACCGCGCCCAGCTCGTCCAGAAATGCCTTGTAGCGCAGCGCCGCCGCCTTGTTGGGCGCCACCAGTTGCGCCTTGAAGCCGGTGCCCTGCCAGTTCTGGCGGTAATGCTCGCTGATGTCGAAGGCGCGCATGTAGATCACCTGCTCGGCCTTGTTCAGCATCTCGGCGCGGGCGTACTTCTTCTTCAGGTCGGCCTTCTGCGCGTCGCTCAGCCCCAGGGTGTGGCGCTCAAACCAGATGTCGATGGCGGCCTGGTTCTGCTCCAGTTCCACCATGCGCCCCTCGTAGAGCAGCGGCACGATAGCCCCGTCGGCCACCGCCTGGTCAATGGCATAGGTGTGGATCACGCCGCCGAACTTGGCCACGTCGCTCTTCTCGCGGGTCAAGAGCGGCGTGCCGGTGAAGCCGATGTAACAGGCATTCGGGAACATCTGGCGCATGCGTGCCGAGTAACTGCCCAACTGGGTGCGCTGGGTTTCGTCCACCAGTACGAAGATGTCGGGCGAGGCATCGCTGAACTTCCTGTAGGCCAGCGCCTTGTCGAACTTGTGCACCAGCGTGGTGACGATGTGCGCCTTGCCGTCGGACATCAGCTCCACCAGATGGCGCCCACTCTCGGCCCGGTCGGGCGAAAGCCCGCAAGCCGCGAAGGTGTTGCCGAGTTGCTTGTCCAGATCCACCCGGTCGGTCACCAGCACGATGCGCGGATTGCGGATGGCGGGCTCCAGCGCCAGCGCGCGCGCCAGCATCACCATGGTCAGCGACTTGCCCGAGCCCTGGGTGTGCCAGACGATGCCGCCGCGGCGGCGGCCAGCGTCGTCGGTCTGCTTGACGCGGGCGAGCACCTCGCGGATGGCAAACACCTGCTGGTAGCGCGCGATCTTGCGCACGCCACCGTCGAACACGGTGTAGCGCCATACCATCTCCAGCAGGCGCTCGGGGCGGCACAGCGCGTAGAGCGTGCGGTCCTGCTCGGTCGCCTGCCGGCCAACCAGGTAGGGCGCCTCTTCCTCGCGCACGCCCAGCTCGGCAAAGGCCAGATCGAACAACGAGGCCTTGACCGACTCCGGCAACGGGCGTTCCAGCAGTGGCGCCAGCTCTGCGTCCGCCACCTCCTCCTTCCACTTCGACCAGAACTTGGCCGGGGTGCCGGTGGTGGCGTAGCGGGCCTCGTTTTTGTTCAGCGCCAGCAGCGTTTGTGCATAGGTGAACAGGCGCGGGATGTACTCGTCGCGCTGGTTGCGGATGGTCTGCGAGATGGCCTGGCCCACCTCGACCCTAGGCGACTTGCACTCGATCACCGCGAAGGGGATGCCGTTGACGAACAGCACCACATCCGGCCGGCAAGTCTCGACGCTGCGGCTGCGCTCCACCGCAAACTCGGCCGCCACGTGATAGACGTTGTTGGCCGGATTGCGCCAGTCCACGTAGTTCAGCGTGAAGCTCTTCTGGTCGCCCTCTATGGACTGCTCCAGCGCCACGCCCAGCGACAGCAGGTCGTACACCGCCTCGTTGGTCTTGAGCAGGCCGTCGAACTTGACGTTCTTCAGGCGCTGGATGGCGCTCTGGAGGTTCTCTTCGCTGAACAGGTAGCTGCCGCCCTTGTGCTGGATGCGGTTGAGCTTCTTCAGTTGCTCGCGCAAGACCTCCTCCAGCAGCACATTGCTGGTGCGGCCAGCCCGCGCAGCCAGCGCCTGGGCGGGCGTGAGGTATTGGTAGCCCAGGTTGACCAGCACCTGCAGCGCCGGGATCTGGGAGAGGTATTTTTCGTCGAAGCGGAAGCTGTCCATCGTCATACCCTAAAGCGCCCAGGCGGGGTGCTTGACCGCGTTGAAGAAGTTGATGCACTCGGCATCGGGTGTGCGGCCCAGCCGCCCGCGTTTGGCATCTAGTCTGGTTACCAGACCAGCATAGAAGGCCTGCTCGCCGGCCCAGGCTTCCGGTTGCGTCGTGAGCTCCAGATAACGGCGATACACATAACTCACTGCATCCGCCACCTGCACTAGCGAGGAATGCTGTGACTTGATCGCAAAGGCGGTATTGATGATGTGGTTAAAGCGTTCAGGGTGCTTCAAGTCGCTCCACTGATTCTTGCCTTTGACCTTCTTCGTCTGCTGGTACAAGGCGTCGAACCATGGCTCTGCGAGATAGAGCCCGTCCGACACCTTGGGCATGTGAGCCTTGTTGTCGTCGAAGATGAGGACGGTCAACCCTTTGTTGTTGGACGTGCTCTGCATCTTCTTCTGGATCAGCCCGCTGACGAACATCCCGCTGAGCGCCCAGTAATTTCCGGCGCATGGCGTGATGTAAGTGCCGCTGGCGCAGGCCGCATTGAAGCGTTCGAACGACATCCCGAAGCCATAGATCGACGAGACTTCCGCAGCCAGCGCGCACATGTCGCTGAGGAACTGTTTACGGTCGTCGGCAGACACCGTATTCCAGCCGCCACGGCCATTTATGAAGGCCTTGGTCTTGAGCTCGTTCGGCACGCTAGGATGCTTGGCCAGAAAGGCAGCCAGTTCCTGATCGAAGCGACTGGTGTACTTGCGCAGGCGGTAGGCATCGATTAGCAGGCCCGCCATGACGAACACATCACCTTCCTCGGTGCTGCCAGACTCGTCGATATAGGCAAACTTCATGATCAGATCTCCGCTTCGGCCGCGCGCAGAAAGGCGCTTAGCTGTTTGAGTTTCTCCAGCAGCTCGTCGAAGGTCACGATCTCGACATCCTTGGAATTGCGCCGGAATAGCTCGAAAGACTTCTTCCGGTTATCGCCATCGGGCGTCTTGCCAATCACGAGGTAGCAATGCACGGCGTAGGACTCGATGTCGTAAAGCCGGGTGTTGTCCTTGATCTGGGCAATCTGCTTTTGAAACTGGTACCTCTGATCGAGCGCCTGATTGATCGAACCCGACAGGTCGGCCGACGGCGTGTAAACGCCATCGCGAAACGGTGTCTTGTTGAGAATCGACGTCTGTGGCGTCTTGATCTCGAAGATCGCCGTGTTGTTGGTCAGGCTGTTCTTCACCAGAAAATCAGTGATCTTCTCCCCGTCGCCCGACAGCTTGCGTCCACCGACCGATGCCTGGTCCCGCACCTTGATCACGGGATAGCCGAAGGCCATGTTCAGGATGAAGGGATTCTCGTTGAAGAAATCCTGCCAGCGACCTTCGACAAGGTTCCCGCCAAGCATCCCCTCATATCGGGTGATCAGGGCTTCAAGCGTCACCAGCTCGATGTCGCCGCGTAGCTTCGCCAGCTTCTCCGGCTGATCCTCGGCGATATCGGCGGCATGGCTGGTCAAGGCGCCGATCACGGCGTTCTGGTCTTCCTCGGACAACTCCTCTTTGCCCTCCGCCACGGCGGTGAAGAGCTTGCGATAGGGGTGTCGGCCTGTTTTCGGGTCCTGCTTCGGCACCCCGAGCCGTTCCGCGAGGATGTTGTGGGCAGCAGTCCATTTCACGGCACGGACAGCAGATTGCGCGTGGCGGTCAATCTTGTTCAGTTCGACGCGCGCCTGCTCGAAATCCTGTGTGGAGATGTAGAAGATCCCGTCGCCGTCCTGGGTGGGACCGGTGGCGTGTTTGTCGGTGATGACTATTTCGCTGCAATCCGACAGCGCTTCCACCGCATCGATGATGAATCGGTATGGCTTTGCGAGCCCAAGCCCGTAGGCGTAGTCCTTGGTGAAAGTGGGGGGTAGATTCTCCAGGACATCGCGCACGTCCTCCGGTGTCGAAGTCGCGTCCCAGCCGACCCCGGAGATGATGTCTGTGTCATCGAGAGTGATGCGCTCGATCTGGCCATATTTCGGCTTCAGGAAATCGGATCGGTCGCCGAATGTGCTGAGCGGATAGATCGTCAACAATTTGTGCTGGCCGTTGATCTCCAGTAGCTTGGTTCTGTAGCTATTGGCTTGCGCCGGGTCGAGCCTTGCCTCCACCAGACTCCGCTCGGGCGGTATGAAGTAGACCTCGACGAAGTTGGGATGGACCTCCTCGACCTCTAGGGTGCCATCGCTATCCGGGTCATGCTGTCGGAAACCGATCGCCATCAGTTAGCCTCCTCTTGAACTGGCAGCCGCCACTGGCCGGTGAGTAGCTTTTGCATCAGCCCGCGCTTTTGCGACTTGAGCGCCGCGACGGACTGGCCGAGCAGGTCGATCTCCTCGCGCAGGGCGTTGAGGTAGCGGGCGATGGCGGTTTGGGTGTGGAGGGCCGGCATTGGGATGGGGAGCGCCATGAGCTGGCTCTCAGAAATTTCCTTTTGCCCTGTGCCACCCATCACCCTCTCAATTTTCTTGTAATGGCTGGGGCGGCTCAGATAGAAAAAAACATACTCGGCAGAAGCCTTCTCCGGGTGGAAGCTAAGGCTCGTTATTGCACTCGATGCTAGTGACCCATTCAGGTCTTTCGGCACAATTCCGAAGCCCCCGTTATGGATGTTCTGTCTACCGACAAGAAGTTCACCTGCATTCCTTCTGAAAATGGGGCGGCCATTCTTTGTCGGTGCCTGCTTCTGTCGTTCGTTTTTTTCAATGCCTTTGCAGTAGAGCCTAACCAGAACGTAGACGTCATTGGCTTGCGGCGCTTCGGGAAGCTTCTGTGGTACGTAAGAGATGTCGCCGAGCCGGCATCTCCTTGGAGTCGTTCGATATTCCGAGAAAAGGCGCGACAGTTCGTGGCTGTAATGCCGCTCCTTTGCCGCGATCAGTTGCTCGGTCTTCTGGATGGCATCGTACCATTCAAGAAGTAGCGCGGCAATTGATGCTTGCTCAAGTATCGGAGGAACAACTACGGGGATCGACTCAACCGTTGATTGGTTGATCTTCTTCATGCTGCCACTTGTGCCGGTGGCATGCTGTCGAATGAACTTGATTGCCGCATCGCTCTGAAGATACGTCTCCAAGTAAGGCGGATTCACTTTTTCGCAGTCCGGACGAAACCTCATCATCAAGTCTGGATATGAGCAGTTCTCAAGCTCCCCACGGAAAACACCGACGCGGCCAACCTTGTCGAACGTGTTCGAACGGCTGATCAGGAAATCACCGGGCCGCAGCATGAACTTGTCGACAAGCGGATTGTTTGCGGGCGCGGGCTTAGGTTCAGACAGGTCAAGCCCGCGACCATCAAGTGCTGACAAACCGAGTACCCATTTGCCGGTTGGTAACTCGGGGCAGACTGGTGAGTAGCCATTGCGAGGTGTACCTTCTAGGAGCTCACCAAGCGGCACGATGTCGAACTTCCTGCGCTTCATTTCCTCTTCCCCCGCCCTTTGCCTTCCAGTTGCCGCTCGGTCTGTTCCAGCGCCGCGATATCCTCCGCATCCGCCGCCAACCGCGCCGCCTCGCGCCGATTGGCGTCGAAGCTCTCGTAGCGCTCCAGCGCCAGCTTCTCCGCCACATCTGCGCGCAGCTTGCCGGCGTGGCTCAGCACCTCGCGTTCGTTGAACTGCAAGAAGGCGTCGAGCTTGTCCTCCCAGTCGCGCATGCTCAGGGTGCGGCGGCGGCTTGCCTGGTCTTCGGCGTAGTCGAGGTACATGACGACGATGCGGTCCAGCGCCTCGATCTCGTCTTGGCTCAGGTAGTTCTTGGCGATGGTGACGTCCTGCTTGCGCACCCGGCCCCCGGCCCAAGTGCTCAGGCCCATGTGGGGCAGGGCGGGGTCGGCGCGACCGGCGATGAGCTCGGGCGCAGTGTGGCCGGTGACGGCCCACAGCATCTTGTTCTGCACCTTCTTGAAGAACAGTTGGGCGGCCTCGGACTGGCTGTCGTAGTCCACGGCGGTGGCGTAGATGTCGCGGATCTTCTGGTAGAAGCGTTTCTCGGACGCACGGATGTCGCGGATGCGCGCCAGCAGCTCGTCGAAGTAGTCCCAGCCGCCGGGCTCCTTGAGCCGGGCGTCGTCCAGCACGAAGCCCTTGACCAGGTACTCGCGCAGGTGGGTGGTGGCCCACTGGCGGAACTGGGTGCCGCGCGGGGAGCGCACCCGGTAGCCGACGGCCAGGATCAGGTCGAGGTTGTAAGCCTTTGTTTGGTAGTTCTTCCCGTCACTGGCAGTGGTCAAGTATTCCTTGACGACTGCCGGCGACAGCTCGCCCTCGGCCAGAATGTTCTTGATGTGCAGGCTGATGTTCTGTTTGGACGTGTCGAACAGGGTGGCCATTTCGAGCTGTGTCAGCCAGACGGTGCCGCCCTCGGCGCGCAACTGGATGGCAGTGCTGCCGTCATCCAAGGTGTAGAGGATCAGTTCGCCGCCGCTCATGGCTTCTTCCCTGCTTTCCTGGGCAATGGCGCAACGGGCGCTTCGGAAACCTCTGCGCCCGGGGGTGCCAGATGGGCCGGATGGGCCAGATGGGCCAGATGGTTTTCGGGGCTGATGACGGGCTGGCCCGACTTCGCCTCCAGTTCCTTGCGTGCATTGCCGGCCACTGCGCCTCCTTCCTTGGCGGCGGTCTTGTTCTGCTGGAACCCTTGCGCATCCTTGCGCTTGGCGATTTCGGTGGTGCTGGCCTCGCCGAGCATGGTGAAAATCAGCTCCAGATCGGTCATGTGATCGCGCAGGTTGGCGGCCTTGGCCTGCTCCAGACCCTTGAGCTTGCGGTGGTCCCCGGGCGTGACGCCAAAGGTGGCGCGGGCGATCTCGGCGGTGAGGATCGAGTATTCCCGGCCTTCATTGACGCCGCGCTGCTTCCATTCGTCGGTGAGGGCGCCGCGCACGGTGATGGAACGCAGGCGCTTCTCGATCCAGTCCTTGGGATAACCCTTGGACTCGTAGAGCGCGCGCGCCCGGGCACTGGCGAGTTCCGGGTCTTCGATCTCCTTGACGCGCTCGTAGCCCACCTGGGCGAGCCAGCGCTTGAACGGTTCGGCCTTGGGCGAGGGAATGGACTGGATGATGCGCAACAGACCTTCGGTGTTGGCACAATCGGTAATGCGTTGCTTGCCGTCCGGCGCAGACAGCTTCAACCCGTGACAAAACGTCACGACTTCGCTGGCCTCCGCCCCAAGCCGCTGCTTGAGTTTGCGCCAGTAGGCACCGGCATCGACGCTTTCGGTAAGGACCTGACAGACATCGACGACGGAGAACCACCACTCGTTCTGGTGCCAGGTGCGGCGGATGGCTTGCTCTTGGAAAACGATGATTCGGCCTTCGCTGCCCGGATTGGCTGCGGTGGCTTTCTTGCTCATACGCCCAGCTCCTTGAGGTACTGCTTCATCCGCGTGCGCACCTCGGCCAGCTCGCCCTCTAGGCGCTCGATCTCCTGCTCGACCGCGGCCACGTCGATCTCTTGCTCTTCCTCGAAGGTGTCCACGTAGCGCGGGATGTTGAGGTTGAAGTCGTTGTCGGCGATCTCCTGCAGGCTCGCGACATGGGCGTACTTGTCCACCGGCTGGCGAGCCCGGAAGGTGCCCAGCACCTTGGCCATGTGCTCGTCGAGCAGGGTGTTCTGGTTCTTGCCGCTCTGGTAGTCGCGGCTGGCGTCGATGAACAGCACGTCTTGGCAGTCTTCGCGGATGCCGCCCTTTTCGCGGGCACGATCGAACACCAGAATGGCGACCGGAATCGATGTAGTGGGAAACAAATTGCCCGGCAGCCCGATGACGGCATCGAGCAGGTTCTCCTCAATCAACGCGCGGCGGATGCGACCTTCGGCACCACCCCGGAACAGCACGCCGTGCGGCACCACCACGGCCACGCGGCCTTCTTGCGGCAGCGCGGTTTCGATCATGTGGGTGATGAAGGCGTAATCGCCCTTGGACTTGGGCGGCAATCCGCGCCAGAACCGGCTGTAGCGGTCGGCCTCGACTTCTGCACCGCCCCACTTGTCGAGGCTGAAGGGCGGGTTGGCCACCACCACGTTGAAGCGCATCAGGCGGTCGGCCTCTACCAGCGCCGGGCTGTTGATCGTGTCGCCCCATTCGATGCGGGCGGCGTCCTTGCCGTGCAGGAACATGTTCATGCGGGCCAGCGCCCAGGTGCTGCCGTTGACCTCTTGGCCGAACAGGGCGAAGTCGCGGCTGCCCTGCGCTTGCACCAGCGCGGCGACTTCGATCAGCAGGCCGCCGGCGCCGCAGGTGGGGTCGCAGATGCGATCCCCTGGCTTGGGCGCGGCCAGTTGCGCCAGCAGCTTCGATACCTGCTTGGGCGTGTAGAACTCGCCGGCCTTTTTGCCAGCGTCGGAGGCGAAGCGCTCGATCAGATAGATGTAGGTATCGCCGATCACGTCCTCGGACACGCGCGAGGGGCGCAGGTCGAGCTTGGCGAAGTCGTTGAGCAGGTTTTCCAGCCGACGATTGCGGTCCTTGGTCTTGCCGAGATTCGCTTCGCTGTTGAAGTCAATGTTACGAAACACGCCTTCGAGCTTGGCCTTGTTGGCCTCTTCGATGTGGTCGAGCACGATGTTGATCAGCTCGCCAAGGTTGGCGGCCTTGCGCCGCTCGTACAGCGCATGGAAGTCGGCCAGAAAGCGGTCGGTGACTGCGCCGCTCTTCTCGTCCTTGAACTCGACGTAGGGCAGGATGAAGCGTTCGCGCGCAAGCCGGCGGCGGATGCGCTCCTCGTCGTTGCCGTATTCTTTCTGGAACTCGGCGTAGTGGTCGGCCCACAGGTCGCTGATGTACTTCAGGAACAGCATCACCAGGATGTAGTCCTTGTACTGCGCCGGGTCGATGACGCCGCGAAAGGTGTCGCAGGCGGCCCAAGCGGTGTTGTTGACTTCTTGTTGGGTGAGCGGGTCGGTCATGGGGTGGCCCTTTCTGGCAATGGGTGGGCAAGTTTCATCAGCATGTGCATGGTCAGGCGCTGGCGCAGGGTGGCGATGCGGGCCAGCAGCATTTGTTCTTGTTCGGCCAAGGCAGCGGCTTGCACGATGCGCTGCTGCGCGGCCAGCGAAGGCAGCGCAACTTCCAGCGCCTTCAGCGCTTCGGCGCTTATCATCCGTACCGAGGTGCCCTCGGCCAGCGCTGCCAGTTGGGCCTGGGTGGCCGGCGCGTTGAGGTACCAGCACAGGTAGGCTGGCAACACACCATGGGGCCGGATCAGCAGCATGGGCGCCGAGAGCACGGCCCGATCGATGCCTTGCGCGACCAGCGCCACGCCATTGCTGCGGCCCCGCGAACGCAACAGCAGATCGCCCGCGCGCAGCAGGTGGTGGGTCTTGCCCTTGGGCAGCGTTACCCGGGTGGCCTCTTTGGTGTGCAGCAGGTTGGCGTCGTCGATGTCCTTCATCTGGATCACGGCGACATCGCCCTGCGGGTCGTGCTCGAGGCGCGACCGGAATGGGTAGCCCATCTGCACTTCAGCCAAGCCGCCAAGCTTCATGGTTGCAAAAACGCCGTTACGACAATCATCATGGACGCGATTTTAGGTGGCCAGATTGCGGATGTCAAGTAAAAGTAATAGCGTTACTACAAATTTTCTATTGCCCCCCTACCCTGCAAACCGCACAGGGAGCCTATCGCCGCAGCGGCAGCAAGGGCTATAGTCGAGGACCAGCACACCCCCACCCGGAGACTGCCCCATGGCCCAGATTTTTTACCTGACCCAGATCCAGATCGAGCTCGGCGCCCTGTGCCTGCTGGCCAGCGAGTGCGAGCGCGTCGGCATCGGGCGGCCCTTGATCGTTACCGACGCCGGGGTGCGCGCCGCCGGGCTGCTGGAGCGCGCCGTGGCGGCGCTGGGCCTAGGGGGCACCGCCCTGCCCCACGCGGTGTTCGATGCCACCCCCAGCAACCCGACCGAGGCCGCCGTTCGCGCCGCCGCTGCGGTCTATGGGCGCGAGCGCTGCGACGGC
>BBPE01002135.1_pt1 | contig 12215 bp, 13 predicted proteins | sample 1344301 | NCBI WGS metagenome assembly BBPE01 (sample SAMD00019089, study PRJDB2971) | groundwater metagenome | isolation source: The Cedars highly-alkaline
CATTTGTTAAGAAATAGGACATATCACTATTTTATAACAGTACTTTTTTTGGAGAAATAGAAAAAGACATGGTATAAACTGGTGCACTGGTGCACTGGTGCCCTGGTGCACTGGTGCCCTGGTGCTCATTCTTTCGTAACCCCCTCTTGCGATGCTATAACATCAATTTCAAGAAGAGCACCCCTAGGTATGTTTGAAACTTCAATGCAACTTCTTGCCGGATAAGGAGGCTTGAAATATTTTTGATAGATAGTATTTACGGTCGGAAAAAAGGAAAGGGTTTTTAAGTATATCGTGGTTTTAACAACATTTCCTAAACCTAAACCGACTTCTTTTAGTATTGAATGGATATTCTGAAAAACCTGTTCTGCCTGTTCTTCTATATCCTTACCAATAATATCTCCTGTTTTTGGGTCTACTGGGATCTGCCCTGAAACAAATACAAATCCCCCGGACTCTACTGCCTGTGAGTATGGTCCTATGGGCTTTGGTGCATTGGAGTTAAAATTTCTTTTTATCATTCTATCATCTCCAGTGCCTGATTTATAATATTTAAAGATGTGAACCCGAATTTTTCTGCCAGGATTTGGTGTGGCGCACTTTTCCCGAAGCCTTTTATTCCTATTATCTTTCCTTTTTCTCCTGCATATCTTTCCCAGCCGAATGGTGTTGCCGCTTCAACTATAATCCTTGATTTAATAGAAGAAGGCAAAACCTGTTCTTTATATTCTTTGCTCTGCTCTTCAAAAAGTTCCCAGCAGGGCATATTCACAAGCCTTACACTTTTGCCCTGTGCATTAAGTGTTTCTGTTGCTTTTAATGCAATCTCAACCTCAGAGCCTGTTGCGATAATAATCACTTTCGGGCCTTCACAGTCAACCCCGCTTAGAAATTCTTTATTTCTGACGGGGTCAACCATTATATAGGCGCCTTTCTTGAGGTTTTCTGCAGAAGGATATTTTGTTCTATCATACACCGGAAGGTTTTGTCTTGTAAGAAGAAGTGCAACAGGACCTTTTCTCCTTAAAGACACATCCCATGCAACAGCAGTCTCGTTTGCATCAGCAGGTCTTATTACTGTAAGTCCGGGAATTGTCCTCAGTGCCGCATATTGTTCTATCGGTTGATGTGTAGGACCATCTTCGCCTACAAATATGGAGTCATGTGTAAATACATATATTATCTTGATACCCATAATTGCTGCAAGTCTAATAGGAGGCCTCATGTAGTCGGAGAATACAAAAAATGTAGAACCAAAAGGTATGAGCCCTCTGTGAACAGATATACCATTAAGTATTGAACCCATTGCATGTTCTCGGACACCAAAATGGAAATTTCTACCCGAAGGATTATCCTTCTTGAAACAACCCACCTCTTTTATATATGTTTTTGTAGAAGGCGCAAGGTCAGCAGAGCCCCCTACAAGATTTTTTATATAAGGCATAACCTTTGATAAAACCTCGCCGCTTGCATTTCTTGTTGCAATGGCTTTTGATGTATCAAACCTTGGAAGGATGGATGAAAGATCGGGAATCTGTCCACCGAACCAGATGTCCCATTCTTTTGCAATGTCAGGATAAGAGTGTCTATATTTTTGGAATTTCTCATTCCAGAGTTTTTCTTCTTGCAGTGCCTTTTTTTTAAATCTTGCAAAAACTTTCTGGACAATATTGGGCACTATAAACGGTTCAGAGGGACAGGCAAGAAACTGTTTTGTTGCTGCGACCTCTTCTGTACCTAATGGTTCGCCGTGTGATGCGGAGGTTCCTTGTTTTTTAGGGCTTCCTTTTCCTATTATTGTTCTTCCGATAATAAGTGTAGGCTTCTCGGGTACCCTTTGAGCGCGAGACTTCGCTTTTTTAATTGCCCTTCTTATCTGGTTATGGTTATGCCCGTCTATAATAATCACATTCCAGTTATAACTTTTAAATCTTTTTGCAACATCTTCGGTAAAGGCAAGTTCGGTTGAGCCTTCTATTGTAATCTTGTTGTCATCATAAAAATATATAATTTTTCCAAGCCCAAGATGCCCTGCTAAAGACGCCGCCTCGCAGGATACACCCTCCATTAAATCTCCGTCGCTTACGATGCCATATGTGTGGTGGTCAATTATTTTAAAATCAGGGGTGTTGAATTTTGAGGCAAGAATTTTTTCAGCAATTGCCATTCCGACACCATTTGCAAAACCCTGTCCTAAAGGGCCTGTCGTGGTTTCAACGCCTTGCGTAAGACCATATTCAGGATGACCGGGGGTTTTACTCTCCCATTGACGGAAGTTCTTCAGGTCTTCAATTGTAAGAGAATATCCGAAAAGATAAAGAAGTGAATAAAGAAGCATAGAACCATGACCAGCAGATAGAACAAAGCGGTCTCTGTCTTCCCAGTTTGGATTTAAGGGGCTATGCCTTAAAAATCTTGTCCATAGTATATATGCAAAATCAGCAGTTCCCATAGGCATACCGGGATGCCCTGACCCTGCTTTTTGAACAGCATCCATAGCAAGACACCTTATGGTATTTACCGCAAGTGCCTGTTTTTCTTTTCCTTTTAAGTCCTTACCGAATTCTTTTTCAATATCCATTCTTCTCCAACAGTCTCCAGGGTCCACAGTCCATTGTCCGTAGATTATGGACTATTGACTATGGACTAAATATGTTACCGGTCACCTATATTTTCAGCCACTCTGTATAGCATGTTCTTTTAAAAATGCATGGTATCTTTCTACATAGTATGCATAATTTTTTTCTAAAAGTAAAACCTAAAAATTTAGTCCTCGTCAGGAATGAGAAAAAACATTCTGCCCGTTGCGCACGCTGGCGACTACCCAGATTTGTATTAGGAGCAGACAGGAATTTTTACATTTCTAATTGAAATGTTTTAGAAATCATATTATCCCATAATAAGATACCAAGGTGTCCCCATATGTTTTTAATTTAATAAGGAAAATTTTTCCTTCATTTTCAGGAAGTTTTAACCTTTTATAATGTTCAATAATCAATGTCCCGCTTGTTTTTAATATATCTGTTGTTGATACCTGTTTTAGTATTCTTACTGCAAGATCTGTCTGATACGGAGGATCAGCAATAATAAAATCAAAACACTCGGTACTTTTCTTTATATAAGACACAACATCTTTATTAACCAGCACCGAATATTCAATAAGACCAATGTCTGAAAGATGCTTTTTTAATCTTAAAATCCTGTTTCTTTCTATATCTACAAACACAACCTTTCTTGCACCTCTTAAAAGTGCCTCTATCCCAAGACCGCCTGTTCCGCAACAAAGGTCAAGAAGCGTCCTGCCCTGCACATTTGCAATGCTGTTAAATATCGCCATTTTTACCATTGAAGATGTGGGCCTCAGTCCCATGTCTTTTCTTTTAATTCTTTTCATTTATCCTATAAAATCCATCCCACCGGAAAATTTTCTTAGCATTACATCTTTTATCTTTGAAAATTCTGTTGAAACAAGGTTTGGATCTTTTTTAATAACATATGATACAGCATTTCTTGACTGTTCAAGTATTTTTATGTCACTGACAAGATTGCCTATCTTAAGTTCAAAAAATCCATGCTGGCGGCTCCCAAAGAATTCACCCGGACCTCTTATTGAAAGGTCTTTTTCTGCAATCTGAAAGCCATTGTTTGTCTCTACCATTGACTGAAGCCTTTTTCGGGCATTTTCAGATTTCGCATCAGAAAGCAATATACAGTAAGATTCAACGCTTCCCCTTCCCACGCGCCCCCTTAACTGATGAAGTTGTGAAAGTCCGAATCTATCTGCATGTTCTACTATCATAACAGAGGCTTGAGGCACATCAATGCCCACCTCAAGAACAGTTGTAGAAACAAGCATCTTAATATGCCCATCTTCAAACTTTTTCATAACAGATGCCTTTTCAATAGAAGACATTTTCCCATGAACAAGCCCGACCTTAAAATCTTTAAAAATACTTAAAAATTCTTTATACATATTTTCAGCAGCCCTTAAAGACATTTTTTCGGATTTTTCAATAAGCGGATATACAACATATACCCTTTCTCCTGATAACATCTTCTCTTTTAAAAACCCATACATTGCATCCCTTTTTTTATCATCAGTCCAGTATGTTTTTACAGGATGTCTTCCGGGCGGAAGTTCATCTAGGATGGATATATCAAGATCTCCATAAAGTGTAAGTGCAAGTGTTCGTGGTATCGGTGTTGCAGTCATAATAAGAATGTCCGGAAAATTTCCCTTTGTTGCAAGAATCTTCCTCTGTGCAACCCCAAACTTATGCTGTTCATCAATTATAACAAGTCCGAGTCTTTTAAATATTGTTTTATCCTGTATAAGTGAATGTGTGCCGATAATAATGTTTATCTCTCCGCTGTTTATCTTATCCCTGATAGCCTGTTTTGCTTTTTCAGTCATTCCACTTATCAAAAGAGCGGGATGGATACCTGCACCTTCAAAGATGGGTTTTAGTCTGTTATAATGTTGTTGTGCAAGTATTTCGGTAGGCACCATAATCGCAGACTGGTACCCTCCGTCAGCTGCGGCACACAAAGCAAGTATTGCTATTACTGTTTTTCCGCTTCCGACATCACCCTGCAAAAGCCTGTGCATTGGTTTTGGCGATGACAGGTCCTGCTTTATTTCCTTAAAAACCTTTTCTTGCGCATCTGTAAGATTAAAAGGCAAACTTGAAAGAACTTTTTTTAATACTGCCCCATCGGTTTTATGAAAGATACCTTTTACAATTGAACTATATTTGTTTTTTCTTATCCCCAATCCCATCTGTAAAATAAAAAACTCATCAAATACAAGCCTCTTTCGTGCATCAGCAAGCATCTTAAAATCTTCAGGAAAGTGTATATTTTGGATTGCTGATTTTATCTCTGCAAGGCGATTATATGAGATTATAGACTTTGGAAGAAAATCAGCAATATCTTTTAAAGAGGCATCCAATACTTTTTTAACAACAGAACGAAACAGTCTTTGTGAAAGATATTTCTTTGTTGAATATATCGGAACTATCCGTCCCATATGCATGGTATCTTCAGAAGTATTGGTAAGAAACTCATACTCGGGGTTATTCATCTGTAGTGTACCGTGCCTGAGGGTGATAGGGAACTCTACTCTGCCATAAAGTATAACACTTTGTCTTTTTTTAAAAACCTGCCTTACATATGGCTGATTAAACCAGATAGCAGTGATAAAACCTGTCCCGTCTGTAAGAACCACTTTGAATACGGACATCCGCCTGCGAGGAGTTACAAAAAAACCGCACTCAAAAACCTCCCCCTGAACGGTTTCATAAGAATCAGGACAAATATCCTTTATTTTTTTCAAATGACTCCTGTCCTCATATCTTAAAGGAAAATAATAAAAAATATCCTCTACCGTCTGTATTCCTACCTGTTGGAATAATTCAACTTTATGAGGGCCAACACCCTTAACATATTGAATGCTTGACTGAATATTCATTTTTATAAGGGTCTGTTGCTCTACTGGCTCACCCCCCCAGAGAGGGTGCCCGACGAAATTGCGGACTTAGAGGCAGGAAGGTTTTTTCTGGATATCGCAAGGTTAGAGTGTGGAACATCCCAGATCAAACCTGGGCACTTGAAACTTGAATGTTCATTATTGATATTTCTAACATATTTGCATGTGTCCCCAGATTCCGATTTTTTTACCCAATACCACTATACAACCTGTCAAAACCTTTGCTCCTTTTGCAATTTCCAGAACTTGTTCTATATCCTTTTCCCGTTTTACCCTATTGCACAGTGATGTTGCAAATGCATCTGCTACAACACAATCCTCGGCAGTTACAACAACCGCATCTGCCTTGCCAAAACTTAACGAATGTCCAACAGTCCCGCTTGATGTACATATCCCGCAGGGTGTTTGTTCAGGTTTTATCTTAAAAATAATCTTACCCCCAAAAGGACTGTTCCCTGCATATACCGAAAATCTTCTTTCAGTGTTTGATACAATAAATATATCACCGCCATTTTCAATAATTACCTGTCTTGTGTTTTTTAAGAGTCTTTTCCCTACTGCCTGTGCAATTGCTCCTGCAACAGATGCCATAGGACCTACACAAGCCAGTGATGCGGCACTTGCCATATGTTTTATAATAAAATTAGCATTCTTATCTACTTTAACCGGAGCAAGGCTTTCAAGAAATCTCTTATCCTTTTTTATATAGTCCTCAACCTGCCTCCTGTAATGTTTTGCCCAGCGCAGCGAATTGTCTGATAAGTTTTTATCTGCTGCTATCCACAGATCGGTTTCCTTTTCACATACATTAAAACAAACCAGCCCTTGTGCATGCATCCACTTCCTGTAAAATCTTTCCTTATACTCTTTTGTCATTGCCTTTTTTCAAAACTTATGGACACATAGAATGTTGCAGAGGGTTTGTTAAGTTCTTTTGGAAACTGTGAAAACGGGGATGCACGTTTAACGGCGCTTACGGAAATATTATCAAGCAAAAGAACCCCTGAGGATGAATAAACATTTGCATCAATAAGTCTGCCATCTTTTAAAAGAGTAAAAGATACCCTTACTATTCCTTCGCTTTTTATATCCTGCTTGGGATAAGAATCTAATTCTTCTTTTATTTTTCTTCTCAACATTTGAAAATAACCTGCAAGCGCCTTTTTATCCATTGGTACACCTATATCAATAGGGACTGCAACATCAGCAGACGTTATAAGAGAAGAAAAATCGTACTTAAGAACCTCAGCACCGGTGGAAGACTTTAAAGATACCTTCTCAATTGTTTCTTTTTTTACGAAATTTTCAGTAGAAACATAATTTTTAGGCGACAGAAGCAATATGTCTTTGTGTGCCGGTAATTCATTGATATTTTTTTTAAAGATATCTTCACTTTTAGAAATCCTGTTCACCCTCTGGCTTTTTATTTTTACATAAGACACCTCCATTGGCTTTCCTGTATCCCTGTTATTACTTTTTAAAAAAACACCGGACATTAAAATAAACACTATATGAAAAATTACCGAAATAAGCAGTGTCCACTTAAATATTATATTCTCGTCATTGTTCTTAAAAATATTTATTATCTGCATATAATTTTTTCCAATTGTAGGAATGCCTTTTTGACATCTTTTCCTGCTGTATATTTTCCGGCCTTTCTTGAAGATTTAACAATCTTGTATTTATTTTTGCACAAAAAAAACTGCACCGATAACAAGAAACAGAAAATTGACAAGAAAGGCTGAAAGTATCGGATTTATATACCCACCCTTTCCCATTGCAATGCTAAGTGCAAACATTATATAGAAAAGAATTCCAATAACAATTCCTATGCCTATACCCTGAAGTGCACCGATTTTTCTGCTTACAACAGCAACCGAACATGCCATGACTACTAGGATAAAGTTTGCAAACGGAATTGAATATTTTGTATAAAAATCAACAACCAACCTTCTTGGGGTCCTATGTGGATTTCGGCTTATGCTGTATAAATATTCCCTGAATTGTGGTATGGAGGCTACCTCAGGGTTGAACTCAGGTTCAAGTAATTTGCCCGGGCTTATTTCAAGAGACAGATCCATTTCACCTGCCACTACGGGTTCTTCATATGTTGGCAGATATTGAAATATAGATACACCTTTTGCCTTCCAGATATTATTTTCCCATTTTGCAGATTGAACAACTGTTTTTTTTGAAAGTATGTCTTCATCTGTATATTCTGTTATTATCACATTATAAAGTGTCTCTGAATAAATATCATAACTTTCTGCAAACAACATTTTTTTCCTGCTGATATGTTTTGTTAAATTGTTTATTGTTGTTGGCTTTTTCTGTTGTTTTTCTTCAAAATAAATTCTTTTAATTGCCAGTGCCCTGGAATATGTTTGAGGGGCAATAAATTCACTTATAAAAAATGAAACAAAACTTAAAACCATAGAAATTATAACCACAGGCAGTGCAATCCTGAACCTGCTTATTCCACAGGCGAGCATAGCTCCTATTTCACCTTCTTTGTTCATAATACTAAAACCATACAGTGTTGATATCAGGATGCAAAAAGGAATTATTCGGACAAACACATATGGTATCTGGTTTATATAGTACTTAAAAACTATCTCCACAGGCACCTTTGCTCTTATTATCTCATCCAGACGACCGAAAATATCAATAAGTATAAAAAGCACCAGAAAAAGCAAAAACGAAATAAATATTAAAGGCAAAATATTTCTAATTGTATATTTATCTATAATTTTCATAGTTTATAAACAGGATCCCTGCTGCTGTAAACATAATATTTGCAAACCATAGAAAATACGGTTCAATCTTCCCCTCTATCGCAAGCATCTGGCTTAAAAGAAATATCAAGTAATATATTAAAATTATCAGAAGAGAGATTCCGAACGCAACAGATTTTTCTGCTCTTCTTATCCTTACTGCAATAGGCAGAGCTATTATCGCAAAAGGGATACAGGCAAACGAAAGACTCATCTTCCATTGTATTTCTGTTGAAAGAGGAGCTGTATTTATAGATTTTGCTTCTAATTCCTTTATCTGATTTTTTATCTCTTGTATTGTCATTTCACGAGGTTTTTTTTCAATCGTCCCTGAATATGAATCTTCGGGAATATGAAGTGTTATTATATATTCATCAAACATTATCTTAAAGAATGAATTTGGGTCATTGGGATCTGGCTCATCCGTGGCACCGTTATATAGTTTTAATCTTACAGACTGGTCATCGTCGCTGGGGAGGGTTTCTGCTCTGCGTGCAAATATTGTTCTTGTGGGCTTGCCCCGTTCAGGTTGGTATATGCAAACACGGTGCATTATGCCCTTTTTTATTTCACCTATATATATTACATATGGTTCAAACTGTTTTATAAATATACCGGGCTCTAAAAATGCAGTCGGCTCTTTTAAGCCTATTGATTTTATAATCTGTCTTGACTTAAAGCGTGTAGACGGTACTACCCTGTCATGGATATAAAGGCAGACAAAACTTATTAAAACAGATAGATATATCACCGGGATAATAATTTTTGAAAATGATATACCTGAAGAAAGCAATGCACTTATCTCATTGTCAGAAGACATCCTTCCGAATATAAAAATACAACCTGTAAGAAACGCCATAGGTATTGATATTGCAAGCATGTACGGAATAAGAAGCAGAAGAACCCTTGATATGTCAAATATAGAAACCCCTTTGTTTATTATAAGGTCTGCCATACCCACAAATCTTCCGGCAATAAGTACAAATACAAATATAAATATACACACAAAAAATGCTGCAAGTATTTCAAAAATTATATAATTTCTTATAATTCTCATATTATTTTTTCAAGTATCAATGGTCAGGGTGTCCCAGAGCACCAGTTGCTCTTTAATCTTCACGAAGGCAGGTAAGGTTTCACGGCTCAAGGGCAAAACTCCTCACCGGAATTTCCTGTCTGGCTTTGCTGTGGCAATATGCAGTGTCCTTGCCACAACAACGGCACAGATAAATTCTATTCCTGCCTGTCTTAGTGTTCTTGAACATTCGTCCAATGTTGAACCTGTTGTCATTATATCATCCAAGAGTATCACACTTTTTATAGTTTTATCTGTTCTTGCTATAAATGCATCCCGGACATTCTTTCTTCTTTGTTTTTTAGTTAAAAGGATTTGAGACTTTGTAAACCGTTTTCTTTTTAATATGTTTGTTTTTAATGATATATCAAGACTTTTACATACCTCTATTGCAAGAAGCTCTGATTGGTTAAATCCTCTCTCACGCATCCTTGTAATATGAAGCGGAACCGGGATAATACAATCAAATAAATTTTTCTTACCTTCTTCGGAAATATCCGGCAGAGTTTTCAGTATGTTTTCATTTATAAAACTTGAAACCATCCTGCCAAAGGTTTTCTTAAGAGCGGTTTTCCCCTGATACTTAAATTTATGTAAGCACTCTTTTAGTACCCCTTCATATAAACACACTGAAAAACCCCTGTCAAATTGCGGCGGAAATTTTTGACATACCCTGCATATTTTTGCCAGTTCCTGTCTTTCAGCAGGAAGAGGTCTTCCGCATTTTGTACAAAACGGAGCCTTTAGATAATAAAATTTATCAAGGCATTGCTTGCACATCTGGTCACTTGAAAAAACATCAATCCTTTGCCTGCAAACCAAACAATGAAGGGGATAAAACAGATTTATAAAAGCGGCGATTATTTTTTCCACTTTATTTTATCTTCTTCTTTTTGGGGGTATGTCTCGAGCACTTAAGAGCCTGCGGGTGAGCGCGCCTGGCGAACATCCCGAGCCGTACCTAAATAATACACCTTATCACTGAAAGATACTGTATATATTATAGTCTTACAAATTCGCAATGGCAATCCTCTTGAAATCCCATGTGTTATCGCTTAAAATAACTCTAACAAATTATGACAAAAGGATGTCCACTTATCATCTTCTTATCCGTTTTATTGCTATTTTTGCCTGGTTGTGCAACCATATATAATCCTGCCACTGAAAGACAAGAGTTTGTATTTATTGATACACAACAAGAGGTTGCATTAGGTCAAAAATTATCATACCAGATACAAGGAAAATATGTTTTAATACACAACAATGATGAAAAAAGAGTGCAAGAGATTGGAAAAAGAATAGCATCTGTGTCTGACAGAAAAGATATAAACTATAATTTTTTTGTTGTAAAAGATAAAAATATAAATGCGTTTGCATTGCCGGGTGGTTATGTATATGTTCACACAGGGCTTCTTAATTTTATAAAAACAGACGATGAGCTTGCCTGCGTTATAGGGCATGAGATTGGACATATTGCAGCAAGACATCCCATAAAAAGACTTGAAGCAGTATACGGCTATTCACTTATTTCTGCAATTGTATTCAGAGATTCATCAGATTTTTCTTCAATACAAGAAATAACAAATACAGTTTTTAGCCTGATAGTTCTTGGTTACGGTAGAGAAGACGAATTGCTTGCAGACAGACTGGGGATTAAATACAGCAGAAAGGCTGGCTATAATCCTTCTGCAATGGTTGATTTTTTGAAAAGATTGAAGGTAATTGAAAATAAAAAAGTTTTGGTTCCGGTATGGGCAAGAACACACCCTGATATAGATGAGCGTATAAAAATAGCAGAACAAGAGATTCTCATCTACAATGGAAGATAGATGGTATTTTTTATAGTAGTAAAGATAGATATTGAGCGGTTGTTCAATGAGTTGATGTATTTTATAATGACGCAACCCTTTTTTGTTGTGTTTCTTGCGTTTTTTGTGGTGGGTGTTTTAATTGCAGGAATTTGTATAGGGGGGAAGATTCTTTTTCAAAATGCTTTTAGACTCTGAATTTCGTGCTACATTAAAAACCTTAAAAAAAATGGAAAAACCACAGATTTAAGATTTAACAGAGGAAAGAAAAAAGCAGGAGAAGTTATCACAGATAAGGCTAAAGATACAAAACTCTTTTGTTAGCCTTTCAAAAGCAGAAATATGGGGAATAACAGACGACGGAAAAGAAATAAAATGTGAAGTGCAGGGAAATGAACCATTTTTTATAGGAAGGGCTGAGAAAGCAAATCATCTGGTTTTACCGGAACTTACTATTTCCCGTAAACACTGTGTTATTATTCCTACTGTTGATGGCTATATTCTTGAGGATTTAGAAAGTAAGCACGGAACATTTGTTAATGATATGAAGATAGAAAAACTAATACTAAGATCTGGAGATACGATAAAAATAGGAGGGACCAATCTTGTTTTCAGATTAGCCGCTGATAAGAACAGGAGGTGAGTATTTCTGAGATTATGCATAAGAAGCCCCGCTGATGGCTGCTCGCCCAGCAGGAGAAAAGACAAAAACCCGAGATTAAAAGTAAAAACACATGTTGTTTACATAGTTATTATGCAGATTCTATGCAAAAAAACAGGGTGAGATTGAAGATATAAGTTCTGAACAATGCCTGTATTATTATGCAGGAATATGAAATTCTGCACATTCTCGGAGGTGGCGCATGTTTTTATGGCTCACCTCTGTATATGGTTCTTATAATGATAAGGATGGTCCTAACTCCAGAGTGGGGCTGTGGCGCAGTTGGGAGCGCGTCTTGTTCGCAACGAGAAGGCCAGGGGTTCGAATCCCCTCAGCTCCACCAAAAAGATAGGAGATAGGAGATAGTAGGTAGTAGGTAGGAAAAAAGATAAAAGATATTGAGTGAAAC
>BBPE01001653.1_pt1 | contig 12213 bp, 11 predicted proteins | sample 1344301 | NCBI WGS metagenome assembly BBPE01 (sample SAMD00019089, study PRJDB2971) | groundwater metagenome | isolation source: The Cedars highly-alkaline
TCAGCTCGGCTGGTGCTGCCACGCCCACCAAGGCGCGAACTGCTCCCACGGCATCGGTTTGGCGATGTGGTAGCCCTGCGCCCAGTCGCAGCCCCAAGCGCGCAGCCGCTGCAGCGTGGCGGCGTCTTCCACCCCCTCGGCCACCACCCGCAGCCCCAGTTGGTGCGCCAGGTCGAGCGAGGATTGCACGATCGCGGCGTCGCGGCTGTCGCTGGCCATCTGGCCAATAAAGGTTTGGTCGATCTTGAGCGTTTGCACCGGCAGTTGCTTGAGGTAGGTCAGGGACGAATAGCCGGTGCCGTAGTCGTCGATCGCCAGGTCGAGCCCGAGGGCGGCGAGCTGGTGCAGGGTGGCCAAGGCGCGCTCGGGGTCCTCCATCAGGGCGCTTTCGGTGATCTCGAGGCTGATCTGGCTGGCATCGACCCGGTGCCGCGCCAGGCAGGCCGCCACCCGGTCGGCAAAAGTGGGATCGAGCAGGTCGCGCGTCGAGACATTGACCGCAACCGGGCACACAAATCCCTGCTGCGCCCATTGCGCGCTGGCCTGGGCGGCGGCGTCGATGACCCAAGTCGTGAGTTCCGAGATAAATCCAGTCTGCTCGGCAAAGGGGATGAAGCGCGCCGGTGCAATCAGCCCCTCGGTCGGGTGCTGCCAGCGCAGCAGCGCTTCGGCGGCCACCGCCCGCGTGGGCAGCAGCGGCAGCTTGGGTTGCAGATAAAGCCGCAGTTCGCCGCGCGCAATGCCGTCGCGCATGGCGCCCAGCAGCGACAAATCGGCCACCTGGCTGCGGTCGTGCTCGGGCACGAAACACAGCACGCCGGCGGTGCGGCGTTTGGCCTGGCGCATGGCCATTTCGGCGCGGTTGACGAGGCCGCCCGCCTCGTTGGCGTCGCGCGGACCTTCGGCCAAGCCGGCGCTGGCGCGCACGTCCACCCGCTGCCCGCTGATCACCACCCCGGCCCCCAGTTGCGCCAAAATCAGGCGCGCCTGCTCCAGCGCCTGCGGGGCCGACAAGCCGCTGAGCAAGACGCCGAACTCATCGCCCCCAAGCCGCGCCAGCAGGTGCGTCGGGCCGACCGCCTCCAGCAGCCGTTGCGAGACGGCGCGCAACAACTCGTCGCCAAAGGCGTAGCCCATGACCTCGTTGACGTGCTTGAAGCGGTCGAGGTTGAGTGTGAGCACCGACAGCGGGGGCTGGCCCGGTGTTTGTTGACCCAGCGCCAGTTCCACCGCCTCCACAAAGCGCTGCCGGTTGGGCAGGCCGGTGAGGCGGTCGCGGTAGGCCAGGCGGCGAATCTCGGTTTGTTGTTCGGCCAGGCTCTGGCGCATGGCCTCAAAGCCGCGGCTGAGCTGCGACACCTCGTCGTGGCCGCTGCTGGGTGGCAAGGGGGCGTCAAAGCGGCCTTGCTCGAGCGAGCGGGCGGCGCGCTGCAACACCGCCAGCGGGCCGGTGATGCGGCGCATGCTGCGTGAGCTGGCCCAGCCAAACAAGATCAGACCGCCCAGGCTGAGCAGCGCCCACCCCACTTGCAACTGCACGAACGGCGCCATGGCTTGGGTGTGCGAGCGCAGCAACACGGTGTGCAACTCGCCGCCCCAGGCCGGCAAGGCCACGGGGTGGCGGGCGTAGCGGTCGCCGTCAATCCAGACGTAGCCATTCAAGACTTCCAGCCCGGGCGGGGGCTGGTCCAAGGTGCTAAAGACCAGGCTGGTGGGTTGCTGGCTGGGCGCGGCCAGCAGCGCCACGTGCACTTCCAGGTCGGTGTGCAATTGGGTGGCCAGCGCGGGAGCCAGTGCAAAACCCATCAACACCCAGCCCTGAACCCGATTCAGGTTTTGGTCCACGATGGGGGCCGCGACGAACTGGTACGGCGCGCCACCCAGCAGCGCCAGCACCGAGCGCTGGCGGTCGCGCGTGGTGTGCTCGGCCAGCGCCTGCAGCAAGCGGGCCAGCGAGTCGGCGTCTTGCAACCAAGCGGGCGGCTGGTTGCCGACCGCCGGGCCGGGTGAGCGGGCCATCTGTGGGTAGGCGTTGTGCTTGAGCCAGAGCAAGAACAGCGAGTCGAGCGGGTTGGTGACTTGCAGCCGCAGGTCGGGGTCGAGCACGGCCGTGATCTGGGCCCCGATGCGCTCGCCCTCCAGCGCCAGCGCCGCCTCCATCTGCGCCATGTCTTTGCGCCCGAGGGCGCGCCGCAGTTCGTGGTTGGAGGCCAGCAAGCTGGCGCCATCGAGCAGCCGGTTCGATTCTTGCTGCAGCAGGCTGCGCCAGACCCGCTCGGCGGCTTGCAGCTCGTGCGTCAACTGCTGCTTGGCTTGCTGCGTGATGAGTGCCTGCACAAAGCCAAACAGCAGCAGCAGCATGAGCATCACCAAGGCCACCGAGGCCCACATCAAGCGGGTGGCTAGGCGCTGGCGTTGCCACCACGACAAAAGGGCTGAGCTCACTGGGTGGGGCAAGAATAAGCGTCAAGGAGCGCTAGGGGTAAGTATGAACTCAGGCTGGGAGCCAGCGGCGCGCTGAAGCACCGTTGCGCTGCAGCAGCGAGTGGCCAGCAGTGCGGGGCAAGGATTGCATGTGGGCATCATAGCGCTGCGTGAAACAGCGTGCCAGCGCCCGGGTTTTGTCGCTGCTCAAGAGGGTCGGAGGGGCCGACCCCACCAGCCCGTCGTCGCGCAGGCGTTGCAACAGCAATTGCAGCGCCACCTCGGGCGGAAGGCCTGCTTGCTGCAGTTGTTCAGCCTGCCAAAGCGGCAGCACCACCGGGTGCCCCGGATGGGCGGCAGCCAGTTGGCGCGCCAGCTCGCGCGGTGATTCGCTGTCATCGGGGTCGGTCAGCACCAGCACGGCGCTGGCTGCAGGCGAGCAGGTGGTGCGCTGCGGGCCCGTCTCAGCCACCCAAGCCGCCAAACCCAGCTCGGTATGGATCAGGCGCCAACTGATGCGCACGTCGGCGCTGGCTGCGGCTTGAGCGGGTTCTGCAACCGCTGCGTGCAGCAGGCGCGCAAAGTGGCGCTTCAGGGTGGTCAGGTGGGCGTACATGATGGGGCGGCTCGCAAAAACAATCGGGTGTTGCAGCGACAACGCGGCTGCATCCGATTTATTCCGCCCCAGCGGTTCAACGCCTGGCGGCGGTAAAAATTTGTAAGTGCGGAATTAAGCGGCGCCCTTGTGCGTTGTGCATTCAGAGTCCACAAACTGGAGTGCATACATGCAGATTTATCCCTTTCCCGCCCATGCCGATGCATCGGCAAGCCCAGGCCCTGAGCGCGACCCTGGGCAAATCGTGGCCCTGCCAGCGGCCTTGCACCATGGGCTGGGGGCGTGGGTGGGGGTGCCGGCGCGCCTCGACCCAACCTTGCCGGTGCTGGTGGCGGTGCATGGCATTGGGCGCGCGGCGCGCAGCCAGGTGCAGGCTTTCATAGGGCGCGCCAACCAGCAGGGCCGCTTGGTGGTGGCCCCGCGTTTTGATTCCACCCATTGGCCGGGCTACCAGAGGCTGGGGCCACGAGGGCGGCGCGCCGATGCGGCGTTGCTGATGCTGCTCGAATCGATTGGCTTTCGGTGGCGCGTCAACACCCGGCGCATTGCGCTGTTTGGCTATTCCGGTGGGGCCCAGTTTGCGCACCGTTTTGCACTCTTGCACCCGCATCGGATTGAAAATTTGTGTGTCTGCGCCAGCGGTTGGTACACCTGGCCGGACGAACAGGCCTTCCCGCACGGCTTGGGGCTGCCGCTGCACAAGTCCGTGGGGAATGGCCAAGCCGCTGGGGGCGGGGTTCTGAGCGCGCAGCGCCTGGCGCGGTTTTTGCAGATTCCCATTGAGGTGGCCGTTGGCAGCGAGGATTGCCATGTGGACGAAAACACCCGTTCGTCGCCACCACTCGATGCCCTGCAAGGCCGTGACCGGCTAACCAGGGCCCGGCGCTGGGTCGCGCAGTTGCGCCATATCGGGCAGATGCGCGGTTTGAGCAGCCAGGTGCGGCTGACGGTGCTGCCCCAAGCCGGCCACGATTTCAAGCAGTGCATGGCCAGCGGTCAGTTGGCTGAACTCGCCTTGCCAGAGCCCAAGCCACACGGCAATTTGCGCAACTTGGTTTTTGCCTGAGCCATGAGGCCGAGGCTACCGAGGAATTTCTCTCCCCTTTGTCATCCCTCTATCTAGGAATCCATCATGCAAGACTCGACCCTCAACCGTTGGTTGCAGCACACGCTGCAGAGCGCCAAATGGGCCTTTTCCACCCGCCGCGTGCCGGCTGAGCAGGCGCAGGGCCTGCAGGAAGCGGTGGCGCAAGCCCGCTCGGGCGACTTGGTGCTGGCGCGGGTGCTGCAAGTGGCAGCCCACCCGCGCTTGCAGCTTGCCGATGGTCGCCACAGCGACCTCTACGAGGGCGATCTGATCGTGGCCGCTTGCGGTGCGCGCTATGCCAGCGACCAGTTTGAGGGGGTGGCGCAGCTCGACCCCGAAGGGGCCGATTTGCTGGCTGGCGGGGGCTGCATCGGCACCATGCGCCAGCGCCACGCACGCATGAAAACGCCCACCCGTCTGCAGCCGCTCGGGTTGCTGTGCGATGGGGCTGGGGCGGTGATCAACCTGCAACGCTACGCCCTTGCTCCGGCAACACCGAGCGGGGGGCTGTGCGTGATCGGTGTGGTGGGGGCGAGCATGAACGCCGGCAAAACCTCGGCCGTGGCGGCGCTGGTGCACGGCCTGGAGCGGGCCGGCTACCGCACGGCGGCCATCAAGGCCACCGGCACCGGGGCCTTTGGCGACTGGTGGCAGTACCACGACGCCGGTGCCAGCTTTGTGAGCGATTTCACCGACGCGGGCATGGTCTCGACCTATCAGCAACCCCATGCGCGGCTGGCGCAGGCGCTCGACACCTTGCTGGCCAGCGCCGAGGCTGCGGCCTGCGAAGTGGCGGTGGTGGAGTTTGCCGATGGCGTGCTGCAACAGGAAACGCGTGCGCTGCTGGGCGATCCGCAGGTGTGTGAGCGCTTCAACGCCTGGCTGTTTGCCGCCGCCGACTCGCTTTCGGCGGTAGGCGGACTGGCGAGCATGCGGGCGCTGGGTCAAGCGCCGGCCGCCATCACCGGGCTGATCACCGCCGCACCGCTGAGCGCGCAAGAGGCCGCTGCCGCCACCGGGCTCGAAGTGCTCTCGCGCGAGGCTTTGCGCGACCCCGCGGTGGCGGCCGCTTTGCTGCAGCGCTTTGCTGCCGCAGCAGGCCGCCCCGAGCTGGCGCAGGCCGTGCATTGAGCGGCGCAGCGATGGCGCCCAATCAGCCCAGTCTGGCCCTGCCGCCCTTGTGGTGCAGCGGGCGCAAAGCGGCCGTGCTCAAGGTGTTGGTGCTGGCGCTGGCGCAGGCAGCCTGTGCTGCGCTGGTGGCGCTGGGGGTGCGGTTGGCTTTTGTGGAACTGGGTGCGCGCCAGCCCTTGCCGTGGGAGGCCTTGCTGTGGGTGGCCGTGGGTGGAGTGGGTTTGGCGCTGGCGCGCTGGCACGAGCGCCAGCAGTCTGAGCGGCTCGGTCAGCGCTACGCCAACGAGCTGCGTCTGGCCCTGTTCAAAGCCATGGCGCGCAGCCGACCGCTCTGGGGGGGCGGACTCAACCCGGGTGTGCTGCACCAGCGTTTGGTGGGCGACATGGGGGCGGTGCGCCAGTGGATAGGGCAAGGGTTGCTGCGCTTGCTGGCGACCGGAATCAGCCTGTCGGCCTTGCTGGTTTTTTTGGCCCTCTGGATGCCGCCGGTGCTGGCTTTGGGCGTTGCGGTGGCCATCGGCGTGGGGATGGCTGCCCAGTTTTATTTGGCTGCTGGCCTGCAGCCGGTGCATGGGCGTTTGCGCCGAGCCCGTTCGCGCTTGAATCTGTTTGTCTCTGAGCGGCTGGCGCATGCCCAGTCGTTGCGGCTGGCGGGGCGCTTGCAGCAAGAGTGCGACGACATGGAGAGCCGCTTTGAGCGCGTTGAAGTGGCCGCGGTGGCGCGCCAAGGCCAGCATGGGCTGATGCGTGCGGCGGCCGATTTGGTGCGCGCCGCGGCCATAGTCTGGGTGTTGGCAGCGGCTTTTTTGCTGGGTTTGGCGGCGGCCGACGCCGCCGCCACCTTGGCTGCGGTGGGCTTGATGGTGCAGGGTTTGCGCGATCTGGCCGGTGTGGGCGACCGGCGAGCTGCGTGGCTGGCCGCCAAGCCACGCCTGTTGCAGGGTCTGGCGGGGGGCAACGGGCCGCTGCCCGTCAATACAGGCTCGGCCCGGGCGCCGACAGAGCGGGCGGAGTCCGACGCATGGGCTGAGGCCGCGCTGATCAAACTGGTGGACGTGCGGGCCGGGCCGCTGCACCACAGCGGCGCATTCCAACTGCACGCCGGCGACAGGGTTTGGCTGGCCGGTCCAGCCGGGTCTGGCAAGAGCACGCTGCTGCGCTTGCTGGCAGGCCTGGTGCGGCCCGAGGCCGGGCAGGTGCGGCGGCGCGCCCCATCGGGCAGCAAAGGGCTGCAGTGGGTGGCCCTGATCGACCCCGAGGCCCCCCTGCTTTCGGGCAGCCTGCGCCGTGCCCTGACGCTCAACTGCCGACCGCGACCCAGCGATGCGCGGGTGCTGGAGGTGGCGCACGCCGTCGGGCTGCAAGACACGCTGCGGCGCCTCGGCGGGCTGGAGGGTCGGCTGCTTTGGGCGGGGCGCAACTTGTCAGACTACGAGCGCCGCCGGGTGCTGCTGGCGCGCGCGCTGCTCAGCACCATGCCGGTGGTGCTGCTAGACGATCTGGGGCTGGATCGCGACCCGCTGCTGATCCGTGCGGTGCGGCACTGGTTGCAGACCAGCCCGGCGGCGGTGGTGTGGGTCGGCTTTGAGGCACTGGGCCGTGAGGGGTTGCCAACCCAGCGCTGGTTGCTCAATCCAGGTCAAACGGCTGCTGTGCTGGGACCTGCGGAGCCCAATTAGGCCGCTTGCAGTGGGCCCCCAACTCAGCGGCAACGCGGCGTCAGGCGTGGCAGGCCCCAGCCAAAAACCGGGTCGCGTCCGGGGGCACCGAGGTCTTGCAGCGCCATGCCTTGGCCACTGAACCACTGCGCGGCACTGAGCTGGCGCTCGTGCAGCGACTGCGACACCAGGGCCACCATGAAAGGCACCGCAAACGAGGTGCCGCTGCGCCGTTGCAAGGCGCCGTCGCGCCCCAGGGTGGGCAGATCGGCGCCGGGCAGGGCAAAGCGGATGTGCTCGCCCTGGCTGGCGCGCCGGTACACCGCTTGGGCCGGGGTCAGGGCCGTGACGGCCAAGGCAGACGGGTGGGCGGCGGGAAAAGCCGGTGCGGCAGCGCGCCCGCCGTTGCCGGCTGCGGCCACCACCACCACGCCCCGGGCGCGGGCGCGCTCCAGCGCGGCGTCGAGCACCGCATTGCGCGGGCCCGCCAGGCTCATGCCGATCACCTGCGCGCCCTGCCCCACCAGCCAGTCCAGGCTGAGGGCCAAGCCCAAGGCGTCGGCGCGCGTTTGGCCTGAAGGCAGGCGGTAAAAGGGGGCCGCTGCCAGCAGGCGCGCACGCGGCATGAGGCCGGTGTAGCCCCCGGCGGGTTGGCCCACCAGCAGCGCCGCAATGGCGGTGCCGTGGTCGTCGGCCACCGCGCTTTGCTCTGGGTTGAGTTTGCGCTGGCTGCGAATTTGCGCGCCGCGCAGCGCCGGGTGGCCGGCTTGTACCTCGGTGTCCACAATGCCGACAATCTGATTGCGCCCACAGGCCGCGCTTGCGGCTGGCCAGCCGATGGCCAGTTTGGAGGGAGCCATCGGTTCTGCGCCGCGCTCCCCTGCCAAGGCAGGCGCGCGCGGCGTTTGCGCCAGCGCGTACAGGTGCTGCAAATGAAAGGTGCCGGCGTCAAAGGCGCGCAAGCGCTCCAGCGTGGCTCGGGCGGGCACACCGTGCAAGCGCAGGCGCACCACCTGCAGGCCCAAACCGCGCAGGTTGCGCGTCTCCAGCACCTCGACACCCATTTGCAACCTGGCATAGGCCAGCGCCGCCGAACTGGGGTTGAGGGCCAGCAGTTCGTTGGGCAGGTGTTCGTCGGCGCGCTGGGCTGCAGCGAACCAGCCCCATGCGGGTGCGGGGTCGGCGCCAGAGCCGCCGCCATCGGCCGCGCTGCCGCTGCTGCCGGCAGCAGAACCGCCATCATCACCGCTATCATCGCCACCGCCATCATCGCCACCGCCGTCGTCAGCCCACACCAAAGCGGAGCCCGGGCCTGGGGCGGTGCCCAAGGGGGGCAGCCAGAGCAGCGGGCCCAAAAAACCCAGCCCGGCCAGCAGCCCCGCGCGGACCAGCCCAAGGGGGCGGGCGGCGCGCGCGGGGGGGCACAAGGGGGTGGAGTGCAGCATCACAGAGGTAGACTCTATCGCAAAGCGCCGCGCTGCGCCAACGCGGAATAAAGCGCGCCCCCGATCGTTGTCCCTTGCAACACCCGACATGAATCCCATCGACCCGCGCGCCGAACTCATCAGCCTCTTGCCCCGCTTGCGCCGCTTTGCCTACGGGCTCACGGGCGACGGGCATCAGGCCGACGATCTGGTGCAAACCGGCTGCCTGAAGGCGATCGAGCGCTGGCAGCAGTTTCAGCCCGGCACCAGTCTGGCCAGTTGGATGTTTCGCATTTTGCAAACCACTTGGCTCGACGAGTACCGCACCCGCCAGCGCCAGCAGACCGATTCGTGGGACGAGGGTTTCGATGAGTTGATGGGCGACGACGGGCGCACGCAACTGGAGTCGCGCAGCGAGGCGCGCCAGGTGCGGCGGCTGGTGGCCGAACTGCCCGAGGAGCAGCGCGCGGTGCTGCTGCTGGTGGCGGTCGAGGGTTTGTCGTACAAGGAAGCGGCCAGCACGCTGGAGCTGCCGATCGGCACCGTGATGAGCCGCCTGGCACGCGCGCGCAGCAAGTTGGCCGAGGGGCTGGGACAAGCAGAACGAGGCAAAGGAAGATGATGAACACGGCGATCGACGACAGCACCCTGCTGGCCTACTTGGATGGGCAGCTGGAAGCGGATGCAGACTACCTGCGCGTGGAGCAGGCACTGGAGCAGGACGCTGCGCTGCGCCAGCGCTTGCAGGCGCTGGTGGGGCAAGGCGAGGCGATCCGCTCGGCCTTTCAGGCCAAATTGCAAGAACCGGTGCCGCCGCACCTGGTGGCAGCGATCATGAGCGCGCCGTGGCCGCCGCTGGCGCAGACGGCGCAGCGCACCGCGCCCGATCCAAGCCCGCCCAGCCCGTGGCGGCGGCTGCTGCGCCATTGGGCCGGGGCTTGGCTGGGCCGGCGGGGCGGGCCCATGGCTGGCGGTGCGGGGGGGGTGGGCGCTGCGGGTGGCGCGGGTGGCGCGGGTGGCGCGGGTGGCGCGGGTGGCGCGGGTGGACCGGCTGGCGCCGGGGCGGCGCCGTGGCTCTGGCAGGGGGTGGCGCTGGCCTCCTTGGCCGGGCTGGCGCTGCTGCTGCTGCTGGGGCGCGCCGGGCCCGGGGTGCAGGCCCCAACGATGCAGCCGCACTGGGCCCAAGTGCAAGCGCCGCTGCAAGACGAGCGCGTGCGGGTGGCGCTGCAGGCGCTGCCCAGCGGCCAGGTGCTGCGCATCGGGGCCGACACGCTGGAACTGATGGGCAGTTTCGAGCGCGCCCCGGGGCAGCATTGCCGCGAGCTGCAAGAAAGCCGCGCAGTGGCCGGCGCGGTGACGCAGACGCTGGCGGTGCTGTGCCAAACCCCGGACAGCGGCTGGGCGGTGGCCTTTGCCGCCAGCGAAACGCTGCCCGAGGGCAGCTTTGTGACCGCCAGCGGGGCCCAGCAGGCGGCTTTGCAAGATTTTTATGATCGCTTGGGCGCGGTTGAGTTTTTGGACGCAGCCGACGAGCAGGCGCGCCTGGCAGCGGGCTGGCAAGGGCCGGCGCCACGCCCCTGAGCCGGGGCTACGCAGCTTGCTTTCCAGCACTGACCCGTTCATAATCTCAAGCAAGCCCGCTGCGTTCCATGGCCGCCACAACCCTGATCATGAAAACCTTTACCGCCATAGTAGAAAAGTGTACCGAAACAGGGCTTTACGTCGGTTACGTGCCCGGGTTCCCGGGTGCGCATACCCAAGGCACCTCACTGGATGAGTTGCAGCAGAACCTCCAAGAGGTTGTCTCCATGCTCTTGGAAGATGGCGAGCCCGTGTTGGATGCACAGTTTGTGGGTACCCAGCAGCTTGCCATCGCCTAATGGGCAGTCTGCCCGTTTTGAAGCCGCAGGAAGTGGTTCGCCATCTCGAACGCTTGGGTTTCGCTGAGTCTAGGCAGAAGGGCTCGCACAAGCAGTTCCGCCATCCCGACGGTCGTGCAACAACCGTCCCGTTTCACAAGGGCCAAGATGTTTCACCCGTCTTGCTGCGCAAAATTGCGCAAGACATCAACGTATTGGTCGAAGAGTTGCTGGGTCGGCTATAGAGCGCCCAACAGGTCGTTCAACCCCAGTGGCACGATCAACCACACGAAGTATCCCTAACCTGCGGCTCTACTCGGAGGCGTGTTGCAGCCAGCCGCGGCCGCGCGCTGCAGCCGGTCGCGCACGCCGTCCCAGGCCGCATCGTCGGGCGGGGTTTCAACCCAGATCAGCCGGGTTTCGGGGCGGTCGAGGGCGCGCAGCACGGCAAACAATTCGTGTGCACAGGCGCTGGCCTGCTCGGGCATGCGCTCGACGCGCACATGGCGGCTGGCGCTGCGCAGCAGGCTGCGGCTGTACAGCGCCAGGTGGCGCGCGTCGGGGCCGAGCAGGTCGAGCGCGGCTTGCATCTCGGCCGCAGGCATCAGGCGCAACCGGGCCCGTGGCGCGTAGTGGGCGCTCAGGGTGCCGGAGGCGCGCGGGGCGGCGGCGTCGCGCTCGGCCAGCCGCTGGCCGGCGGCGGCTTCCAGCGTGCTCAGGGGCAGCACGCCGGGGCGCAGCAGCACCGGCTGGCCGCGGCTGCAGTCGATGATGGTGGACTCGATCCCCACCGGGCAGGGGCCGCCATCCAAGATCAGCAGTTCTTCGTCGCTGAGCAGCCCGGCAAATTCGTCGGCCACGTGCTCGGCGTGGGTCGGGCTCAGGCGGCCGAAGCGGTTGGCGCTCGGGGCCGCCAAGCCGCGTAGGCCCACTTGCTGGGCCGCCAGCAACACGGCTTGCGCCACCGGGTGCGCCGGGCAGCGCAGCCCGATGCTGCCTTGCCCACCGGCGGCGGCGCTGGCCACACCGGGGCGGCGCGGCAGGATCAGCGTCAGCGGGCCGGGCCAGCAAGCGGCCATCAGGCGCCGGGCAAAGTCGGGGCAGGCGCTGGCGTAGTGCGCCACCGCCGCTTGCCACTGCGCGGGCTGGCGGCCCCCCACGTGCACGATCAACGGGTGGTCGGCCGGTCGGCCCTTGGCGGCAAAGATGCGCGCCACCGCCTCGGGCGCATCGGCGTCGGCGGCCAGGCCATAGACGGTTTCGGTGGGCAAGGCGAGCAAGCGGCCGGCTTGCAACTGGGCGCAGGCGCGCTGCAGCAGCGGCTCCAGCCCGGCTGCGGTTGCGCCGCCCGGGTCGCCCAAGGCTGTGCCCAAGGTGCTACCCAAGGCGCGCAAGTCGAGTATCAGGGCCACGGCGCGATGCCCAAGATGGCCGCCGCCGCGCGCGCCGTGGCATGCACTTGCTCCGGGGTGGGGCCGGTCAGGGTCAGGTGCCCCATTTTGCGCCCGGGCCGGGCTTCGTGCTTGCCGTACAGGTGCAGGTGCGCGCCGGGCAGCGCCAGCACGGCGGCCCAGTCGGGGCTGCGCGGCTGGCCGTGGGCGTCGAACCACAGTTCGCCCAGCAGGTTGAGCATCAGCGCCGGGCTGTGCTGGCGCGGCGTGGGCAGCGGCAGCCCGGCCAGGGTGCGCACCTGCAGCTCGAACTGCGACACATCGCAGGCGTCGAGCGTGTAGTGGCCGCTGTTGTGCGGGCGTGGGGCCATCTCGTTGAGCACCAGCGCGCCCTCGGGGCTGCCGTCGTCGATCACAAAAAACTCGATGCACAGCACGCCCACGTAGCCCAGCTGGGCGGCGATCAAGCGGCTGGCGGCCACGGCGCGCTCTGCCAGACCTGCCGCCAGCCGGCCGGGGCAGGCTTGGGTGAGCGCCAAAATGCCGTCGCGGTGCAGGTTGCGCTGAGGGGGGTAGTGCACCATTTGGCCGTCGCGGCCGCGCGCCACCAGCACCGACAGCTC
>BBPE01000365.1_pt2 | contig 12197 bp, 16 predicted proteins | sample 1344301 | NCBI WGS metagenome assembly BBPE01 (sample SAMD00019089, study PRJDB2971) | groundwater metagenome | isolation source: The Cedars highly-alkaline
CCACAAACGCGAGCCGGTCGCGTTGTGGCTGGGTTAGATCTGCAAGCTGTTCGTTCGACATCCTGGCTGGTTCGTTCGGGTTAGCGAATGCTTGTACGGGTTATTGCGGAAAGTATATGGTCTGCCCTAGAATCTGTCCATGACTCTATTGTGATTTGTGTATGCATCGTGTTGTGATAACCACAAGCGGCGCAGCGATAAAAGGATCGGTACGGGCGCCATGCAAGATTTCGCAGAGCTTCACCTCAAGCCAGAGACGCTGGCGCAGTACGGGTTGCCGGACATCGCGTACCCCGTTCCAGCAGCCGATCTGAAGTCGGCCCTGCTCGATAACGGGGACCTGCCGCTGGCCGTGATGCTGCACGGTCTGCAGCAGCGTAGCCGGGATGGGGAGGCCGAATGGCAGCAGGTCGAACCCGCAATGGATCGGCTTGCCGAGCTATTGGCGCCCGACGATGCCCGCGATGTCATTTCAGCGGCCGGGGACCACTGGTGGCTCGAGGTCGGGCCCGTGGACCTCGGCGGCAAACTGGTCACCATCCAACGTGGCGATGCTCTGATCGCTGCCATCACCGCCCGGGACGACGGACGCTTGCGGGTGGCGGTGTTTCGCCCGTTGGACGCCAAGAGCGCGGAATACCTGATCGGGCTGGGGCAAGTGCCTCACCCTGAGCACGGTGTCTGCATGCGCGAGAACAACTGGGAGTACGCGCTCGACTGCTCCGCCGGCAACGGCAACTACTACGCTGCCGACCGGGGCGAGGCCTACCTGTCCTACTGGGAGAAAGGCCTGGGCATCAGTTGGGACGGCTCCGATGTGCCCGAGTGGCGCAAGCAGCTGGACCTCGTCGCCCGACCCGTCGCCCGCGTAGTCGCAGAGTTGGGCGTCTACTACACATTGTCCGGCAATGAGGACGAGGAGCCTGTTGCCGATGCGGGCGCGGTGGAACGATCCGAGAAGCCGGCGCCTCCGGCCTGGCGCAGCAAGCGCCAGCAAAAACGCACGGTCCAGGGGCGGTTTCTGGGCTGTCTGCTAGGTGGTGCAGTCGGCGATGCGCTGGGCGCACCGGTTGAGTTCATGAAGCGGACCGAGATTCTGCGTCGCTTCGGCCCGAAGGGAATCACCCAGTACGCACCGGCTTATGGTGGCCTGGGGACGATCACCGACGACACGCAGATGACCTTGTTCACCGCCGAGGGACTGATCCGAGGCTGGGTGCGTGGCTGCTTCAAAGGCATCACAACCTATTCCGGGGTAACGGCGTACGCCTATTTGCGCTGGCTGCAAACCCAGGGCGAACGTCCGACATGCGACATCGACTTCGGCACCGATGAGCCTGGCTGGCTGTTTCAGCAGCGTCAGCTGCACAGCCGTCGCGCACCGGGCAACACCTGCCTGGCGGCCCTGCGGGCAATGAACTCGCTCGGGGAGCCGGCCCGCAACGACAGCAAGGGCTGCGGCGGCGTCATGCGGGTTGCGCCGGTCGGTCTGTTCGCCTGGCGCCTGCGTCAGTACGAATCTCCCCAAGACGCCTTCCGGCTGGGTACCGAGTTGGCTGCGCTGACCCATGGGCACCCGACCGGAGCCCTGACCGGTGGTGTGCTGGCGGTTCTGATCCTCGCCCTGACCGATGGCGCGTCGCTGCGCGAGGCGTTGGCCGCCGTCAAACTCTTACTGCGAGCTGAGCCCGGCTTTGAGGAGACGCTTCGGGCGATCGAGATGGCTGAGGAGTTAGCCGATTCCGATTTGCCACATGAAGAAGCAATAGCCCGGCTGGGCCAGGGCTGGGTCGCCGAGGAGGCCCTGGCGATCTCCATCTATTGCGCGCTGGTCGCCCGGAATTTCAAACATGGCGTGATCCTGGCCGTGAACCACGATGGCGATTCCGATTCGACCGGAGCGATCGTCGGAAACCTGCTGGGCGCGATGTACGGCGTGAAGGCGATCCCTGTCGAGTGGCTGGAGCCGCTGGAGCTGCGCGACGTCATCACCGAATTGGCGGAAGACCTCTACGCCTTCAAGGATTGGGCGATCGGCGAGTACAGCGACAACGAAGAGCTGAACCAGCGGATCTGGCGCAAGTACCCGGGATTCTGAGATGGAGTGAACTGGCATGAGCGGAAATCGATGGGACCAGCCGGGTGTGCCCCACAAAGGATGGCACTGCGTGGACGTGGTCGATCTGCGGGCCGACGGTGAGTCGGCGGACGAAACCGATTACGCGACCTGCCAGATGTGCGGCAACGAGAAGATCCGCTACGTCCACATCATGGAACACCCGGATCTGGACGAGAACTTCGACGTCGGGTGCGTCTGCGCCGAGAAGATGAGCGGCGACTACGAGGGGCCGAAACGGCGTGAGGCCAAGTTGCGCAACCGAGCAGCACGCCGGACCCGATGGCTGCAGCGCAAGTGGCGGGTGTCCGCCAAGGGGAACAGCTTCCTGAACGTCGATGGGCACAACCTCGGCGTCCACATGAACAAGTTCAATCGGTGGGGCTATCGGATCGGGAGCCGGTTCAGCACCAAGACCTACGCAACCAAAGACGAAGCCAAGCTGGCCCTTTTCGATGACTTCTGGGCCGCGACCCAGGATGACGATCGGCTGTGGGCCAGTGACTGATCAGGGAAATAGATTCGATGGCGCATAACTTACCCAGCAGCACACCGCGAGACGGAAGCCCACTGCCCAAGGGCAAAAGGCCTGATTTGGTCGAACTGATCGCCGCTACCCTTCATTCGGTAAAGGCGTATGACTTGCCGGCGGAATGCGAGCGGCTCGGATTGGCTACCGGGACAGGTAGCGAAGCACACTCCAGCAAGCGCGTGTACGTGCGAAGCCGTCTCCAAGGACTGAGCAACGATCAGCTTCTCCAGCTCGCACGCCAGGTTGAGCAGGATCACGTCAGTTTTTCGCTGAGCGAATTTCTCCGACTGTTAGACGAGTCGAGCGACGGTCAGACAGTCACTGAACTCACGCGGCGCTCGATCCTCAAGCTGCTGAACGACGTGGATCTCTTCGGCGAACTCCCGCTTGTCGAGCAATTGTCCAATATCTGGCCATTACCGGAAATGCGTGGCGCGGGCTTCGAGGCAAATTTGGAGGAGTCCGTTATACGGCACTGCGTGAACAACGACGACTGGACCAACGCTGAATTGCTCGAGGTGGTGGGCGCACTGAGCTGCTCCCGACAACTGTTCTTCAAGTTGCTTGAGGCGGTCGTCTCTCCAAATGCCCGAAGAGGAAAGGAGCAGACGCAGCTCGTTGAGACACTGAATACTCTCCTCAAGGCGGACGGCTTCCAGCTAAGGCCATCGGGGAGCATCTCAGGACATTCGGCGTTCGCGGTGAATCGAATCAGTGGTGGCGTATCTGGCGCGCCCAAGAATTTGATCTTCGCGTCAACGGGTCCGAAGCCCGAGATCGTCATCCAGGATGCCATCAACAACGACATCCGAATCGTAAGGAATGAAGAGCACTGCCTCGTGTACGACCGCCCGATTCAGGCCAACGGGCTTACCAAGGAGGAGATGCTCTCGTGGTGGAAGGAACGGCAAGGCATCCAGGACGAATCAGATGCACGGCGATCGCTTTCTCAACGTCTGATGGCATCCCTCGCATCGGACGGCGAACGAAACGTATTCAGCGTCTACTACCGAGCATTCAAGGATCTCGGCGATAAGCTGCCAGCCCTCATTCCGCAGGTCTATCTGCATTACGACCCATACACGCTGGCACAGCTCGGCGGGGTTGGACGCTTGTCTCGGCAACGCATGGACTTCCTACTCCTTTTCAGCAACGCAGGTCGTGTGGTCGTCGAGGTTGACGGATCTCAGCACTTCGCCGAAGACGGGAAGCCATCCCTCGCCAGGTACGCGGACATGGTGGCGGCCGATCGTGACCTCCGGCTCGCCGGGTACGAGGTCTATCGTTTCGGGGCCAACGAGCTCACCGGCCACGGGTCGGCGGAACGGATCGAAGTATTCTTCCGGCGCTTACTTCGGAAGCACGCGGTCCTTCCCGGAGCCGGTTCGGCTGAGTGAGGCCATGCCAACCGATCCGGAGTTGCGGACGTGGGTTCAATTCCGCAAACGGGAATCGAACTGGCGTCCTGGCTTAGGCACTTGGCTGATGACCTCGGCCGGGCAGAACTGGTAGGATTGTCGGCAGTTGGGGCTGGATTCCGCACCTTTCCGCAGGAGTTCGCAGCGGTTCTAAGGCGCTGAGTTACATAGGTTTGGCGCAGGGTTCCACCCCACCACCATATACAAGGGCCCGGATAATCTCCGGGCCCTTTTCTTTTGGCCTTTCCCCAGGGAAGCGCGCAGATGTGCTGCGGGTGGCCACCTGCCGAAAAGCCAGAAATCGTCTACTTTCTCAGCCAGAGCCGTCTCTGTTCTCCGTTTTACCTGCGGGTATGTGCAGATTGCGATATAGTAAAATCAACGAGTTATCTGCTCTGGTTCATCGTCAACCAAGGCCACCGGTCAAGCATCAAACTCCGTCACCACCTCCCATTGGGTAGCCCATTCATGTCGACGATGAGCAACAAGAAGAAAATCACCGCCGATCTGCAGTCAGCACTGTCTGGGCAGAGCCCACTGAGCATCGACCTCTACGTTGAAGTTCTGGCTGACTATGAAGCTGAGCTGAAAGCATCGCTGGACAAGGACGCCGATGACGCCCTGCTGTGCATGCTGGCCGACGACGGGGACGTGGCGATGATGGTCATCGACTGGGACGGCAGCATCTACCGGAATGAAAACGCGTTGAAGAAGCTGCGAGCCATGTGGCGGCACCGCTTTGAGGCCAATGTGCAGACTCTCGTGCCCATCCTCAGCACCCACATCAGCCAGAAAAACTTGGGGGTGGCAGGCATCAAATGGTTGCCCGCATCAACCGATTGAAGCGGGTTGGCCAATGACGGCCATGTTCACGAATCGAACGCGGCCACCACCTCCTGCTGCACCGCTTGCAGCCCCTTGCGCTCGATGAGGTTGAGGAGTTTGAGGGACGTGCCACTCGGCTTCTTGTCACCTGCCTCCCACTTTTGCACCGTGGACACACTGGTGTTGAGCACCGCGGCAAACACCGACTGGCTCAGGTGCGCTTGTTCGCGCAGCGNNNNACCAGTAGGCCGCTGGCAAGGTGGGTTGGCGGGACGGTTACCAAATACCGTGGCAACTACGAAGGCATCGCCAAGATCATTGGTGCTCTATGCCGCAGCAATGCCGCCGAGCAAAAGCAACGCTTTTTTGAACAGTTGGTGCTCAGCGTGATGGTGCGCAATGGGGATGCCCACCTGAAGAACTTTGGCCTGCTCTATGACGATCCATCGCAGACCGGCAGCATTCGATTGTCGCCGCTGTTCGATGTGGTGACGACCGCCACTTATGACCACGAAAATCAGCGCACGGGCCGAATGCTGACGGATCGCACTCTGGCGCTCAAACTCAACAAAAGCAAGACCTACCCCAAGCGACAAGAGATGCTGGATTTCGGCACCCGCCATTGCGGCGTCCAGCACCCCGAGCAGGTCATCGAGCGCATTGCTCAGGCCATGTCCGAAACCCTGAAAGCGTACCGCGATCTATTCCCAAAAGCGTTTGCGCAGCGCCTCAGCACAGAGTGGGAGGCGGGGCAATCCTCCCTAGAATCCGACAAGGTGTTTGTGCCCACCGAAGAGGAAGAGCCCCCAAAGGGGCCGAGCCAGTGATCGCGCGGCAATACGTCACAGCACCGCTTGCAGCCCTTTGCGCTCGATGAGGTTGAGCAGCTTGAGGGACGGGCCACTCGGTTTCTTGTCCCCTGCCTCCCACTTTTGCACCGTGGACACACTGGTGTTGAGCACGGCGGCGAACACCGACTGGCTCAGTTGCGCTTGTTCGCGCAGCGATCTGATTTGCTGCGGCACCAGATCGTGCACGCCGAGCCGGCACAGGGCATCAAACTCGCCCATGCGCCGCTTGCTGATGAGCCCAGCGCCATGCAGCCCGCGTGCGGTTTCGTGCATCTCTCCCATGATGCGGCTTTTGCGTTCGGTCGTTGTCATGGTTCCAGCGGGTGAATGTTCGGGTACGGAAAACTCCATCTATCGGTCAAATCGTACCACTGGGTGCGATAGATCACCAGTCGCGCCAGGCTACGGTGCGGAGTCGAACCGAACCCTGTCCCGTTCCCTGACCAGTTCGTACCAGCGCTTGGCTGGTGCCGAGGGCGCCGGACGCTCGACTGGCTCGACGGCTGCTGCAGCGGCCTTGCCACGCACACTGTTGGCGATCTCCCAAGCCAGAATCGCCTGCCGCGAGGAATTGTGCGCGAACTCGTCCGTCAGCCCAAGCGGCACCGCATTGGGCACGGACATGCCGCGCCGCTCGAAGGTGGCTTTGATCGCTTGGGCCAGCAAATCGGTGTCCAGGGTTTCTCGCTCCAGCAGCACCGACAGATCGAAGTAGTCCTTCAGGCGGCTGTTGCTCATGCCCAGCAGGGCGATGGCGTGGAGTTTTTCCGCGATGACCGTGTACGTCGGGTAGGCTCGCAGCCGGGGTGCGGGCAGATCATCCAGCAGGACCGGATAGACCGAATCCACCGGTGCGGGTGTGACGGCATCGCCGAAGCCAACGTCGATCTGCGTCTTGCAGCGCGCCTTGGCCAGTTCGCCTGCGATGAACACGCGCACGCCGCCGTAGCCGGCTTCCTTGCGGATCTCATCCACCGTGACCGAGGCCGGATCGAATGCAATGCCGTCGTCAACAGCCACGGCGGCGATGTCACGGAAAGTTTCGGCAACCGATGCCAAATCGCTCGCGCCGAAGCCGAGCAGATCGGCATCGCGCGTGGCCCGGTGCGGCATGTCGTACCAGAGCGTGAACAGCAGCGCGCCCTTGAGCAGAAAACGATCGGCGTGCTGCGATTGGGTCAGGCGGTAGAGGATGCGTTCCAGCGCAAAGCGCACCAGCACCTGATTGAAATCGACACCCTGCGTTTTGGCAACGTTGAGCAGGCGCGCACGGACGGACGCAGCGACGTTGGGATTGGCGGGGTTCATCCGATGCTCTCCAGATAGGGCCGCATCACGTTGGCCACGCGGCAGACCTTGGCGTTGCGCCAGATGTCATCGACCGATGCCTTGTTGCGGGCCCGGACGTCCTTCAGTGCCTCCAGCGCCACGTCCAGGCCGATCTTGTTGCGGTGCTTGAAGCAGTCCGCCAGGGTCTTGGCCACGCCGTACACCCGCAGCGTGACGCCATCGCGTTCAACTTCATCGATGCCCGCCGTGTAGGCTGCACCCGTGAACTGCACCATCTTGATCGGCGGGTAGTCGAACCGTGGGGCATGGCTGCCGCGCGGCATGGCGATCCAGACCTGGCGCGGCAATTGGGTTGTGAGCTCGTGGAACTGCAGCGCCGTGAGCAGGCAGAACACGGCTTGCGGCACCTTGGTGGCGACGGTCACCAGACTTTCGTGTTCAGACCACTGAGAGCCCGGCAGGCGGTACAGACCACGCCCAATTTTCTCCAGCAAACCAGCGGCCGTCAGACGCGTCAGGACGACCCGGGGCGCATCGATGGCGTCCAGATCGCTGGCACGCAGCAGCCCCTTCTGGCTGGCCAGGCCGAGGACGCGCTGGGTATGGGTGTCAGGGAGCATGGCTGGAGTATGTTCCTTTTATTCGTCAAAAACAATATATGGACGAAATATAGGAACGCAATCAGCAACATCTGCTCAAGACGACGGCGCGGAATCGAACCGTGCGCCGTCCTGCTCCCTGACGAGTTCGTGCCAGCGTTTGGCTGGCTCTAAAGGTGCTGCCGGGCTCTCGGCTTCATCGCTGACGGCTGTGGCGGTGCCGCCAACCACGCTGTTGGCCGTCTCCCATTCCTGGATCGCTGGCAGTGAAAACCGGAGGTTGCCCACCAGCATCAGGTGGGGAACGCGTTTGCGATTGCGCTCGGCCTGATCGCGGAACAGGTGGATGGGTAGCGATGCTGCTTCGGCAATTTCTTTGGCGGTGAAGTAGTTGTCTTCAGCCTTGGCATCGAGGCCCTGCGCCGCTTCTGGCACTTCCGGCTTGAAGTCCCGTTTGATGCCGAGCAGTGTCATCAGATGCTGCGCGCTGCTGTGCTCGAACTCGAGGACGTCTGCTTCGTGGTATCGGACGTGGCGGAACAACTTGTGCCAGACCGGCCCTTCGCCATCGAGCCGCCAGCGCCGCAGCGTCTTGAGACTGACTTGCCAGCGGTCGGCCACATGCTTTTCGGTCATCACGGGGTAGTGCATCTTTTGCTCCTGAACAGATGACCCCAGGACAACGCTGTTCACCGTAGAAGTCAAGCTCAGTGTTCGATGATCACCCTGGAGCCGTCTGCGCAATCAGCACATCGGCCGGGATGCCCAGGCTCTTGTGCAGTCTGCGGATCATGGCCAGCGTCAGCGGGCGCTTGCGGTTCAGGACTTCGTAAACGCGGTTGCTCTTGCCTATGATGGGCTCAAGATCTTTGATAGACAGACCGCTCTGATCCATGCGGAATTTGATGGCATCCACCGGATCTGGCGCGGTGATGGGCACTTGCTTGGCCTCGTAGGCTTGCACCAGCGTGGCCAGGATGTCCAGGCGATCACCCTCTGGCGTACCCAGATCGGGGTCGGAATCCATCAAGGCCGAGATCTCTTTGAGCGTGGCCTTGTAGTCTGCTTCGGTGTGGATGGGGCGGATGTCCATGTTTTCCTCCGTGGCCGGTCAGGCCGAATCGATGGTTTCTGCGTCCACTGCGCCGTACTCTTTGTGGGTGCCGACGAACTTCACGTAAACGATCTGCAACTTGTACGCAATGGCCACGATCAGCCGGTAGTCATTGCCTTTGATGTTGAAGACCACGCGACGGTTCTTCAGCACGCTGGCGCTGCGGTACTGCGCCTTGATGTCGGCGGGCTGGCTCCAGCTCGCACTGGTGGCCTCCTCGTACCAAGCCTTCAGCGGCTGCTCGGCGTCGGGGTAGCGCTCCCAGAAGGCGCGAAGGGTAGACACGGCAATCACTCGCATAGTTCGAAGTATAGTCCCAAAATGGGACTAAGGCAAGTGGCGTCCGGCCGAGGCGGGTGGTCAAGGCGTCCAAGAATGTGTGAGTGGGTGTGTTTATGGTTGTCCGAGCTGGCTCAGCATTGATCGGCCGGATTTCCGAGCTGCTCGTTTCGTACAGGTGGGCACCTACAATGGGGCCGCTTTCGAATCTGGTTCAGATGACGGACGCGGGTTCGGTTCCGCGTTCCACCACCACTCACCCCCAATCCCAGCCCTTATCCGGCTGGGATTTTTTTTGATATTTTCCCAATAATTTCAAGTGCTTACGAGCCTTGGCCGAAGACTTCCCGGCGTCCAAAACCCCCCCAAAATCCCCTGAAAAGCCGCCCTGAAAACGGAGAATTCTCTGTTTTTCTCTACCAGCCTCGCGAGTACTCGCGAGGCCTGATCGTTAAAAATCAATGGCTTGCAAGGGGTGAGTTGTGGCGGGCAGATATTCTCCAGTCGAGATCTGAAATCTGAAAGCGCCTTGCACGAGAGGCGGCGGCATGATTCAGGCGACAACTTTCTTGGCCTGCGCCGAACCGGCCACCCAGCGTTGCTTCGGATGTGGGACAAACGGCAACGAAGCTACCGGGCGATGGGGTATCGCGTCGAGGCGTAGCGCGAATTTGGCGAAATCAGGTGCCCGTACAGTCGCTTGTCTTCTGTGTGCGCAATCGTTGCGACAGATGCCGTCACTGGTGCGACAATGCCCCTATCTGATCGCTCCGTGAGGCCCCCATGTCCGACCGCATCAACGCCCGTCTGTCGCAACCCTTGGCTGAATTCGTGGGCCGAATGGTCGGCGAGGCGGGTCTTTACGAAACACCCAGCGAATACGTGCGCGACCTGATCCGCCGCGACATGGAACGGCGTGACGGCCAGTTTGTGCAGGACGCCATTCTCGCCGGATACCGAGACTTGGCGGCAGGCCGCGTCTTTGCGTCCAGCGGCGACTTCAAGACCGACATGGCAGCACTCGAGCGCAAGGAAGCCGATGGCTGGCAATGACGTGCCATCACCCGCCACGTTCCTGCTGACCCGCAATGCGGCGCTGGATTTGCGCCGCATCCACACGCGGTCGCGACGTGAATGGGGCCAAGACGTTGCCGACCAGTACCTCGCCGATCTGTACGCGGCCATGGGCGTTGCTGCCGCCAACCCGGAGCAGGGCCGCTTGCGGCAGCACCGTTCGGCGCCGTTTCTGATGGTTCCTGCGCGGCAGCACTTCGTCATATATGACCTTGTGCCGCAGGGCGTCGCGGTGCTGACGGTTCAACATCAGGTGCGCGACATCGAGACCCTGATTGCGCAACTGACCCCTGCTTTCGTCACAGAAGTGGAGCGGTTGAAGCGGAAAGTCTGATGCATCCCGTTCATTGCAACCCGCCGCAGCCATCTCCAATGCTCATGAGCTCGGGAGGCCGGTCGGCAGATGGTCATCGATCCGCCAGCAGAGCAAGGAGCCCCATGATGGCAAGAAAACTCGATGACGTGATCGCCGCGCTGCCCAAAGAGCGCCAGCAACGGGTGCAAGCGCGAGCGATGGAGTTGGCCACGCTCAAAGATCTGCGCTTGGCGGCCGAGCAAACCAAGCAGCAACTGGCCGCCACGCTGGGTGTGGGGCAAGACACCATCTCGCGCCTGGAAAAACGCAGCGACATGCTGCTGTCAACCCTGCGCCAGTACGTGCAAGGCATGGGTGGCAATCTCGAGCTCGTGACCCAGTTCCCGAACCGCCCGCCCGTGGTGATCGAGCACCTTGGGGTGCAAGCAAGCTCTGACAAAAAGCCTCGCGCAAGCGCTTGAAGGCAAGCTCGGGGATCTGCGCAGGTTTTGGCTACATCAATATTCGGGGCTTGGGCACGTGTGCGGCGCGCTCGATGAGATCGTGCAGAAGGGATATGGCCACGGCCTTGTTGATCTCTCGGCTGGGCGAGCCTTGCGCACGGATGGCCCTGAACTCGACTTCGGATTCGGATTCGGATTCGGGGATGTGGAGGGCTACCCCTGTCACCCTAGCCGGGTGGAGTCCTTTGGGGGCCGTTGCTTGGCTGCCACATCACGGGCGATCTAAGGGCATGTTCCAGTTGAACCGCCTGATCGGCGCTGTGGGACAGGGTGCTGTAGCCTTGGAACGCTGCGGCGTTGCCGGAGATTATGGTGGGGGCCTTGCAGGAAGGCAAGCGCGGTGTATCCGAGCAGCGTCGAGATGGCCGAGTAGCAGGCCAGCGGAGCGGAAATGAGACTGGTTTTGGGGGCGAGGTCAAGGATTCAGGTAGAAGTCGTCTGGGAACGGACCTGCCCCGTCAATGGGATGATCATCAGCATAGTTACTTGGCGCATTGTTGAAGCTGCCACTATTACCATATCGACCAGAAAAGTTTTCCTGCTGAAGTCGGGCCTCGTATTCATCCTCCTCCATTCTGCGACGCTGGTCCTCCAATTCGTTGGAGTTCTCTGAGAACTTTCCATTCGCCCGTGACAGCATTTCCTGATGTGCGTACGCCTGCCGACGGCCTGCCTCTACTACTTCCTTCTTGCGGCGCTTCCGATAGTAATTGCGTTGTCCACCAAGCCACCTTTCAATGTCCTCGCGGAGCTTCCAAGTCTCAAACGCCGCTATGGTGGTCTCCCGCTGCCCGCCGTCTCGCAGTGTCCTAATCTTCGTACGCAAGATGACTGGGATGAAGCGCTGCATCCCACGACTTTCGGACCAAAGAAAGACGTGCGGGCAGTCAGGCAGTTGTAGTGTTGGATCAAAGACCAAGACTTCATCATCCAAGAGGCCGAGCCAAAGTGAGGTGGACATTTCGTGACGCCTAACGTTTGAGGTGAGCGGCACCTGCGCTCTACACGAGATTTCCATATCCATCCGTCGTGTACCAGCCACTGCCCGAGCAGCGGGCGCAACTCTCGACCTCGCCACGGCAGGAGCAGCTAGAAACGAGACGCTGCGTCTTTAGTGCGCTTGCGCGCTCTGCTTGCACCTTCTCATCGACAGCCTTAATGCGATCCCACTCCTCGACACTAACTTTGAGTATCCGTGCTTCAAGTTGTTGAATACGCGTCTTGAGGCTTTCTCTTTCCCTGAATCCGTGACCCCATTAGCAGCCAAACTCTAACCCAAG